>Ga0233438_10000114_pt1 | contig 108087 bp, 69 predicted proteins | sample SI_123_September_FD_182720 | JGI IMG/M metagenome (GOLD analysis project Ga0233438, IMG submission 182720) | Seawater microbial communities from Saanich Inlet, British Columbia, Canada - SI_123_September2016_10_MG | ecosystem: Environmental > Aquatic > Marine > Inlet | place: Canada: British... | reverse complement strand
ACTGCTGCCGCAGTGCTACCATTTGTGCTCTATCTCAGCACTCTTGGGGGTGCTGCTACCGGTGTAGGTATCGGTGGCCTAATGCTTGGTCTACTTCTGCTGATGATCTTTGTTACCGTGATGGTTGGCATGGGTCGTCAAGTGATGATTAACTTCCTCAAGCGTGCCACTGGAATGATCAAGTTGGTAGGTTCATGGATGATGATTATGGCAGGAATTACATTGACGGTTTACTTGAATCGACCAGATATTGTTGCCACTGTATTTGGTTAATCTGCGCGCATGAGGTCGTCGAACTGTCTGTCTCCTTCTTCAGTTTTCAAGCGTTCAAGGTTTGGTTTCATCCAGTAGACCCATCCAAGGCCAGTGAGCAGCAATGCTGTTACAACGTCCCAAATGTAGTGCTGCTTAATCACCATCGTTGACAACACAAGAAGAACCCACATGACAAGTAATGCTGCTTGAAGTGCTTGACGTTTGGCAGTGGTTGATGGATACCAATATCGAAGAATAAGTACGACTTGCGTGCTTTGAACAATATGCAACGATGGCCAAGAATTCCAGGGTTCGTCAGCATCATGCAAAAAATCGTACCATGGCTCCCAGTTTGTTCCTTCAACTCCAATGATAAGGTGTCTCAAATCAATTTCAACGGGCAAGAGAATGAAAACAAGATTCACCCACCAACATGTAATGAGCATCATTTGATGAAAGATGAGATTTTGCTTCCACATTGTTTCGTTTGCACTACCAAGCCATGCAGCTGCGGGATAGTAGAGGTATAATGTGAGGTATGGTAAAATCATCCATGCAATAAAGGGCATGTCAATATCGAGTTGGATTGTAGGGTCAAAAGCCACCAAATCACGATGGTTTGCGAGCCGATTAACGGCGGTGTAAGGGAGTGCTGCGAAAAACGTCAGACCCACGAGAATGGCGTACGTTATTCGCCTTCCACCCAAAGTGTGGCGATTCTCCCAGTGCGGTCTCCAAACCTTCCAAGGAAGAGACCCCCATGTAAGTCGCATGGGCTTTGCTGCACGAAGCCGAAAATAAATCTATTTCAATTTCAAGCGCTGATGCTGAGTCATTGTACAGCGCCACAATGCGGGCATGCTTTCCAATCGGCCATCAATGCGGCGTTGCATTGTTTGCATGACGTCGACATTGGGGGTGTGGGTTCACTACTCGATTCACTACCATCGATTGCTTTTTGAGCGGTTTGCTGTCGAAGGAATTCTTGCATCACTTCAGGAGTAAGGGCGCCTTGCGCAGCAGCCATTTCCATCATTTTCATCTGAATTTCATTTTGTTTTTCCATTCGTTGTTCTTGATGTTCTTGACTTTGCTGGACTCGGTCTCGCTTACGGGCTTGTACTTGTTCAAAAAGTTCCATTGCTTGTGCAGTCTTGTGAGAAGATTCTTTCATACGCAGGTCAGCCTTCCCTTGGTCTCTGGCTAATTCTGCTTCCCAAACCGCTTCTTGCTTTCGAAGTTCAAGCAATTCTGATTCGGCTTGAATGGTGACTTCACCGTGCTTCTTCGCACGCTCAACGTTCACTTCGCATTCAATTCTACGGAGAGTTGCTGCTTCGCGAATCGCAATTCGTTCCATCAAAGCATCTGCATTGGCGCCCTCAGTTTGAGTTGCCATGTCGAGGTCAGCCCGAAGCTTCTGCAATTTTTCTTGGTCGGTCTTGTCAGTCGAGATATACGCACGAAGGAATGTGAATCCGAGATTGGAAAAGGTTTGACGCATTTCAACTTCGGTATGCATCTCAAGATGCTCTTGGAATTCTGGGCTTCGTAGTTCCTCGTCGTTTGAGCAATTGGCCATTGCTGGCGCAATGCACCGTGTCGCAATTTCATTGGCAATGAGCCCCACCAATGCGTTTCGGTCAAGAAGTGGGGCACTGTTGGCAAAGATATTCAAGAGTTTAGGAATGTCTTCTTTTCGGAGTTGTACCTTCAAATGCATAAGTCCAGTAGCAGTTGAACCGTTTTTCATGGCTGCGTTGAAAGGTATTCCAAGGTCCACTGGACCAGTTATTGCAAACAACATTCGCCGGTCAGTGGCGGTACCACCCATCAAATCAGCAATGTGCCGTCCAATGCCTCCTCCGATGTTTCGAACAATTTTTTCCGACACGATATCTCCGATACGTCCATCGATGATGAATGCACAAGCTTCGTTTGGCTTCAATACCACTTGCCTTGCTTTCCAAGTTTTGATATCGTTACCATCGACTAATCTTGCTATAATGTTTGGATTACTTCGCCACTTATAATTCGTCATATTCACACCTTCTTCTTTTGTCTGAGTCCATCAAGGACTGTTGCACGAGCGCTGAAGTATCCCCTCGAACTTGTCATCATTTGCTCGCATTGGCGAATGAGTGATTTGATCTCATCCTCTTCTTTACCAGCAGAAAAGGCGTGTTCCACACTGTTTGATATGTTGACTCCTTTGGTCATCATTTCAATGACATCGTGGTCGTGTTTGATGAGTTTCTTTAATACCGAAATGGAAGCAGAACTTTGGCCAGAAAAGAAAGCATGAGACATTCCAGTTGGAGATTTATCAACATCTTCGATGAGTTGGTCAATGGTGTTGCAACACGCTTTAGCAGCCTTGGCTATGGCTATTTTCTTTTCACGGAAAGCATTGTCATGAACATTGAGCAAATGGTTTCGAGCACGGGTCCCACACCGCTGAATTTCTTCACGAATTGCGAGGTCTGCAGCACGTCGCTTTCCTTTCGTGTAACCTTCGTATCCTGAAAGTACCATTTGAATTCCCCTCACATAAGGGAGCACATCGAGCGGGGTTCCTACCATGTTGACCAATTGTTAATGGCACTGACCCACTTATTATGCTATCCATGGGGTACTCGGGGCTCCCACATCCCCTTCACTCGTTTGAGTGTGTAATTTCACTCCATAGCAAAACCCTGTCTGCGATGGTCTCAGCTTCTTCTGGATCGTGTGTCACATGAATTGCAGCGATGTTTTTTGAATGCAGTATTACTCGGGTATCTTGGGCTATTTTTCTACGGCTTGCTATGTCAAGTGCCGAGAAAGGTTCATCGAGAAGTAAGAGGCTTGGTTGATTCAAAAGGGCCCGCACTACTGCGACTCTTTGTGCTTCACCACCAGACAGTTTCTCGACTTTCCGAGACGAAAATCCTCCCAATCCAACGAGACGGAGTTCATCTTGAATGATTTGTTTACGTTCTTTTCGAGACATTTTGCTTTCCAATCCCAACGCCACATTTCCTTCTACGTCGAGATGGGGATAGAGAATCGGTTTTTGAAACACATACCCGATGGATTGTCGGCCTTCTTTGGAACGGACAATTTCCCCATCTTCAATCGTTTCAAGACCAGCAATCATTCGTAGCAGCGTTGATTTTCCACAGCCACTGGGACCGAGTAGAGCAACGATTTCGCCGTCTTTGACATTAAAGCTGAGACGTTCGAATACTTTCACGTCTGCAAATCTTTTTCCAAGTTCTATGACATCCAAAACACATTTCTTTTTCATTAGAATCCACTCCTATCACTCGATTCTCGAAACCTTTCAGCAAGGAAAAACAAACCGAAGGTTAGGAGCATCAGCATGGTTGATGCTGCCATTGCGGTTGGGTAAATGCTCGGGTCGAACATGGGCCGACCCATGAGTTGGTCAATGACGATGGAAAGTGTGTCCCATGAACCTGAACGAACGAGAAGCCATGAGGCGCCAAACTCACCAAGCGAAAAAGCGAGCGTTAGTGAACCCGCAACAACTGCAGGGCCACGAAGAAACATCAGCGTTCCATGATACCATGTTCGTACTGGACTCATATTCAGAAGTTGACATTGTTCGGTATATCTCGGATCCAGAGTTGCGTATGCAGGCAGCATGACTCGAACCACGAACGGCACTGTGAGGAGAACATGCGGGTAAACTGGAAGGAAGAACCAATTGAACATCTGAGGGTACCATCGTAAGCCCCCAAGAAGAACACCTAAGCCGACCATCAATGCCGAAATTGCAAGAGGCAGCATACAGAAAAGGTCCAGGCAGCGTGAAGATTTCTTCCAACCTCGTTTGTCAAGTTTGTGAATGGTGGATGCCAATATCCAACCGAGTGGAAGCGCTATGAGGAGTGTAGCGAAGGCGTAGATGACTGAATTAAGCATGGCCTCGTTTACTCCCATGGTCGAGAGGTCTCCCGTCCACGCCTTCTTCCAGCCTTCCAACGTCCATTCCGTTTGAACACCCCTTTCTGAGACTGCTCGGATTTGAAAAGACGATGTGAGTGTCGATAAAAACGGTAATGCTGTGAATACGAGGCCGAGCCCTACGACGAATTTTGCTTTGTATGTAGGCGGCCCGTGATGTTCGCGTACGCCTTGTTCACTGAGCAACGACAATCGACGAGTGTAGCGCTTTTGTAACGAACCGGTGATCGCCAAAGTCAGCAGCAAAATGAAGAATTGAATCAGTGCTACAGAGTATATCAGTTCACTTGAATCTACACGGTATCCTGCAATTCCTGCCGACGATCCTGCTTCTGCCATGAGTGACTCGAGGGTATTGTTCTTCGGTGTGAGCCATTTGACAAGCGCAAACGAAGTGAAAGAGAAAAGGAAGCTTAACGCTCCAGCACACAAGACCGCTGGGCCAAGAATCGGTACCCAAAGTGTTCGAAGACGCTTCATTTTGCTTTTCCCAGAAGGCAATACTGAGAGTTGTTCTTCCCATGCTGGGTCGAGAGTCGAGAGCGTTGGTTCGATAAAACGTATCATGAGTGACAAGTTAAACCATGCATGTGCGAGAATGAGGGCAAAAAAATGTCCCGGATGATTCCATCCTGAGAGTTCAGCAAAGGTCCCAACAATTCCTGTTTCAAGTCGTAAATCTATTCCAATTTTAGAGAGCAGACCTCCGTCTCGGATGAGGCTTAAGAAGCCCATTGCGGCGACAATTGCAGGTGTCACAAACGGAACGGCGAGAAAGGCGCGAACGATTCGAACTCTCCTCCATCGGTAACGGCTCAAACACCACGCAACTGGTAATCCAATGACGATTGTGAGCAAGGCAGAGGCAAGCGCCTCAAAGAGAGTAAACTGGAGTGCTTCGGTAGCGCCATTGACAGATGGAAATCGAAGTACGGCGTCTAAAGCGGTCCATTTCGTGACTTGATTCAGTCGGAGAATGGCATAGGCAAACGGAATTGTTGCCCCCAAAATGAAAAGAGCGACTACAAATGAACGCAGACCTCTCTCGCCGAGTACTACCACCGTCGTTGAAGACACATCGAAAACCCCGATCACTGCGTGGCATCTTGCCAATCAAGCAACCATTGTTCCATGTTTTGTTCGATGATGTCATCGGTAATTGAGGTGGCAGTATTTATTGTGTCTGAATGGTAACGGTAGCCGTTGGTTTCGGGCAAGTCACTACCCTCTATTACCGAGTACATTGAATTGTATTCTGGCATGTTGACATTGACCTCTGGTGAAGTAAGGTATTCGATGAACTGACGCGCAGCATCAATTTCAGCAGCGCCATGTATGACGCCTGTATATTCGACTTGATGGAACGACGACTTTGGCAGCATGAGAGAAGTCGAGTGCGTATAATTCTCGGCAAAATAGGCTTCAACACCAGGTGAATGGCAATAGGACACCGTCATGTATGCTCCACCAATGTATCCTTCAGTGTATTCTCCGTAGCCTCCTGTGTAGTACGTTGTGTAGGATTCAGTCCATCCAGATGTAAATATTGCCCCATTGTCAGCGATGGCTTGCCACCATGCGGACATGTTACCACGTTCTGAATTTGTTTCCTCGGTGAAGTAATCGTATGTGGCCACTAAGAATGCTCTACCTGGAGACGAAGTAATTGGCGATGGGAAAGCCAACTTCCCGTTCCATTCTGGCTCTGTCAAATTCCAAAGGCTTGTAGGCACGCTCATGTTTGATGTTTGCAATGCATCCTCGTCATAATTGAGGCATACATCTCCTTCATCGAACGGTAAAGCCAAATCTCCGTCATAGAAATCTCGTGAAGATTGCGTCAGATTTTCCGGTGTGATGTTATGTTCAACGAGTAAACAATTCTTGAGTGCCGTAGGGAGGTATGTGTTGTCTAGACCCAACATGAGGTCTGCCTGAGGTGCCATTTGTGTCAGCATCATTTGGTCAAGGATTCCTCCGGCATCGTCAGTACGTATAATTTCGACTTGGATGCCAGTTTGATTAATGAACTGTTCAATGAGTTCATTTGAATATCCTTGGAAAATATCGTAGGTTAGTATTTTCAAAGTACCATCGGAATCTCGTACTTGGACAGTTGATTCACACGCATTTTCATTTTCGATATCGGCAAGTTGTTCTGCCGTAAGGCAACCACTGAGTGAAGCACACAGCAACATGCAGAGGACTGAAAGAATCGATTTCATGATTACACACCCTTGAGTAATGCAGTAAGCTGGTGAGTTCTGTCAACCAATTCCAGAGGGTTGTGTGCCACGATGTAAAGCGTTGGCTCCCACCCAAAGTCACCCTCGTCGAGTAAAACGTCAAACCGGTTTGTTCCGCTTGTGATTTCGGCTTTTGGAGCCAGTGCAAATGAGTATCCAAGTTGTTCACATGCTTTGCGTACCTTCTCCGTATCGACCGCTTTGTTTTTTGTCGGCGGCCTGATATTCAATACCGAGGTCTTACTTTGTTCTCTCCGATGAATGTCAAGCAACAAGTTAGCGAGATGTTTTGATGCACCAAAACTTGGAGTTTCATGATGACGCAATACACCGTCGACCATGGTGATGCGACCGGCGAAGGCAGCGACATCATTGGTTGAGGTAGCTCCAACGTTACAGGAAGCGATATTGAGCCCAACGGCAGGAATGGCTTGTTCAATACGACGTGCATCAAGTCTTCCAGCAGCCCACTCAAGCCGTCGAAGCAAAGCTCGTTGTTCTTGACCAGCATCCAAATCCAATCCTGTAAGCGTTTTGTCGTAGCGAAGCGTGTTGTTTCCATTAAGTTGGAATTCAACAATGAGCCGTTGACGAAGCACCGTACAACCAGGCCCTAAAGTGGATAATGCTTGCGATAATTCGTTCCCCCATCCATCGATGGTGGCTTCATCTGCACTTGCATTGAGTCGAATCGGTGGTTTCTGCATTTGACGTGATATCGTGCTCTGAGTCGAACCAAGAACTTCTGCGATTTCCGTCTGAGACCATCCCTTGGTCCGAAGATCTTTTGCCACATGTTGTTGCAATCTCCCAATCCACTTGTCACCCACTTGTCCGAGCATGATGTCTGCTGTTGAAACCTCTTATTCAATGTTGCTCAATAAATATGCGTTGTGCATTCGATATATTGGCCATTGTCTGTTCTTTCACGGTTTTTTGAGCACATCTTCGTCATCAGTTCCTATTCGAAGTTGTTTTTTTGGTATCTTTCCGGAACCATTGCGACTCAGTCGCTAATTTCTGTTCGAAATGAAATATATATCCGCTTTATGACTCTCTATGCGCTGTTAAACATCTTGCATATATCTTCATTCACATCCCATATGGGACATTATGTAGAACTCGTTCGTATGGCATTTTGCACAATCCAAATCTTTTGTTGAAGAACACTAAGAACCCCCCCCTGTTCATAGTGCTGATACAGATGGAGTTGGAATCATTCATCGGGGCAATTGCCGACCGAATCATAGAATACCTCAGTGCTTCTGATGAGCCAGGTAAAGTGTCAAATCCTGTGCCCCACGCCTCTCTCGCAAAGACGAGTGACCTCAAATTGCCGCTCGAGGGTAACGGCATAGACGCAGTGTTGGACGACATTGATGCGTACCTTTTATCATGTGTAAAGACAAACCGTCCAGAGTTTATGAATCCACTTTGGGGTGGGATTAACACCGCTGCACTCGCTGGCGAAATCATTTCTACACTTACGAACACCTCGATGTACACCTACGAACTTGCACCTCTTGCCACCCTTATCGAGCAGACGCTTGTCCAGCGTATGGGTGAACTGGTAGGATTCCTTGATGGCGCTGGTACGCTGACGACTGGTGGTTCAAACGGAAACATGCTTGGAATGCTTTGTGCCCGGCAAGTGATGGTGCCGACTTCGACTCAAACCGGAATTGACGGTCGCTCACTTGTGGCATATGTGTCCAGTGAGGCTCATTATTCAGTCCTCATGGCTGCAAATGTGATTGGAATCGGACATCAAAACGTCATCAAAGTGGCTTGCGATTCTAACGGTTGTATGCAACCCGAAGCACTCCAAGATGAAATCAATCGGACTCGGCGTGAAGGGCGTACACCGTTCTGCGTCATTTCAACTGCAGGGACAACCGTTCGCGGTGCGTTCGATCCGATTCGTCAAATTGGCGATGTTGCACATTCGGAGGGGATTTGGCACCACGTTGATGCAGCATGGGGCGGTTGCTCACAATTTTCAGCTCAGCACAGTTCTCTTATGGATGGCGTTGAATTCGCTGACAGCGTATGTTGGGATGCTCACAAGATGATGGGGATTCCTCTCATCTGCAGCGCATTTTTGGTCAAGGATTCTGAGGTTCTAGCCCGTGTATGCGCCCATGGAAATGTGGCCCATTACCTGTTTCACGAGGAGTCTCGTAACATTGACGCCGGAAGATATTCTCTGCAGTGCGGTCGACGAAACGATGCACTCAAACTTTGGTTGGCGTGGAGAGAGTGCGGTGATGCAGGTTGGGCTGCCCAAGTTGAACGATACATGGAACTTGCATCACACCTCGAGTCGCTGGTATTGGCCCATCCCCATCTTGAAATGATGTCAACACGGATGTGGACAAATGTGTGTTTCCGTCTCAATCCAGATGGATTCGAGGGTGATCTCAATGACCTCAATTCCGAGGTCCGTAAACGGGTGATGCATAACGGTAATTTCATGATTAGCCGTTCGAACATCGGTGATGATGTCATTTTCCGTGCAGTCATAGCAAACCCGAAGATTAGCAGTAACTCTCTAGAACGTCTTGTGGAAGAAATCTCGCTGTTGAATGAAGAAGTCGTGCGTGGATTGCCGAACTGAGACTGCCTAATTGTAAACGACATTTTTTGAACCAAGTGCTGAGATGAATGGCTATGGAGGAGATTCCGCAGGCCACTTTATGGCAACGCTTCTATGACAGCGTTGGCTTTTTCATTGTGGCTTTCTCAGCAGGGCTGTTTTTATCGATCATAGAACCAGTATTGCTGTCTCTCTCAGGTTCGAATGTGAGCGATGCAATCTGGCCATATGCATATCGAACGCTCCAATGGACCATGTTTCTTCGAGGAAACCTCTTCCTCTTCACACTCGGTAGCAGTTTGCTCATGTTTGTCACCTTTATTGTCCTTCAACGGCATGTGAAGGGCCGTGAAAATCCTCGATGGGCGAACGGAATTGGCTTGTGCCTGCTCGGACTTCTCAGCGGCTTCATAGTTCTGTTTTTTGCCCTCGATGTATTTTATCTCCGTGGAGCATTCCTTCTTTTGCCGACTGCATATGGTTTCCTTTTGTTGGCTTTGTTGCTTATGGTTGGCGGCATGCCGCACATTCCTCGCGATTCAACGAAGGCTCGATTGAGTAAACATGTCCTACATATTGCTGGAGTATTCTTTGCTGCGTGGTTGGTCATGCCCGGTATTCCTGCATTGATTGGCATGGCACCTTCACCTCCAGGCGCTCCAACTCTTGGTTACGGTGCTGAACCAGGGCCGTTTGAAACTTCGATGTCAATTCACCCCTACACAATGCCAGATGCGGTCGCAGAAATCCAAGATTCAAGCGAGGCAGACATCGACTTCTCAATTTATTTGACCTTGCCTACACTCCCAAACGACATCGTTCTGGACTCAGTGCCGCTCGCCATACTTACCCACGGTTGGGGTTACCCAACCTACGAAGAATACACAGATTGGATTGCTCACCTCTCTGCAAAAGGTATGGCTGTTGCCTTCATACAATATCCTTCAGACATCAGTCCTGTCATCCCCGACGGATTCGAAGCAACGGACATCGAGGGTGCATCGAACTGGCCACATCACGCTTATCGAGCGCTTGCATTTACCGCAGCTTTTGATGAGATTGAGCGAGTTGCGTTTGGATCGAACCGTTCAGCAGTGGTCGATCAAGTTCTAGGTAACCATTCCATTGACCCATCCCACCTATGGATTGGCGGTCACAGTCTCGGAGGGGCTTATGTGTTCTTGAGTTTGTATGAATCCCTCGAACGCAATTGGGGGAACGAGACACTCTTCCTCGATTTTGAATCTGCATGGACACGTCCAAGTCATCCCGAATTGCAACCCAACATGTCAAGATTACCGGACTCAACAATGATTCATTTAGCTCAGGGAATTGACGACATGTCTGTCGACTCATGCTACAGCGTCCATCATCAAGCCGTCTTCTCTATGCTTCCCCAAGAGCACGTACTGTTCATTGAACTACAGAGTGACTTGTACGGATTCCCCCGTTTGGTTGGCACACACTACCTCCCAACCAATTCCGTTCACGACACGCTGGCCGATTGGGGTATCTATCGTCGCATTGATGCGCAGGCAGATTGGGTCGTTGCTCGTAGTCGTGGTGATACGTTCACTGAGTCATGGGCCTACGAGCATCTTCTCAATTCACCTGTTCTCACCGACATGGGCAAATGGTCTGATGGGCAGGATGTCTTGCCATTACTGATTCACCATGAAGCACTCACGATGAATGAAAAGTTTGCCCATTGTAGGACTTGAATTCCATGTTCGCCCTTGCTTGAGTTTAAGGAGCGTCTTTCCTTGCGTAATTCATGAGCGATACAGCACCGGTTCGAACTGCGCTTTTCGATGAACACGTTGCCCTTGACGCAAATTTAGTTGACTTTCATGGATTTGAATTACCCATTTGGTATACGAGTATCAAGGAAGAACACATTGCAACTCGAGAAACTGCAGGTCTATTCGATGTTTCTCACATGGGCTCGTTTCGATTCAGTGGCGAGAATGTCAAAGTATGGCTGGAATCATTGGCGACTCAACGCGTGACGTCTATTCAAGCGCCTCGATGCGCATATACGCACTTTCTTGATGAAAACGGCCATCTTATTGATGACATGATTTTTGCCGTCGTCTCTGAAAATGAACTCCTCGGTGTGCCGAACGCATCCATGATTGGCGTCATGTGGGATTGGTTCACCTCCCACTTGCCTGATGATGGTACGATTGTATTGGAAGACTTGTCCGATGAGATGTCCATTATGGCTCTCCAGGGCCCGAGTGCCAAGGAGCAACTCTGCCGAGTGTTGGGTGATTCCAATCATGTTGGCCGATTCAAATGGCAACGTATTGGAGAGAACCCGCTCGGCGTTGAAGGTTGGATTCAGGGGACTGGATACACCGGTGAAGCGGGCTATGAAATATTTGTTCCGAACAACCAAGCTCCGCTCCTCTGGCGACACCTCATTGAAGCTGGTTCTGTACCAGTCGGCTTGGGTGCTCGCGATACACTACGGCTTGAGAAAGGCTTCTTGCTTTCAGGTGTCGATTTCTGCTGGCCTCCATTGTCCGAGGTTGAAGACGCCTCGTTCCTCACTCGAGATTCATGGGAAACCCACGTCCCGTTTGGTTTAGATTTAGAGCATGAGTTCGTTGGAAAACATCGCGTCACGGGTCACGATGAAGGAGATGCACGATGGTGGGGTATTCGATATCTCGAAAAAGGTCCGTTGCCTCGACCTGGTAAAGAAGTGACAACCCTCGGTGGAGACCCACTTGGGACACTTTCATCCGGTGCTCCCGCTCCAAGTCTCGACAACGTCGGTATCGGAATCGGATACCTTCATTCTGTTAACGAAGGCGACGAGGTTTTGATAGTGGCCAGCCCAAGAAAATCAGTGAAAGCAGTCGTTGTTCGACCACCTTTCGTTTGATTCACAACACAGCGAGTAAGCGTTGGTAACTACCATTGATATGCGCGCCATGGTTGGACGAAGTAACGCCAGAACATGATGTATTCGGCGAAGTATGACCATCGTTCAGAAGAGCGATAATTAAGGGCGTCTCGCGCTTGGTTTAAGTTACACCCGAAGGAGAGAGTGATGATATGGTCGACCAATTACCGAACTTGGGCCGAGAAGCCGAAATGCTTGCTGCAATGGGCATGACTTCCATCGAGGAGCTATTCGCAGATATTCCATCCGAAGTTCGTATGAAAGACGACCTTCCTCTACCGCCGCCACAATCCGAAGAAGAGATTCTCTCTGACGCTCGCAGATTGCTGGGCTCAAATGTGGCACTTGGTGAACGGGTCTCGTTTTTGGGAGCTGGGTTGTACCGGAATTATGTTCCGGCATCTGTGTTTCAACTGGTGACTCGTGGTGAGTTTCTCACAGCTTACACGCCTTACCAACCTGAAGTCAGCCAAGGGATGCTACAGGCTATGTGGGAGTTCCAAACGCTCATCTCTGAATTGGTAGGTTTGCCAATTGCGAACCTTTCACTCTACGACGGTTCAACCGCTGCGGCTGAGGCATTGACCTGCAGTGTCCGAGTACATACTCGCAAAGCAACTCAAAAGGATACCGTCTATGTCTCAGAATTGACACCACCCGACCGACTCTCAGTGATGCAAAATTACTGCCAAGGTGCGGAGATAAAAATCAAATTACTTCGACACAATGACGACGGAACGCTGGATATGGACTCAGTATCCGATGCTGTCGGCTCATGCGGGGTCTATGTTGAGCAACCAAACCCACTTGGTCTTCTTGACGGTGGTGTGACTCAACTCAAGGAAATCCTCGGTGAACATACCGCTCTTATCGTCGCAGTTCAGCCTGTTTCACTCGGTTTAGTGGAAGCTCCAGGTCATTATGGTGCCGACATTGTCGTCGGTGAAGGGCAACCATTGGGCAGCCCAATCACTGGTGGCGGGCCTATTTACGGAATATTCGCTTGCTCCAAACCCTATCTGCGGTTGATGCCAGGGCGAATTGTCGGTCGGAGCATCGACGTTGATGGGAAGACGGCTTACTGCCTCACACTTTCTACACGCGAGCAACACATTCGACGTCACAGGGCAACTTCGAACATTTGTACCAACGAAACGCTGATTGCACTCATGGGTGCAATGCATATGGCGCTTCTCGGACCAGAAGGACTCTATGACCTTGCAGTACGAAACATGACTGCATGCATCATGGGTAAACAAAAGCTGGCAACCATCGATGGCATTCGCATGCCTCACTCCAATGGTGACCATTTCAATGAATTCGCAATCGAATTGCCAGGTGATACAAAAGATTGCTTGGAGTACCTCGATTCAGTCGGCATCGTCGGCGGTTTCAATCTCTCATCGTGGTATCCTGAACGGACAAATTGGATGCTCGTTACGTTCACAGACCAGACACAGGCCAATCACATCGATCTCTTGGTTCGGCATCTTCGTGAATGGATTTCAACATTGGAGGTGGCTGCATGAGTCATTTGTTTGAACACAACGGCGCCAAAGGACAAGGGTATTCACAGCCAGCACCAGTTTTGCCCGCCACTGAAATTACGCTACCATCAGGATTGAGTAGGAAAGCACTCCCACGGTGGCCTCGACTTTCGGAACCTGAAATGGTCCGGCATTACACTTGGCTCTCGAAGAGGAACTTTGGAATCGACACAGGATTCTATCCCCTCGGATCTTGCACTATGAAACACAATCCGCGTGTCAATGAAGTCATCGCCCAGATTCCTGGAATCGCTGACATTCACCCTCATCAACCCGAGCATCATCTTCAGGGATTATTGTCCATCTTCCATGAGATGCAATACATGCTTGAGGTCTGTGCAGGAATGGATCAAGTGACACTCCAGCCTGTTGCTGGTGCACAAGGTGAATTTACCGCAGTTCGATGCATACAGGAATACTTCCGACTGCGCGGTGAAGTTCAGCGTACCAAAGTGATTGTACCAGACTCGGCCCACGGGACCAACCCTGCCAGTGCAGCAATGTGCGGATTTGAAATTGTCGAAATTCCAAGCCGTACTGACGGAAGAATCGATTTGGACGCTCTTCGTGCAGTCGCTGACGATACAATCGCTGTCATGATGATTACCAACCCGAACACCCTTGGATTGTTTGAAGAAGACATTTTGGAAGCCTCGTCAATCATTCACGATGTTGGAGGTCAAATGTATTATGACGGCGCTAATTTCAATGCGATTCTGGGAATTACATCTCCTGGCTTGATGGGCTTTGATGCTGTTCACTTCAATCTTCACAAAACCTTCAGCCAACCTCACGGCGGTGGCGGCCCAGGTTCCGGTCCGATCGGAGTTAAGGAGCACCTTGCTCAGTTCCTCCCCGGTCCATTGGTTGGGAAGCGTGCTGCTGACGATGATGAATTGGATGCGGCAGTTGATGAAAACTGGTATCATTGGTATCAACCAACACACAGCATTGGAAAAGTGCAGCAATGGCATGGCAATGCGGGTGCAATCATCCGATGCTGGGCGTACTACCGACGCTATGGTCGTGGACTTCGTACAATGTCTGAACATGCTGTCCTCAACGCTAATTATCTGCGTCATGCTATTCACAAGGCGACCAAAGAAGCCGGCGTTGACTCACTTGTCGTTGACGGTGCTGAAGCAAAGGTAGCCAAACACGAGTTCACCCTCTCACTCGCACCTGCGAAGGAAGCCCATGGCATCTCTGCAATGGATGTAGCAAAAGGACTTCTTGACATGGGGTACATGGCGCCTACTGTTTACTTCCCGTTGGTCGTTCCAGAGTGTATGATGGTCGAACCTACCGAAACTGAAAGCAAGGATACACTCGACACTTTCGCAACCCACTTCGCCGAAGTTTTGCAAGTCGATGCCGAAACTCTTCATGCTGCACCTATCACAACACCTGTTCGCCGTGTCGACGAAGTGTATGCCGCTCGCAATCTCTGTTTACGACATCCATACGATGATGAGTAAGAAATGCGTATATAGCGAACCTAAGTAGCAAGGACATGGATGTCCGTAAAATGCGCACATTTGGTTGGGCCCGAGTTGAGTTGACCCGTCGACCTTCTCGTGTTCTTTACCCGATGGCTTGGGGCATGCTACCTCTTGGCTTTGCCTTCATGATGTGGTTGTTCGGCTCTTCGCCGGAATTCATCCCCTGGTTTGGGGCAGCAAGCATGCTCCTGATGCTCGTTGGAGGATTAGCCGGTGTGTCAAGCCGGTTTGGTACACTCAATGCCTCCAAAGTAGGTATAGGGCTGGTATCCATCTGTTTCGGTGTCATGGTATGGGCGTTGGTGGCCCAAAAAACCGTCTCAGTAGTTTTTGGCCTCGGATATTCTGCCGCCTCAACCTATCTGTTGGTGAAGGCTCTCGACTTCATCTTCAGGGATGCTGGGTATGTTTTCGAAAGAGAATGGGATGCGAAGCAGAATATTCCGAGTAACGCACTTCACGACTGGGATATCAAGACGACTCGTTTTTCTCAAACATGCATGGCCCTCAAACGCTTCAACGGTAATTCATTTGTTCAGATCTATGGCGTTGTACGTGAAGGTAATTCTTACCTGCGATTTGACCTTCTCGGGTGTGAGTCGAAATTGGAGTTTAAGACGATGAATTTCGGGGTTGAATGGCCTGATTTCCAGGCGATTGGTCTTTCCCAAGAGGAATGATTCTCGAACTTTTGTTTCTTCATTTTCAAGAGGCATCTTGATGAACCACCCGCGCAGGGACAGACACATGGATGTAACAATTCTACTCGGGTCCTCATCGGACATGCCAGTTGCCGAAAAATGTACTAAAATTCTCGAACACTTCAATGTCAGTTATCAATTGCGAGTTGCAAGCGCACATCGCTCTCCTCAATTCGTTGAACAAATAATCCATGATGCCGAGAATGATGGCTGCCAACTTTTCATTGCAATGGCTGGCCTTGCTGCTGCACTCCCTGGTGCAGTGGCAGCACTGACTACAAAGCCAGTTATTGGTGTTCCATGCGGTGGGCGAGTTCCGTTTGATTCGCTCCTCTCTATTGTCCAATTGCCTCCTGGCGTCCCAGCAGCAACCGTTGGAGTTGACCGTGGCGACAACGCAGGATACCTTGCTACACAAATTCTCGCTCTTAAGAACCCAGAATATGCAGCAGCTCTCAAACAAAACAAGCTCGACCAAGTTGAGCGAGTGAAGGCCCAAGACCGTGAGGTCAACGGGGGAGTTTGAGATGTTTGATTCCAATGAATTCATACAAGAATCCATTGAATCACTCAAATCCACAATCGATGATGTTGCTATTATTGCTTGTTCTGGCGGCGTTGATTCGACCGTAGCAGCAGTTATTGCCAATCAAGCAGTCGGCGATATGTTGCATTGCGTTTATGTTGACACAGGTTTCATGCGCAAGGGCGAAACAGAAGAGATTGAACAACTTCTTGCTGCTCAAGGGATTCAAAATCTCGTCACCGTCAAGGCAGCAGACCGTTATTTTGAGGCACTCAAGGGCGTTACTGAACCTGAGCAAAAGCGAAAGGTCATCGGCGAACTTTTCATTCGCATTTTCGAGGATGAACAGAAAAAATGTGGAGCAAAGTACCTTGTTCAAGGAACAATTGCACCAGATTGGATTGAATCCGGCGGCGGTGTTCGTGACACCATCAAATCCCACCACAACGTCGGTGGGCTACCAGAGGACATGACGCTCACAGTGGTCGAACCTCTACGCGACTTGTACAAAGACGAAGTCCGTGAATTAGCACGAACTCTCGAGATTAATGTGGCTGAACGTCAGCCTTTCCCCGGCCCAGGACTTGCGGTTCGAACGCTCGGTGATTTGACCCCCGAACGTGTTGCTGTTGTCCGTGAAGCGTGTGCTATTGTCGAAGAAGAGTTCGAACAAGCAGCAGAAGCCGGAGAGATGGAGATCCCCTGGCAGTACTTTGCTGCGCTTCTACCTGTCCGAAGTGTCGGTGTCCATGGTGATGTCCGTGCATATGGAGAAACGATTGTGGTTCGTGCAGTTCAATCAATGGACGGAATGTCCGCTCGGTACTCCGAAATACCACACCACATCTTGCAAAAAATCAGTACCCGTATTACCAATACGGTCAAGGGTGCTGTTAACCGAGTTGTCTATGACATCACTCACAAGCCACCTGGCACCATTGAGTGGGAATGATAAGTCCAGATTACAGGTGAAGAGCCATCAGTATTCAATTTCCTTACGAAAGAAGGCCGAGCCGCATATACGGAGAAAATCCGAAAGAATCCAAAGAAAACATTTCTCAAGACTTTCTTCGACCCTACAGGATTGAATCCGTTTATCTAATTCAAAGTTCGTGAATGAGGTAAACCAATGAATGGTGTGCATCAATCAAATTGCTTCCATAATTTATCGAAAGGGTGTAGGTGCATTCTCCTTGACCCTTAGCAGCGAAACCATCGCCAGCATTCCCGTAGTATGATGAACCAATATCAAGACAAGATACTGCGGTGATAGCAACAGCGTTTGGGCTAAGTGAAGGTCCATTACCGGTGTCAATAAACGACTCCGATTCAAGCCATTCAATCGTTTGGTTCTCGTTTATTGTGATTGTTCCGACTGAGTTGTTTTCGCTGTGGGCATACATGTGAACCATTTGAGATTCAACGCTTTGTACGATTGTCGTAGTGTTGTTGTAATAGTTGTTTACGATGGTGTTTTCTTCATCTGAATCTTCGGCTTCGGCGTTGTCGGTCATGTCGAGGCATCCGGTGAGAGGAAGCATAATTACAAGCAATAGGATGAACACTTTATCGGTAGTCATGGCTATCGGATAGAGCGAGGACATATCAAAATAGTGCCGGAATCCGGTAACTTTTGAACATGCGAAAGTGCATGAAAACAGCCCAAAAATCGTCTGATTTTCTACTCAAAAAGTGATGATGATTCGGGTTCAAACCCAAAAATACAATGCTCAAAAAAGTGCAAAAATACTCATACTTAGCATGCTTTCAGTGTAGCGGTTTTGAGTATAACGCCGATTGAGGGGTTCGAACCCTCGACCTTGGGATTAACAGTCCCACGCTCCACCAGCTAAGCTAAATCGGCATCGTTGGCGAACCGCCTCCCCTTTATGACGGCTTCTATTGTTCAGACTCGTCAACGGTCCTGATGAGCCGTGAGAACGGCTCTCCCCTTTGGTTGCTGATACGAAGTGCATTGGTGAGTTTAGTACGGTGCTCAGAGCTTAATGGCTCTTCATGGTGGACCACCATCCATGTTTCTCCAGTAGAAATTGCCGTGTTTTTAGCCGAATGAAGAACAAAGCCCACAGTGTGCACTATCTCGTCATCCATCGAAAATCTCCCTGCACCGAGTTCACGAGCAACCTCTGCCAACGCCATTGCATCAATTGAATCAACATAACCAGAATGAGTGGATGTTAACTCGGTTCGTAGGCTCGATTGGGGTAAGACGCTTTGCGGGTCAACAGCCAATTGTTGAGCGACGGAACTGTTCGTGCCTTGCTGGATGCACATATTGACAAAGACGCCCAATGCCTGCCCTCCGTCAAGGACTTGACCGATCATTCGCATACCGTCTTCGAGCGTTGCAGCTTTGCCAGTGAGATTCAGTAATTGACCACCTTGGAGCATCACGAGTTCGCGTGTATCCTTTGAGCCTTGACCTTGGAGTACGAGTATGCTTCCTGTGACCTCGAGAGCGTTTCCAATGTGCGTCCCAATGGGTTCGTTCATGTCGGTGACTTGTGCAATCGTTTTGATGCCAAGGCCGTTTGCAGTACGGACCATTGATTCTGCAAGTTGGACAGCATCATGCTCAGTTTTCATGAAAGCCGCTTGACCGCATTTGACATCAAGGACCAATGCATTCAGTCCTTCTGCTGCTTTCTTTGAAACGATTGAGGCAGTGATGAGGGGAATACTGTCAACGGTATCCGTAACATCTCGAATGGCATAGAGCAATCCATCTGCTGGAGCGATCGAGTCGTTCTGGGCGGCAATGCAGCATCCAATTTCCTTGACTGCGATAGACATGGCATCAGGTGAAAGGTTGCAGTTGAAACCAGGAATTGATTCGAGTTTATCGATTGTTCCTCCTGTGTGACCAAGCCCTCTTCCAGCAAGCATCGGGATGCGCACCCCACAAGCCGCAAGTGCTGGAGCAAGAATGAGTGACATCTTGTCCCCAACTCCACCCGTACTGTGTTTGTCGCAAATATTGGCATCGCCTTTCCAAGATAAAACAGCCCCTGAGTTCATCATGCCGGCAGTGAGGGCAGTCGTTTCCTCTACTGAAATCCCATGTGTATGAACACACTTCAGCCACTCTTCGATGAGCGTGACAGAAATTGAGCGTTGTGCGACGCCTTCAATGAACTTACCCAAGTCCTCAAGTGACATTTTTTCCCCTTTACGAACAGCTTCGCACATTCGGTGAACGAGTGTCTTGCTCATGGCATTCACTTCTCTTTCGCTAGACCGATTTCTACCAGACGTTGGTGGAGATAATCACCAGCAGTAATGGATTGGTAGTTGACTTTTCCACCGGTCATTTCCACGAATTCTTGACGGGGTGTCAGGTCAGTTTCATTCCGTGGATGAACAAACATCGGCATTGAGAAACGTCGCTCGTTTGAGTTTTCAGGATTTACCACTCGGTGGGTTGTCGATTTGAACAATCCATTGGTCAAGTTTTGAAGCATGTCTCCAGAGTCAACAATGATGTGACTCGCATCACCTTCAACTTGAATCCAACTTCCATCATGGTCCTTGACTTCAAGACCGTCTGCGGTAGCAGTTACCAGCAATGTGATGAAATTGATGTCCTCATGGGCTGCAGATCGAACTGCGCCTTTGGGTACATCGTTGCCAAGTGGTGGATAGTGGATGATGCGCATGATTGTGTTGCCATCTTCTGCCATCGAGCCCAGCCAGTCCATTGGTTTGTCAAGATAAAGGCTGCAAGATTGAAGTAGGTTTTGAGACAATTGCTCCATCTGTCCATACAGTCCGTCGATAACAGGTTTGAACCCAGATACATGTTGGTCCGGCCACACATTTGGAACATAGGTAGGAGTTTTGCCACTGGTAGGGTGGCTGCGACCGGTTTGCCAGAATTCTTTGAGGTCTGGTGCTGGATTGTTCTTTGCGTGTTCAACGCCAAAAGCAGTGTAGCCTCTTTGATGAGCGATTTTAGGTTGCAGGTATGAGCGCTTCACTTCGTCACTAAGGGAGAAGAATTCATCGCCCTGACGATAGGAGTCCTCAATGGCTTCCAAGGGGATGCCGTGGTTCTTCAAGGCAAAGAATCCGATGTCTTTTAGAGAGTCACCGACTGCTTGGGTGAACTTGGTTTTACGGTTTTTATCTTGACTGAGGAAGTCTGCGTAGTCGACTACGGGGATACTACGCATCCATTCACCTCAGTTCATGTTGGAGCGAACCTTGCTAAGGAGGCGCAGCATTTCAACGTAAATCCAAATGACTGTGACCAGTAGTCCGAAGGCACCCCACCATTCACCAACTTTGGGCGTGCGTTGTTTTATTCCATTTTCAATGAAATTGAAATCCAACACGAGATTCAATGCCGCAACAACAAGTATGAACAACGTCAATCCGATTCCAATTGCTCCGGAACTGTGTAAGAACGGTACTTGGAAGGAGCCAGGGATCAGGTACAGTACGAGAGATATTGCATACAGAATCATGATTCCGAGGGTGAGGCTGATCACAACACGCTGAAACATCGGTGTCGCTTTGATGATTCGACTTGCATACAATCCATACATCCCAGCAACGATGCTAAGTGTTCCTATTCCTGCTTGGAAAACGATACCTTCGTACATGCTTTCAAAAAAGAGCGAGATTCCTCCAATGAATGCCCCTTCGAAAACTGCGTATGTCATCATGAGTGGAACGGGATTTTTAGGGCGTATCAGGAAAAGAGCAAGCATAATGACAATACCTCCAAACATGCCGCCCATCATTGCAGTGAAAGCAATGCCGATATCGATTGTTAGAGCTGAGTAAAGGACCATTGCAGCAACGAAGAGTGTAGTTCCAAAAAGAATGCCAATCTTCTGCATCACCCCTTCGTAGGTCATAGATTGATAGCCTTCTATGCTGTTCCAAAAATTGTTTGACAGGACTGGATTACTTGATGTGTATGCCATAGTTATCGTACAAACCACGAAGTGGTCCTTTGTCAAACTTGCGTCGGTTATGAGTTCTCATCGACTTGTTGCTGATAATATGCGGCAAGTTCGTCCATCGGCCATCCTTGGTCAAGATATGTTTGAATGGTTTCCTCGGACCAGCCGGGGCACCGTGCCAAATCAGCAGGAGAAATACGTCCTGGTGAATCGGGTGTTCCACTGCCATCCAAGACTGGCATCTCCCAGTTATCAGAGTCCATTTCACCATTCGCCAATGCCTCAAGGTTTTGGCTTTCAATCGTAATGAGATCTTTTACTTCTTCTCCCTCTGATTCGATGTTACGCAGTATCAAGTATGCGCCTGCAGCAAGTACGATGCCACCCATCATGACCAATGCCATGAGTGTGGCTCCAAAGTCAGTACCTGAATCAGCACTTGGTGTTGCTATCGAGTTGCGTTGTTCAGTGGAACATCCATCATCACTCACTGGGACATTCGCTGGAGTGTCAGGACACTTATCATCTCGATTGATAACATCATCACCATCGTCATCAAGCAGGTCATTGTCAATGACTGAGTCAGTGTCATCTGGTATGACGCCGGCTAGGTCGCAACCGAGTGCCTCTGATTCATTTACGCCGTCTCCATCAGCATCGGCAAGAAGCAGTGCATCTCTCGGTGAAACATCGTCGACTGATGGGTCCAAGGCAGTTGCTTGAGCCCAGGTGACTTCGATCAAATCAGAGATACAATCTCCGTCAGTGTCGGCATTGGTAGCATGACTTCCATACACATACTCGACGTTGTTTGTTAGTCCGTCTCCATCAGCGTCATGGTCACCTTCGAGGATGTTGAAATTAGGTAGGGTACGTATTGTACGGTTGAGGCCATTGGCGACTTCCCAGTAATCTGGAAGTCCATCGTTGTCTGTATCGGTGACGTTATCGGTTCGTATCCAATCACGATGCCATCCAGCCATGAACGGGGCAGTCACTTCTGTACTGCTCAGTATGAGCCCCATCTCGCGATTGCGTGTAGGAGCAGAATCTCCCCAGTTGATGGAGGAAATAAGCACATGCTCTCCGTCCACGATCATACCCTTGTTGTGAAGTTTGGAAACCTCATCGTCTTCGCTCATGACAATAGCACTGACATCGTAACCGAGTGAAGAGTTCCATTCTTCGTTAAATGTGTCAACGACTTCTTGGATGTCTTTGTCTAGATATGCTCCATTTAGAATGAGTCGAATGCGGACATCCTGCTTTGCAGCATCTTCCAGAGCACTAACGATTGGGTTGTCACCCCATCCCCAGCTCCACTCAACATCGAGGTATTGCAGCGAGAGCAGGATTTCTTCATCAGCTTGTTGAATCATCCATACGATGCCGTCAACACAAGTGTCTGGGCAAGTAATCAATCGGCCACTCACATCTGTTGTGATGGAGTCTGCGGCAGTTCCGTTAACGAGTGGCTTTAGAGCATCCAAAGACCATCCAGTTGGGGCAGAATTGGCGCTCACTTGCGTGATGTAGGTGCGACTGAGTGATTCATCGTACGAAATTTGTTCTAAAACTTGGAGAGCAAGGTCCGTGTTTTCAATAAGAACGCCCCACTCGGAGTTTCCTCTGTCATCCGGGGCCGGTTGGGAGGAACTCTTCCAATTTCCAGAACTCATCCAAACGCTGGTGTTGTCTCGAACGGCTACCTTGCTGTGAATGTAGGTGTATGGCTCATCGCTTTGTCCTCCAAACCATAGGGTTGTGATTCCAGCTGTAGCCAAAAGTCCAGCAACGCCGAGTTGGTTGTTCTTGTCGTAGTTGTTCCACCAATACTCAGCTGTGTTGAGCACGACGGTGACATCAACACCACGATTGTGTGCTTCAATCAAAGCCTGCACAAGGTTCGGTTGTTCAATTTGGTAAAGATGGACATGGAGAGTTTCAGACGCTCCATCAATCCAGTTCAGCAAATCGATGAGTCCTTCTTGAGGTCCGATAAGAGGTGTAACTGTGCTGATGCCACTGAATTCTGTTGGTCCGCAGAACGTGCTCGCACCCAGCCGTCCCCATCGGTGTTGCCAATCCACTGCAAGGTCCGTGTCAGGTAGGTTGCCACATCCATCACCGCGGTGGTAGACGAGGAGCGATATGCTGGAAACTGGTTCTACCAAACTAATGCCACTCCATCCTGCGATGTCGACTGGGCCGTTTCCGTAAACGAACGTATCTGCTAGCATCCCCGAGGGTGTCAGAATATTCACTGCAGCACCAGAATCTGGAAGTGTGAATCCACTCGGGCTGAGTGCTTCATCAAATTCAATTCCCATGCCATCTTCGTAGACTGAGAGTCCACTCACATCTGCTGCGAGAAGAATTGAACTGGCTGCTGCAATACTCACATCACCGATTTGGTAGTTTGTGGCTTCATTCGCAGAGTTCACCATCGAGAGCGTCCATCCGTTCATGTATGCAAGACTGTCTCCAATATTGCTAATTTCAATAAATTCTGTGTTTGCTGAAATGTCAGTTGAGCCTTCGGGCATGAAACGACTGAACACGATGTCGTCTGCTTCTGCAAAGAGGCTTGGGTCTGGTTCTGCAGCGCCGGGGGTAGGCCAAAGAAGGGTTTGCCAACCGGACATACCATCGCTCGGACCCACTGTTTGACAGTCACTGACAATACTCCATTGTGCCATGTCGGCAACAAGGCCATCGGGATTCGAGAGTGAGAATTGGTCGGACAGGCCTGAAAGAACATCGTCATCCATGAGGAGCACTGCACGTTCTTGTGGAGCGAGTACCATGCTGCTCTGATTCCACATGGATGTGCTGCGTAAGAATCGTCGGTCTTCGCTTGCAGTATCAATTCTCCAACGGCTAATGTTGAGGTCTTCTGTGCCGTTGTTCATCACTTCAATCCAATCTTCGACTGGAGTGATAGAATCATCGTTACAGTAGGCGAGGGCTTCAGTGAGCACCAAGTCATTTGAACCGGAGTACTCTGCCCATATTGGGTTCACTTCGCCCGGGGTAGCCCAAGCGGATTGTATCCAGTGGGAGTCAACAGCTGCCGCTGTACCTGATGGTCCAGCGCCAGCATGCGTACTGTTTGGAGCGATGAGTGATTCTCCTTCGACGGTTGATGTCCATGAGATGGAATCAACCATGTCGCCGTTTCCGTCAATCATAACGATCGAATCAGGCGTAGTATGCTTGAGGTAGAAACTGGTGGTTCCGTTGAGGGCGACAAGTGCAACTTCACCAGGTTGAATGATGGATGTCGATTGCAAGGGCATGTTGAATTGATGCAATGTTAGAGAACGGCCAGCTGCTTGGAATTTCCATCCACCAACATCGAGAGCCGAACTTCCGTTGTTGTAGATCTCAATCCATTCGCCAAGAGGCCACTGCTGTGAGTCACTTCCAACTGCGTCGGGGAACACTTCCGTGAATACGGCAGCACCTGTTGATGGTGTTTGACCAGGATCCGGATGGCCTGGAGTCATCCACGTCGAAGGAACCCAAGGGTCGGACTCGACATCGTCTTGTACAAGAGAAATGTTTTGGCCGTAGTTGGTTGCATACCACGCAGAATCGACCACCGTGCCAGAGGCGTCACGAAGCATGAGTTGGTTGTAGTAGTCCCAAAGTTCAGTGTCTCCAGAGAACTGGACAAGCCTTCGCTCATCTGCATCAATGGATGTTGAGCCTTGGGTTTGGTTAAACACCAATGTTCCGGGGTCAAGAATGGTCACATTGCCCATTCCGTCGATAATAGACCACCCATTCAGATCAATTGTTGCAGAACCTGTATTCAAAAGTTCAATCCATTCCCCTTCAGGGAAAGCAGAACCATCGGAACTGCTGTTTGAAAGAATCTCTGCAAATTCGATAGGAGATGGTGTGTTCGCTATAACGTCGAAATGGAGTGGATTGGCAGCATTTGGCGTTGGATATGCTGCATAAATCCAGTGCTGTGAAGCCGATGAGTCAACCATCGAGAAACCAGCTTCGGTATCGGTCCAAGAAATGTGTTGGGCTCGACTTCCGTTCGGCCAGAAGAGTGTTAGCGACTCAACACCGTTGTTGAGTACACCTGAGTTGCCCGAACCGTTCACAGCAATCATTCGTGTTTCACCAGGGAGAATAACGTTCTCAGAAAGGGTCTCGGAGAATCCTACAAGATGTACGGAATCGAAATCAAGTTTGTTACCCGCAGCATCGTCAATCGACCATCCGTTCAAGTCCATGGTGTTGATTCCTGTGTTGAGGATTTCGATCCATTCGCCGCCGGGCCAGATGGCATTGTCTTCAGAAGGCCATGGGTTTGACATGACCTCGTTCATTACAAGGTCCGACGGAATAACTGTTGGGCTAGGTGTTGTGCCGCCGCCGCTGTTTATTGCACCGGGGCTAGGGCCGCTGGTTGGAATCCAGTCAGCAGTAGGCGTGGCGTTATCTTCTTCGTAACTGACACCGGATGCTGCGCTGGTCCATGTTGCTTGGTCCAGTTGTACTCCTCCGTCAGTGTAGAGGCTGACGATGTCATCGGAGTTGGCAAGATAGAAGTTTGTCTGTCCGTTTCGAGCGACAACCATGTATTCATCAGGTTCAATCTCCCAAGTTGATGAGTTTGCAGCATCGTACCCAACGATGCTTGCCGAATTGAAGTACAATGTTTTCGAAGCCTTGTTGCTGAGATACCAATCGAGGACATCAACCGTCGATGTTCCCGAATTGTGGATTTCAATCCATTCCCCACCTGGCCATGTGGCATCATCCGCACCGTTTGGGTTTGGAAGTGCTTCGTTGAGGCAGATATCACCGCTGCAGGCCAGCGAACGAGCTGAGGTAAAGTCAATGGTTTCGGTATCGTTTAGGGTTGATACACCCATCGGAAGTGTGGTCGAAAGTACCATCAAAAGAGCGAGGCCAAAGGAGCGGAGTACAAGGTTCATGGTGCCACCAACAAACTGTGGGCTGAGTCTAAGGGCATATCACTTTCCCCTAAACAGTCACGGGGTGGGGATTGCAAGGCTCAGAGGAAACCGGCGTTATCCACGAGATTCTCGAACAGCAGATAGGTGATGGGAACAAGAATGACACCCATTGCGTGGCTACGGCGAATGCCAAGCCGTGGTGGGAGAAGCCCCAGCATTGTTCCAACAATAAGCACGGCAAGACCGATGAATCCAGTGCTCACGAACACCAAGGCGGCAACAAATATGATGACGCTCATAATCATCTGCTGCAGAGGGATGGCAGCGTGAAGTCGGAGCATACCTTTGCCGACGTATCGCATGATTGGCATTGCCATGAGTCCTGCAGCTAATGTAATTGCAAGCAATCGAATGAAATCCGCTGTTGGTTCAAGGTTGCTCCAAGTATCGACTGGATACATGGCTTTGAGTGCTAAAGTTGCCCCCGAGCGTGAGCGGCCTATGATGTAGAGGAAACCGAGGACACACACGGTAACAGCAGTGTTTACCGCAGATAGAATGGCGATGATTTCCAAGTCTTGTTTGGTTTGCGGTCCTTCCACTCCTTCATCGGACTCCGCCTTGGCGATTTCCAAGAGTTCGTCATCCGAGAGTTCAGTCAATCGGCGAGTTTCCCAATCCATTCCAAATCCTTGCTTACCTTGGAGTTTGGCAGCCACATTCCGACCACCCATGACCAGAACAGTTGCCTGAGATGCGGTCATTCCAGGCAATACGCCCATGGATGCACCGGCAACACCGGACCAGAAGCACGGAACTAAAAGAGGCTTAGCGGGAGGTAAATCCCAGTTTTCCTTTTGAGGTGGCAAGTGCGATGTAGTCGCATAGATATCAAGTAGGTTAGCAATTCCAAACAATCCAGCGAGGCTCGGTAGTAGAAGACTTGCTCCTGGCATATCGATTGGAGAGCGTCCAGGCAGTGCATGCGGGCCAATGATGGTCCAGCCAAACAGTCCAGTCAGTAAGAAAAATGCTGTTGCTGAGAAGAATCCTGCCAGTCTTGAATCATCGCCAAGTCGCTTTCCAGTTGCTATTTGAATCCATTTTGGCCAATCGAGTCGTGTCGTTTCGGTCATCAAGAGCAATGCTGAAATCGTCAGCAGGATAAACGGTAAGAACGTCCGAAGTTGAGAATACCAGCCGAGTTCTGGACCAAATGCAATTCGAGCAAGAACAATCAACGGTAGAGAGAGAAACAATCCAAGTTGAGAACCACGAGCAGACCAAGCGACTCCTCGTGCTGCATTACCGGATAAAAGCATGCGGTGACCCGGCAGTAACGATAACGCTTGGTCGGCATCGGGTGCTCCCATCAGCGCAGACGGAATATAGTTCAGAAATGTATGTACAGTACCCGTTGACACAATAATTCCGGCAACGGCTGAAAGTGGTATTCCAAGACTGAGTAGCCCAGGGGCCAAGGCAAGCAAAATGAGAGCTACATTGTTGACGTGGAAACCTGGAATAATTCCAGTAAGTGTTCCCATTGCAACTCCCCCAAACAGGGCCGCAAACATCCAACCCAGTTCGTACATGTAGGCATCGAGCATGAAATCCCCCCTAGTTTCCGCTGTTTGGGCCCGTGCCGTTTTCCACTTCCTCGCGGTCAGTGATCCCGTCACCGTCCGTATCTTGGGTGTTGGAATTGAACCCTGCCGCATCTTCGTAACTGTCTGCAAGGCGATCCCCATCATCGTCTTTAGCATCCGCTTCATCCAAGGAATAGACGATAGATAATTGCGATGGATGTTCTATTTGTCGCAGACGGCCCTCCCAGGTGAGAGATTGATTTTCGTGTATTGGATCGGTGCCAATGGCATTGAGTTGCACATTGAGTTTGATTGATTGTTCAGAGCCAGGGCGTTCAAGGTACCATCCATCGTCCTTGAGTGCGGCTTTACCGTCTAAAAGGACAAACTGATTTTTAGAATAGCCCCACTGCGTTGCACCGTCGTCCCAAAGAAGCGTCGAAGGTGGCGGTGGGTTGCCAGTTAGATTGTATGAATTCACCATCAATCGAATACGCATGTCTTCGTCATCCCAAGCAACGGTGACATCGGCAACAATGCCCTGGCCTGATTCAATCCAGTTTGTACGAGGTCCTGGGAACGTCATAGCAATGGTTGTTTGACCGTATGTGTAGGTTTGACTGTCAACGAAGAATCCCTCGGTATCCAATGGTTCGAAAGCGTATTTCATGTAGGTATTGATGGTGTAATGCATGCTTGGGTTCTCAAGCATCGAGGATGGGTCTGCAGACAGCATGGCCTGCATTGACATTGCCGACATTGGATTGACGAGGTTTTGGCCCATGCCTTGATTGGCATCAATGCACCATGTACTCCTGTCATCGCTCCACATAAGTCGACCTTCTGCATCAAAGACAGAGTTATTGTAACTTCCATTTGCAGCATTTTCGATGTCTTCAGGTGTAGGGATGACGCAGATGGTATTACCGCTGGGTCCTACAAGGTCCCATACACCGTCCTCTATGTGCAAGGTTCCTGCGAGAATAACTTTGCTTCCAGACTGGTAACTCCACGTGGCTTCCGTGGCCCAGTCCAAACGATGGACTTGCGGCACATGACTTCCGTCAATGAGGATATCCGGCCCTTGAGTTTGAAGTGCCCACCGAAGGCTCGTCTCTTGGTAAGAAAGAATCCCACTTACTTCAATCTTGGAATCGGATTCAATCCACTTGCCGGTTGCGGATTTAATCAGCAACTGCATTTGGTGAGCGGCCATTCCGTCGGTGAGGTATGCCGAGGTGTAAACAGCATCCGGGCTAATGGATTCGCTGATGAATCCGTTAACGGTTACAATTTTCCCTGCATACTCTGTAGGGGCGACAGCAAGGTCTGAAAGTGAAACTCTCTCCAAAACCGGCAAATCTTCAGGTTCCCAGTACAACGCTCCTGAGCCCGTTGCAATCATGTAAAACCTACCGTTGTAGTCGACAACATCCCCCATCGCAGTCACATTCGTGCCAATAGGGGGAATTGTACCGGTTGAATACCAGCGAACTTGGATGACTCCAGTGTCGTCTTCGATGACCAAGTCAACACGGTCTTCACCGCTGCCGTATCGGTCTTCAATCCATGAAATTACTTTTCCTTCTACCAATACGACTTCGTTCTTGTATTGCACGAGATCGTCGATTTCGACCACTTGCGGTTCACGGACCATTGCGTACCAGTTCAGTGTGGCCACTAAAAACAACGAAAGAGCAAACATGACCCATAATTTCTGACCCCGGGTAGCCGGATTGTCATCGGTAATCTTGAGCATAATGTCCTTGAGAGCATCCGCCATATCCGTCCTCACCAGTGCTCCGTGCTTAGGCATTGCCATGCCTCATCCTCATCCAAAATCGCACTGAAGCCGAGATTTGAGCCATGCGGGTTCTTTTTAATGGAAAAGCAGACCGGTCTTATGGGGATGGCCATGCGAGACCGGGTGATTCGAGACGAAATACACAAGGATATTTTCGTTCCTGCAGCTCACGCAAAAATTATCGACACACGTGAATTCCAACGTTTGCGATCCATCCAACAACTTTCGACCTGTGAGTATGTTTTTCCAGCAGCGAACCACAATCGTTTTTCCCATTCTTTAGGCGCATACCATCTTGCTCGGACACTTGTGGATTCTCTCAACGATGTTCAGCCTGGCCTCGTATCGACTGAAGATGCTGAATTGATTCAACTTGCTGCTTTGCTTCACGACATAGGTCATCCACCCTTTTCTCATCTCCTTGAATCAGCAGAAGTTTTTGCGACCTACCATTCGCATGAGCATTGGGGGCGCGTTTTACTTGAATCGACAGACACAGAAGTTGGTATGGCTTTGCTCGAAGCGCTTGGCCGGACTCGGCGTGACCGCCTCTTCGCTCTACTTGACGGTGCAAGTGAGCATGAAGGCGTTCCAATCCCACCTTTCATGAAAGAAATAGTTTCGAGCCAACTTGATGTCGACCGAATGGATTACATGGTTCGTGACCAAGCAAATACGGGTGCGCAAATAGGAGGTTTTGACATTGCGCGAGTCATACGTGCGCTGCGAGTGAGTGATGACGGTCATTTTTATGTCAAATCGTGGGGTCTTCCGGCGATAGAGGCTTACCTTGTTACGAGATACCACATGTATCATCAGGTGTATTTCCACAAGGTCAACATGTTGACACAAAATTATCTTGTGCGAATGTTGTCACGTGCTCGAGCACTTGCACACGATGGTGCGTTGTCACTTTCACCTTCTCTCGAGAATATGCTTCTCAATTCAAACTTGGACGCTAAGGGGTATGCTGCTCTCAACGACGCACATGTTCGGGTCGCTTTGCCAGACTGGGCTGAACATGATGATGCCATTTTGTCCCATTATGCGATGCGTCTGCTCTCTCGTCGAGATTTCCACAAGTCTCTTCGAATAGAAGGCCTGAGCACTGAAATGGTCTCCGTCGTTTTGCCACGATTAGAAGCACTTGTTGCAGAAGCGGGATACGATCCAAACATTGATGTCATTACTGCGCGCATCTCAAAGCGTGGTTACATGCCCTATGAACAAGGCATTCTTCTTGAAGACGGAAGGGATGCTGCAGATCATTCTCCCCTCGTTCGTTCACTCACCCAACCCAATGAGCGAGCGCTGATTTTCGTTCCTGATGCGATTCGTGATGAACTTGAGTTGAGTGTCCGTGAATGGGTCAAACCTTCACAATCCTCTCTTGCCCAGTTTGAATGACACAGGGTTAAGTTCATGTCTTGTGCTCATTCCCTCGACGCAGGGGCCCGTAGCTTAGTTGGTTGGAGCACCCGGCTCATAACCGGGGGGTCAGGGGTTCAAGTCCCTTCGGGCCCACTTTTTTATGTCCGTCCGTTGGCTATTTTTTGAGCCATCACGGCGCAACGGTTATGAGGGTCTCATTACTGGGGTTGTTTGACAGGTGGTCTATATGTTGAAGCGTGCTATGTTCCTTCTCGCCCTTTACCTATGCTCGGTTATGATTGTTGCAGTTCCTGCTTCTGCTCAAGCACCAACTGCTGCAATTTCTCTTTCCTGCGCTCCAATTTCAATAAATATCGAAGTTAAGCCTGGTTCGACGTACAACGGTTTCACCACCTGCACTGCTAGCAATCCTACAACTTGGCAAGAGAAAATCAGCATTCTGGTAACCAGTGACGGATTAGCAACTGCCGCTCCTGGTGACATGTACATCGGCGCAGGTGCAGAAGTCGATTTCCAGATTTCAGTTCGTGCTACACCTTACATGGTTATGCAAAGCCGAACACTCTCAGTCTCTGCAACGGTGCAAGAAATTAACAGTCTACCACCACCAAACGTTGCATCGTCTCAGAACAACATGATTGTCAACATCATGCAGTATTCCTTAGTTCAGGTTGAAGCAGTCGAACCTTTCGTACAGTTGATGCCGAAGAAAGACAAGAACTTTGAATTCAAAGTTTACAATCTGGGTAATCAAATAGATTTCATGAAGGTAGGAATTTCAGAATCAAGCCGTGAGAACCTCGAAGAAGCAGGGTTCACGATCAACTTACCAGCAGTAAAGGTTCAGATTGACGCAATCCCAACAGCAACGAAGGTTCGAGTTATGGCTCGTACTCCTAAGACGCAAGGTTGGAGTGACGCATACCACGTTCTCGACTTCTACGCTGAATCTGAATTCGCTTGTAACAACGGTGGATGTATCCGTGAATCACAAATGATTACTGTGTATGTCCGTGGTGTCTACCTCCCAGGTTTCGAAATCGTTCCGGCAATCTCGATGATTGCACTGGCAGCAGCAGTTGCTGGCCGACGTTTCGTTGAAGACCGTGAAGAAGACGAAGAAAACGTCGTCTGGTACGAGTCAGCCCCCGGCCTGTGACGGCTCGTGAACAAACCTTCGACAATCCTGTCGATGCCTGCACTTGTAGGGGTCGCCTTGATAATCCCCAGCGTCTAACGACCTTCTAACAGGGATTGCTATGAGTGGATTACTTGACAAAGCCAACGCATCGAAAACCGAATCAGAACCAACTCAAGTTACTGTAGTTGCTGAAAAGGTGACCATCGTTTCTCACCAACCGACTGCAAATATTTCATCCTCAGTGGGTTCTGGAGGTCTAGACACTCCACTCAAACTTACCATTGCAGGTTGGATTACGATTTTCATTGGAGGCATTCTTGCTTTACAAGGCGGCGGAATGGGCATTCTTGTCATACTTGCTGTTGTGGTTGTAGGGGCCGGGCTTCTTGTTCAGTCTGAACGAATGGCCGACCGTGAAATGAACACCATCAAACTTGGAATCTCGATTTTCATCGCAGTCCTCGTTGCAGCAGGCCCGTATGCTGCCTTTTACCTCGTGCCTGCCGATACATCGATGGCACTGACTGAAATCAATGTAAGCGAAGAATCTAATGAACTTACATTTTACGTCCGTGGTTCTTTTGACTCTGCATCAGCAACCATTACGCTTGATGGAGAATCGTTGTGGTCGGACACTTTGCAGTTGAACAACGATCGAGCCAAATTCAAAGCACCCCTCGATGCATTCTTTGCTGGTAACGCTCAAGATTATCGCTTAGCATCAATGAATGAATACATGATTGAAGTCTCTTCGGGTGATGGTCAATCGAAAACAGCTGAAATTACTCCGGCACTTCTCAACCGTGAGCTTCTAAATTCAGGCGCTCGTATTTCAGAAGTTCTTCGAACTCAAACCTCCGGTACCGGAAATGATAGAACGACCACCACTACGGTTGAAGGCGTCATTGTGGAATCCATCATGGGCCTCTTTGGACCTGATGAAAGTACCCAAGACAACGGAGAACATACGATGACCAATCTTGCACTGACCCCCGTTGCGTCTGATTACACCGTTCAACTTCGAGTTAAGAAAGGCAGTTCTACTGAGTACAGTTCTCCGATGATTGAAGTGAACGGTCTCGATGCAACTTGGACCAGTTCCGTAAATGGCGCAAAAAGTGGTAAAATGAACGGTTGGCTTGGTCTTCCAGGAACTGCTATGGATAATTGGGATGGTGGGAGTGGCCAGACTGAGTTCCTTGACAAGGATTCGTTCTATGATGATGCAGGATGCTACACCTTTGAAATTGTGATCACAAACGAATACTATGCAGGTATGAACGATGTTGACTCCGATGCAACTGGAATTACTGTCAGCAGTAACTCCTGGCAACTCAACTTTGATGCAGACAGTGACTCACGAACAATGGAAGTTTGCTGAACCACTCAATTCCTAAGGCGAGCAGTCAATTACATCCAACGGATGTTTCCTAATCACTCGTAAACAGTAGGACTCAGTCCTCTTGTTCATCTTCCACGGTTTCAGTGTCTTCCGCTTCTTCCGTCTCTTCAGTACCGGTTTCCTCAGGTATTGGCTCTGCTACATCACCGTACTTCGAGTCTTTGGATGTCGCACGCAGTGATAGCATTGCACTGGCCCCGATGATAATCAACGCTAGTATCCCATAGACAACGAGTGGTTGGTCCTCAGTTTCCTCACTAATGTACCATCCAACTTCTTGTGAATTTGCGCCTTCGGTGTTTGTGATGTCCTCGGAAATCGATCTGAGTACATTCGGAATCAATGTTCTGCAATTCAGAACTTGCGGTCCATCTGTATTCGTCCTCCAAGAGACTGGGAGATTCTTTTCTTCACCGGGTGCAAGTGTAATGGTCAGCGTTGTTGTATCGGCCAGGTCATCCCCCACGTAGCACCATATGTTCACGGTAGCAGCAGAGTCGCCAGTATTTCCAACTGTGACCATTGCTCCAATCCATTTGTTCGTATCAGCAGTGGTATCTTCTGCATCTATTGAAACAACTTCGATGTATGGAAGTGGTATGTTGACGACTGCATAAGGGGATTTGGGGGCGGGTGTTGTAATCGAAAAATCGCCCCACCCGGAGGAAAGTGTCAAATTGAGTTCCGCATCTTCAGAGTGGTACTCTCCGTTTTGGTCTACCCATTCGACAATTCTCCTCCATTCGCTGCCACCAATGTCGAGTTGGCCGTTCGCATCGGTAATATCATCTCGGGTAGATGCACCGTAACCAATACCGGTTTGGTGAACAGTGGCGTTTGGAGAATTCGTTTGAATGATCCGTTGAGAGAGCAGACGAATCCAGGCATCTGTGATGCCTCCAGTCCCTTGCGAGTTGGTGTAGGATATTTCCGCATGGTCATGAACGATGATGTCTTCATCGGTACGACTACCTTGAATTAAACTAGAATTTACAGAAAGACTCGAACCGTTTTCAACATGAATCGGGGCGCTTCCAATCAAATCACTCGATTCGATTTCACATACACCTGCGCACAATATATCAGCGCCAAATGTGGAACTGTTCTCCATGTGCATGGTTCCAAATACCGTCATCGAAAACGATGCCTCGCTCCAAGTTAGGCTTCCATTGGTTTGGTTGATTTCATGAGCTGCGAGAATTGGTATTTCACCGCTGCCTGTATGAAGTGCTTGAAGAGATGTAATCTGAATCGGGAATACATGATAGATGTAAAAATCAACAACAATATCAGTACCATCAAGGGGCACTTCAATGGAAACGGTGTCTTGTCCTGCGGCATCTACAGTTTGGTCTCCAACTGTGATATTCATCATTGCGGAGGTGGAGACTGTTTCTTGAAAGTTGAATTGAATCGTCCCAGTCTCGGCAAGGTCACCAAAGTTCAAATGCAATTGGCTTGAGTTTGTAAGTGTCAATGCGGAATTAATATCTTCTCCAGTTAGCGATCCGGTGAGAATGAGTTGTCCACCGTCTTCGACCGTTATTGCATTGTTGGGACCAACAGTCATGTCAGCGTCGATGGTCAATGTGGCACCATTTTTCACCAGTACATTTCCGTTCATTGCTTGTGAATCCGACCATGTTTCGTCTGCGTCAATAATCACATCATTGCCGTCGCTGGGCGGAGCTGCATTCACATTTACCATGCCAGCGAATGAGGTAAAAATCAAGAGCATCATCAGTGTCAAAGCAGTTCGCATGAAAACACTCAAACTGTGGTGTTTTATAGGCTTCTCTCCGGAATCAATAGGGCACATCTTTCCATCCAATCTTGTAACCAAGAAGGTTGAATGAACGATGAAGTATAGGTGTAATGGCGACCAAGGCGACCATTGGTAGTAAGAGTTCTGAGTCGGCAAGTATGGAAGTGCCGAGGAATAATTGGCCCGCTAAGAATACCATTATCGCAAAAGGAAGAGTATCCAAAAGTGGGGCCTTCGAAGAGATGTCACCTTCTCGCTTGAGTCCGCGACGACGTTTGACAAATGAACCGCTGCTGTCTCCGACCAGGCAGAAAAATCCGAGGAAGGTGCCGAGAATGAACGCAGTCATGTGGTCGCCCCCGAGACTGAACCATGTTCCTTCAGCACCTTGCAATGGGTGAGTGAAAATACCGTTTTCTCCGATAGCAGCGCCTGCGGCAGGAATGTCGCCCATAAGCGAGACAATGAGGACGCTAAGCAGGCCTGAAGTGAGCGAGCCTCCAATCAATCCATTCCATGTTTTCCCATCACCAAGAATACGGTTTCCGTCGCTAAGTGTGCGGCCACCATCGATAGGCCAGGGCCCATATCCCGTTTTTGGCAACCACTTGCCCCACAGCATGGCAAAGGTGTTAGCGAGGAATCCTGGCATGTACAGCCAGAGCGTTAGGATACAGAGTTCTAAAAATTGCATGAAGCTCACCAAGGCTTGGACCTTTACATGTCTCGCTTGGAGGGCGGTCTTTGAAGCATCCCCTTTGTTCGGGTGATTTTGCGTCAAAAGTCCAAACATCTCTCACGATGAGATTATGTGATGGCATGGGTGGAGCATAAACATGGCTGGGAAGGTTGTACTTGTTGTCGGCGGTGGTGGGAGAGAACACGCACTTTGCATGGGTCTTTCACAATCTGGTCATGTGTCGCAGTTGCATTGCACACCCGGTAATGCAGGAACTGCATCTCTCGGAACGAATCATTCAGTTTCTGCATCCGACATAACAGGTTTACTTCGTCTCGCTCAAGAGTTGTCTGCGGACCTCGTCGTTGCAGGACCGGAAGCACCGCTCTGCGCAGGACTGGCCGACGAACTTTCAGTACAAGGAATTCCTTGTTTTGGGCCTGTTGCGGCTCTTGCCCATCTTGAGGGTTCGAAACTTCACGCGAAAGAGGTCATGCGTGCAGCAAATGTGCCGACAGCGGCCTTTCACGTACTGGAGCACGGAAGTGATATTGACGCTGCTCTGAGTGATTTTTCTGGACAACCATGGGTCGTTAAGCGAGATGTGTTGGCTGGCGGCAAAGGAGTTGTTGTTACCGAAGACCGTGCTGAAGCATTGTCTTTCATCCAATCATCAATTGAAACCGATGGAAGGGTTTTGCTTGAAGAATTTCTTCCTGGTGAGGAGGCGAGTATGTTGGTCGTCATGGATGGATCTGGTTTCGTCTGTCTTCCTGCCAGTCAAGACCACAAAAGAGCATACGATGGGGACAAAGGGCCAAATACGGGTGGAATGGGTGCATATTGTCCCGCTCCAGTTGTCACAAAGGAGATACGCGATTTGACCATTCAAACCATCATTGAACCGATGCATACTTACCTGTGTGCTGCGGAACAACCCTACCGTGGTGTGCTTTACGTTGGCCTCATGATTCCAGACTCTGGATGTCCAAATGTGGTCGAATTCAATGTCCGGTTCGGTGACCCTGAATGCCAAATCACACTGCCCCTCATCGAGTCCGACTTGTTCGAATTGCTGAATGCTGCAGCCACGGATGGCCTCTCGAAACTTGAGGTTAAGTTTAGTGCTCTTCATGCTGCAACGGTGGTATTGGCAGCTGAAGGGTATCCAAGTTCTCCCGTTAAGGGTCGTACTGTCCGAGGTGCTGAATCCGAACCAATTTCATCTCCAAACGGCATGGCGTGGGTCAATCATGCAGGAACTGCTAGAGGCCTAAACGGTGAATTAATTTCAACCGGTGGGCGAGTACTTGCATGCAGTGCCACCGGCCCTACGCTCGGGGTTGCAGTGGAGATGGCATATGCTCTTCTTGACACGATTGAACTTGAAGGGTCTCACTTCAGAACGGACATCGGTTTCCGTGCTTTGTGAGTTGTTTTGGCACTTACTTTTTACCGTTGAAATCGACATACGTAAACAACGCTCAATGTGATGCAGCAAGGCATTCATCTGTTGTCCGTTCAGCGGAGTCATTAAAAGAGGCTCTAAAGTGGCGAAGACGCTTCAGCCTTGCTGCTGTCGCGCAAACACCTTTGAGGGAAAAAATATGGAACAAATAACTGGCACAAAAAGCACTGCGCCAGCAGCACCGTTGGGATGGCTTATCGCTCCCCTAGCAGTTCTGCTCGCACTCGCAGCTATCAAGCTCGTCGGCATTGACTTCGAGCTTACCGCAGACAACTTGGCACCGATGATTATTGTCGGCACCGCTGGCATCCTGGGACTTGTCCCGTCGATGCTAAATCAATCTGAATCCGTTTCTGTTTCCAAGGCCACTCTTTCCCTCTCCACTTTGGCCGTGGCGCTTATCGGTGCTGAGGCAATTTACATGCTCGACTATGGAGCATTGTCTGGTCTTCTGTTTGCTTTCGTTACGTTTGGCGTTCATTTCATGAGCAGCCGTGGCCGACACGAAATTGGAACCATCATTGTTTTCTTCGCAATGGGGATAAACGTCGGAATGGCCGTAGCATCTGACGCACTCCTCGCTGATTCTGCTCGATTACTCCCTGATATCTTCAATTTGGCACCAGAGGGTGAGCAACAAAGTTTGGTCTCCACACTCAACTTGAGAAACCAGGCTGTCGGCTACCTCTTCTTCTCACACCTTACAGTATTCACCCTCGTCGGTGTGTTGGTTGCAACCTTTGCCCGGGGTGTAATCACTCCTGTTGGTGAAGCCGGTTGGTTCAGTTTCTTGAACAACGACACGAGTACAAATTTCAACAAGAACAACCTTCCTCTGCAAATTGCATTGGCTGTTTGGGCTTTGGCTCACATCGGCAGTCTTTGGCACTTTGAGACAGTTAGCATTGCTGACAAACTTGGAGTTACTTCAGCAGCAGATTACCACGGCATCGTTGGTTACTGGCAAGCGTTCTTCACTGGAATGGTGGCAATTGTTGTTGCAGGTATGTATTCAGAACGATGGCACACCCGTGCCATGACCCTCGGTTCTCTGTGGGCGCTCTACGTTGTTTCGTCTTGGTACGATGCAGGAATGTTTTCGATGGATCTCCTCGAAGGCAACTGGGGCAGTTTGATTTGGCTCGGACTAACCTTCTTCATCGGTGTCGGTATTTACTCGATTTCAACCCACGAAACGTGGGGTGGCTGGGTCAACCGTGACGATCACGAATACTCCGGCGCTCGTAAGTTCTGGAATCAACACTGGTCCAGTGTAATGATTGGTCTCGCATTCTTCTTTGGTTTGGTCATCCGAACACAATGGTATGTTGTACCATCAATGAACGCTTTCGGAACCGGAAACTGGGACATGACCGGCGGTTCTGACCCTTGGTACATGAAGCGTGTTGTCGATTACATCCTAGCAAACAACGCACACCTCATTTTCGATGCAGACCGCTCTTATCCAATTGGTGGAATCAACCCTCGACCTCCGATTTTCACTTGGTCAATTGCAGTTGTTGCAACGCTTCTTGAACCGTTCTTTAGCAACGGTGATGCAGTTTGGTGGGCTATACTTTCCCTTCCTGCAATTTACGGTGCTTTTACCATTCTACCGGTGGCTTACATTGCACGCGAACATATCAACGAAAAGGCAGCAGTTGTCGCTGCTTGGCTGATTGCTTTCATGCCGGCTCACGTGAGTCACACGACATGGGCACTTGCTGACCACGACGCTTTCATCATGCTTTTCATCACACTCGGATTCATGTTCTGGCTCCGTGCTGTGAAGTATGCAGGTAGTGAGCGATTGTTGCGCTCTTCGTCCCCTTCGGCTTTGTCCTTCATAAACGCATTTACCGCCGTCACGCAAGAACGCCGTGCTGCACTATCAGCCGCAGTTCTTGCCGGTGTGAGTTTCGGTATCGTTTCGCTTGGTTGGAAAGGTTTCGTCGTCGGTCCGTCAATTATCTTCCTGGCATACGCTGCTCAGGTCGCACTCAACATGTTCCGCCGCCGAGATTCAACGACACTCAATGTCTTGTTCCTCACCATGCTTGCTGTGAACTTCTTGATGGCCCTTCCATTCTATGGTCACCCTCAAATCGACCTCATGCTTGATGGAACTGGCCTACAGCCGTTCTTGTTTATCGTGATCTTTACGGTAGCAATCAGTTTCGTTACCACTGGATTCCGTGACAAGCCATGGTTGCTTGTCCTCGGTGTTCTTGCTGGAACTGGAACAATTTTCTTCATTGTATTGTGGCTTCTCAAGGAAGCGAACCTTTCCAATGCTTGGGATGTCCTCTTCACTGGCAGTGGCTATTTCACCAAGACAAAGATTTTCGGAACTGTTGCTGAAGCAAATGCCCCAAACCGTGGACAGTTGTTTGCTCAATTTGGACCGATTACCTTTGTTCTTTCACTCATCATGGGTGTTCTCTGTATTTGGTCGGCTCTACGTGATCGAAAGCAAACAAAGCTCGTATTCGGCGTCTGGATTCTCGCTGCCTCGTTCATGGCTTGGACAGCAGCACGTTTCATGTTCAATGCAACACCTGCAATCGCAGTTCTCGGCGCCTGGGGAATAGTTTCCCTATGGAAGTGGGCAAACTGGGAAGGCATGGTTAAAACATGGAAAAAGATGGGAATCCGTTCTCCAGAAGACCGTATTCGTGGTGCACGCAAAGCTCTATGGCGCACGCCTTCCTTCTCCGCAATCATGCTCGTCATGATTATGTTGTTTGGACAACAGTTCACCTATGGTCTTGATGCAGCAATCCCTTCCAGCAACAATGCAGAAGACGATATCGATGAAACAATTTACAACCTCATCCCTGATGCATTCCGCTGGGAAATCGGTGGCTTTTCGTTGCTTGATGACAGTACTTACGACGGAAACTGGTATCTCGGTTCTTTCGGTTCTGGATTCAATGACAACGGCTGGAACTCAGCATATGAGTGGCTTGCTGAACAGGATCAAGACATGAAATATTCTGAGCGTCCTGCCTTCGTCTCTTGGTGGGACTATGGTTTCCAAGCCCTTGATACTGGTGAGCATCCGTCTGTATCCGATAACTTCCAAACAGGAATTTCTGCTACCGGTAACATGTTACTTGCTCGAAGCCAAGAAGACCTCGTGTCGATGTTTATTTGGCAACTCGGTCAAGGCGACTTGACTTACAATGAGGCGAACACAGGGAACTTAGAGTTTACAAACGGTTACCAGAGTATTGTCGGGTCATACCTCACCGCTGAGCAAATGAACATCTTCAATGAAATTTCGACCAGTGTCGATACCGATGAAAGGGTTTCATTTGCTAAGCTAAACAGTTACGAAGTCTATCGCACGAACGACGATACAGTCTTGGCGAGAGGATACCATCATACCGACGGAGTGTTTGATGACTCTACACAGTACTGGAGAGTTTACGATGAAGGGGAACGTATCCTTTGTACCGATTCGCTTTCCACTACATGTGTTGATGGTGACTGGTCTTCAGAAGCAGAAGCGGAAAACACCTTCTCGAACAATATTCGTACTGGGAATGACAACATCAATCGGGTCACTCACTACATTATCGGAGACTACTGGTACACCGCTGACCTCATCGAGGAATATGGATCTGTATCCACAAACCTCCACCGGTCAAACACAAGATTGGCACTCACGGTTCAACTTCTCTCCAACAGCCTCGACTCAGGAAATATCATCGACATGTACGACGATCTCATCAACATGGAAGGCTATTACACCGTACAAGATTACGACGGTGCACCAGGCGAAACAATTGACCGTGACCACGAAATTCGCTACTATGCTATCGATAACCGGTTGTACCCTCGTGCGGGACGTTACACTGCCGACATGAACTACAACCAAGGTCAACCGATGGGAATCTTTGGCGCACCGACTATTCTTAGCGGCCAAGATGTCTCCACTTACATGGATGAAGTCTACGAAACCATCCGTGGCGAATTCCCAGACGAAATGACCCGTGCTGAAGTTGACGAAGCGATTACACAAGATTTCCTCAACCAACAATCTGGTGCAGATATCGATCCGCTGCAAGTCCAAGACGTCCGTGTTGACCACAATTCTGCGTTCTTCGATACTATGCTTGCACGAGCATATGTTGGATACGGTGCATCAACGCTAGGCGTAGATGCTGGCTCAGCCAACCCTCAACCTGCTCAGCATTTCGGGCAATCAGGTAGCCCTGGGAGCATTTTGAGTCAAGGACTGCCATTGCCAGGTGCAATGACCAACCACTTCGTTATCTCGAACTGGTACTCACCAGAAGCAAACTCTTCGGTTACCGCAGAAGAGCAAACAGTAGGTATCTCCTCAACCAACACATTGGTTAAGATTCTCAAGTACTACTCTGGTGCAGAAATCTCTGGCCAAGTCACCATGTCCGATAATGGACAGCCATTGCCTGGTGTTCGCTTGCTTATTGAGCGAGACGCATTCTCCGGTGAAGGGGCAGAAGATTTGGACCCAGATACCTACTGGGTCCCTATTGGCTTTACAGATGCTGATGAAAACGGCCAATGGTCGTTCGATGCACCTGCTGGTCGAATCCGTGTCAGCGCATACGCTGGCGACTTCGACCCAACTGTTGCGCAAGACAACATCCGCTCTGGCGCATTCTCGCAAGGTCTTGGTGACATCCTAACAGAAACCAACGACGATCGAACCATCAACGACATTTCGGCCATCCTTGGCGAAGTTGCGAACATGAGTTGGCTCGGTGAAAACCAACACAACATCACTGCTGAGCAAGCAGACAGCAACGCTCCAGTCAGTGCGGATTTCAACATCGCAGTCGAAAGCAGCGGTATCTCTGGACAAGTGACATGGAGTGGCCATGAATCATTCGACGGCGATGCACTGGTGAGTACAGAGTTCATTCTGCGCAACATTTGGTCATTGACCGACAATTACACACTGACGACCACCAACGGCTCTTTCACTTCATCCGACAGCAGAATCCTACAGGGCTCTGGAGAAGCAACATTTGTCGAAAACGGTACATTTGAAAGCGATGGTGTCGCCTTCGCAGACGACTTTACTGGAACCTTTACCCGTTCCATTGGCGATAAGCGAGTTTACACCAGTAACGGTACATGGGACGGTAAGGGAACACTTCTTGCTTCATGGATCGCTGAAGAGAATGTCTTGGATTGCTTGGATAACGAGACAGCACCTATGCCTGAAAATTCCACAGTATGTATTCAGGACAGCACAACTTCACCGCTCACATACTTGTTGGATGGCGCTGTTGAAGCAAACGGTCGTTTGACTTCCGATGGCATCTCGACTCTTGTTACAGAACACGTTGGTGATTCGTTTGAAGCTACAGGTTCATTCGAAGGCACCGGTACTCTAAACGGAACAGGATTGTTCATTGGTGTTGGATCATTCAGCGGTGAAATGGTTCAGCCTGGTTCATTCTACCTCACCGGTCTTGTGCCTGGTGTTTACAACATGATTGCTCAACTTGACAACGGCAAAGAAGTTCTCCTTCCAGACCCAGTCAATGTTGGCATTTCTCCATCGTATGACCTTGCCATGACAATGCCTGGCTCCATCTTTGAAGATACACTGCAAGATTTCTATGAAGAAAAACTTGTCAATGAAGTCATTGAATGGGTCGATACAGACCTCGGAATGGATTCATTGGTCGAAATACACACCGATGAGGATGGAAACTTCTCGTATGGCCCGATCGCATCTGGAGAATACTTCTACCGTGTTGACATCGACAACGATGGCTGGTACGAACTCAACGAAACGATTTATGCTCGTGGTGAATCTGAAAACTTCACACTTGCTATGGATGTCCCTGAGATGTACGACATCTCTCTTCAGTTGACGTCACCAGTTGACCCACAAACGCAAACCCCGTATGCGGATGTTGCTCAAAGAATCGTCACTTTTACCAATTCAGACCCACTGTTCGGCCCCCTCAATGCAACTTCAGATGAAACCGGAATGGTTTACATCGAGCTGCCAATGGGTGCGTACACAATATCTGACGAATCTGGCGATGACTACATTCTGTTCGATTATGTGGAACTCGGCAATGAGGATGTCACCATGAGCAGTGCCTATGCAATTGCAACGTACGTCAATGGTAGTATTCGTGCTCCAGACGGTGGTTTGTTCTCCGCAGAATACACGTATGCTGACTGGGCTGCTCAAGAGGCAGTTTACAAATTGGAACAAAGCCAACCAGCATCCGGCCTTGAAGTTAATTTCGTAGCCAACGACCTCGCCTTCTCGACAACAGTTGAAACGGATGGAAATTTCAGCATGCGTCTGCCAAGTGGAAACACCTTCCACATGACTGCAATTAGCCTTGTTTCCCAGATGTCTTCTGGCCAACTTGTGGTATTGAGCGGAGATGCAGAAATGGATATTGGACTCATGTACCTTGAGCCGACCGTCGCAACGTTGGGTCTTGTCTACCTTTACGACAATACTTCGCTATGGGATGGACTCGCACCAGGATATGCTGCACAAGAAGTCGTGGCAACTGATTCAACCGGACTTGAATGGAGAACAACCATTGACGACCAAGGTGGCTTTGCATTCGACCTCCAACCAGGCGACTGGGATTTCACAGTTGATGAAGAACTGCTCAATTCAACGACTGTAACAGACTATGCAATCCTCGATAACGAAGGAATTGCTCCGAACTCTGTTGAATTGTTTGTCAGTCCTGAACCATTGACAATTGAACTCAATATCTTCATGAACTCCGGAGGAGATGGTATTTTCGCAAACGGAACTGCTGTGACTCCATCGTTCTCGTTGGTTCCACTCAATAACCACGGACAGCAGTACAACTTTACTTCGAATGACTACACAGCAGCTGGGAACATTTCCGTTGTCTTAGAGCCAGGACTGTACAGTATTGATTTCAACGAAACCGCAGCTGACGACGAGAACGCAACGGATTACAACCTACTCGGCGATTCAACCTTTGAGACAATGATTGTTGGAATTGAGGCATATGAAGAAGCAGTTTCGTTTGCTCTACGCAATGAATACCTTGTAACCGGACAACTTTCAAACTCGTCCGGTGACGGTGTCGAAAAGCAATTCTTGCTCCGAAACGATGCTGACGACTTATGGCACAACATCGCATCAGACGTGAATGGAAGTTTTGCCTCCTACGTCCCTGCTGGCGATTGGGTGGCTATTGTCGCTCCATTCTCTGCGTCCAATGAATCCATGGAAACCTACCGTGGGGCGTTCACAGTCAGCGAAGACTCTTCTTTGCGTACTGGATTGAACTTTACATCCATCGAAGTGGTCACCTTGAACTTCCAGTTACAGGAATTGAACACCGACTCCAACATGAGTGATGTCCGTATCACGCTTGTGAGTCACGACGGATTTGGAAACATCACGCTTTCGAAGTCGGACCAGTTTGGTAATGTTAGTGAAACCATCATGCCCGGTACTTGGAGCATGTTCCTCAATCAAACAGAACCTCAGCGCCAATGGAGTCTCGACACATTCGATGCTCCTTTCTCCACTGACAACGCTGTTGATGGTGTTCTCGAGCTTGGCATTGTTTCACCTGAGTTGATGGTTGAAATCGGAGGTAAAGTCTTCTGGGACCTTAACGACGACGATCTCCCTGGTGGTACAGAGGGTGTTGCCAACACCACGGTCAGTATCACTGGCCTAAACAACACCGAGATTGATACCAATGTCACGACCGATGAATTCGGTGTTTGGTCATTGCTTGTACCGATTCAAGACGAGTACCAAGTTTCAGTTTCGAAGGAAGGATTCAGTACTGAAGTCTACAATGTGTCGAACTCCAGTGCTTACCCCGTCTATGCAGTTCCTGAATCATATGATATCGAGATGACAGCAGGAAACGTTACTGTTTCTGGGAACGTCACTGACATCAATGACGCTGAGCGACTGAACGGCTCGATTGTTACTTTGTACCCGAGTACTGGTATGGCCGGAGAGGCAATTGTTGTTGAATCTCAATTTGATGACGAAGAACTAACTTGGTCTGCAGTCATTTCACCTGGTGAATGGATTGTGGTTGTTACCGAAGCAAACCCTGGCGAAAACGGCGGTGGAGTTGCAATTGGTCTTCTTGACGCTAGCATCTCCGAAGGTGCAACTCTTGACCTCGAAATGTCACTTGGTGGTTGGCTCGACCTTTCCACCTCTTGGACCGACATCAAACTCGATGAACACCACGCTGGTTCATCCAGTAATGGCTCGATTTACATGAACGAGACGGCGGTTGTGACCATGACCATCGGTGATGACTTGGAATGGGACTTGCCGGTTGGAGAAGATGGAACAATCAGCGTCCTCATGCCAGCATCTGAGATTGAGATGGACTCTTCTTTCACAACGATTCAGCATGACTTGCAACTTGAGATGGAATACATCGGCGGTGCAGTAACACTCGTCGCTGAAGGTCGCTCACCAGTTACTTTGTCGTACACACGAAGCATCAACTCGGATACCTCGATTAGTATGGTTGAAGGAAGTGTAACAGGTGCAACCGTTGAGTCTGAGATGGCATTTACTGCGATTGAGGAAGAAGAGGGATACCAACAGATTGAGTTCGAACTTCAATTGAATTACGAAGGTACGGAAACCGTTCAAGTCTTCGATGTCCTCGGACAGATTCTTGTTGCTCCTGATGAAGCCGACTGGACAATTGAGTTCAAGAACGGATCGACCTATGAGGATTCATACGAAGTCTCCCTTGGAATCGGAAACAGTACCAACGATACAACAGTTCAGTCCTCTGCAACAGTTGGTGTCAGAATCACTGTAGCCAATCAATCATCGGCTTGGCATCTTGAAGACCCTCACACACTGAAGGTTCGTATGCTAACTGACGGCACTCCATCGAGTGAAATCTCAGTTACCGTTCAAGTACCTCAAATCTACGGATTGGAAACTTCTGAAGAAGACGAGTCCGTAGGTATTGGTGCAGGCGGAAGCAGTATGTTTGGATTTGTACTTGAGAACACTGGGAACGGTGACGACTCTTACACCATTGAACTCTCAGACAACATCCCGGAAGGATGGGAAGTAACTCCTATGAGTTCGGTGATCACTATCGCTAAGGGCGACACACGCTCGCAGATGTTCACTGCATTCGCTCCAGAGGACTTTGATTCTGGTTCAAAGGTGGTAACTGTCACTGTAACGAGTGAAAACGGCATCAATACCACTTCATTCGATGTGGAAATTGTCAAGGCTAGTATTACGCTCAAGGACGTCGACCAAGGAAAAATCCAAGAAATGTCGAACATATATGCGAATCGAGCTGGTAAACTGATTATCCCAATCGAGAACATTGGTAAATTGGGTAGTGATGATGTCGTAGTTTCTGCCAGTATACAAGGCGGTCGAAGCTTAGGTGCTCAAACCGTCTCGATCGATCCAGAGGGAATGACAAACGTCACCTTCGACATGGAGGCTTCCGATGCATCTGGCTTGGTACGGTTCGATGTACGAGTTGAAATCGTTGGCGAAGACAGTGAATTCACCGACAGTGCTGTTCAAGAGTTCGATTTCAGTATCGAGTATGTAATTGATGAGTCGAATGACGATTCCAATTCTGACTGGTTTACGTTTGTCATCGTAATTCTAGGTGCCTTGGTGCTCTACGGAGGTGTTCGCATCTCCCGGCGCAGTAACAAGGGCTCACGGTTCTGATTTCAGACAACCCATTATATCCAGAGTTCCAAGTGACCTGTATAGGGGCGTAGCTATGGAAGGGCTTGACAATGTGGAACTGCTTCCTGAGCCTGAGGATTCACGCATACTTTCGGTTGTAGATTCTGCTGTTGTAGGTTTCCAAGACCAGTGGCGGTCAGAAGTTACTGGGTGGGCTCCAATGCAGGCAGTGCCAGTACCCCGTATACGACGGCGTAAGATGCTCGTTACCAACGGCGTCGCCTTTTCTGTTCTTGTCATTCTGCTGCTGTATGTTTGGAACTCGGGATTGCTCTTCCTTGAAATTCCTCCTCCAAAATCGGAATGGGCTGTCGAACAGTCTCAGTTTTCCGATCTGTCTGATATTGGCTTGTCTGGTGAAGGCGTTCGAGTCTGTATGGTTGACACTGGAATAGATCTTAGTAACCCGGCATTTTCGAATTTGCAAGTTACATTCAAGGACATGATCGGTACTTCTACCTCGCCGGTAGACTACGGGTATGTTGCCCATGGGACGTTGATGGCAGGCATTCTTGTTTCGAATGATCATCAGCTTGGTGTGGCGCCGAACGTTGACCTTGCGATGGTCGCTGCCCTTGGCGCAGATGAGGATGATATGAACAGCGGTTCAGAAGACACAGTTGCTCGTTCAATCCGCTGGTGTCAAGATGAATATCAAGCACACATCATATCACTCTCCCTGGGTGGAGAGCAGAATGTTGAGATGCATACTGAGGGGAGCAGTGTCTCTGCGGTGCGAAGGGCTGTTGATTCGGGAATTTTCGTTGTTGCCGCTGCAGGTAACGATGGCGGAGGAAGCGATGACGGTTTGGTATCTGTTCCCGGCAATGTCCCTCGAGTCATCACAGTAGGCGCTTCTACCGAGTCTCAGAGTGTTTGGGCAAACTCTTCATCTGGGTCACAATCCTTGATGAATGGTGAACAGCGGCAACACCCCCACATGAAACCAGAAGTAATTGCTCCTGGTGAAAATATAATCAGCACTGGTGTCGGCGACACTTGGTTTTCCAGCAGTGGGACATCAGACTCAACGGTGTTTGTCACTGGTGCGCTGTCCCTTCTGCTCGAGGCGTTCCCCGAATACAAAGCTACATCAGAATCTGACGGGTCATGTATCGATGCAGTGAAGAACGCTCTCATGGAATCGGCCTTGAAATACGATGATACAACATCACACGATGATCGATGGGGCTACGGTCAATTACAGGCTTTGGACTGGTATTCTTACCTTGAGAATCAATCACCTGTTTGTTGACTTTCCGATTAAAGGCTGTGCTAAGTTGCATTTCCTGCACACTACCTCTCTGAATTTTTGATACTTTAAGCCAGATATGATATTTAAGAACTCTAAAGTTTGATATTTTTTATCGATATTGATACTCTTAAACTGACGATTGAGGCGCAGTATTATATTCTTGGTGACTATGGGGAAGGAATAGAGGTGTCTATTTTGAAGAACACAACATCACACAAAAGCATATCGCTGGTCGCACTCCTTTTGCTTTCAACGCTAACAGGGCTTATTGCGATTCCAACTGCATCAGCAGTGAATGAAACCAAGTCTGGAATCATTACCGGAACTGAAACTTGGACTGGGACCATGAACCTTAACGGCGACGTTGTTGTTGCTGAAGGCGCAAAGCTTGTTGTTAATGCCGGAACTGTGGTCAACATTCCTTACGGGTACTACATCGACGTCGAAGGTGCAATCTGTATCGGTGACAGCGCTTGTGGTGCGAGTTCTGGCTCATCAGGCAATCAAGCCCGTTTCATCTGGTCGACTCCAACCGATTATACCATCCAAGGCCGATGCTACTCCAACAGCACCAGTAATCCAAACTACAACAGCGATACTGCTTGCGGTTCAGGAATGATTATTCGCTCAACGATCGACCAGGCGATTACTTCGATGAAGTATGCACATTTTGAAAACGCATACGGCCATCCTTTCGAAACCAATCAAGTGAGTGGTATGCAATACGGTGCCTTGGTTTTCGATGGTTCTACAACCTCTGCGCAGGGTCTGTCGTTTGACAACATCAATACTTCGAACGTTATGGCTATCGATCTTGCTTCGCCGAGTATCTCTGATTCCACCTTCACTCTTGGCGTCGATGAAAACGGATACGATGCAGCAGCAGTTCGTGCTTACGGTGCTGGTGCAGGTATTTTGGCAACAATGGAAGTCTCTAACTCTGTTTTTACCGGGGATACTGCTGCTGAATGTGGCAACGATGGTCGTAGCCTAATTTATGTCGAAAGTTCGTATGTAGATTTCTCTAATCTTGAGATTAAGGATAACTCCTATGGATTCTTCATGAAAGAAAGTTCGGGCTCGATTACTGACTCGGATATTAACGTGAAGTGCAGTGGAATTGACACGAACTCTCACAAAGTCACGGGCACAATCAACCACACCCTTGTCATCAACGATAACACCATAACAACCGCAGATGGTTCTGGAATTACTGCCTATGACGGTGCGATTGTCGTTGCAGAGCGCAACACTATCTCCGGTGCAGCGTCAGGATCAGGCTTTGGTATCCGCTCCTCGACAGTTACCGCTAACAACAACGTCATCGGCCCAATTGGTGGCTGGAACGGATTGTGGATTTACGGCACATCCGATGTCGTTGCGGAAAACAATACCATTCAGGACACAGCCAAAGAGGCGGTCCTCATTGGTGAATACCACTATCTCGACCAAGGATGGAATGTCCCAACACCAACAGCATCTCGTCTTTATCTCGCCAACAACCAAATTTCAAACAACACGGGTATCTGTAACTCTCAAATGTACGACGGGGACTTCCAATGCCCTGCAATTCACGTGTTCATGTCTTCTGCAACACTGTATGATAACACAGTTACGAACAACGGTGGGGACGGAATGAGAATCAAAGCGAGCATCGTCAATGCCCAACGAAACACCATCGAAGTCTCTGGGTTTGCAGCGAACGTTTCATTGTTCGACGATAACTACGGTAACAAGTATGGCTCAATTGCTTACTTCTCTGAGAACACATACACGAATGCGACACAGGTCTACAATATTACCGAGTCCCGTGTTACTGTACAATCCGAATACATCCCAGATGCGGGCGGTAACGAAATGTATCCTGTTCAACTAAGATGGCTTGGTCCTGAATGCCCATATGTTATCGATGAATGCTTGCAAGTACCTCCTACAGCAATTATGCCTCCAGCCTTCATGCCATTGGCTCTGGAAGTTGTCGAAAATTCCACAGTGTTCTCGTATGCTAACCTTCAGAACTTTGACTCCTCCAAGATTCACGTTCAGAACCAAAACTCTGCCTGGGGTAGCCAAGTTCGAGAAGGGGAACTTGTTCGATACCAAGTCAAGGCACAAAACAGCAACGTCGTTGACGCAACTGTAATCATTCGAGATGCATCTGGACTGCCGCTTTACACACTCACCACCGATGCGTTTGGTTTCACCCCAGAAGTTTCACTCCCATCCGACTTCCTTCTCGACCGTAACTGGAATCACAATGTTGGAGAAACAAATGTCCAGATTCCTGGAGTTCTCGATTCCGAAGGCAATCCTGTCTTCATTGACGAAAACTCCTGCGCTGATGGATACGATAACGATGGAGATACCAAGGTCGACTCCGAGGATGGAGATTGTACAGGTGGCCGCGAATTGCCGTTTTACACCGTAGAAGCGTACAAATTCGGAAAGGGTCAGAAGGATTTCAATTTCGTTCTAAGTGGAGGAATCGACGATGTCATTAACCTCGTGAACTTGAAACCAAGCGTCACTGTTACACAAAACGATGGATACTCATTTGCCACGACTGCGACTCTTAGCGGAGGCGCATGGGATGGAATTTCGGGACCATATGCGCTCGACCAAATCGCATACGACAGCCAATTCGGTGTCGTCAAGCGTGTGGAAATCCAACCCCCTGGCTCTACCGATTGGTACAACGCCGTTGACACCTCGGGTGCGAACGGAATGGTTTCGAAGTCGACGCATCCGTTCAAAACGTGGTCGTTTGAATGGGATTTGTCAGCACATCCAGAGGGTGAGGGAGACGTCACCTTCCGTGTCCGTTCATATGACGGGTTGGACTACTCGCCAGTAGAAGTACGAAAGTACAAACTGAATCTCGTGGCCCCGACAACACTTGTGAATTCTCCAGCTGATGGTTCATCGCATACCAACGGCAAAGTGACATTCACCGGCACTTCCAGTGATCCGTATTCCGGTACATGGGGCAGCGATATCAAATCCATTTGGTTCGACATCAATGGTCCAAACGGTTACACTGCAAACTTCGATGTATCAGGTTCGACTGCATGGGCATACGACTGGATTTTCCAAGAATTACAAACAGGCCAGTATGATTTCCGCATCTGGGCATCTGACAGTGATTTCTGCAACACGAAATCCAGTTGGGTTGACTGTGAACACGAAACTCGAACCATCAATATCAATACCGATAACGCAATTCCTTTTGTCCAACTTAGTGAGCCACTGAACTCTGACATTCTTCGAGCCAGTGACACTCAACTTATCCAAGGTGTCGCATTGGATAACGATGGATTGGTGACTCGTGTCGAGATTTCAATCTTCGACCTAGCAAGCGGTGCTACTGTCAACAACGGCCCTAATCCTGTGACAAACTTTGCTCCGAACGGTGCATGGTACACTACTTGGGACACATCCGACCTTATCCACGACCAACAATACGAATTGGTCATCAAAGCATGGGACGGAAAGGACTTTTCGAATGAGGAGCGAATCCGTATCACAATCGATAATCCAAGTGATGCAAACAATCTCGTTCCTGAATTCAACTCAACCGGTTGGTCGAGTACCATCACTCTGTTCTGTGACTCAAACCCGACCAAACTCGACCGTTGTAACGGTGGAATCAGCGTCGACTTGATGGATTACTTCTCGGACCCTGATGGTGTTGAAGATGGTAAAACAGACGGGTTGAACTTCGACATCTTTGATGATCCGACCAACTTGGATGATGATTTCTACGGTGATTACCTTACACTTTCCGATAAGGGAGTTGTCAGTTACGACCCCGCATTCGTCACCGGTCTTTCCAACGATGTTTCCGAATGGTCTCTCGTAGGACTCATGTTTGTTGCTCGAGACGCATACGATTCAGTTGCCTACTCCTACAAAGTCAACGTCGTAGTCGTCGAAGTCTCATTCAGTGTTGTCCGAGATAACTCTGGACCTCTTGGACCTGAATCCCCTGCATATTTCAGTGGCCAAGGTTTGCCGAACAGTTTGGTTGAGGCTCGTTTCGATAGTCTCAAGGGTGTTCGGATTAACCAAACACGCGTCAATGCAGATGCAACTTGGACAATGGAAATTTCAAGCAGTCAACTTTCGGGCATGGAAGGGACAAGCAACATCATCTTCGAGATGGATGACCAAGTCTATTCAGTCCCTGGCGAGAACACAAACGCTCTCTTCCAACTCAGTGTTGGCGATGGTTCGGAATCCAATTCCAACGTTTGGATGATTGTCGGTGCTGTATTCGGGATCATTGTACTGTTAGGTGCTGGTATGTTCTTCTTCAAAGTCGAGTATGATGACATGGATGAACTTACTGAAATGGCACAAGCTCAACAAGAGGCTGCATCAGCAGACCCTTACGCATGGGCTAAGGCTCGCCAAGAGCCAGTGGGCATTCCTGCTGCCGCCGTTGCAACGACTCCGGTCGCTGCTCAAACTGTGGCTGCTGCAGTTCAACCTGCAGCCACACAGGCTTCTCAACATCCAGGATGGATTTGGGATTCGGAGTCCAACAACTGGGTTCCTGATCCAAACTACACCCCTGACCAGTGAAGCATCTTCTGCTCACAGGAGCGGAAGTGTTGAAGAGTAGAAAAACGCGAGGTGAGAATATGTCTGTTCAACCAAAGCCAGGTGTGCAAGAAAGAATACTTCTGCATCTTCTTGATTATTCAGATTTTAAGAACAGTGTAGAAGTTCCATTTGCTCTCTCCCAAATGGGGATTGCTAACGCAGTAGCGATTGCTCGTTCGAACGTGCCTCGAGCAATTGCTGGACTCAAAGACCAGGGTTTGCTTATCGAACGCCAAGCACACGTCACCGGCGTATCTCGTAAGCGTAAAGCGTACTTCCTCACAGACCCAGGTATGAATGTCTCAGAAGATACATGGGAAAGGCTTCGTCATTTCCAACTACGCAGTATAATGGACGATGGAGCGATTATTAATTCCACTCTTGGAGAAATCAATGACCATCTGGAATTTTCTATGCGGCCTGTTGACATTATTCGTTACATGGATGACAACTGCGTTTTGGATACTCGGACACTTTCAGCAGACTTGGTGGAGCGTGACTTATCCAAACATGTGGAAAAGCAGTTGGTGACCTCGCTTGGAGATTTGCCACGATTACGGCACTTTTACGGTAGAGAAAAAGAACTCGACAATATGGCGAATTTGATTGACGCACGAGCTACAACACTGCTTATCCCGGGTATTGCAGGTATTGGAAAAACCACAATCGCTTCCAAGTTGATTGAGCGGTTTATGCACCGCCGCAATCTGTTGTATCACAGATGTCAGGATTGGGAAGGTTCTCGCTCGTTCTTCGAGTCGATTGCGGATTGGTTGGCTAACATAGGCGACTCAACCTTCGCAGATTACCTTGCTGCCACACCGGTGCCACAACCTGCTGACGCTGCGCGTCTCTTAGTTGACTCACTCGAGGGGACACCGAGCTTGATTGTCATCGATGACTTTCACAAAGTGGCAGACACAACCCTCCATCAGACTTTCCAAGCCATGTCATTGGCTCTGCTTGGTAGCGAAGAGGAAATCGGCCTCGTGATATTCTCCCGTTCGTTCAAGCCCGTTGTCCCTACGAAGGATGCAGAAGGGCGTATTGCGAGTTTGGTTTTACCTCTCGATGGTCTTGATTCAGATGCTGGCCGTCAATTACTCACGAGTTTTGAGAACCTGGGTGATGAGCAATGGCTTCACATACACGGCTTATCGCGTGGCCATCCACTCGTTCTTGAGTTGATCAATCGGGGCGCTTCTGCAGGCGCTTTCCACGAAACATTGGAGAATTATGTCACCGTTGAAATCTTTTCAAAGTTGAGCGCAGAGCAGAAACGTGTTTTGTCTGCACTTGCAATTTATCGAGAACCCGTGGAACTGTCTGCACTTGCAGAACAAGGACTTGACACCGACGAACTTGATTCTCTTGTAGAACAAGGATTAGCCCGTCAAGGTGATGTCGATTTTTACGATGTTCACGATTTGATTCGAGAGTTCTTGGTTCGTAGTCTCGATGAAAGTACCAAGCAAGAATTCCATGCGAAGTGCTGCAACTGGTATGAAAAGCAGACTACAGCACCTGCAATTTTGATTGAGCACATTTACCACCTTATCCGTTCCGGAAAGGGCGAAGAGGCGGCAGTCCTCATTGCCGAGCAAGGCCGTAATTTGATTGCGCAAGGTCACATGGAACTTCTTGGTTTGATGGAAGGCTTGACTATGGAAGACCTTGACAATCCTATGCGCATGCGTGTACGTCAACTGCACGGTGAATTGTTGGTTCTTCTTGGACGGTTTTCAGATGCAGAGACCGTTTTTGTATCCATCTCTCAACTTGACCCTCAATCCAAAGCGGTTCGGTTGAATGCTGAAGTTCACTCCGCTCTCGCTGATCTGGCGCTCAAACAGGGTGATGCAGACAAAGCACTTGCCATGCACCGGGAAGCATTAGAGAAGTTCATTGAATGTGGAGATGCCAAAGGAGCAGCCCGATCATACAACAACATGGGATACCTACTACGCCGTAAAAATGATGTCTCGAAGGCTCTTGAAGCGTATGGGGAAGTCGAGAAAATCCTCAGTGAATCAGATGGAGTCGAACTGATCGGCACCCAACTGACCCTTGCTCGTGCTTTCCTTGAATTGAATGAGATTGACCGAGCACGAGACCATGCGCTCCAAGCCTTCGAAGTTTCAGACGATGGAAGTGATGTACTGCTTCATGCACGTGCACAAGCCGTACTTGGTCGATACTACGCAAAGGTTGGTGATGCAGATGTTGCTTCGCACCACTACACTACGGCCCTAGAAACGATGAGTGTTGCAGGAGATCTGCTTTCATTGGTGGAAATTACTATTCTTCTTGGAGAAGTCCTACAAGATGCAGGACGAGCAGAAGATGCGATGGAGCACTATCGTGAGGCACTTGTAATTGCTGAGGCTAACGATCTACGTATGCAAATTGGAGAACTGCTTTCCCGTCTTGGTGGTGTTGCCCCTGATAAGCGTCGAAGAATGGAATATTTGCAAAGGGCTCTTGCGGTATTCCGCGAACTTGGAGCAAAGTCAAGGATGCGTGATGTCCAAGCCCAAGTCCATGCAGCGGTCATGGGTCGTTGAATTAATCGTACGATTGCGGTCGGTCGTACTGCAACGACGTGACACCGTCTGAGTGAACAACCCAAACCGAAGTTACTCCCGCCAGTACTACGGTTCCTTCGTGGGTTCCCGCACCAGTTCCTGACAGAGACACACTGGTGTCAAGCGTCCCTCCGTCGTGGATCAGTTCAATCGAGGTGTCGGTGAGTTCCAAGGTAATTCTTGCTTCATCGGCCTCAGTTAATCTCCATGTTACCTTTTCGGCATACTCGACTGCACCCATGCGGCTTGCTTCGTCAGCCCGTTCGACTGCCGCTGCCAAATCATCAAGATTTGATTGAATTGCATTTTCGTTCCACCGTTCTCGTGTTGCAGTTTCTATTTGGTATGCCCAAATGCTGAATGTTGTAAGCAACAGCACTCCGAGTAGGAACGTGAATATGTAGCCAAGTTCAGTTGCTGCAGCGTGTTCATCTCTGCGAAGTTGATTTCTGTTCATGAGACCGCCTCCGTCATATGTGCATTGAGTGCCGCCATTTGAAGTGTAAATTGTATTGGTTCGCCATTGGTATGCCAAACGGCTTCTGAGGTGCCATACGAGGGGTCGGGAACCCAACCGACATAATCGGTGAGCAAATCGATACGTCCTGGGTAAATGGTCCAGTCTTCACTTGCTTCAAGACCGTCTGCAGATGATTCTGCAATGGCTACTCCGTACGGTTTCGACCAACCCCTTCGGACCTCGTAGGCTGTGGCTGAGGCCAAAGATGAGCGGTCAACAAGTTCAATGTCAAGATTCATTTTTCCTGCACCACTTACGCTGTCTGCAGTTGGATGGAGCGATGGAATCGTTGCGGCAAACCGTGGCCCAGGTCCTCCACGGTCCGACGGTGAAACGACAACATAGGGTTCAAATTCCGGATGGTTCGTGACTACAGCACCACCTGCATAGGCCACTTCCATTCCAACGATTGAGGATTGGAACTCATAACTCAGTCTGGAAAGGTGGAAACCCCATACCGTTCCGAGTGTGGCATGACTTGATGCTCCGTTTTCGCCAATCAGACTTATCTGCATGCTCGCTGGGTGTGTTCCGGCCCTCCAAGCTTTCTTGAGGTCAACTTGGCTTCTTCCGCTCATTGATTGCCAAGGGAGTGCAGAACTGATCCACCCACTTGCTTGAACATTAATCGGTAAGCAACGTTGAGCACCATCATGCATGGCTTGGAGTAAACCTTCTTGGCCTCGAATAGAATACACACGCAACGAATCCCCTTCGCTCACATTGATTTGGGTTATGCCTTGTTCGAGTTCAACCGTGTTGTGATTCACATTCTCGAGGAATGTGCCGTTTGCAACGGTGCTACCGGTCATGTTCCATTCAGTGTAGTATCCTGCATGGGTTATGTGGAGTTTATGAACTCCTGATTGACTGTTATGGAATGTGTGCAATTGGCCAGAAAGTGCTCCAGTATCATCGGCTGGTTCGACTTGCAGTCCTGAGCCGCTTGCATTCTTTCTCCATGTGACAAAGATGTCGCCGTTTGCATCAAGCATTGGTGCTCCATCGATATCAGCAGGAGGCCATGGGAAGGATGTACTCTGGTTTGCTGCAACTGAGATCCCACCGCCCCTCCACGTGATCGTCACGCTGTCAGTGCTTGGGTTGGAGAACACGAGTTCTCCCTCGAGTGAAGGGCTGATGAAGGAGTGGCCGAGATATTGTCCATCGGTACTGGGTAACGCCATCTGGCCAGTGGTCGAGTTCGTGTTGGTTTGCAGAATCAGTCTTGATGGTGAACTGGTCGAGATGTGGACCACTTCTGGCGAGGATATGCTCAATTGGTGATTGAAGTCAACTCCTACTCGGTTTTGGTTAGATGGTAATGCATAGAATGTGTTGGTAGTATCGTTTTGAATCGTGATTTGATTCGCTGTTTCACTCAGAATCTGGATTTGATTCTCACCAGCAGGGAGAGGAATCGACCATGAGCTTCCTGTCGAATCGACAGGGTTTGGGTCGTTGGATTGCATCACTGTTGTACCTCCACCTCCGACCGAGAGGAGTAGGTGCAATTGGTGAGAGGAGTGAATGGTTGTTTCACCAAGTTCACTCATGTCCAGAACACGCATGCCATCGACCATCAATTTGAGTTCTGACAACGTTTCGCTGCCATCCATAACTTCCACATCGATCGGTCCGAGCGGCAGGGCAAGCCCTGGAGACGCAGTAAGAAGGACCTCATCGACCCATTCGGGGATTGTGAACATGTACGGGTTCGCAGGGCCGAGTCTCAAGTCATCGATACAAACTGCAGTATTCATCGATTCAGGGTGACGTATTCGTAGTTCGTCGTCGTAGTCAAGAGCGCCTTGGACACGGAACGAGGTGTCGTCGGCCCAAGTCGCCGAATACCACATACTGCTCTGCATCATGTTCCAGTTGAGCGTTCCGTCAACTGGTATCAGACTAATCTCTGTAGAGTCGCCAGGCATTCCTGTTTCACTCAATGCAGCAGTTTGGTGTGCCAGCAGAGTCATTTGAGACGACATGTCGTGACGTTCAATCGAACCTTCGAGCTCTTCGATAACAGGTATCATGGAGACCATCATCATTGCGATAATCGACAATACGCCACCGAACAGGAGTACAGTTGCGACGGCTGCTGACACCGCATTTTCATCTCGTTGTAGCATGGATTTCATCGTGAAACCTCCACACGCTTAACATCGACTTCGAGGATAAGTTGATTTTCTTGCGACTCGACAGTAAATCCATCGGCACCACTTGCTCGAAGATACGGCGCGTATCCAGTAAATGTGTCCAATGTTCCTGACGCCCTGTTTAGCGTATGGTCTTCAAGCATCTTGTCGTGGTATTGCGGTGTGATGACGTCATTAAGTGCATTTTCAACAGTGAACCGGAGGTGGTATGCATTGCCAGTGAACAGCGTCATGGGACCAAGCGAAACCATGTTCATGCCGATTTTTTCCCCTGAGCCTATTGTGCCATTGATGGTGACATCAGTGAGAACAATCGACAAACGCAACTCACCAGTAACCAGCGTGTCGAGTTCGATGTTGGGGAATTGGGATACCTTCCAAGGTTCATTCGGGAATCTTTCAGCTCGAGCGTCATTCACCAAAGCAATTTCATGTTCCCCTAAGCCGAGTGAGGTTGAAATTTGAATGCCGGATACGATGTACGACACACTCGTGTGCAGAGCACGTTCGTCAGCATCGAACACGGTGACAGTCATCCAGTGGTCTTGAGATGACTGATGGTCGATCACAACTTCATTGAATGAACCACTGAATTCATGGGATTCGACTCCCATTGGGCTTTCGATTGTTACGCTTCGAGCAGTTTCATTGATGGCTGTAATGCCAATTGCTGAGTTGTTGATGTTACGAACACTAATTCGCTCATCTGGAGTTAAATCCGCAGCAATCGTCCAAGTTTCAACTTTGATGACCGGTTGTACCATTGTTGACTTGAGTGCCAATGTGTGTCGGATGCCTGTGCCTTCAGGTGCGCTTCCAGCCACATCGATTCTGTCTTCAAAACGGTCAGCAATTCCGTTCGCACTGTTCCAGTTTGTGTTGTCTTCGAAATCAGAAATGTAGGGGCTGAGGAAAATCCACACCCCTCCCATGATTGTGACAACCATAGCCAGCATCATCACGACCCCGAGAACCTCGCTGACAGCCCTTTGGTCTCGGCGAAGAGACGGGCGAAGTACAGCGGTGTGGTGTGCGTTCACAGACAGCACAACCTTTGGTATCATTTAGCCATTGACCTTGACACCCCCCCTTAGGGGGGTGATTTGGATGATTAGCGATTCTTCGGATGGATGTCCGATGCGTTGGGTTGTTCCACCGTTCGGCCGATATAGTGGGAGTTTTCGGGGCCATCTTGGAGTGAGATTGTGATGTCCCCGCTAAACACTTCGTCAATGTGATACAAAACCGTTGATTCAGCCAAGTGTGGTTGATTGTTCTTTTCAGAAAGGTGAGTCAAGGAAATACTGCGTGTGGCCGGTGTACAAACTTGTGCCAAGAATTGGCCGGTTTGATCGTTGGATAAGTGACCGCCTCGTCCACTGATGCGGTCTTTCAGAGAGAACGGATACGGTCCGTTCATCAAACGGTTGTGGTCGTAGTTTGCTTCAATTGCTATGTGCTCACATCCACGGACATGGGTGATTAATTCATCCGTCCATGAACCGAGGTCCGTGATGACTGCTGCCCTTTGTCCGTTGTGGCTGGCAACAAAGGCGACATTATCTGCTCCCGAATGTGGCACTGGCACAGGTAGGACCGAGAGGTCGTCACTGACTTGAATCAAGTCCAGCGAATCAAAATAATGTGTTAATTCTGTTTGGAGGCCCAACTCTTCGGCTGTTCGATGGTTTGCTTGAACTTTCATCTTCCAGCGCTTTTGGGCGACCAGTGCGCCACCACCGTGGTCTCCGTGATGGTGACTCACAAAGATGTAATCAATTTCAGTTGGATGGATGTTGAGTCGAGCAAGACGTTTCTCTAATTGTGCTCCACTGAATCCTTGGTCGATGAGAACTTTCGCCTGTTCGGTCTCAAGCAAAGTAGCGTTTCCGCGACTGCCTGTTCCGAGGTGGGTCAGTACCATTGTCATCTCAATCGTATCTACTGGTCGCGAGAGGCCTTTGAAGACACCGCCTTTCCCGTTTGAATTGTCGCCCTTTCCGGTGCATCTCACTTCTTCCATAGGGCGGATTAAGGTGCTTATTCGAGTTCATTTCAAGGTCGATTATTTCGCCTCTGTCCGAACATCGCTCCATCATCCTCATAAGTGTCTTGAGAAGCATGCTAACTTGCGAAGCGTATGCTTTGTAGGCTGGTCTCCAAATGCGACGAAGTATAACCACTCTTCTAACAACCCTTGCTGTTGTGGCAAGTTTGCTTTTCATGTCCCAATTTCCGGCTGTTTCATCGGTGTCGAATCTTCACCCAGATACGACGGATGGTTCTAAACCGCCGACGACGGACACCGATGGGGATAAAATTCCAGATGTTCACGAAAACCTGTTCTCCGAATGGATGAATTGGACAGCAGTGGACGGACGTGCGGTCGTTATAGAAGGCATGGACAGCAATGACGCATCGGACGCTTTGATTGATTCGGATATGGATGGTTTGAATGCGACAGAGGAATATTGTTGGCCGTATCCTGCCAACTGTACAGCGCCAGGTTTCCCACGTGGCCTAACTGGTACTGTGGACGCTCAAGGTGAACGTTCGTATCTTGACCCCCGTATTGCAGACACCGATGGAGATGGAATGCCAGATGGCTATGAAGCGTACATGTGTGAACGTGTTGGCGGATACAATGTCTTCTCGTTCAAGTACGAATGCAATACATTTGACCCACTCAATGCTTCTGATTTGTATGACGATCCGGACGAGGATGGTTTTGACGTTAATCGAGACGGAGTTTTATCCACTACGGAACGATTTTCCTCCCCTGAAGAATACATTTACGGCGCTCCAGGTAACCATACGAACGAGCTCGACGGCCTTTGGTGCTCTGCAACATTACCCGAAGGCTCTGTGTTTGAAAATTGGCCGTTCATCCCGACTGGTGCTAACGCTACATTCCAAAACATTCTCTCAGCATGTACCGAGAATGCTACGATGGTTGTCGACGAAGATATCTGGCTTGGCACCGATCCACTTCTTGCTGACTCTGACCGTTATCATTGGGATGGATTTTCCATTCGGCGTTTATTCCCGTCGTTTGGCGACGGTATTCCCGACGGCTGGGAAGTCCACTTTGGACTCGAGCCATTGAACAGAACCAATGCCTTACTTGACCCAGACAACGATGGATGGGATGCGAACCGTGACGGTGGCGTATCTCCGGATGTTAGCCGTACCCTCACAGCGCTTGCTCTCGGTGAATCACTCTCGACGCTTGAGGAGTATTATGTCCATGATGATAATGGCAATTCAGTTCTTCCGGGTTTGAAAACAGCCCTTCTCGGAACTCAGGATGATAGCGTTGAATATGTGCCGTTGAGTTTTGATGCGCCATCAGATGAGATGAGTCTTATCCATTATGATTTACGCGACATGGATACGGACAGTACAACGGTCTATGCAACAACGCGCTACGGCTTGACCATCTTTGATTACGACGAGATGCTAAGTTATGACCATTGGATGCCAGAAGGCATTGAATTGCATTCGTCCTTGCTACTTGCTCAAGATGACCAAAACTTCGCTTTAGCCATCGCATCCAGTGCTGGCCTTGCTGTGGCGCCTCTACAAGCAGACGGAGACTTGGGTCCATTGAACACGTGGTCTTGGTCTCTTTCCGAGGAACTTTTTGCGCTCACAGTTCTCGCCATTGACGGTCAAAACACTCACGTTCTTGGGTTGGGTGATGCTGGTGAAGGTTCGGTATTCGAGATTTCATCTTCTGCTGAAATTGTCGAACAATTTTCGATTTCTTCAGATTTAGAAACCGCGCTCCGACAATCAAACGCTTCAGTTACGCATTTAGCTCACGGCCCTGCAGGTGGAGGTGCAAACATGCTCTTTGTCGGTACTGACCGTGGATTACTGGCCGGTGAGACAACCACTGCTCGTGATGAGTTCGAAGCCAACTGGAGGTTTTTCTACACTCCAGAAACGACACCATTCCCTACTGCAATCGATGAGTTGCGTTCGCTTTCGCTCGGCATGGTTGCGAACCCTGCTGAAGTTCGAACCATGATTCTCGATGGCCCGAATGCTGCAAATGCACAGGTCCTATGGTTCGGTACACCATCCGGTGTTCACATGCTAAACTTGGTGGATAACTCAATTTCCCATAGCGGTCTATTGGAACATCCAGGCGTTGAAGGACGATATGTTCGCGAGTACAACAACATCCACTCACTGCACACAACTGGCGACGAAGTGTTGGTTGGCTCAGTCAAAGGCATGTGGGCAATCTCCGGTGATTATTCTGCAGTCTATGGATTCCAAGATCAAGAAACCATCTACGGTGAAATAGTGACCATTCAATCGTTGCTCATCGACGGGAATACCACCGTATTGACCGGTTCATCCCCTGGGCAATATGCTAATCTTGAACTCATCAATCCTGGTGCAAATGACTCCGATAACGATGGAATGCCCGACGGCTGGGAAGTCGCAAACGGTTTAGATCCAACCGATCCTTGGGATTCACTGTTCGATGCGGACAGCGACGGCCTCGACCTCGATCAAGCAGACGATGGATTCCTTGAGAGACTTTGGACGAACCTTGACGAATACAGATTTGTATCCGACTCCCTGAACGGGTATAATTCAACAAATCCGAAGGTCGGCGACACCGATGGTGATGGCTTAGGTGATGGAAGCGAATATTTCGGTTTCTTCTACGAGACCTCTAACCTGTGGTGTCACTATACTGTCCAAATGGAATACGTCTGTGGTGATGCGGCGGGACTGGCAGCAAACGATACTTATCTTGCCCTGTCCAGCAGCGATCGAGGGACTGACCCGACAAACTTCGATAGCGATGGCGACGGAATGCCAGATGGATGGGAAATTGAACATCGCAGGTGGATTGGTTCTTCGTTTAACGGAGGTAACAATTGGACACTTGACCCGAACCGTGCAGATGATGCAAATTGGGATGCTGATCGAGATGGACTCGCAAACTTGTGTGAGTACCAATGGTCTGTAGTCCGCAATGCTGCAGTTGATGGACTGTTGTTCGAATCACATGGCGAATCTGTAAATTCAAGCTTGGAATGGTTTGATGCTGATCCGAACAACATCGATTCTGACGGAGATTCACTGCCCGATGGTTGGGAATCAGGGGGTTCGTGCACATGGGACCCTTCTCGGCAAGGTGTCAATCCACTCAATGCATCGGACATCTTTGAAAACCCTGATGGCGATGGATACGATATCAACCACAACGGTGTTCTTGAGGACAATGAGGCATTTGTCAATTACCTCGAATTCCACGTTCGTTCGGATTTGTTCAATGGAAATCAAACTCTTGCAGGAATCCCTCTTCCTGATGGATTCAGCACGGACTTGTTTACCAATATCAGCCTTAACGGAGCTCCTGAGGCAACTTTCGGCGAGCGTGCTTCTGGTTCGGTCACGGCTCTTCAATCAAGAACAAGTGTAGGTTCATCTAACCCATTGAATGCAGATTCTGATGCCGACGGAATGCCGGATGGTTGGGAAATTTGGTTTGCACGATGGAACATTTTGGACGATGCTTGGACATTGAATCCTCTTGATTCTTCTGACCGCTGGCAAGATGCCGATGACGACGGAATGGCAAATTGGGAAGAATACAATTCGATTGCTCCTGAGTATTCTGAGACTGATCAGGATCGCTCTGCACCCCAATGGTTCGTTACGACCGTTGGTTCGGCATTTGCACTTCAGCAGTGGCCTGGAAACAGCGTTGAATACTCTTTTGGATCGTTCATTGAATCGGACCAAATCAATATCTCTGGTTGGACATCCGATCCAAATAATGTTGATACAGACGGGGATGGTATGATTGATGGAATTGAACAATTGTTCACTTCGTGGAATCTATCTGCAGGGCGTTGGACTCTGAATCCTTTGGTTGCTGGTGATGGCTTGTTCGATGGTGATAGTGACGGACTTACCGACAGCCAAGAATTTGCTGTTGCGACACAAAACCCCGAGAATGGGGTTGAACATCCATCTGACGCTCCACTCCTTCACTTAGACGGAGATGTACAACAGCCTACCGAGAAAGCCCAGCGTGTATTCAATATTTTGATTACCAAAGAAACTCGTGGCAAGAGATTGCTGGCTGATTTTAATGACTGGCAAGCCGGAGTGCCTCCGAACGCAATTTTATCGACGCTCTTAGGCATGTCAGATCCGACAAATCCGGATACTGATGATGATGGCATGTATGATGGCTTCGAGTACTGGTTCACTGAATGGGATTTAGAGGAGAATCGCTGGAGCATGAATCCACTCATTGATAGCGACGTCAATCTCGATTCTGATGGCGATAGTTTCGACTGCGATGGTGACGGTAACATCTCGATGGACGAACGATTCTCTAATTTACGTGAATGGGAATCAAGAACCTATGGCAAGTTTAGCGAGCGCTTCTCAGTACCACCTGCTGCCGGCCTCATCGACTTTGGCGAAGATGCAATTCAAGCATATATGGAGGAACTTGGTTTTACTTCAGCACAGGCACAACAAGCGTTGTATGTTGACTTTGCATCGAAGAGTCAAGAAAGTTCAGACAGAATGATTATGATTAACCAATTCAATGAAGAGAACTTCAACCGAACTTTACTCGGAGTTGCTGACCCGACCGATACTGATTCTGACTCTGATGGTATCAATGACGGTTGGGAATATTGCTATGCAGTGTATGGAATGGATGATCCGACCACAATCAACCACTGGGCTTCCAATCCACTCAATCCTTGGGATGTAAACTACGATGGTGACCATGATGGATGGTACGACCGCTCAGCGTTTGATCAACCTGCTGAACAGGGGACGTGGCTTGAACGTACTTTCACACCAAGTACGTCCATCGTACAGTCGGGTGTCGGCGACTTGCCGTTCACCAATTGGATGGAATGGGACAACCAAACGCGTCCCGACTTGAACGATTCAGATGGTGATAGTGTTTCATTTACAACAGTGGTTTCAAACGGACAAGTTGTTTCACACGAGCAAGATTTCAATCTTTCAGATGGCCGTGAAGTATTCAAGTATGGCATAAATCCAAGCGATAACGATTCAGATGGTGACATGATTCCAGACTGGTATGAGTATGCGAAGGCTTGGAATGAAGATAATGATAACTACAGTACATTCATGCAAATTCGAGTGGTATGGATTGATGCTGCTACTGGCGGGGCATGTACAACCGATACAAATTCATGTCTTCCGCTCTCTCAACAGGGAACAGAGGGTGTCTTATCTCGGCCAGAGTTGTCGTTCACATGGTTCACTATGAACCCTGCAGACCCGCTCGATGCAAACTTTGACCCTGACCAAGACGGTAATTGGGACTGTACAGGTGCAGGTTGTGTTTACGAACCTTACACCAACTTCCAAGAATTCTTTGCAATCACGACACCTGATCTTTCTTCACCGAATGCAGTGCGTCTTAGTGGCCTTATTTACGACGGGGAAATTGTTCAGGAGTGGTGGCAACTACGAGCTGCTTTGCTGAAATTGGATGAGACCGGTTCAAGCGCAGAAAATTACCTTAAGATGGACAAATCTTTCGGGAATGATATTCGGTTTGCATATGTGGTCGATGACAAAGACACGAACTTCCTTCTTTTGGATTCGGGTAATGATGAAGTCTTGCTTGCAGGAAATCTTACTGACGCCTGGGAAATCTACTATGTTGGCTCTCCAAATACCGCCCCAGTGCGTTCCGTTGGCGAGCATGAATTCGGCTGGTATCTCTTGGATTATGATAACGACCACATTGCTGAAGGAACGGACCCAACCAATTGGGATTCGGATGGCGACTGGATGGTTGACTGGTTTGAAGTTCACGATGACGAGGAAGACGGCATCCGTGGCGACTCATCTCCGATTCGATATGATTCACGCCAAACCGGGTGAAAGAAGTCTCACCCGTAGGGGTATAATTCAAAGGCCATAGCGCCTGTGCTTGCTACGGGGAGCAGATATGCAAAACGAAATTTCCAGTGGGCGCGGCATTATGTTCGTACTTTTTTTCATCATGGTCCTGTCTCCAATGAGTCCATTGGCGGAAGTTTTCGTTGGTTCAGCAGATGCTGCAGGTGTATCTCGCCACGTTTATGAGTTCAGTGACGGCTCGACAGAACACGTTGCATTGTATCAAGGTGCGAATCCTGATATTGGCGCTGAAATCTCTTTGCCCAAAGGGGCACACGTCACTGAAGTATCAATGACACTTTCTGGAGCGTCTGCGACAGGATGGAGTCAATCAGTTACCGATGACCGTGATGAATGGTTTGCTGGTGGGGCCTCTTCAACCGACTCGCGAAGCGGCGATTTGAGCCTTGAGTTGGCAAACAGTTCTTCGAACTTCTTCGCACACGGATACGATGAAACTACAAATCCAACTTCGGATGCATGGCTGGACAACGGCTCATATGCTGTTCGGCAACCTCACACCTCCAACTCAACAGAAAGCAGATTTTCTCAGCAAGTCCTCAAGTCCTCAAATGCAATGATGAAACAAAGTCAAGGTGCAGTACTCAAGCATCACGACTGGTTGTTCATGTCAACTTGGAGTACCTCTACGTTCCAAAACATTGTTCACAGACTCTATCCAAACAATGCTACGAAAGAATCGGTTATTACTTTGGACCAAGCCCAATGCACTCTTCCAAATCTACACTCATCCTCATACTATGCAAACTATGGATTCCGAGATTGGACGATTACCGATGATGAACGTATGTTTGCCATATTGTCTGGATACAAATACCACTATTCATCTTCAGCACCGACGCAGTACCACCGCGTTTTAGAAATGGATATCTCAAGGGATGATGTTTGGACCTGTATAGACTCTTATGATGTGTCTCCGCAATATTCTGATTACACTGCAATTGCATACGACCGAACGACGGAAGATGTTTGGATTGTACACAACGCACAGCGAAGGATTGTCCCTTACACATTTGGTGAAACTCCTGATGGGACATACACTCGTGGAGATGACATGTATTCGTATTCATCCTCATCTGGTAGCTCTTGGGAGTGTGGCAAAACTGGGCAACAAGTTCGCGGGTTGGAAGTGAACGAAACGACGTTCTTCATGCGTTGTCAAAAAGGCTCAACGAGCCAAGACAAGGACCAACTGGAAGCATGGACCATCTCTGGATCTTCAACTTCTCTGGTTCCTCAGTCAGGAACACGCCTCCTTTCAGCACTTGGTTATGGATTGCAATTTGATGGTTCACGGTTTGTCACAATCGATTGTGGGTACTCTACCTGGTCGTCCTCGACACTTTACTACCGTGAATATGGCACTGGATGGCAATTCAAGACCACACCTGCGCCAGGCACAACCACTTGGCTTGGTCCGATGATGAAATCCAGTGAGCCAGTACTTGCTGCAAACGTGCAGACTTACTGGTCGGCAGCATCGATTGGTGATCGTGTTGATTACTGGATTTCCGCCGATAACGGAACGCACTGGGAACCTGTAACATCCAATTCGACGATTCACTTTGATTATCCCGGTACGGAATTGATTTGGAAAGCACAACTCATTGGCTCAACTGCAGTTTCATGGTGGGTTGATGTCGAATCTGCCACAGAATATGCCACCTCTGGCAGTTGGACTTCACCGCCTCAAGTCACGGGTACTAAGGTCGGTAAGGTTCGCCCTAACTGGCAAGCAGATGTTCCAGCAGGGACTTCTGTTCTTGTACAAGTTTCAAACGATAACGGTTCATCTTGGTTGCCTGCCCTCAACAATCAAGAAGTCAGTTTCCCCTCAACCGAAGCAGGCGACACCATTCGCTACGCAATCAGTATGACCTCATCCGACGCTTCCCTGACTCCACTCATTGATTCTGTTACGATGGAGTACGAAGAGGGCTATCCAGATCGACCCAAGATTGACATAGGCAACGACCTTGTTTGGGATTGGGAATCGGTTCTCTTCCTCAACGAATCATCGGTTGTTGCCAGTGATATGTCCATCGTTAATGCTGAAGTCAAGTCGCAGCCTACACTTGTTCAGGCGTTTAATTCATTTATTCCTCAGAACGGTGACGGCGATGTCACTATTCCGATTGCCATTAAGGCAGCAACACCAGGACGTGTGAAAATCTCCAATATTGATGTTACATACAAGTTGCAGACGAGGGCCGTAGATGCCTCACTGGAAGGCGGAATGATTTCCCCTGATGGAGTTTTTAGAAATTTGCATGTTCGAGTGGCACCTGGAGACGATGTCGACCGTGTGACAAGTGCACTTGTGGCACTTGACAATTCATACGGTGAAAACCCTGCATTTGAATGGGAGCGTGGTGACACATGTTCGGTTGTTAGCGATGCGGGAGGTATCGTTCAATTTGATGTGGCGAACTGTACCTCTGTGATGGACTCTACAGGCCAGGTCACAATTCGTATGCCAATGTCCGTGAATTGGACATGGGACGATGAAAATAAATTGCAGGCACTGATCTCAGTTGATGATGAATTAGGTCAAGCAGTTGCTGCTTGGGAGACTGACTCATTGGACATGATTGTGGAAAACGATATCCAACTTGACGGACTTCGAGTGTATGAAGAAACAGGCAGACAATTGTATTCCCAAGATTGGGTGCGGGGTGGTTATCTGATTTCGTTTACCGGCGTCATACACTTCCAGAACTCACAACTCACTCCGCAAGGTGGTCAATTTGCACTACGGATCTTGGGTCAAAACGTAACCTATGACGGGGATCCAATCGGTGAACCTGTTGAACTTGCACGGGAACAGAATCCTGCATTTGGTGCATTCAACATCACCATCACTTCTCCAATGGAATCAACTCCTGGCGGCATGGTGTTCTATGTGGAGGCCACCGAATTGAAAAACGGTTCAATGTTTACCAATCCGGGCTACAACACAATCCGCCTCGTTTTGGATGGAAATTCGCCACTGGTCTTGGGCTCCACGCCCGAAGATGGGTCTGAACGTCATGCAGGCCCACCTGCTCCAGGCGGTCAAGCCCTCAGTTTTGTCATTCAAGACTCAGTTGACCCACCGAGCCAAATTACGCTCAACTACTGGATTGGATGCAAGGCAAGTGAATCAATAGGTTGCAGCGATTACAATTTTGATGGTCTTCCAAACGCCAATGAATATGAATTGAAGGTGCTTAATTCACCGGATACTCAAACAGGAGGGCTAAACATCTTTGATGGCCTTATCGATGACTCAATGCTCGAGCATGGCCAACTTGTTTCCTACTTCATCACCGGTAAGGACGCTCAAGATAACGCTATTGCAATGGGTGGTGGGCCTGTCTGCCCTGACAGTAATACTGCTTGCGGTTATGTACCTGGAGAGACTGAACCTGACTGGGATAATGACCTAGGGACATATCGAATACGCGTAGAGTTTGAGCCTGAATTGGACTTAGACAATTCCACAATCCTAGGCCATGATGACTCATCGCCGCTCCACCCCGGAATCCCATATACTGCTCAAATTGTTCTCTCTGACCGTAATGGATGGGAAGACATTCAATACATTCAATTGGCTCTTGGCGGGGACTTTGACGACGATGAAAGTTCACTGTTCATCTCCTTAACCAAAGGCCACGATGGTATGCCTATCGCCGTAATTGAGTCTGGTTCGACTAATATCGCCGTTTCAAACCTCTATTCGAGTGTGAGTCTTGATGAAACTGATAATTCCATCATCAAGATTCTTGCTCGATTCCAACTCACCTGGACGTTCCCTGAAATCTTTGATACAGACGGGCTAAGTTTGGTGATTCCAAAGATTCTAGTCACAGACTTACCGTGTAACGATATGGAAGTTACGCCGTGTTTCGAAGCCAAGGAAGGTTTGGGTAACGATGCTTGGAGTCTCGACAACGATTTCCGATTTGATACAATGGAAGGTCACATACGTGCAGTCGAACTCCGTGATGGGACAAACCACTACAATTCTGACTTCGAAGAAACTCTCATTGGTGCTGGACAAGCACTCCGAGTCAACGGCAGAATTCTCTTCGCTGAAGATGAAACTCCGGCGCCTGCGGGTGCATTTGATGTCGTATTTGGAGACTACGATAATACATGGACGACATCAACCCGTGATGACGGTGCGTTCAGTCTCGATTTATTGATACCGTCCGTACCTTCCGGACATCTTGATTTGCAATTGGGCCTCGGTGATTTGCCAGGTTTCGCAATGGATGAAACCTCTGTCACTCAACGTGTTCGCTTGGCTGTGGACAGTTCACGACCAACGATTGCAGCCATCACTCTCGATGAAGTCACATCTGGTTCGCCTCTCTCGATCGGCGCCTGCGGCGACTTGCTTGTGATGCTTGAAACACTCGACGACTATGGATTTGATCTGGACGAACCAGCAGTCCTTCACTACAGAGTTCGAGCAGGTGAGGCTGAAATTTCACGGGGTAGTGTTCCTCTTCCGGACACGACTCCATTCGGTGAACAGTTCTTCTGGACCGGTAACCTCGACTTGACAGATGCTGGAGCCACGACCCTCCTACCTTCGTACATGGTGGATGTTTGGGTTTCTGGCTCTGATTCTGCCGGTAATCCATTTGATACGATTGGTAACTCAATCTATGAGCCAATTGCGTCATGGTCGCTGGCCTTACTTGGCCCAAGCATCGACCTCAACGCCGCAACCAGCAGTTTCTCTTGGGACGACCCAAGCCCAATCGCTCAACAATCTGTGAACCTTGATTTCGAGGTCCGTAACCTTGGCGGTAAGGGAGATGTTGCTCTGGTTCTACAACGTGCTGTTGAAGGTGGCTTTTGGGAAAACATTGCTCGTGTTGACATTGTTGCAACGGCTGGCGGCGACCTCACCGGTTCTCTGCCAACTGTAGCGAACGCAGATGTCGGTGAAAGCATCGAATTCCGACTCGTTGTCTTGGTTGATGAGGTCGAAATGGACCGCACATCACTCGACCCTCTGTTCATCAAGGAACAGACGATTCGTGACGGAGAGGCATTGGCCAAGCAAGCCCAAGAAGGCACTTTCAGTATTGTTCTCTACATTATAGCGCTCCTTTCACTGAGTATGGCTATGTATCTCTTGGTGATGAATCGGCGAATCCGCGAAGGTGAGTTAGAATCTGGTGCAGAGGACCAAACTGAGGATGTGCTCGAAGACCTTGAAAAAGGGAAAATGCTTCCAGCAATTGATTCAAACCTGCCTGCGCCAAGCGTTACTGTCCAACCAACAGCAGTACCTGCTGCACCTGTAAAAGCTCCACCACCTTTACCTCCGACAGGTCTGCCTGAAGGATGGACTCTTGACCAGTGGAATCATTTCGGTTGGCAATACGTTGAATCGATGAAGAAGTGAGTTGACGAAATGTCTGATGAAGATACATCCGCTGTGGATGGAATGGTGACGATGCAAGAGCGGATGGTCAACTTGATCAACCAACTCAATATGCCACTCATCGAGGTTAGTCTCGTACTCAGTAAACACATTGCAGGTCTCTCTCGTTCACTTGATGAGCACATCAATGCAACTCAGCAAGAGTTTCCCGAAACGGTCACCCATCCATGGCCAATTCAGAACGGTGGGGACGAAGAATCGAGTTTCCAGTTTGATTTGGAAAAAATCTTCAAGATCATCGATGAAGACAGAATGGACATTTTGGCGACACTCATTCGTGTGACGTTGGTTGAAATCGACGCTTCACTCGCAGAGGGACTTCTTGCTTTACGGCCTTGGGAGGCGCTTTCAAGAACACAGTTGTCAAACGCTAAGAGCCCAGGACAATTGTTTTCACCGATCGAGATTCCTGAAGAGTGGTAAGCAATGGTTTGAAAATAACCACCTCCACGGCATATCATGGAGCGACTTCGCCGAATTGGTATCGGTTTACTTGTTCTCCTCTTATTGCCGGCACTTTCTGGTTGTCTTGGCACAGGTGGAATACTTGGCATTCCGGAGAGCAACGGAATTCCTGGGGGATTGACCCTTGCGTGCTTGGACAGTTCAAAATATACTTCGATGACTGTTGAGATTGATTATGAGGCGGGTTATTTGCCAGAATCCACTTCAACCGACATGCTAAAACAACGCCTTGAATCTGTTTGCGATAAACCGGACGGTATCAATTTCCAATTTACGGAGACTGATTTTTCCAACGATGAGACTTGGTCTGCTAATGATGTCCGGGACTTGGGTGACGAAGCAAAGGCTGTATCTCCTCAATCGGGTTCTACGTTGACTTGGCAGATCCTCTTTCCCGCTGGAACTTACGATGATACCAGCGTTCTCGGGGTTGCAGTAGATGCGTCGACGGTGGCGATTTTCAAAGATTCGATTGATGATGCAGAGAATATTTTCCGCAGGCCTTCCGCTGAAAAAATTGAGAACAGTGTTTTGATTCATGAGGTCGGACACCTCTTGGGATTAGTCAATTTGGTATACACTTCACCAGCAGATCATGAAGACAGTTCACATCCTGGGCACTCAAACAATGAAGATTCAGTTATGTATTGGGCCATTGAATCGTCGAGTATTGCTAATTTCTTCGACAATGATTTGCCTACAGAGTTTGACAGTGACGACCTCAATGATTTGTCTGGACTCGCAGATGGCAGCATCAAGTGCACAGACCAACTTTGGCGAGCTTAATCCTTCGGCTCGGCTATCAACTGCGTGGCGACTCTCCATGCGTCGAATATTGAATAGAGCCATAAGCCAACCCAAAGAACGATTGTTAGTGCAAGAGGAATTTGCAAGAGCGACCAATCAAATGCTTTCCGATGCTGTCGATTTACATGCTGCCCGAGGAATAAAAAAGGCACAACTGCTATGAGAGCGGTGAAAAGAGGGCGTAAGGTACCCCATGCACCGACGCCAAAAGTGAATTCTTTCCAGATTTCACGAAGGAGTCGAACAGGCCTCAAACCAGAGATTCCGTCACTCTCCTCTTCATGGGTAATTGAAACTTCATCAGCCGAATCCATGCTCCCCACAGTTCAACGTAGCGGCTCTTGTTTGTCAAGATGACGCAAGATGTGAGGCAAGAGAATCAAAAGCCTTCACCTCAACGACCGTTCATGGCTCGAGTGCTGGTTACTGGATTCGAGCCGTTTGGTGACAATTCAAGAAACATTTCGATGGAAGTTTTGTCGCAACTTCCCTCGTTTATGGATTTCATCGACCCATGGGCGGGTTTGCGGGCCACTGAAATCGAACCAGTTCATGCCATGGTTGAGACAAAAATTCTCTCTGTAGATGAACTCGGAGCAAACACTGTTTCGAATCTTCTTACTTCTGGAGAGGTTTGGGACGTTATCGTTCATCTCGGTCTGTGCGAATCGTGCGTAGTACCGAAAATCGAAACTCGAGCACAAAACAGGATCAGTATGCGGATTCCCGATAACTCTGGTCGCAAAATTTCCGAGGGAAGTTTATCTCAGGACGGTGATTTGCATGTCGCAGTACCCGTACAAACATGGGTGAAGCAAGGCCTTGACGCCGGTTGGGAACTCTCGGTAGATGCAGGTACATTCGTATGCAATGAGACATTCTACAGTACACTCCACACCCTCGAGGAGCAACGCATAGCAGACACGCCGTGTGTTTTTGTTCATCTGCCAGATTTCGAACGGTGCACTCTGGTTCAAGCTTCAAGCCTCGTTCTTGAGGTCATTGAGAGAATGTTGTTCCGACCGGTCATCTCGGTCGTTGGCGGCCTCGTGATTCGTGATGACACATACCTCATAGCGCGTCGTGCTCAACATGAAAAGCATCCCGGGAAATGGGAGTTTCCCGGTGGGAAAGTCGAACAGGGTGAGTCCTTACAACAAGCCATTGTTCGAGAATTCAACGAAGAGCTAAGTTGGAATGTCCGATCAGGCCCATCCATTGGCGTTTGGCATCATTCGTTGGAGAAGTTCGATATCGCTTTGAACATCCTGCCAGTTGAGTTTACGGGTGCGCTGCCCGATGAACAGGACAAAAGCGGTTGGACTGCACATGATGCGGTGGTTTGGAGAACAATAGACGATGATTCAGCACTTGATTGGCTGGGGAGTGATGAACAAATTGTTCATTGGATGAGGGAAACTGGATACCTTACTAAACCCAAGTGACTGCTTCACCATCTGCTCCCATTGCATTTTCATCCTTGATGCCTCGTGGTACAGCGTCGCGCCCTTTATGCCATGTTGCAGCCTCAAGCCAATCACCCAAATTTTCACCTTTAAGGTGTACTGTAATGACTCCTCCAAGTGGATGCTCACCCGGCAGTGGAAAGGCTACTTTTCCAACGATGGCTGCTTGTCGCAATAAAGCAAAGTGTGTTTTGGTACCGTCGAAAGCAGCGGTCATGGAATCCAAGGCAGTGTCGAGAATTCGCTGTTCATGTAAAAGTTTGAGAAACGCACCAAGCGGCACACCCTCTGCACGCCACACAGTATCGCTGGCCTGTCCAAGTTTCGGTTCTCCCGGGTGTGTTGGGACAGGGAACTCAGGAAATAATGCGAGGAGCGATGCTTCGACACGTTTTGGTACATCTGCGCCTTGCAATACCGTTTCAATGCGGATCTGCAAGTTTTCATTCACGCCGTTTAGGCGCAGCAGTGGTTCTTGCATGAACCTGCGAACAGCATCTTGCACATGAACATGCCTTTCAAGTTCATTTTCAGGGAACAGGTGAAAGAGGTGAGCATATACGGGAGGGTATGGGTGATTCTGGACCGGTGATTGCAACCGTTGTACCAGTTCTGAACGAAGCGTCTTACATCGAAGCATGTCTAAAATCGCTTATTCAGCAAAGTTTGTCTCCTGAACAGCATATGGTACTCGTATTTGATGGAGGCTCAACGGATTCGACTCGAAACATCGTCGAGAGAATGATTTTGTTGAGTGAAAAAGCTGGTGGACCTCGTATCGAACTGCACGAAAACCCGGGAAAGTTTGTTTCACAAGCCCGAAATCTGGCACTTGAACTGCTGCCAGCCTCTGTTCAATTCACCGTCGAAATGATTGGTCATTCAACGGTCGACCCAGACCACCTTGAACTTCGACTTAGCGAATGGAATTTGATTCAATCGGAACATTCGAAACCTCTCGGTGCTGTCGGTGTCAAGGTCTTGCCACGACAAGGTGAGCACGGTAGGGTTGAGTCATGGATTGAAGGTTGCCTAAAATCGCCATTCGGAAGCGGTAATGGCCAATTTGACGGCTTTAATGAGCGTGGACTTACTCAGGTGCCAGCCTTCGCTATGCATTCACGTAAAGCAGTCGAATCCGTCCATGGGTGGGATGTCGATTTCATTACCAGTCAAGACAGCGACCTCTCAATGCGACTCCTCAACTCAGGCTTTTTGCTTGCGCGTACACCTGCGACCCATGTTCGTATGGTTAAGCGATCCAGTTTAGGGAAGTGGTGGAAAATGGGGCACCGATATGGTTTTTGGCGAATGAAAATCCTGAAGAAGTATCCAAAACGAGCGAGTCTACGAGAATTTTTACCGTGGTTTGGTGCGTTGAGTACAGTTGCTCTTCTTGCCCTTCAGCCCTCCTATGCAGTTGTATTGCCCGCATGTTATCTCGCGGTTTTGTCAGTTGAGGGCCTACGAGGTGCTCTGATGTCCAAACGATTATCCTTGGTTCTCGGTATTCCTGTTTGTCTCTTCATGCTTCATTCCAGTTTTTCAGTCGGCCTTCTAGACGGGTTCGTTCGTAAAGGGCGTGCTCCGAAGGACCGTTGATGCCTTCAAGCAACTTATGCCAACATACTTGAGTGTAGTATGGAAGCGCATGTCGTTCACCATGGCGAAAGAGCGTTCAGTCACGGCCCGTGGTGTTGCGGTATTGCCGCTCTTGCTGATGGGTGCCATTCACCTGTCAGTCACGCCGCTTCGCCAAATTTTTGAGATTGAGCCACTCTTCATGTACGCATGGTATGGCATTGCAGCGACTCTAGGTTTTGTCTTGTTTAGAAAAACGCGTACCGTGCGGGATTTCGAGTATCACCGGTCTCAGACGATGAAGTCGATGAAAAAGGTGTATCAGGCCGAAGAAGCCGGTGTTTGGCAAACCAATGTTCAACTTGATGCCAGTTTAAGCCCTGAAGGAAAGTTAGCCTTGCAGAGGCAGGTTGCTAGTATTGACAAGGAGACGCCAGAACTTGAACTGCATGAAGATGAGAAAGTCGAAGTAGACCTCTTATTGGAATCGAAACAAGTTCGAACAGCAAACAGCCGGGTTTCTGGTAACGAAATGTTCGGGGATGGACAGGTCCACTCAACAATCGGAGCCAAACGCAAGGCATCTCCAATGGATTCTTTCTTAGATTTCGTCGGCGCACTTTTTGGTCGTGGCAATGCGGACGAGCGCCGTGAAGAACGCCGGCAAGCAGCACTTCGGGCAGCTTCAACTGCTGCACCAGTAACCGCTCAACGACCAGTTGCTCCGATTCGTACCAGTTCAAACAGAGATGATTCAGAACTGAAAATGACATCAATGAGTGATGATGGAGGGATCGACTCGGTCATGACTGAATCGGGTACGAGTCTTTCAGAGTCCCAAGAGTTCGCCCAGCCCGCCGATACAACATATGCATGGGATTCATCTCCCGCCCCATCAGCGCAGGGTAGCATCGAGGATATGGCCATGATGGGGACCTCCCAGTTTGCAACAGTTCCCATTGCCAGAGTCGCAGCACCACCGCCTTCTGGGAATCGTTGCAAAGGATGCAGTGCAGTTATTCCGCCTGGCGAACCGTTCTGTCTTCATTGTGGTCTTGACGCCTGAGTCGATGGATTTTGAGGGTGATGTTGAAAGAGGACTTCACTACCCCTAGGCTTGTTCGGTGAGCATATGTCTGAGAAACGTGACTATTACGAAGTTCTCGGTGTGGATAAACAAGCCACATCTTCAGAACTCAAGAATGCCTTCCGTAGCCTTGCTCGCAAGTATCACCCCGATCGGAGTGAAGAAGAGAATGCAGAGGACATGTTCAAAGAAATCCAAGAAGCATATGCAGTTCTTTCCGATGACCAAAAGCGAGCACAGTACGACCGCTTCGGGCACAATGGCCCAGGTGGTTCACCGTTCGGTGGATTCGGAGGCGGTGGATTCAATATCAATCTCGAAGACATTCTTGGAGGGGACTTTTTCTCCAATATATTCGGTGGAGGAGGTGGAGGATCTCGGCGTTCTCGCCGTCGAGGTTCAGACATTCGAATGATTCACACTGTTGATATGTTCAAAATCTATGAAGGTAGCACGGAAGAAGTTGAAGTTGAACTTCCAGTCTCTTGTACTCATTGCGATGGTACGGGTGCAAAAGACGGCAAGACATCTGAATGCAGTGATTGCAGTGGCCAAGGACGCGTCCGAATGCGGCAACAAGTTGGACCTTTTGTCCAAGATGTTGTCCGAGAATGTCCAACTTGCGGTGGTACAGGCAGTTCGGCTGATGAATCATGTTCTCCGTGTCGGGGCAACGGTAAGGAAATCAAATCCACTACGCTTCGATTCAATATCCCTGCCGGTGCAGAAGCTGGCACTCGCCTACGCATGCGTGGCAAAGGTGAACCAGCCCCTCAAGGCAGAGGCGAAGACGGTGATTTGTTTATTGAAATCGACATTGAACCTCACCCATGGTTTGAGCGCTCAAATGCAGACCTCATCATGTCGTTGCCGCTCGGTTATTCTGACTTGGTGCTCGGAACAACCGTGACCGTTCAACACGTCGACGGAAAAGACCTGAACATTAAGGTGCCAGCCTATTCCAATTCCGGGGATACCCTCGAAATTCGAAAACGAGGCCTACCTCGGAGCAGAGGCAGCGGCCGTGGTGATGTCGTTGTACTTCTGAAATTACACATGCCTAAGAAAGTAGACAAAAAATCGAAAAAGGCTCTGCAGGAGTTGAAATCAACCCTCGCACCAACTGATATTTTGCAACGCATCAAGGATGATGCCAAGGATCGACGCAATTGATTTAGCAATCATTTGTCCTTCATAATCCAACCATTTCTTTGACATAAATATCGTATAAGTCTTCATAACCTCTAGACCTTTGGTAGTGGCATGTCCGAGATGCGTGTACTGCGCAAGATGAAGAAACTCGCTTCTCGAATCCATGACAAAATGGAAGCAGTTCGTGATGTCATGGAAGACTTGGAAATCGAGTTCGAGTTGCTTCAAAATCAGATTACTAAACTTGAATCCAAGAAGGGCTTGACCCGTGATGAAAAGATCATCGAGAAAAAGTCAACCTCACGTGACGTAAACGACTCCGCAAATGAATCGGAGTCGGATGATGATGAAGATGATGACGATGATATTCTCGACTTGGAGAACACTTCCGTTGTTACCGTCCGTCCAAAGTTCTGAGCCAAATCTAAGGTTCACTGAATTGCCCATCTTTCAATGAATGGTTGACATTGTCATTCTTCTTCAAGCGATTGAATTTGAAGCGTTGAAGGGATTCTTGCTGCGCTTGGCTCTCCGTCCATGCGACCGTTGAGTTCGATATCAACTGCGGTAGCAGTGCCACTGATCTCAGCCATGATGAATGTGCGATTTCCACTTGCCATTGTGTCGAGGAATACTTCCTCCCCTCGGTTCAGGAATCTCGGTTCAACATTTTCAACATTCCACGCCTGGCCAACAGGTGCATCAAATCGAAGTGCTGCCAAGTCCCAATGGCCCTCTACAATGTTAATTCCGACCATGAGTGGTATTGCTCCTTCAGACTTCGCTATTCTTTCGTCGAGTTTCCATACTGCCATCGCCACGCTATCGGTACGGTAGTCAAGGTCAGGTTTCCCCCAAGCCGAGTTTGCTTCATCCCATGACAGTAACGTCACGGCTTGAAGAGCTCGTGCAAGATTTGCACGTGATTGCTTTGGTGTAGTTCCCCCTGAATCTAATTGTGATTTGAACCAAGCGAGTTGTTCAGATTTCATCGAGAATTCTCGGGCTGTTTTCGAATTGCGATATTGCATTAGGCCAAAGTATAGAACTGGTAAAAGGAACAAGGAACCAAGGAAGAAGCGAGCCCTAACTCCCCATTTTTGAGCATTTTCATCAGGTGGGAAATACGGTTCTTCTCCTTCATCAATCTCCGAGTAGGTAGAGGATAGGAGGTATGTCAACGCAGGTGCATCTTCGCCCCACGGATGCGGGGTGTTGTTGCTCGCATCAACAAGTGCAACACGCAGGAAATGTGTTCCAGGGCCCACCTCGAGCGATGTTTGGATTTTACCGTTGGAGTAGGTGCTTCGTCGAGAATCAATGACTTCCCAAGATTCTTGGTCAATGCTCCATACCTCCAACTCAAATTGTTCGATGTTCATGCTTTCAAGCGTGAGTCGAATGAGGTGCTTGGATTCCACCCATCCGGTTACTTCGAGCCTATAGACATCCGCAGTGTCATGAACGGCGAGAGTCATTTCACCTTCAACAGGTCCTGAATCAAGATTCATTAATGGCCATGAGGCGTTTTCGCTCCGAAGAGACAGAGGTCGTACTGATGGTGCTTCAAGACCTGAGCCAAAGTCAGAGAAATCTTCGACCAATAAGGTGACATAATGCACCGGTGAGTCGAAATGCACACGAACAGCACTGATGTTTGGATATGGATAAAAAGTGTATGAAGGGTCAGGGGTGATGTTCTTTTTTGTCCCCAATATCCATGTTCCCCCAACGAGTTGGTCCATTGTGATAGACGTGTTTGTAAACAAGGGTTCGAAGGTGAATTTTTCGGTGTCATTCATGGCAAGCATTACCGTAGTCGAACGGTGGCCAGCAAAGTGCATGTTTTCAGAACTTTCAGTGAGTTGGAGTGATGCGTTGTGAGCATAAAGCATCGTTTTTATAGCCCATGCAGTATGAGGGACACTTGTTTCTATCTTTACCACAACTCGACCTGAATCTTCGAAGAACCAAAGGCCACTTTCACCGTGTATTGACGCACTTATTCCTTGAGCATGAATCAATTCGTCATCGTACAAAGTTTCAGTCAAATTTTCTTGAAAGTAGATTGAAATCTTGAGGTCATTGGTAGCATGCATTCCTTGAAGTTCAAGTGTGTCTCCTGCCTCCACGCTGAACGCTACATACTCTGAACCTGCTAGCTCATTGATTCCCGTAGTAAAATCGGAGGATGAATATTCTCCGTTCGGTACACCGTTGAGATGCCCTTTCGTTGGTTGAATACATTCGTTGATGTTCGAGCAGTGCTCAATTGTTCGAGACACGATTGCTTCAGAGGGGGATGGACGTACCGTAGGGAAGGATTCATCGATGGATTCGATTATAGAATAGTACACATTTTCCTCAAGAGGTGAATTGATGTTGAGGGTAACAGTGCCATTTACAGTGGCTTGAACAGTAAGGGTATCTTCAGTTTGGTAGTTCGTTCCAGCCAGGTCGATTTCTGCGGTGCATTGCTGGCATTCAAGGACAAGGCTGGTCCACTGGCCTTCTTCAATGGTCCATTGACGCGAGTGATTATCGACTCCGTTTGATAAATAGCCTGCTATACGCCCATCCGTATGGATGGTGTTTCCAGTTTCATTTTCTGCTGCAACGAAGGGTACTGGAATCAATGCAAGGATGCAGAGTAGGCATGCCATGAACACACCTGCGCTCATCCGACGTAGTGACATGTTGCCGTCCATATGTGTCCCTGTGAAGTACGCTCTTTGAACTTAGGCCCTCCTTTGTGTCCAATGCTTGAAGAAGCAATGGCTTTTGGCCCAACCATGGATGATGGTCTCGGTCGAACCGTTACAGCACGTTACCGCTTTGCTCGTCAGTGGGCTTTAGGCGACCGCAAGAGCCCGCTGTCGTCGACACCAGCCCTGGTTTTACTTGACGGTGATCCTGACGTGGCGACTCATATTGCTCCATTCCGCTCTTCGACCGATGATGCGATACCGGCGACACTTCATTTTGAATCTCGACTGCCACTGTCTCCGCCAGACTTTTCGAGGAACTCCCCTTCATGGAGTGTTTCAATTGGCCACGTACTCCCTCCCTCTCTCGACGAAGCAGATGCAGGTGAGGCAGCTGACACTGCTCAAGTTTTGCCTGTTTCTTGGCAGCGGCTCAATCACGATGCAAGCCTCACAGATCCTGAACTCAAACCGGATGTTGTCGTGCTTGTTGACGCAGTACAACTTGCTGCACAGCCAGGCCGGCTGGTAGAGGCAATCTCGATTTTAAAGCAACAGTTCCCGGGTGCTCTTTTGTGGACTCCTGGATTGGGCGGGCCCGATAATTTGGCCGTACTTGTCTGGTTCGGCGTTGATTTGTTTGACCTCTCTCGCTCACGTCAAGCAGCCGCTGCTGGAGTCTTATTGACCGAGCAAGGCCCTCGACATCTCGTTGACTCAATGGGCGAATCTGCTGACATGAAACAACAAATCTCCCATTGGAGCAACGCTATCGCATCAGTTCGAGGTGCACTGGCCTCAGACCAGATGCGGTCTCTTGCAGACCGTCAATCCCTTACCAGCCCAAGACTGGTTGAGCATTTGCGTCGTCATGACCTCTTGTGCCAGAACATCCCCGGACTGCTCTCGTCGCATGTGGCTGCTGATTTCAAATTCCCATGCCATTCAATTTCCGTTCAAACCGACCCATTGATTACAGACTGGGAATCCTACATGACCACGGAATACTCCGCTCCTCTTGGCTTGGACACCATTTTGGTTTTACTGCCGTGTTCCGCTCGAAAGCCATATCGTCTTTCCAAATCCCATGGTCGCTTCATTCGTGCAATTGGAACAAGTGCATGCCACGAAGTAATGGTCACATCACCTCTTGGGCTTGTTCCTCGTGATCTCGAAGAGGTATGGCCTGCTGGGCATTATGATGTTCCAGTTACTGGCGACTGGACAGGTGATGAACTTGCAAGGATTCAACGCATGTTCCGAGTATTGGTTGACCGACAAGAGTACAAGAGAATAATCAATCATTCTGGCATCAATTTTGAACACCCTTCTGTTGAGGTTGTCGATACTCGTCAAGGTGATTCTGCAGGCTCACACGATGCATTAGAGCGTCTCTCTGAAGCAGTTCGTTCTGCCGTTGATACCTTTAGCGCCCGTGGACGTAAGACTGAGAAGATTTTATTGGACAATTTTGCAAGCATTTCTCGTAAGCAAATGAACAATGATGATTGGCTAGCCGGCATGAAAGTACGTGGAAAGCCTCCTCGCTATCGACTTGAGCGAGATAAAAACCAAATGGCTCTTTGGTCCATAGACCGGAGTGGTTTTTCTCTGCCAAAGGCAGTAATTCCAACATTGGATGAGCTCAACTCGCTACCAGCCGTACACCTTCGGCCAGATGTCGCATGGAAAGGCGACATCTTCGGAGTACTCGTCGAATCATTTGACAAATCAATTCGTGCAGGAAGTGATGTCTTGGTATACCAAAACGGTACAGTGATCGGACTGGCTCGTGCCCATGCACCAGCTTGGGAATGGCCCAACACTCCGGGACGCTTAGCTAAATCTCACCAACGACTGTGAATTCAACCATCTTTCACCTCGCAATCCTGCGTTAAGACGATGAGATTAGCGCTTGATTGAAGCGGAGCGGTTAAGAAGGGGTGACAAGTCGGCTTTTTCCTTGGAGTTGTCCTTATGGCACGGATGTATAAATCACGCAAAGGAAAGAGTGGGTCGAGTAAGCCCTATGTCAGCGAAGCACCAGAGTGGTCAAACACGGATGCTGCGGCGGTAAAGCAACTTGTAATCGACCTCGGCAAGGATGGACATTCCTCAGCAGTCATCGGCACAATTCTACGTGACCAACATGCAGTTCCTAACGCTCGGCTCGTTCTCGGTAAGAGAATCGGTGCAGTTCTCGCAGAGAGTAACATCGGTGGCACATATCCTGAAGATTTGATGAACTTGATGCGACAAGCTGTCGGAATCATCAACCATCTTGGCAGCGGAAATCACAAAGATTTGCATAACAAGCGTTCTCTTGAAATTACTGAAGCAAAGATTCGCCGACTTTCAAACTACTACAAGTCTGAAGGCCGTTTGCCATCTGATTGGCGATACAAGCGAGAAGAACTCCGCCTCATGGTCGAGTGATTCACAACGCTGTTCACATTTGATGTGAGACTTCATCAACGTTCACCTTCTCGGTTCAAAGGGTGCGAACATGAACGACTTGCTTCAAACAGCCCCGTTCCACGACATTCAATCGCACATTGAAGGTCTTGTTCAAAAAATCCATGAGGCTGAGATGGTGCATATTCATGCGCCAGCAGACCTACAGGGTTTGCTCTCTCTAACTACACTCGAATCTGCATTCTTGGATACTGGTGTCTCGTATAGGCGACGGTTTTTGCCCCCACACCAACACATTCCACGAGATGAACGCCAAGAACCTCAATCATCACTCGACGGACTCCTCATTTTCATTGATCCATTCGAAGATACATGGGCGATTGAGGATCTTCCACTAACAGAGTTTATACACATCACTCCACTTTCGGTTACCGTACGTTTGGGTTCGAATCAGTCTGAGCGTAGGGGTGCATTGGACACCGTTGCTCAGTGTGCGGCAATAGCGGCTGCTTTGTCACCGAACGGACAAAAAACACGTCTTATCCGTCCATTTGCATCAACTGGCCTCTGGCTTCGCGAAGCACTTGATACCACATTTGATCCTATTCACACAACTATTCGTGATCATTTACGCGCTGAAGGAGCATTCAGAGTCGTCCCTTTGCCTGAAGTGCCGACACCTGCAACTGGAATGATTCCTGACCTTTCGGAGAGAATGCTTTCTCGTCTCCGTAAGGGTTGGTCGAAAATGGATGCCGAAGCCCGTTCAGGGGCACTAAGTGAACTCCTTATGCCTGCACTTCGAAACCCTATTCTTTCAACACCCCGTTTGGAGGAACTGGTTTGGCATCGATTGATGTTGGGTGCTTCAGATGTCGATGTCATGAGTCAAGTTCACTTGGCAGAGCAGTCATGGCCTAATGAGGCGAGTAAAGCGAAGGTACATGCTTCCAAAGTCGCTGACAACTTCCTCAAATCAGGTCTTTTAATTTGAATCTCGTCATCGACGGGTTGAAACCAAAGAACGAACTGGGCTGTACATGGCCATTGAACGATTGCTCACAGGTAGTATTCGAGACCAAGTTCAAGATTTAATGTCGACTGAAGACCTCGTCATCGAAGCATTCCGTGATTTGGTGAAAGACGAACTCAAGACACACATCCGCAGTAAAGTGGATGAGGATCCTGAATTGAAGGCCGAAATTAAAGAAGCAGTCGCTTACTATTTCCATACCAAGGCGCGAACCGTCTATGCCGAACTCAAGGCTACACGTGCTGCGACCAGACTCGGACTACGCTTGTTGCCTGATGATTTGCAGGGTGAAGTTGGCGAGGCAGTTGTTTCTCTGTTTGAGAAGGAATTGGGAGCCCTTCTCGAGAAGGCACTTTGACGCTGTTTGTTCACTGAAAGGCGCTTCTCTTATGTGCCATGCGCGCTGCCGTTGTACCCGGTGAAGTTATGTCTGCACGCCCGTTGTTGATTATGCTGATTTTTTTGGCATCAATGGCTGCACCATTTTCTGTCAATTATATCGGTGATGCGTCAGCTGAAGACACCCTCGTATGCTGCGATACTGCGGCTGTTGACTTGTATCTACTTGGCTCCGCATCTGCCGGAACATTGTCTCCGTTTTCTCAGGATCTTTCTGCCGATACGTCTTCTTCCGCCACGATAGCAGGTTCCGTTACTTCGGAAGAGTCAGTTGGGAAATGGGTTCTCCCGAATGTTTGGCCAGGGACAGTTTCAGCAAACACATGGAAGGTCTCCATCGAATACGAATTAACCAATGCGGCGAGCGCCCAAATTAACGCAACAGCCTCTCTAAAAATTGGTAGCCAAATATTCAGTGCTTCGACTGAGCCCGGAAGTTCAGTGTTAGCACAAGGTACGGGTACGCTTACCTTTGACATTGAAGTAGACGCCACCTCAATCTCCGATATGGGGGCAATTGAACTCTCACTCACCGCCCGTTCACTTGTTTTCACGATCCCAACTGGTGATGCACAACTTGAGTTCCTATGGGGTTCGGAGGATGCTGACTCCCATGTTGAGGCTGAGATACCACTCTTTGATCTTACATTATTGGAGCCTGAGGTTGAAGGTTCAGATGTTTACTTTTCAGTATTGATTGATTCAAATTGGGGGATGGACTTGTTATCAAAGTCTGACTCGCTGCGAATTTTCGTTGCTGGAACAGAACTCTCTGGCGACCCAATTGAGACCGGTGCCGATGGTGCTGTACGAGTCACTTGGACTTGGCAAGGCGCCAAGGGTGGTACAGAAACCGTTAGCGTGGAGGCGCGTCTCACCATCGAATCCGGCGGGCAATCACTTTCAGGCTCAACAACATTTGAAATCGAAACCTTCGACACCAGCGGTGGTACAGGGACATACTATCCACCGGATGAACCCCTCAAGTCAAACGGGGATGGAAGCCCCATTTCAGTATCAGGAACGTTCTCCCTTGGTAAGAACTCCGAAGGCCTTCTTCAACTGGACCGGACCACCCGAATTGAAGTCGGTGGGGAAATGGCATTTTGGATGCGGTGGGGAATGGACCACATTGGCGATGAAGTGACTACACTTTCGCCAGTTCTGAAGAGTTTTGACGCTGGTAGCGTGGGTGACGATGAACGTGTTAGCCGTAACATCGAACAAATTGAGGTCATGGAAATGGAACGACAGTTGCTGAGCGCTTCGGGTTCATCCGGGCTTCTTTCTTACTACCTGAGCGTCGGATTGGGTCTAGAGGTTGAAGAACTACTTGGAGGCAATATTAATCAATTTCTTAGCCGGGACATCGATGTCGAACTGAACGGTGAATCGCAAGTCGTCAATCATCCTGTTACCCTCATTGTCAAGACAGTAATGCTGTTTGATGGTGACGATGGTCCGGATGAAGGTGAACGAATCGAACTCATTGGTGGCTTTATCACTGCTCAACCAACTCCATTATGGGGTGAAGTTTCTCTCTCCTTAGTTGGTAAATCCTCTGGCATGACTTCGTTCACCTTCCCCAAGGTTGTGTCGTCAGACTCTGTCACCTATCGGCATCTTCGAATGCCGTGGGGTGAAACACTTACCCTTGAGGGGTCGAATATCGCTGTTGATGATTACTTTGCTTTCAAAATTACGCCTTCCAATTCACTTGTGACATCGCCAGGAGTTTTGACCGTACTAACATTGTTTGCCCTTTTACTTGGTTTCATGTTTGCCCTCGCATTCTCGCGTAGTCGGCGTAGAGGAATTCTCCTTCTCGAGTTGATTCTCATGCCTTTGGTCGGGATTATTCATTGGCTTGCCTATCCGTCCGTATTTGTTGGAGGATCAGCAGTGACTGTCGTCGTCATTTGGTGGGTAACAGCAGTTACGAGTCCTCGGAAACGCAGCCAACTTATTGAACAAGCAATTAAAATCACCACGCCAGTAATAAATTGTCCAGCGTGTTCGACGCCTAATCCAGTGGAAAGTCAAGAACGTCCGCTTCGATTTGCATGCGTTGGATGCCAGCGTGTGATTCGGATTGAAGCTTGATCAAAGATTCAAACTCTTGAGTGATGATACCAGTTCACTTGCCTCTTGGTAATCGTTGGGTGAGAAGTATCCCGCAAATTCACCGTTCGCATCTACAGCCACAACGGCTTGCGGTGCACGCTTTTGGACATCATTGAGGACAGATTTGAGCGTATCGCTCAGCTGAACTTCTAGGAAATCCATTTCCATCCATTCGGAGCATTTCGAACTGGTTGAGTCTACGTTCTCAGAGAGTGCTTTGAGAAATTGGCGGTGTCCGATGACGCCCTTGGTCTTGGAGTCTCCATCGAGTACCACAAGTATGCCGCCAGTCATTGTTAGCAAGCGGCCAGATGCTTCAGCAATGCTGTCATCGATGCCAATGGTCATGTGTTCATCGCCAAGGTCTAAATCTGCTACCGTCTTTACCATGCTCGCCACTATGTAATGGTGGCGTTCGGGAATTATATTCTTACCCGTTGGTCAAGAATGAGTGAAGACGAGCGTCGTAGCGTCGACCACCTTGGCGTACCCGATTCTTTCGATCTGTAACATAGTGCCTTCCGGATAGTTGTGTTTTTCCATTTTGCCACGAAGTCGAACAATCTCATCATCTTCTGCGACTAGAAGTGTGGCATCGATGGCATTGGATGCACTTAGCCAGTGAACGATTGGGCGACGATCATTTCGTTCAATTGAGCCTACAGTTGCTATTTTCCCTGAAACCTCAACGTTGGCAAACCCTTTCAATCGGATTTCTGCTTTCTCAATATCTTCCTCTTCTGCCCATACGGTCTTTCCGGTTAGGTCAAACTTGCGAGCGCCGAGTTTCGGTTGGTTCGGGTGGACATCCACATCTATCGAATCTTCGTGTTCACCGACCAGTTCGAGTTCTTTCGGGTTTCGAACAAAGGCGAGCCTTGGAGCATCATCATCGATACTCTTGGTATTGTGAGAGTATAGTGTCGACAGGGGCACTGAAATGTCCTTTTGAGTGACGCCTAATTCTACCCAGAAGTTACGAAGTGCTTCAGCAGTGATGCCTCTGTTTCTCAAACCTGTTAGTGTCGGTAATCGTAAGTCATCCCAGCCTGAGAACAGTCCAGCTTCGATGTCTCGTCTCATCTGTGATGTTGAGAATCCTCCCCATTCGTGAACCTTGACGCGACCCCAATACATGGTTTCTGGGTAGGTCCAGCCGAAATGTGCGTAAAGTAGGGTCTGTTTTCGTGTAGAATCCATGAGGTCTTTTCCACGGATGATGTGGGTCACGCCTTGAAGATGGTCTTCAACTGCACTTTGGAAGTCAAGTAGCGGCCATACCCGGTACTTAGAACCAATCTCAGGGCGTGGGTGTGGGTGTTCAGAAGTGTTTTGAATACGAAGTGCAGGCCAGTCTCGAAGTGCAGGATTCTTCAAATCCATTGCTGTTTTTACACGTACGACAGCATCACCAGGGACGAAGGTTCCATCGAGCATCTTTGTCCATAATTCCATGTTCAATTCAACGGTATTGACTCTACACGGGCATTCTGTTTTGGAAACTCGGAATTCCTTGAATGCTTCACCACTGCATTGGCAGACATAACCAAAATCTCTCTGCAACATCATCTCGGCATGTTCGTAATACTGAGGAATGCGATCGCTGGCAATGACAATTCGATGAGGTTTGAAACCCAACAACCATTCTGCTTCTTCAGGGATTTGTTGGTAGGCCACTGGGAGTGGTGGCTTGACGACGGTATCCGTATCATCGAATCGAAGAATAAGTTCTCCATTCCATTCTTCAGCATACTTGCCGTTAATGACAACTCCACGGGCGTGGCCGAAGGAAAGTGGCCCGTTTGGGTTCGGTGCAAACCGAAGTACCACTTTTCCCTTGGTTGCATTTTTGAGTTCAGGTAGCCCTTCTCGACGCTCTTTCTTTTCTCTCTTTTCTAGCAAATGTGGCGCTTCTTGTTCAAGAATCGCCTGTAATGCTTCAATGCCTTTCTCAGCCGCCATTGCGTTTGCTTCAGACACTGCTTTAGCAATGAGCGGTGAAATAATCTTCCCATGTGGGCGAAGATCGCTCCGAGTGCCCATGAGACGGCCAATAACTGACCCGGGGGCTGCCTTCCCTTCGTATTCAATTGCATTCTGTAGAGCGAGGTGTCTGAACGATGCAAGCGTTTTTTCATCCGGTGTCCACGTCATGGGGCTCAACCTTTCCTGTAACCATTGCTTCATCAAGTGCTCGCACGAAGTTATCTCTTTTGTTCGAACAATGTTGATTGATGTTTATCTCGGAAAGGCCGCTTAGGTGGGTCTGTTCCGTAGATTTCATTCCATGCCCGCTTCACGGTTTTCCACGACCATCGTAGCGCTGGATGTGGTGTCTTTTCACCCAAGAGGCCTGCTAGGGCAGCTTTCGTATTCGGGTCACTCGGATATCCAGAACCAAGAGGTGAACCAATTTCATCAGTCAGTTGATGAATTACATCGTCTCGTTTCACTTTTGCTAGAATACTTGCCATACCAACAATCACATGGTTCGTGTCTGCCTTGTGCTCTGAGTTGATGGTCGAATCCTCCCATGGCCAATTCGGGAGTCGAGCAGCAATCCGGTCACTGAATCGTTGTTCATTGACGTCACATGCATCGTTTAAGATGGATAGCGGCTCCTTAACCTGAGCTCGAATGTCTACAAGTGCCTCAGAGAACAATTCTACTTCCAGCAAATTAAGGCCAGTTGATTGAACCGCATGGTCGATACGTTCAGGGTTGCATACGATAACTGAATGCCTCCAGTTTCGTTGCTGAGCGTTCATGTGATACCACTCGACAAGATCGAGTCTTTTCTTGTGCGTCAAATCCTTTGAATCCTTCACGCCATGTTCAATGAGCATGTGTATATCATCGGTAGGAATCGCAACTGCACCAACCACCAACGGACCCAACACTGGCCCTCGTCCGGCTTCATCTACACCAACGTTCCACATTTGAACACCTCAGATATCTAAATCATCGTCGATTGGTAGACCAATGTTTCGTGGCTGAGCAGGAATACTTGTCTGAACTTGGGGTGGTGGTGGTTGGACGGCTGACGTTTCTATGTCTCTGGAAGGACGTGGGTTAATTTGGATATCGGACAAGAGTGAATCAGCAGAGGAAAGCAAATCATTGGAACTGTGGTGTTCAAGAACAGTCGTTGCGGCCTTCGTTAAGGATGCATCAACCGGTGCTTTTGCTTCTTTGTACCCTCCCGAACGCCTCTGAAATGCTTGCTTAAAATGCTCTGGATTGACCTCTAACGATGATTCTTGGACAGTTTCTTGCTCACTTGGCGCAAACCTGTTCATCCAATCTCCTGCCGCTTCTTGTGGTTTTGGCTGATTGAGGGCATCCATTTCCATCTGCTCAGTAGTTCGTAGATTGCGCGCAACAACAGATTTGTAAATGACGACACCAGAAAATAGAATCGCTCCAATCATCAATGACCAAGCCTTGAGAACATCAAAACCGGTTGATATCATCCCGAACAGGTCGAATGATTCCTCTTCAACCTCTTCTTGCCAAGGTACACCTGTATAATCTCCAGTTGAGGTGTGAACAAACTCGGTGCTCGGTTGGAATTGTGAGCGTACGGTTGTGGTAACCCAAACTGTTCCGTTGCTCGGTTGGTCTTGAGGTAAATCAATCCAAGCTCGAACGGTAAAGTTGTATCCTATTGGAATATCACTCACTTCAAACGATCTTGGAAATTCAACCCCCTCTTCATAAACCGCCATATTTGGGGGTAGGAACGACATTGGCGTCGAATGTGATGACTGCAATTGGACAAGTAAACCGTCTGCAGTGTTACCTTCGTTTCTCAACGTCATGGCGATTGACAGCCTTCCATTGGAATCAGTTTCTTCAATGACATCTGTGAAGTTCCATCGAATGACTGGCGCAATTTTAACTGGAATGCGAGAAATGCCAACTGTGGTGTCGGAGTTGAACAGGAATGTTTCAACAACAACTTCTCCAAGTTCGAATGCCAACGCAGATGCGTTTGCAGTTATTTCGATCAGTGTCAGGTTGGTGTACTCACCAGGTTGTAATTCAGTTGTCGTTTGAATCAATATGGCCGATACAAATTCGGGCACTTGCTTTATCGAATATTCGAAAGAGTCAACGGCATTGCCTCCGTTGTATACCTCTACATCAGCGCTGCAACTCTCGGATGGCAACAGGGATTGACACGCATCAGTTCGGAGTTGAACGCTACCGCTACGTTCCCAGCCAATTGATGCGCCGATGTCGACAATTCGAGTGTTTTGAATTGCTCCACCAGCGAACACCCTTAGTCGGATATCGATTTCACTCGAGTACTCCAACGGTGCTTGAAAAGCTATTTTGATTGTTCTCGATTCATTCGGCTGAAGGATATTCTCTTCAAGTCCACCAAAGATGGCCATTGTCCAACCGTCAATTGCTATTCGGTCAAAGTTTGGAATGTCCGGAATTGCCTCTCCTTGAGCGTTAATCGCTTCGAGTGTGATGTTAAGATAATTTGGAGAGTTGCCAGTGTTTCTTACATCGATGGAGACTCTCTCGACACCTCCTGGTTCAATGACAGCATCATTCCCAACTTCATCGATTGAGGCGTTTTTGAATTCGTTCATGAGCATATCAAAAGACCATTGTACAATTCCACCATCAATTCCAGACACCGCACTGATTTGGAATCGAGGCCCATCGTTATACAGCGGTGAACCATCGATGACTGACGGTACATCGACCCACAAATAAATGTAAGCGGCCGTGTCTCCTCGAACGGTTTCATAGGCGTTCGGCCCATCGGTTGAATTCATCGTCCATCCCCAATTCCAACCGGATACTGTGTAGAGATTGAAAGTGACATCATCATCAATGGTTGCGTTGTTGGTGATGTTCATGGCCACGGAGGTTCTCGTGTTTGGGGATACGATGAATGAAGATACACCTGTTGCGCCAAAATTGAGATTTGAGTATGGTGCTACTTTGGCTTGAAATGTTTCGGTTTGATTCCAATTCACATCGTTGGGTGAGGTAAACAGTATCGATAGGTTGTAGAGACCATACCCCGCTTCAATACTGGCAGAAAGATTGAATTTAATCTGTCGTAAATATCCACTTTCCAGAGTTTTACTAAGCGGCAGCCCCGTTATTGTCAAATTATCGACTGCATCTACCAAGTCAAAATTGAATGTGTCTGCTTGGTCACCCAGATTGTGGAGTGTGAACAAAACTTCAATTTGTTCTCCTCGATGGACAGTAAATTGGTTGAGGCCAATCACGTCAACTTGCGTCTCCCGGCCCTCAACTGTCGATGTCTCACCTTCGGCACCCACGAGTGGAACAATCACGTGCATCAGTATGAGTATCCCAACGAACACACTGCGCATAAACCTTCCAAGCCATTCACCCTTTGAACTTCTCCCAATCTTTGCATCAGGGACACTTCGCAGTCTTCATCAAGCAGGAGTGGTTCGTAGCGTTATGCCTCCTTTCTGGCCCTTCGGGAAAAAGAAGCAACCATTGCAGTTGGATGAGCCTGAACCTCAAGCGATTGTTTACCGTAAAGACTCAGAAACCACCGAACAAACCCTAGCGGATTCCTCTCACCGTGAATCAGACGATTATATGGCAGCAGTGTCGTTGTTCGGCAACGGTGATACCACAATAAAAAGAGCCGAAGAACAATCACAATTTTACGAAGGTATCGTCGATTCAAGTACGCATGAGCCTCCAACTCAAATTGATTTCACATGGATTCATCATTCGGATGGATATCATTACAAGAAAAAACAAGACGGTTCATTCGACCCTGTTCCTCACCAGAAGAACGATGATGGAACATATGTTCCTTACCAACCTTAGACAGGATCTGGAAGTACAGATTGTAACGCTTGGATATCAAATTCAGCACCATTGAGCGGGACTTTGAGTTCATAGTGCTCGCTGACGGAAGGATCCATCTCTCCGAAGCAACCCACGTGCTCACCTTTGACAATGACTTTTGCACAACGCCCTGCGAGCCATGGACCCATCTCTCCACCGAGAGGTTCTATGGTGTAGTCTGAAGCACCCAAGTCTCTCATCAACGCTTGAATTCGACCTCGAACTGCGGCAAAACCACCACCTTGTTCAGCCACAAGGAAAGCGAATCGGTCGCCGTTTGAATGGTTGCGTACAACTGTTCCCAGTTCATAGACTGCTTGCGGGAGGTCATGATGCCTGTTCGATGCCATCAGTCGAAATAAGCCTGGAAGCAAATATTGTCGAAGCAGAGTGTGTTCGATGGTAATCGGATTTGTAATTCGGGTGACCTCACCCATCGCGGGCCATCTCATTGCTTCAAATTGGTCGAAGTCATTGGAGAGTGTCAACGATTGGATTTGCATCAAACCAAGACCTTGCAGTGACTCGCGAATCCGCCTACGAATTTGTGAATCAGGTCGGGGAATTGCGGTCATAGGTGCCTTGGGGACATCGTTGCCGAGGTCTTCGTAGCCGTGGCCGATTGCAACGTCTTCCACCAGATCTATTGGGTGCAAGATGTCGAATCTCCATCTCGGCATTGCGAAAGTGAGGACAGTATCGCCTTGAACCACATCTGACATTCGATTTTGCGGGTTCGGGGTCAAGATCTCTGCTGGTTTGCGTCCAAGGAATTGACCTCCCATTCTGTTCGTCGCTGTTTTTACTTCTTCATCTGACAAACTGCGCCCGAGTAAGCCGTCGAGTAATCGTTGCGTTACTTCATGTTGAATCGGCTCAGGATTTGGCAAACTTTCTGACACACCGTTGAAGGCGTTCACTTCTATGGTTTCTATCGAACCGCCTCGTTCAGCAAGTTGGAGTGCAATTAACATCATGCTCGATTCACAGGCTCTTCGATCCCATCCTGTAACTTCAATGAAGAAATCTGTTGTTGCATGTGTGACGGTGGTCTGAACACCGTTAATGATGGGCGGGAAAGAAAGAACTTGGCCTTCGGAATCGGTAATAAGCGGGAATGAACTCAAACCGTCGAGGAGATGAGCATAATCCACACCTTTCGGATGGGATGTCAATATTTCCGAGAGTGACATTTCTTCATCCATCCCTAACGGACAAAATCGGATATCTGGAGAAGCTGCACGAACACGAAACGGAGGTGAGATCGTCGAGAGGTCATGCACACCAATGGATGCCCTGCGCCGTCCACGACCGAGAGCAAAATGCAGTTTTTCTTGGTGGTCCATGAGTGCCTTGATGAAAGCGTCTTTTTCTTCAATATCCCCGTCAATCGTGATTCCACGTACGACTGCACCAACTACGACTGGGCGAATATGTTCTAATTCAGGATCGACGGTCATTGAGATGTCGCCTTTCATCACTTCCAAACTTGGCTCACTTTCGACACCATGCAAGAACGGTCGAATGGCTCTCGTTAGCGTTTCTCCTGACAACAAGTCTGGGCGGTCAGGGAATATTTCGATATCAAGGACTTTCTCATCACAGGTGTCAATGTCTGTTCCGAGAAGAGGCAATTGTTCATCCATCATTGCAACATCATGCACGAGGCCGTGCTTTGCAAGAAGACCACGAATGAGATTTTGTTCTACTGAGATTGTCGGCATTGTATCAACTCAACGTGAAAACCAGTGCGGTAATGGGCGATCGTATCCAACCAGTCGTAGCCCGCTGATTGCTGCAGTCTCATAGTCGAGCGCTCGCAGATGCTGGCGCTTGAGTTGGTCGATAGAATCGAGTCCAATGCGCTTTAGAATGGATGTCAGTTCGTTGGAGATGCTTTGAAGCCAGTGGGCTAAATCCTGTGCGTCTTGCATTGGGACTTCACAGCAAATGACGTCAATACCGGATGCACGAAGAATTGCAATGTCTGTACCGCTAGCGGAAAGTCCAAGCAACATTCCAGTCTGAGTCGATGTTTCTGAGAGGTGACTTTTGGTTGACCTGCCAATCATTGGTAGGGCTGCTGCTTCAGCGACACCAGATCCGTCTTCAATACGGCTAACAGCCAAGTCGAGGCCATGGTGTGCTGAGCGTACATGCAACGATTCAACACGTCCGACCGCATTAAGGAAACCAATTGTCTTCTCCATCCCAAGAAGCGTTCTAACAGCGACAATGAATCCATCAATTTCTTCGGAATTCATGGCAGGCAAATCATCGATATCCGCAAGTGCACCGTTTGAAATTTCCAGTAACTCAGGTGCATCAGCAAGGTTTTCAGAATCGAGAAGGATGATATCCATCGGTCTTGGGTTCATCTGGGTGATGAATGGTTGCTGAGCCAATATTTGTACTTCGAGTGGGTCGCTGTTTTTGCCAAGCGAGAGTGAATTTCCATCGGTGACAATTGGCAGTAAAGGCAAGGGCAGAGCCACAGGAGTGTTACTTCCGCCGCGTTCGGCAACCAATGTGATGGTGTCGCATGTTTGGTAAGACACCGAGTGATGCAAGTCACCTGCAACCAATCCAATACTGGATAAATCCGAACTTGAGACCGGCATTTCCGGTGATTCCACTTGGAGTAGTGGTGAGTGGACAAGGCATACCGCATCTTTTGGAACCTCCATCTCAGGATCATTGAGTTCCTTGTTAATGGATTTGACTTCTGCGGCGGTGAGTGGCCGTAATGCTACTCCCGCAGGAGGTGTTGGGCATCTGCCGTTGATGACAATCTTTCCACCGGTCATTCCCGCACCAGGGTCGCTACCGACATCGCCATGGATGACGATGAGGCCGTCTTTCATCCCGCCGCCGATTCGAGTTCCAGCAGTACCACGAATAAGCAGAAGTCCGCCGTTCATCAATGCTCCCGCATCGTTGCCAACGCCATCCATGATGCTGATTCGCCCGCTTCGCATAGCATACCCTGCAAAATTTCCTGCGAGTTGTTCGCAAACAATTGTGTTGCCTCGGTTTCCTGCACCAAGGAATGAACCCGCATCGCCTTGAATGATAAAGTTCCCACCGCTACCAAAAGCAGCAACCCAAGAACCGAGTTTTCCAAGTGCTCTCATGCGCGAGCCAGATGGAAGGTTTGGGCAAAGTCCAAGTTCCCCATTCTTTGGAACAGGTTCACCTGCATTCGTCCATCCAATACGCAGAATCGCGTTTTGTTCGGCTGCAGCAATAAGTCTTGGTCCAAGTTTCTTATTGATGTTGAATGAGCGTTCAACAACCTCTCTTGGTTCGGCCATGTTGTTCGGCTGTTGCTCCATATCCAAATAGCCTCCCGTAACTTTGCCTCACTTCTCTTCGTTTGTGCAAGGGTTTTTCGCACGCAAATTCTCTCTCGTTTCGACGATGTGTTAATAGAGGGTCTTCAAGGGCAGGTGTATTGAGAACCATGACAATCAAGGTGGCAATCAACGGATACGGAACAATCGGAAAGCGGGTTGCTGACGCAGTCGACGCTCAAGACGATATGGAAATTGTTGGTGTGACAAAGACGCGACCGGCTTTTGGCTGCGATTTGGCAGTCCGAAAGGGATATCCGATCTACTGCACATTCGATGATGCAGACAGAATCGAAGCATTCGCTGATGCAGGTTATACCTGTCATGGTGGCCTAGCTGACCTGCTCAAAGTTGCTGACATTGTGATCGATTGTTCTCCTGGCAAGGTCGGGGCTTCGAACAAAGAGACCTACGTGAATGCAGGCGTGAAATGGATTTTCCAAGGCGGAGAGAAGCACGCCATGACCGGAATGTCGTATACCTCCTCTGCAAACCACAAGGAAAACTTGAATGTTCAAGGCACCCGTGTGGTCTCATGCAACACCACTGGTCTTTCACGAACACTCGTTCCATTGTACGAACACTGCGGTGAACTGCGTGTTGAATGCACCATGATTCGTCGTGCTGCGGACCCAGGCGACTCGAGTAAAGGGCCCATTAATGCCATCAAACCGGTTCTCAAGGTGCCTTCACACCACGGCCCTGACGTGATGACAGTGAAACCAGAAATTCAGATTAATTCCATGGCAGTTGCAGTTCCAACAACCATCATGCATGTTCACGTGGTCACAGCAACACTTCCGGAAGGCCACGGTCTGACAACTGAGTCCGTATTGGAGATGTGGTCAAACCGTCCTCGATTGGTCATTATGAACGGTTCTGAGACCGGTATCACTACCACTGCTGAGGTCATGGAATTTGCCCGTGATATTGGCAGGAAATGGGGAGACCTGCATGAAATATTCATATGGGAAGATGGTGTAAAACTTGAGGGTAACACGCTCTATTACTTCCAGGCGATTCACCAAGAGTCAGATGTGATTCCGGAAAACGTTGATGCAATCCGTGCATTGATGGGGGTTGAAGACGACTGGATGGCATCGGTCGCCAAAACTGATGCAGCCATTTCCAAGTACAACAACCTGTGAACTGATGCCCCGTAGGGGCACATTCAAGGGGCGTGTTGAAAAAGGTAATTGATTTCGACAAGGCCATGCAGAGCATTCGACAACCATTGCTCATGCTCCTTGTGCTTCTGCTCACATCTGTAAGCCCGTTGTTAATCGATGACTTTTCTTCGACCGAATCTCTTGATACTAACGATTCAAAGCAACTTTCAGAGGCTGAACGCCTCAACTTGGCTCAGCAGTTATGGTCTCCACTTGACTCCTCAAGCATTTTTGCCACAGATCTTCAAGATTCAAGCGGTATTTTACGACTTCAATCAGGCGAGTATGACCCGTTGTTGACCGACGGACCTGTCCTCAACAATGCCTTCATCGATTCGCAAGACCCTTCACAAACTGGACTGGCGATGCTTCAACTGCATGAACACGATGGAACCGTTCTTCATTCACTCTCGAAAACATATGGCCTCACGCCTCTCGATTTCATCGCTGATGAAGGATGGCTTGTTCGACTACCAGAACCTCCAATGGCTTCGTTAGAATTGCTCCAATCTGATGAACGTGTCCGCTGGGCAGGTCCCCAACACCCAGGTTGGAGGATTCACAGCGAACTACTCTCCGTTTCAGACCACACACATCTCGCTCTTGTTCCATCTTCTGATTTAGCACTCGGAGGCCTCGAGACGCTAAGCCTTGACTTGTTGAAAATGGGTGCAACTGAAGCATGGTGCGGTGTTGGATTGTGTGAACTAAACTTCCATTCAAACCTACAGTCGACTTTGCTCACCAACATCATGCATGACGGTCGGATCATCTGGACAGAACCAACCCACGGATTGACTCTACACAATGCGTTAGCCGGTGGTATTGTCGGAATTGACGGTGTTGCTACGAATGCTTCTTTCACACTTGATGGCTCGGGTGAAACAATTGCCATTGCAGATACAGGGATCGATCAAGATCATCCAGATATCAGCGGAAGAGTAGCAGGTGTATTCACGAACTTTGGTCTTGATCCATCTCCAATCGATTCGAATTCTGGGCATGGCACTCACGTGGCGCTTTCGGTACTTGGGGACGGCACTGGTGACTCAAGTGCAGAAGGAGTCGCTCCGTCTGCAAACCTCGTCATGTATGCGCTTGAACACGACCCAACTGGGGTCTTCGGAAGACTTGGCTCCATCTATGACTTACTCGACGATGCGGAGCAACGAACTGCCCGCATTTCTGTCAATGCATGGGGTTCGAATGGTAATTATGGCCAATACACCGCAGACTCACGTTCAGTCGACCTGTTGGTAAATCAGAAGAATACAGTCCTTCCGTTGTTTTCTGCTGGAGACCGTGGTACGAGTGGCTCTTCACAAGTTGCTGCGCCATCGACCGGAAAGAACGTTCTTTCAGTGGGTACCTCCGAGACCGGTGCCTTGACCGGTACGGTGGCAAACATCTCAAGCCTTGGTCCGAGCCTTGACGGACGAATCAAGCCCGACATTGTTGCTCCCGGAATTGATATTTGCTCTGGTCTGGCTGAGGAGGCCAAGTCTCCAAGCGGTTCTTCGTGCGCCACTGGAGTTCATGCCGACGGAACGACTAATCTCTACATGACGCTTTCAGGTTCTTCTCATGCAACCGCAATTGCTGGTGGTACGACCGCTCTGGTCAGAGAGTTCTTGCGTGAACAAGTGAACATCAATTCGCCATCCGCATCCCTCATCAAAGCAGCTGTAATCAACGGCGCTACAGACCTTGGAACTCCCGATATCCCAAATGCAGAGGAAGGATGGGGGCAGATCAATTTGGAGCGTACTGTTCTACCTATGGATGGTTCGCTCGCGTTGGATACTTTTTTCGACCACAATAAGGAACTGAATTCAGGTTTCGGTTTGCTCTATTCCTTTGATCTCGACCCGAGCCATGGCGTTGATATCACGCTCGCATGGTCGGATACTGCGGGCAGTGCCAACGCTGCTCAATCCTCTCCTCGACTCGTCAATAATCTTGATTTGGTTATGGTCGACCCTGACGGCAATGAATGGCTTGGTAACGATTTCTTAAATGGGGTTTCGACAACAGGTGGCAGCGCAGACACGCTCAACAATGTCGAACGGATCAAGGTTGAACCTAATGTTCTGACCACATCGGGCCAGTGGCAAATCAAGGTACTACACTCCGGTGGCGTTTCACAGAAATTCAGTCTCATTGTTGTTGCTGATGCTACGCCAAATCCACAAGCTGATTTGGCGACATACGATGGTAGTATTGTACCTTCATCCGCAGAACCTCTCAAGAACGATTTGATTACTCTTCAACTCGGTTGGATTAACCAAGGTACCCTTTCATCTGGTTCATTTCGCGTGACTCTTGAAGACTTGACAACCGGCCAGACATTATTCGATGCGGATCGCTCGTCACTTGAACCCGGAGCAATCGATTCGTTCTTGTTGCAACACCAATTTACAACAACTGGAACACATTCAATGCGCTTGAGTATCGACACACTCGACCAAGTGAACGAGATGAACGACGGAGTATCTGGTGTGGACAATAACATTTGGGAGCAAGATATCGAAGTGACAGCACTCGGTGTCCGAGTTGTCGCCTTGGACGAAGCAGGCTCAGCACCGACATCTTCAGAGGACCGTGCATTGTCTGCAATCCACACGTTTGACGTTCTGAATGCCTCATCGATTGATATTCCGATCCATATTCTGCATGAGGGAACTGGGGAGCAGCCAGTGACGCTATCGGTTACAAATGTCCAGAAACCTCAACCCGGCCGTCCTGATTTCCTCCTCGCTCCTGAAGATTCATGGTCAAAATCTGTATCTGAAATAGGACCGTATATTGTGCAAGGACAAGGCGATGTTGGCGATTTCAAAGAACTCAATGTCACTATCGTCAATAATCTCGTCGACCTCTCAAACTCAGAATCACCACGATACGCTCGTGCTGGTACATTCGTCGTTGATATCACTGCACGATACCAATCGCAACCGACAGTCTCTCACACCCAACGAATTACCATCATCGTTCCGCAAGTCACGGATGTTAACATTGGAGCAGCTGGTATCTCAGGTCTCTCGGCAGCACCTGGTGAATCTACAGGATTCAGCATATCCGTCATGAACATCGGAAACACTCCTGCGCAGTATTCAGTTTCGTGTGAATCAGAGAACAGATGGCAGATTCAACTCGGAAATTCCAATTCATCGTCTCTGGAGTTTGAACCGCTTAACATCAAGGAATCCTTGCCAATGCTCATCCAAATCTGGGTTCCACCGGTCTCCAATGGAGTGCCTGAAGCCGGCTCTACCGATACAGTGACCTGTCAAGTGAACTCACCTACAGACCCAACACTCAACTTCACTCAATCTGTGGAAGTGTTGGTTTTAGCTCAAGAATCCTTTGACAGCGACCTCTATGACGACATTGGACCGATTGGTCCTTCATCTTCAAATCGAAATATTATGGTTGACACAGCTCAACAAGTGAATTTGAGTCTAACTGTGGAGAACACAGGTAACAAAGAAATTGACTTGGACATCAAAATTCAACCAAGCAACCCACTCTGGCCTATTGAGGTCACATACATGGACCAACAAAACAGCCGCCAAGTCTCCCTAACATTACTCGGCGGCCAAGTGGCAACGGTTCAGTTCATCATTGGTGTCCCTCCAGTTGCAGAGGAAGGCGAAGTCAACAACTTCGTTATACGGACTGAACGTACACCGCAATCATTCATTTCCAACACGACTGTATTGAAGGTACGAGATGACCTTTCAATGGACCTCTTTGGACCCGAATCGGGTATCATTGAAACAGTCATTTCTTCGGATTTTTCGTTTGGTGAATTTACCGTCGTAAACACTGGCAATGCACCATTGACGCTGAATTGGAGTAACGGATTACCAGCTGATGGTTGGGTGATTGGTTATGCGAATCCGAGTACATACATCGAACCTCGTGAGGAACGAACAGTCCGCCTAGGTTTCATACCACCCGCAAATTCTCCTGCTACAGAAAAAGCGTTTGAACTGGTCGCAACCGTTACCGGATTTAGCAACGGCAGATCGGTGCAAAACTCCATCACAGTCGATGTGGCAGTTGTTGAGTCAATGTTTGCTAATTTTACCGTTCAAGACCCAACAGTTGCGCCGTTTTCTTCTGTGGCCCGTGGTGTTGATGCAACTCAAAATATCGTGATACGTAACGATGGTAATGTCCCACTTACCGGAGATCTTCTCTCTCAAGTTCTTGACCAAGAAGGAAATGTTTCATCGGACTGGACTCTTGTTAGTTCGCCTCTTTCTCTTGAAAACCTCGGAGTAGGCGAAGAACTGGTTGTTTCTCTGGAACTTACTCCAAGTGCAGAGGCCGAGAAAGGCTTGCACTTTTCGACATTGAGTCTCACTGCTGATGGAATTGTCATCGGAGTTATTTCCATCGATACGACTGTTAAATCAGCTACAGGAACTGAAGGATTGTTGGGAGAATTGCCGATATATGTCAGTATCCCTCTTGTCACAATAGTACTGCTTGTAGCAATCGTTGCCGCATTGCGGCTGAAGAAGAGCGGTGAACTCACCGACTCGGGTGAAGAACTGGTTGCTCCAGATGCCTTTGTCAATCCCGACCATCTCGGGACTCGGCGCAGCGACGCACTTGATATCGGTCAGTCTGTCAATGAGCTTGCAAGCGGTGAGGTGTCATCTGACGAAATAGCCGCTGCTCTGGCTCAATCTCTTGACATCCCATCACCTGTTCCTCAAGCGCTACCTCCTGCGGGATTGCCGCCGACTGGAATGCCTCCAAGAGGTCTGCCACTACCTATGCCTGCTGGCATGCCACCTGCTGGGTTACCACCAAAGGCACTGCCGCAACTTCCCTTGCCGATGCCGGCTCAACCGATGCCAACTCCAATGCCAACTCCAATGCCAGTCCCTGCCCCAGTAACTCCTGCACCTGCTGCTGGACCGCCACTACCGGTGAGTGGTTTGCCGAATGGGTGGACAATGGAACAGTGGCAGCACTACGGTCAGCAATGGTTGGACAGGCAGTGAACGATGACAGCATCTCTATTACGAGATGCCTCCAGCCTACCTACATGAGCAGTATTGTATTGTTTGGACCGCCAGGTGCTGGTAAAGGTACACAAGCCGAACGAATGATCGACGCAACAGGTCTTCCACAAGTTTCGACTGGAGATATGTTGCGGGCTGCAGTGAAGGCTGGCACACCTACTGGCCTCGAAGCAAAGGGATTCATGGAAGCAGGACAACTCGTCCCGGATTCCGTAATTATCGATCTCATCAAAGACCGGATTCTTGAGTCAGACGCCAAAAATGGAGTTATGTTTGACGGATTTCCTCGAACCATTCCTCAGGCGGAGGCTCTGGAACAAATCACTGCAGTAACACATGTGATTGCCATTGAGGTGCCTGACGAGCGTATTGTAGAACGCATTTGTGGACGATACTCATGTGCTGGCTGCGGAAGTGTCTATCATGACACATTCAATCCCGTACCTGCTGATGGATGTGCGTGCGGTAACTGGGAAGAAAAACGTCGAGCGGATGACAATGAAGAAACCGTGAGTTCGAGGCTGTCTGCCTACCATCAACAAACTTCACCACTGGCAGATTGGTACCGTAGTAAGGGCATATTCCATGCAGTCAATGGTGACAGGGCTATCGATGAGATTACTGTCGATATTCTCAACGCTTTGAAAGTTTGAGGTGGCATTTTGGGTTCGCAGAACAAACGTCGTCGTAAAGTCAAGATTGACCGTCGTCAGGCTGCAATGAACAGCCAGTTACACTTGGTTGAACTCATTGTAGGACGCAAGGAGGACGACAGTGTAATCGTTCAATCGAGTATCCGACACCTCGTTAGAATTTCGAGGCGGCACCGACTACCAGTCCCCGAATCAGTCCGCCATCTTTATTGCAAAAAATGTCTGATCTCGTTCATTCACGGTGAAAATGTACGCACACGAATTTCCGGTGGGCAACGAATTGTCACTTGCCTATCATGTGCAAACATTCGTCGTTTTGGCGGTGGTCCCAAATTCCACCGAAAGCAACAGAATCGTTGAGATGGTTTTGTCGCACACTTCTTCAACAAGGTGCCCCACGGGTGAACGAGAATCATGGCTGACCGTATACCTGAGTCCATACGCCGAGAGGCATTATCGCATGATTTCCAACCCACCATCCGCATTGGCAAATCGGGTATTACTGAGACCTTAATTACTGAAATCGACGCTCAGTTAAACACGAGAAGTCTTGTTAAAATCAAGATTAATCGTGGACTGTTTGAAAAAAAGGATATTCCAAGCGTCTGGTCTCACCTTGCGGAATCAACCCATTCAGTTCTCGTTCTGGCCCGTGGAAATGTAGGCGTTCTTTGGCGTTGAGCATTGATTCTTTAGGAAATACTCAATAGTGACCCATAGTTGGATTTTCAACATGAACGGTACAGAACTGCTACGGATGCGTCGCAGACACCCCTCTCAATACATTGCTATGGGTCTTTTAGCCTTCACAGGTACGATGATGTTCACCTCTCATTCCATTGCCGGTGGCGGAGGTTCTTCCTCATCCTCACCTTTCGAAGATATCGATAATTCACAAGCAGTCCTTGTTGGCTTGGGTATTCTCCTCGGCGTTTACGCCCTAATCATTACCGAAGTAGTTCATCGAACTTTAGCTGCTGCCGTTGGAGGCCTCCTTGCAATCATCGCGCTAACTTTCTATTCTGAGAAATCGTTCACGCTTGGAGAAGTTACCACGCTCATTGACTGGGAGACAATTGGTCTTCTGCTTGGAATGATGGTTATGGTTGGAATTCTCTCTCACACAGGTTTGTTTGAGTGGTTTGCAGTTCAAGCCTACAAACGCAGTGGGGGTTCAGTTTGGACACTTGTGGTGATTCTGTGTTCAGTGACTGCTGTTCTTTCAGCGTTCCTTGATAACGTGACTACCATGCTGCTCCTTACACCAGTTACCATTCAACTTGCGAAGGTCCTCGATTTGAAACCCATACCCTTGCTCATCTCCGAAGTATTGTTTTCCAATATCGGCGGAGCTGCAACCATGATAGGCGACCCACCGAACATCATGATTGGCTCCGGACTTTCATCTGCTGCCATCGAAGACGCCGCAATGAAAAAAGAGGGTCTGATCCAAGAAGGATACTTGGAACTGGCAAGTTCTGGCGTGACTTTCAATGATTTCATTATCGAAATGGCCCCTGGAATTCTCATGACCATTGTGCCAAGTTTCATGTTCATCAAGTGGTTTTATGCTGAAGAGTTTTCAGGAAGCCGTGTTCGTGATATTGCTGAACTTGAATCAATGTATGGCATCAAAGACGCTGCAATGCTGAAAGTTAGCGGCTTCATTCTGGTTCTGGTTGTGCTCAACTTTTTCCTTCACCCTCTCACGCACATCGCTGTCTCGTGGATTGCCCTCGTCGGAGCTGTCGTCATGCTGCTTGCTACTGATCGGCACGAACTTGAAAAACCTCTTGAGCACGTCGAGTGGACAACACTTCTGTTCTTTGCAGGTTTGTTCGTTCTGGTTCACGCACTGCAATACTTAGGCGTCATTGCGTTCATTGGCGACTATGTTACGAAGGGTATCGAGATGTTCGGTACTTCGGCAGACGGTGATATTGTTCGCCTTGCCGCTGCAATTCTCATTATACTGTGGGTTTCAGCCATCGCCTCAGCCTTCATTGACAACATACCTTACACGGCAACAATGATTCCTGTTATCTTGCAGATTTCTTATGAACTCAACATTGATCTTGGTCCCTTGATTTGGGCGCTTGCATTTGGCGCCTGCCTTGGTGGTAACGGGACATTGATCGGGGCCTCTGCAAACGTCGTCACCGCCGGTATGTCGGAAGAAGCGGGATACCCGATTTCATTTAACGAGTTTTTCAAAGCCGGTTTCCCAATAATGATTCTCACTACTGGGATCGTGTCGCTGTACATGATGCTGGTTTACGTTGTCGGCGCCGATGGTGGTGGAGACGTCTGGAAGCTTGTTTGTATTGGCATAACCGTGTTTGGAATTGTTGCTCAATTGGCTCGTGGACGCTCGAAAGGTAAGAACTTCGCTGATTCATTGGTTGACGATGACTTGGATGCCTTAACCGAAATCGCAGAACGAGCAGTGGATCTCATCAAGGGAGTCAAGAGTTCCGAAGAATGATGAACACATTTCTCCGTTGTATTGAAGTGCCATGGGTTCATGGTAAGCATCGGGGAACGCCATGTTTGAATGCAAAGTCTGTGGCCTTCTCTCTTTGGGAGGCTCTGCCTGTCCTGCGTGTGGGAGTCTACTTTTAGTCGACTTGACCCTTGAAGACGATGATACAAGTCCGCTACCAACCGAAGTGCCTGGACTCGATGATGCCGTTGCTTCGTGGTATGAACTTGAAGGAATTGAAAAGCCTGAAGCATTGGAAGAAGAACCAGCACAAACTCCATCCAGTACAGGTTCTCTACCATTTGGATTCTCAGGAGAATCGAACACAAATGTCTCGAGATTACCGTTTGGTGTAGGGAGTTACGCTACAGGAATGCCCTTTGCTGAAGTTGATGAGGCACTTCCATTGGTGAGCGAACTAGCTCGTCAAACAACAACGCATGCAGAGCCACCAGTCGAAACCCCATCTCCAACCCCACTCCAAACAAAACCTCTCATCTCTCCGCCTCAGGAGCAGGAGACTCCACCAGTCCAGTTTGTGCCAGAACCAGTATCACTGCCTGCAGTCGAATCCCATACAACCGCTCATCAAGTCTACGCACAGCCTTCTGCCCCGCCACCGCACCCTGCTCCAACTCCTGCTGCAGTGCCTCAAGTAGCCGTCCAGCCCGCCTATGTGCTGCCTCCAACTCCAGTGCCGCAACCTGCTCAAACTCCTATGGCTATGCCCACAGTCGCAGCACTGCCTTCGATGGAGCCTCCACGCGTCGAGCCTGCGCCTTCTCTACCGCGCGTCGATGTTGTTGAACCTCAAGAAGTCCGAGTTGCAGCAGTAGAACTCATGTCTCCACCGTCCTCAAGCAATGAGCCTCTTTTTGACGAAGTCCCAGACATGTGGCGTATTGATGCATCCCCGGTGAATATGGATGAACTCTATGCAGTGGAGGAACAAGTCGTTGAGGTCGTACACTCTATGGATGAAGTCGATGAGACATACATGCATGATACCGGTGTCGGCGATCTGCATCCAGACACGGGTATCATCTCGCTCGAACTTCACCCTGCTAAGGCTCTTGGAGTCAATCTTAACGGCATGCCTGAACTTGAAGAGGTGCTAGCTGAAGGATTCTATGCGATTGGTGAAGAATCTTGGGCGCAGGCAGCAATCTCATTTCAAAAAATGGCCGCTAAAATGCCCGGCGATTCAGCGGTATTCAACAACTACGGCCTGGCACTTTTGCAACGTGCTTTGGCAATGGCAAAAAGCAGTGATTTGGAAGTTCAACAACTTTCATCGACACAATTTGAGTCGGCAATCTTGGCTCTTCGCGAGGCTGCAAAATCATCGCCGGCGAACGGGACTATCCTCCTAAACCTCACGCATGCTTTGCTGGTAAGTGGGCGGGCCGAGAAGGCATTGAACCTGCTTTTCATGTATCAAAAACACAATGAAAACACCTCGGAAAGTGCCAACTTAGAGGCGGCTACTCTAGTTAGCATGGGAGAAAGTGGACGAGCTCTTGAAGTGCTCAAGGCAGTACCACAAGACTCAACAATCGCCTCAAACATTGCCAAATTGACATATTCGTGAAGTTCATGTTCGGAAAGCGACACGAATTTGATTGTTCATATACTCTCGATTTTAACTATTTACTGCACAAGAAATCGAAATTTTTTGAAGAAAATTGAGTGTCACCAAATGGCGTTCAATGGGTCATTTCATTGAGGATATTTTGTGCCATTTCTCCGAGGACCAAACCGATTCGTTGATATATGGGTGGTAAGTCGGGGGGATGCTTAAGCACCCTGATATGCCATGTATCGGGGGAAGGGCAGAGGAGAACCGTCCCTGAGGAGGCGGTTTTCTGTGGAAGCCGAATTGGCATGAATTAGATACCGAAGGGTTACTCATATGGTGTGTGATAACATACATGTGATGCTACAACCCAACTGGGGGATCGCTCGGCTCTAGTACCGAAGAAGGTCGTGACAAGCTGCGATAAGCTGCGGGGAGGTGCATGTATACCATGGATCCGCAGATGGCCGAATGGGACTTCCTGACGCTCCGGCGTCAATCGCAAATGCGATAGGGAACCCTCCGAATTGAAGCATCTTAGTAGGAGGAGGAAATGAAATCAAAAGAGATTCCGTTAGTAGTGGCGAATGAACACGGAATAGGACAAGCCGAATCCCGAAACGAAAGTGAGGGAGATGTGGTTGTCAGTCTATCGTCTAAGTCATGGAAGGTGAAGTTGCCTGGAACGGCACAGCCAGAGAGGGTGAAAGTCCCGTAACCGTACATGATATGACCACGTGACTGTCAAAGAGTAGCATGCGTTGGAAATCGCGTGTGAATGTGGGAGGCAGATACTTCCAATCCTAAATATAACTAGAGACCGATAGTTTACAAGTAACGTGAGTGAAAGCTGAAAAGTATCCTTAGCGGGATGTGAAAAGAACGTGAAACCAGTTGGGTACAGGCTGTATGGGCGTGAAAGCGATGATATGAGCAGCGTCCATACGTGCGTTTAGAAAAATGCCCCAGGGAGTCTTGATCATTGGCGAGGTTAAGCGGTTGATCCGCGTAGCCGAAGGGAAACCGACAAGTCCGCAGCAGTTTACTGTGAGGGACGAAGTGTGCTCGCTTG
>Ga0233438_10000113_pt1 | contig 108733 bp, 104 predicted proteins | sample SI_123_September_FD_182720 | JGI IMG/M metagenome (GOLD analysis project Ga0233438, IMG submission 182720) | Seawater microbial communities from Saanich Inlet, British Columbia, Canada - SI_123_September2016_10_MG | ecosystem: Environmental > Aquatic > Marine > Inlet | place: Canada: British... | reverse complement strand
ATTTTTTCTAGCTTTTGCCTAGGCAAGTGATGGAGTGTTTCACGTGAAACAATTTGATGTTGTTGTTATCGGTGGTGGTCATGCTGGATGTGAAGCGGCTCATGTGTCCGCGCGGATGAACACTTCGACTGCTCTTATTACGATGAAGCGTGAAGGTATCGGTGTTATGTCATGTAACCCTGCTATTGGTGGTTTGGGTAAGGGACATCTTGTTCGGGAAATAGACGCACTTGACGGTTTAATGGGACGCGTTGCAGATGCCTCCGGAATTCAATTTAGGTTATTAAATCGACGGAAAGGTCCTGCGGTACAAGGGCCGCGAACACAGGCCGATCGTACAGAATATCAACGTACAATGCAAAAAATAATAGAAAAAACACAAAACTTAACTGTAGTAATTGGTGAAGTCGTTGATTTTATAATGGTTGGTAATAGAGTTGCCGGCGTGAAACTTTGCGATGGTTCTGAAATTTATTCGAAAATTGTTATTTTGACCACAGGAACATTTCTCCGAGGTGTTATTCACATAGGAGATAGCTCTTACTCTGGTGGCCGTATGGGCGATAAAGCCGCATTTTTGCTAGCTGAACGTATTGATAGCTTTTGTCTTCCTTTAGGGCGCTTGAAAACAGGAACACCACCTCGATTAGATAGTCAGACGATTGCGTGGGAACAGTTAGAGTTTCAAGCTGCTGACAAAGACCCTACTTTATTTTCTTTTATGTCGAGCAAACCAGCGCTTCCCCAAGTAAACTGTGGAATTACTCATACAAACCCCCAAACCCATGATATTATTCGGAAAAACCTTGAATTATCAGCAATGTACGGTGGGCATATTGAAGGAGTTGGACCTAGATATTGTCCTTCCATTGAGGATAAAATTATTCGTTTCTCAGATAAAAGCTCGCACCAAATATTCTTAGAACCTGAAGGGTTGACCGACCGTACTGTTTATCCAAACGGGATTTCTACGTCATTACCTCAAAGCGTTCAGGTTGAATATGTACAATCTATATCGGGACTGGAGAAAGCAAAGATACTACAGCCGGGATATGCAATTGAGTACGATTACGTTGATCCTCGAGCTCTAAATGGAGATCTTAGTCTTTGCGATGTGCCTGGTTTATTTTTTGCAGGTCAAATCAACGGCACAACCGGCTATGAAGAGGCTGCAGCGCAAGGTCTTGTTGCCGGTCTTAATGCGGCGCGTTCAATTAAAGGCGAAGAGCCAGTCTTATTTCAGCGGGATAATAGCTATATTGGCGTAATGATTGATGATTTAACAACGCGTGGCGTAACAGAGCCTTACCGCATGTTTACATCGCGTGCTGAGTTTAGGCTGTCGTTAAGAGCAGATAATGCAGATCAACGGCTTACAGATATGGGTGTTGAAATTGGATGTGTAGGGGAAAAACGGAAAAAATCATACTATTATAAAAAAGAACAGCTAAGTATTGGGCGTAGGCTGCTACTGGGTACACTTTATACACCAAAGGTTATTTCCGATGCTGGGATCTCCATTAATCAGGATGGGACAAAGAGATCAGCCTTCCAGCTCTTATCCTTTCCAAACGTTACATTTGACAATATAAAAAATCTTGATCCCTCACTAGTGGTTGTTCCAAAGGATATTGCCGAACAGTTGTCAAAAGACGCACTTTACTCAAATTATATTGATCGGCAAAAAAAAGATGTTGAAAAACTAAAAAGAGATGAAAAGCATAAAATCCCACGAAATTTTATTTATGCAGAGATTTCTGGATTAAGCGCTGAACTGACGGGTAAGCTGGAGTTAGTTCGCCCATCTAATCTTTCTCAAGCAAGTAGGATTGATGGTATGACGCCGGCTGGACTGGCCCTTATTCTGGGTCGTATTCGTTTTTTAGAAAAGAAATCAGCGTGATAGAAGTGCCTACATGGTTTTTACAGGATGTTTCACGTGAAACATTGGATAAATTATGCGTATATAAAGAGCTTTTGAAAAAATGGACGAAAAAAATAAATCTTATATCTAGGTCTACATATGACCATATCGCAGATCGTCATATTTGGGACTCAGCTCAAATTTTTGAACATATTGAAGGAAGGTGGGTTGACTTAGGAAGTGGAGGTGGACTGCCAGGTGTGGTCCTTGCAATTTTAGCTGATGGTAAAAAGAAGCCCTTAAATATTGTTCTAATAGAAAGTGACATTCGAAAAGCAACTTTCTTGAGGACATGTAGTACTAAGCTAGAAGTTCCACTGAAAGTTATTTCGCAAAGAATAGATTGTATTGAGCCTCTGAATGCTGAAATTATATCAGCACGGGCTTTGACGAATTTGAATAATTTGGTTGAGTTAGCAGAAATGCACTTAACACCAGGAGGAGCTAGCCTCTTTATGAAGGGTGCTAAATGGCAACAAGAACTTGAGGAGGCACGTCGTAATTGGCAGTTTTCTTGTGATGTGAAGCCTAGCTTGACTAATCCTGACGCGGCTATTTTGAGAATAAAGGATATCCGTCGTGTTGGACTCTAATTGCGTATCTGAGCCAAAAATCATTTCTATTACAAATCAAAAAGGTGGAGTTGGTAAAACAACAACAACTGTGAATTTGGCAGCAGCTTTAGCGGAAAAAAAATACTCTGTGCTGGTGATTGATCTTGATCCACAAGGAAGTGCGTCGACAGGCTTAGGGATCGATATGGACGCTCGATCCTTTACTACATATGATTTACTTATTGATAATATTGACTTAAATGACATTATTTTAGAAACAAATTTTATCAATATATCTATTATACCAGCAACTGTAGATTTAAGCTCAGCTGATATTGATTTAATTTCAAATGAGCGACGCAGCTTTTTACTTCATGATGCGTTACGTCAGCAAAAAATGAAAAATTTCAACTTTGACTATATTCTTATTGATTGTCCGCCATCTCTAAATTTACTGACCGTCAATGCTATGATAGCGTCACACTCTGTATTGATTCCACTTCAAAGTGAGTTTTTTGCTTTGGAAGGCCTTTCTCAGTTGATGCTCACAATCCGCGAAGTCCGTCAGATTGGAAACCCTGATTTGCGTATAGCAGGTATAGTTCTGACGATGTATGATGCTCGCAACAATTTATCCTTACAAGTTGAAGAAGATGCGCGAAATAATTTAGGGGATCTCGTGTTTAAAACCTGTATACCGCGTAATGTTCGCGTTAGTGAATCGCCATCTTTTGCGATGCCTGTTTTGAGTTATGATACAAATTCAAAAGGCGCTAATGCATACCGAGAATTGGCAGTTGAATTAATTGAACAAAACTGAGCAAGAAAGTTTAACTAATGGTGAGTAGCGATAAAAAACGTGGGCTGGGACGTGGCTTATCTGCTTTGATGGCGGATGTTAACGAACCAAAGACAAATGAAATAATTAAATCTTTAGATCAAACAGTTGCTATTGAACGTATCCTTCCGAATCCTAATCAGCCTCGTAAAAATTTTGAAAGTAACTCTTTAGATGATCTAGTTGCGTCAATTAAAGAAAAAGGTGTTTTGCAGCCGTTAATTGTACGCACAGTGGGTAATAATTTTGAAATTGTGGCTGGTGAACGCCGTTGGCGCGCTGCTCAAAAAGCTCAAATTCACAAATTGCCAGTTATTATTAGAAACTTTACGGATGCAGAGGTTCTTGAAGTAGCTATTATAGAGAACATTCAACGGGCAGACTTAAATCCAATTGAGGAAGCCGCTAGTTTTAGACAATTAATGGAGCGTTTTGGCCATACTCAAGAAATGTTGGCAGAAGCACTAGGGAAAAGTCGTAGTTATATTGCAAATTTGCTGCGATTATTAAATTTACCTAAAGCTATTCAAGAATACGTATCGAGAGGTGATTTAAGCGCAGGTCATGCCCGCGCTTTAATAACAATTGAAAAACCAGATATTATCGTAAAAAAGATAATAGAAGATGGATTGTCTGTTAGACAGACCGAAGCCTTAGTCAGAAAGCTTTCTTTAGGTGCAGACGAAGGAACGCCAAAAAAAGAAATTGTGAGAAGGCGTAGTGAGAAAGACGCCGATACACGCGCACTTGAAAGTGATTTATCGGCTGCTTTAGGTTTAAAAGTGTCATTGTCTTTTGATACAAACGGACAGACGGGACAATTAAAACTTTGTTATAATTCATTGGATCAATTAGACGACTTATGCCGAAAGCTTAGTATTTAAACTTCCAAAAGGGTTCTTAAAATACTATTTAAGACGTTTAATCCTTGCTTTGTTGTGGAAATTATCCCGTTTCTGTCTTGTATAAAATTAAGATCTATTAAATCTGCAATTCTATTTTGATTGAGTGGATACCCCGATAGATTGGAATAACGGTTTTTATTTATACCCTCTCTGAGGCGCAAGCCCATTAACAAAAACTCACTTGCCTGCTCTTTCCCGGTAAGTAATTCTCGTGTTTCTCGAGAAGTGTTAGAAAGCCACTCAGAAGGTATTAATTTTTGCTCCACGGCCAGCCTTGTGCCATTTATTGTAATACGGCCATGCGCTCCAGGTCCAATTCCAATGTAGTCACCATACCTCCAGTATATGAGGTTATGGCGTGATTCATTACCATCCGTTGCATGGTTAGATACTTCATATCGATTGATATAATTTGCCTCACAGATGTCCTGTGTCAGTTGATACATATCAGCAGATAAATCTTCGCTGGGAAGACCTGTTAATTTTCCCGCTTGGTATCGATCTCCAAACGCAGTCCCAGCTTCAATAGTCAGTTGATAAAGTGATACGTGATCTAGTCCTAACGTTAAAGCATTTGTGAGTTCTGCTTCCCAGTCTGCCAGCGATTGATTTTGTCGACCATACATCAAATCAAAACTTACACGACTGAATTTTTTTCTAGCAATATCAAATGCTTGAAGACCTTCTTGCGCAGTATGTAGTCGCCCTAAGGCGCGTAAGTCAGGATCATTTAAAGCTTGAATACCCATTGATATTCGGTTCACTCCTGCAATTTGAAAATCTGAAAATTTAGAAGCTTCAACTGAGGTTGGGTTAGCTTCAAGCGTAACCTCAATATCATTTGCTATAGGCCAAACTTCATGGACTACATCTAAAATATCACCTACTGTTTGTGGCTCCATTAAACTTGGTGTTCCACCGCCAAAAAATACTGATTGTAAAACTCTGCCAGTCGTTTCTTGGCCAACTCTCCTGATTTCGTCTATAAACTCTTTCCGCCATTTATCATGGTCAATAGATTTCGTGACGTGGCTGTTAAAATCACAATAAGGGCATTTGGCTGCGCAAAAAGGCCAATGTACGTATAGACCAAAGCCGCCTGCTTGCCAGTCCTCAGCCAAAACAGCCTGCAATCAATTTTTTGAAACTGTCCGCTCTATGGCTGATAGAGTTTTTCTCATCCGGAGTCATTTCTGCAAATGTGCGATTATGGCCGATTGGTTGGAACATTGGGTCATATCCATGACCGAGTACACCGCGAACTGGCCAAACTAAAGTGCCTTCCACAGTACCTTCGAAAACTTCTTCATGATCGTCTGGCCACGCTAATACGAGTGTTGAACAAAAACGCGCTAAGCGTGGATGTGTTGCATTGATTGCTTCTAATTCGACGTGGGTACGCTCCATAGCCATTAAAAAATTTCTTCCGTTAGGTGTCTCTGCCCAATCTGCAGTATAAACGCCTGGATTGCCGTTAAGTGCAGCAACTTCGATACCGGAATCATCAGATAGAGCAGGCATGCCAGAGGCTTTTACTGCTGCGAGAGCTTTTATTCGTGCATTCCCTACAAAAGTGTTTTCTGTTTCTTCAGGCACTGGAAGATTTATTTCTGCTGCTCCTACAACTTTTATATTGAAGGGTGCAAAAAGCTGGACCATCTCTTCCAATTTACCAGAGTTATGCGTCGCTATAAGGATTTGGTCACCAGTAAAACGGCGTGTCATTTCAAAGCTGCTGTTTGCGCAGCTACTAATTCTCCAACACCTTTTTCTGCTAAATCAATTAGTTGGTTCATCTGATCTCGTGAGAATGTAGAACCTTCAGCACTTATTTGGACTTCAATCTGCTGGCCATTGCCTAACATAATAAAGTTACCATCTACGCCAGCCTCACTATCTTCTGGATAGTCAAGATCAAGCACAGGTTGACCAGCATAAATTCCGCAACTGACTGCAGCGACAGGTGAAATTAAAGGATCACTTAGAATGTTGCCTGATTTCATAAGTTTATTTACGGCTAAGCGTAGGGCTAGCCAGCCTCCAGTAATTGAAGCACAGCGTGTGCCTCCGTCAGCTTGTATGACATCACAATCTATTGTGATCTGTCGCTCACCAAGAGCAACACGGTCTACACCAGCACGTAGTGACCGTCCAATTAAACGTTGAATCTCTACTGTTCTGCCACCTTGTTTACCTGATGTAGCTTCACGACGCATCCTAGTATTGGTAGCCCGTGGTAGCATGCCATACTCGGCAGTGACCCAACCTAAACCAGACCCTTTGATAAATGGAGGGACACGGTCCTCAACTGTCGCTGTGCACAAGACATGTGTGTCGCCAATTTTTATCAGGACAGATCCTTCAGCATGTTTTGTGAAGTCAGTGTCAATTGAAACTGATCGCATCTCACTTAATTGTCTTCCAGAAGGGCGCATGTTCTAATCCTTTTATTGTTATGTTTGGATACAGGTCGTATGGGTAATCTTGCAACCCCAGTTGACCTTTGAATTTTTGGGCTTTTAGTAGACTTGATGAGTGACACGCAGAAGTTATTAGATGAAATGAATGATAGATCACGGGAAGTATTCCGTCGTGTGGTTGAGGGATACCTGTCATCTGGTGATCCGATGGGTTCTCGGACGCTAACTCGCGATTTTAGTGAAAGTGTTAGCGCAGCCACAATTCGCAATGTCATGCAAGATCTTGAGCTTATGGGCCTGTTGGATAGTCCGCACATTAGTGCTGGTCGAATTCCCACTCAACAAGGCTTGCGGATGTTTGTTGATGGTTTGCTAGAAGTTGGGATACCAGACGAATCTGACCGAGAAAAAATTGATGCCACCTTGAGTTCAAACGAACGGGATATTAGTGGACTGTTGGATCGAGTTGGTTCTGCACTTTCTGGTGTGACACAGGGCGCTTCACTTGTTTTAACTCCAAAATACGAAGCACCCATCAAGCATCTTGAGTTTGTCTCGTTGGGTCTTGATCAGTCACTTGTGGTACTAGTGTTTGCTGATGGCCATGTTGAGAATCGCCTTTTTCAACCACCTCCGGGTCAAACTCCATCTTCTATGCGTGAAGCCGCTAATTTTCTAAATGCAATTATAGAAGGGCGTACGCTAACTGAAGTTCGTTCTATTGTCCAAACCGAGATAGCGGAGCGTCGCCAAGAAATAGATTCTCTTTCTCACGCTTTAGTTAAAAGTGGTTTAGCATCTTGGGAAGGTGAAGGTGAAACACCAGAACGCCTGATTGTTCGCGGTCGCGCAAACTTGTTAAATAGTTCTGTAGAATCAGAGGACTTGGACCTAATCCGGAATTTGTTTGATGACTTGGAACGTAAGCGTGATATCGCTGAATTCCTCAATTTGACCGAAGAAGGTGATGGAGTTCGCATTTTTATTGGCTCTGAGAACAAACTTTTTTCACTTTCGGGTTCATCTTTGGTAGTTTCACCTTATATGAACGCTGATCGTAAGATTATTGGTGCGGTTGGCGTTATTGGGCCCACGCGGCTTAATTATGGGCGAATTGTTCCAATTGTTGATTATACCGCCCAGTTGGTTGGGCGAATGCTGACTGACCGCAGTGAAAGGTAAAAAATGGCCGAGCCTAGAAATGATGATTTTCTTGACGATATTGATGTTGCTGTAGATGAAGAGTTTGCAGGTGATATTGAAGAAATTGACGATGAAGCCCTTGAATTAGACGAACTACGCGCAGAACGTGATCAGTTCAGAGACCGCTTCATGCGAGCGCTTGCGGATGCGGAAAATGCGCGTAAAAGATCAGATAAAGATCGTCGTGAAGCAGAAAATTATGGTGGCTCGAAACTGGCCCGCGATATGCTTCCAATTTATGACAATATGAAACGCGCTCTTGAGACAGCATCTGAAGAACAACGTGAATTAGCAGGTCCATTAATTGAAGGCGTTGAGCTAACAATGCGTGAATTGCTTAATGTTTTTAATAAACATGGAATAGAACTTATTATGCCTGAAGTTGGTGATCGTTTTGATCCGCAGAATCATCAAGCTATGTTTGAAGCACCCGTCGAAGGGACAAAAGCTGGTGATATTATTCAAGTTGCCGCTGAAGGATTCATGTTACATGATCGGTTGTTGCGCCCGGCACAAGTTGGAGTGTCTTCGTCTCCGTCCAATTAAAATATACAGATAGTTATTAGTAAAAAATGTGGTCAGAGCTTGGCCGCATTTTTTAATTTATAAATAAGATCTAGAGCTTCACGTGGGGATAGCTCGTCTGGATGGATTTCTTCGAGTATTTGAAGTGCTGGTGATGGCGCGTATTTTGCTGGTGGAGGAGTCGCATTGACTGAAAAAAGTGGGAGGTCATCAATAAGTTTTTTGTCAGTAACACTCCCCTGTCTTTCACCTGATTCAAGAGCCTCAAGTACGACGCGCGCACGCGCTATCACAGAGGGTGGTAAGCCTGCTAGTTGAGCAACTTGAACTCCGTAAGATCGATCTGCAGCACCGCGTTTCACTTCATGGAGGAAAACAACCGTACCATCCCATTCCTTGACCGTAACGGTTGCATTTTCAACACTAATTAGTTTTCCCGCTAGAGCAGTCATTTCATGATAATGTGTTGCAAAAAGTGCCCGGGACCTGTTTACATCGTGTAAGTGTTCAAGCGTTGCCCATGCGATCGATAACCCATCATAAGTTGCCGTACCACGGCCGATTTCGTCAAGGATAACGAGAGCTCGATCATCAGCTTGATTTAAAATAGCTGCAGTTTCGATCATTTCGACCATAAATGTTGAGCGTCCTCTTGCTAAGTCGTCCGAGGCTCCAACGCGACTGAAAATTTGGCTGACTAATCCAATGTGTGCTGATTTTGCGGGAACGTAGCTACCCATCTGAGCTAAGATTGCAATCAATGCATTTTGCCGCAAAAAGGTAGATTTGCCAGCCATATTTGGTCCAGTTAAAAGCCAAATAGCGGTATTTTTCTCAACAGATAGGTCACAATCGTTTGCAATGAATGCGCCGCTACCTTGTTGGTGTAATGACCTTTCAACAACTGGATGGCGCCCACCAGAAATTTCAAATGTTCGTGATGAATCCAGCTTTGGTTTGCACCAACTGTTTGTTATGGCCAGTTGTGCCAGCGATGTAGCCAAATCAATTTCTGCCAGTGCTCGTGCTGTTATGGATATTTCTGCTGCAAGTTCAGATACTTGAATCCTTAGTTCTTCATAAAGATGTTTTTCAATATCTAGTGCGCGGCCGCCAGCGGTTAAAATTTTTGTTTCTAATTTAGAAAGCTCAACAGTTGTGAACCTAGTTTGATTAGCGGTAGTCTGGCGATGGATAAAAACGTCATTAAACTCAGTTGAAAACATTTTTTCTGCATGTGTGGCTGTAACCTCAATGAAATAGCCAAGAACATTGTTATGTTTAATCTTAAGTGACTGAATACCGGTTTGTTTGGCATAATCTTTTTGAAATTGCGCTATTATGGATCTACCTTCATCTCGTAATTGTCTAGCCTCATCAAGTTCAGCATCTCTTCCTATTGCGATAAATCCACCATCTCTAACAAATAGTGGGGGTTCTTTCACGAGACTGGTTTCTAATTGTTCAATTAGAGAGCCGGGAATGATTAGATTGGATTTAGCGTTTTCGATTAATTTTGGTAAATTCGAAGGCGCTTCTTCATTCAAGCACTGTGCTTGAATTAATCCGTTACGAATAGCAACGAGATCTCTTGGGCCACCTCGATCAAGGGCTAATCTTGATAAAGCTCGGGTTATATCAGGTACGTTGCGCAATCTTAAACGTGTTTTTTCTATATAGGTATTATTATTGAAACAATACTCAATGGCATCTGTTCTCTCATAAATCGTTTCTAAAACGCGGGAAGGTGATGAAAGCCTTGCTTCAAGAAGGCGAGCGCCTGCGGCGGTTATTGTTTGATCTAATACAGCCAATAAAGATCCGCTCCGTCCGCCAGATAATGCGGATGTTAACTCGAGGTTTCGCCGTGTAGCCGCATCAATCTGAACCGTTTTGGTGTGTGTCTCCTGTTGTGGGGGACGTAAAAGAGGAAGATTCCCTTTCTGTGTTATTTCGAGATATTCGATTATAGACCCCATTGCGCCAATTTCGGCTCGATTGAAGGTCCCATGTCCGTCCATAGTAGAAACTTTGAATAATCTACATAACCGCTCATTACCGCCGGTACTGTCGAAGGCCGCGCGTCCAATCGAAGTTAGAGGAATTCCAAAATCTTCAACAGTGGGTCTTAGGTCTGGTTCTAGACTGTCAGGGATGATTAGTTCAGAGGGCGCTAATCTGGCCAGCTCAGGTCCAAGCATGATCTTATCAATGGCCATTGTTCGAAATTCACCGGTAGATATATCAACCCAAGCCAGAGCACATCCATTCCGTACTTCAGTAAATGCGGCAAGAAAGTTATGACTTCGTGCTTCAAGAAGCGAATCTTCCGTTAGTGTTCCGGGTGTAACCAACCGGACAACAGCTCGATTAACTACAGATTTATGGCCACGCTTCTTTGCTTCTTTTGGGCTTTCCATTTGTTCACAAATAGCAACACGAAATCCTTTACGTATAAGTGTTAGTAAATATCCTTCAGCTGAGTGAAAAGGAACACCACACATTGGGATATCACTACCATCATGTTTACCACGTTTTGTTAGAGCAATATCAAGAGCTTCTGCCGCAGCTATAGCATCTTCAAAGAACATTTCATAAAAGTCACCCATTCTATAAAATAACAGGTCGCCTTTATGGGCTGCTTTTATATCTAGATATTGCGCCATCATTGGAGTGATTGGCATGAATGCTCCCGTGTTAGTTATTTGACGTTACAAACCCGCGAAAGAGAGTAAGAGGCAAAGTCGATTGAGACGAGTGTTGCACTGAGTTAAACCAATAGAATGCAAGATAGGAAACCCGTGGAATGAATAAATCAAAGTTTACGTCGGAAGAGGCACTTGTGTTTCATATGGAGCCGACGCCGGGCAAATTTGAAATAACGGCTACAGTGCCTATGACAACACAGAGAGATTTAAGTCTTGCATATTCACCTGGTGTTGCTGTTCCCTGTGAAGCGATCGCAAAAAACCCTGAACTTGCATATGATTATACTAATAAAGGAAATCTCGTTGCAGTAATCTCCAACGGGACGGCTGTTTTGGGTCTTGGTAACCTTGGTGCCCTAGGATCCAAACCAGTGATGGAAGGTAAAGCCGTCTTGTTCAAGCGTTTTGCTGATGTCAATTCAATTGATATTGAATTAGACACTGACGACTCTGATGCTTTTTGCCAAGCCGTTAAGCTTATGGGTCCAACGTTTGGCGGTGTTAACCTCGAGGACATCAAAGCTCCAGAATGTTTCATTATTGAGCAGCGGCTGAAAGAGGAAATGGATATTCCAGTCTTTCATGATGATCAGCATGGGACAGCAGTGATTTGTGCGGCAGGTCTGATCAATGCGTTATATCTCTCAGGTAAAAAAATTGAAGATGTAAAGATTGTTGTGAATGGTGCGGGTGCTGCTGGGATTGCTTGCATTGAGTTACTTAAAACTATGGGTGCACAGTATGGTAATTGTATTTTATGTGATACAAAGGGCGTAATTTATCAAGGTCGTACGGAAGGAATGAACCAGTGGAAATCTGCGCATGCCGTTAAAACTGATTTACGGAGTCTCAAAGAGGCAATGCATGGTGCGGACGTATTCTTAGGAGTTTCAGTCAAAGGTGCAGTAACACAAGAAATGGTTAAAAACATGGCTGATAACCCGGTCATTTTTGCAATGGCTAACCCTGATCCAGAAATCACACCAGAGGAAGCTCAAGAAATACGTAAAGATGCAACCGTTGCAACTGGACGCAGTGATTATCCTAACCAAGTTAATAATGTTTTGGGTTTCCCCTATTTGTTTCGTGGTGCCTTAGATATCCATGCACGCGCAATTAATGATGAAATGAAGATAGCTTGTGCACATGCATTGGCTGCATTGGCTAGAGAAGATGTGCCTGATGAAGTAGCACTGGCATATGGGAAAAATTTAAGTTTTGGGCGTGATTACATTATTCCTACACCTTTTGATCCACGCTTGATTTATCGAATTCCACCGGCTGTTGCTCGAGCAGGTATGGATACTGGAGTAGCTCGTAGGCCTATAATTGATATGGAAAGTTATGAATTAAGCTTAAAATCACGGATGGACCCAACTGCAAGTATTTTATCTGGTATAAATGCACGTGCTCGAGCGGCTCAGGCTCGTATGATTTTTGCAGAGGGAGACGATCCTCGTGTGTTGCGTGCAGCAGTTATGTATCAACGTTCTGGTTTTGGAACAGCGCTTGTTGTTGGTCGCGCTGACGATATTAAATCTAAACTGGAAGTAGCAGGTTTGGGCGATGCGGCGCGTGAGTTGGAAATAGTAAATGCTGCGAATACACCTTATCTCGAAAGTTATAAGAAGTTTTTGTATGAAAGGCTACAGCGGCGTGGCTTTGATAGTTCAGATGTGCATCGTTTGTCAGCACGCGACCGACACGTTTTTTCAGCGTTAATGCTAGCTCATGAACATGGGGATGGTTTGGTTACAGGAGCCACACGCAAGTCTGCTCATATTCTGGATCGCATAAACCATGTCTTTGACGCAAGCACAGAAAGTAAAGCTGCCGGTATCACGGCCTTATTGCATAATGGCCGAATTGTATTTGTTGCAGACACGCTTGTGCATGAATGGCCTAACGAAGAGGATCTTGCGGATATTGCGGATCAAGCAGCGACTGTTGCCAAAAATATGGGTCTTGAACCGCGTGTTGCATTCGTTAGCTTTTCAACCTTTGGATATCCCGTCTCAGAACGGGCGGAAAAAATGCATCAAGCGGCGGTTGTACTTGATAAGCGAGGTGTTGATTTTGAATATGAGGGAGAGATGACTGTTGATGTTGCGCTCAATCCAAAAGCCCAACAAGCCTATCCGTTTTCTCGTCTTACAGGACCCGCCAATATTTTAGTCGTCCCTGCACGTCATTCAGCCAGCATATCTGTAAAGCTTATGCAGGAAATGGGAGGCGCGACTGTAATAGGTCCAATCCTTGCGGGCGTCGGTGGATCAATCCAGATTTGCTCATCAAACTCAACAGCTAATGATATTTTGAATATGGCTATGTTAGCAGCCTGTAAGGTGGGCTAATGGCGGTTTGGAATTTAGGATAAATCAATATTGATAATGCATATTGTGTTTTCCACTTTCCTGTAAACGATGAAACGCTCTATGCTTTCGAATACCGTCGAGGGTCGGGATGGAAAAGGATCTAATAAGTCTGTTGCCATTGTTCGAGTGGCTTCCCGCGCAACATATATTGGGGCGGTTAGTCATTTATTAGAATATGGCGTAGATATGATCCAAATTAAGGGTTATCAAATGAAATGGCGGGTTACGCCTACACTTTGATTGCAAAAAATGGTGTAAATCAAATTATAATATTCTGTAGCACTAATTTAACGATTGCAGAGTATGTCATTGGGGCTGCTTTATCGACGACGAATTCTGGAGGCGCTCCGGTGATGCTTTTGCAGGATTTTTAGTTCGAGCTTAGATCGTGGGCTACCTATGCTTCAGTCGATACGGTTAACAATGGAGGCAGGAGCTCTAATGGTCACACGTTTGGGTACAGCGGATGTAATACCCGATTTCAAAGAAGTAGAGGACGCACTGTTAAATTAATTGCCTGAAAATGGTGCGTCAGTTCCCCATAACTCTTTCACACGAGCATCTCGACCGCATGCTTTACGGTATGCTTTATATGCACTTGCTTTTGTTTTTGGGCCAAAGCGCGTCAGGACAATCCTTTTTTGTTTATAATAATTTTGATGACCAGCATCAGCGGGATAGAAATCAGATGCCAATAAAACTGGTGTGATAACTTTTGTTCCAAGCTCATTTTGAGCCTCTGTTTTTGCTAAGTTGGCGGTACTAACCTGTGTTGGTGTAGCAAAAATAGCAGTGGTATATGACTGGCCTCGATCACAAAACTGACCACCTGCATCAGTTGGATCTATAGATCTGAAAAACATGTTAAGAAGCTTATCTAATGAAACAATATTTGGATTGAATTTAATCTGTACAGCCTCAATGTGACCCGTTCCTCCTTTTACAACTTGTTTGTAAGTTGGATTTTTAACCGAACCGCCAGTAAAACCAGACGTGGCTTCAATGACGCCGTTGACTTTCTCAAAGTCAGCTTCAACACACCAGAAACAACCTCCAGCTAAAGTTAGAGTTTCTAAGCTCTGAGCTCGTAAAAATTGAGTCTGCAGCATGAGGCCAATGGCGACTGAAATGCTCATGAAGACTATTTTATAAATACGAACGCAAGTCATGAAAAACTCCTTTTACTTTATCGTCTTACAATTTTTATCGTTACTCAAGTAACAGCATTGCGAGGTCGCGTTTGTGTGAATTGCCATTTACGAAATTGAACTCGCGACGTAAAAACCCCCATGACACGTCGAATTGCAATGTGGTCTGGGCCGCGAAATCTTTCAACCGCCATGATGTATAGTTTTGGAGCGCGTAATGATTGCTATGTTGTAGATGAGCCTTTTTACGCGGCTTATTTAGCTGCAACCGGTCTCAATCATCCATTACGAAATCAGGTTATTAACTCGCAGGATACAGTGCCGACTAAAGTAGTGGAATCCTTATTTTCTCCAGTTTTGAAACCCCTTTTTTATCAAAAACATATGGCTCATCATATATCAGCTGGCTGGCCAATGTACTGGACTAAAAGAGTGATTAATGTATTTCTAATTCGCCATCCTGCGCGGGTTATTGCTAGTTATGCAAAAAAAAGCGAAAGTTTGATTATTGAGGATATCGGACTTATTCAACAAGTGAGAATTTTTGAAATGGTTGAATCGCCGATTGTAATTGATTCGAGTGATATCCGCCGCGATCCAAGCGGTATGTTGCAGAAACTGTGTTATCGTATTGGTATTGAGTGGGACGAAAAGATGTTGGGTTGGCCTAAAGGGGGTCACTCAGCAGATGGCATATGGGCGGCCCATTGGTATGGTTCTGTTCATCAATCTCAAGGATTTGAGGGAGAAGAGGGTATTCTTCCAGAGTTGACTGAGGATTATGAAAAAATCAAAAATGACGCGATGCCCTACTACGAAACACTCGCTGCACACAGAATTATTTGATACGACGATTTCGTGCAGCGATTAATTTTAATCGAAGTGCATTGAGCTGTATAAAACCTGCAGCATCTTTTTGATCATAAGCGCCAGCATCGTCCTCAAATGTTACATGTGCTTCAGAATAAAGGCTGTGATCCGACCAACGACCGACGGTTCGAGCGAGACCTTTATAAAGTTTGATACGGACGGTTCCAGAAACATGACACTGGCTGTGATCTATAAGTGCTTGCAGCATTTCACGTTCAGGCGAAAACCAGAAACCGTTATAAATAAGCTCGGCATAGCGTGGCATCAATTCATCCTTAAGATGTGCAGCGCCTCGGTCCAGTGTTATTTGCTCAATACCACGGTGAGCTTCAAGCAATATGGTACCACCGGGCGTTTCGTAAATTCCTCGCGATTTCATACCAACAAATCGGCCTTCAACTAAGTCAAGACGGCCAATTCCATGTTTTCCACCAAGTTCATTTAACTTGGTTAAAATGGTAGCTGGTGACATTGGTTTGCTATTAATTGTAACGGCATCACCCTTCAAGAAACCGATTTCAACGTATTCTGGTTTATCTGGTGCATCTTCGGGTGAAACAGTACGTTGATAAACGTAATCTGGTGCATCTGCGGCCGGGTCTTCTAAAACCTTACCTTCAGATGATGTATGTAATAGGTTTGCATCAACGCTGAACGGCGCCTCACCTCGTTTGTCTTTTGCGATCGGTATTTGGTTTTTTTCTGCAAAGTCGATTAGCTTAGTTCGACTTGATAAATCCCATTCACGCCAGGGTGCAATTACCTTGATATCTGGGTTAAGAGCATATGCCGCTAATTCAAAGCGAACTTGGTCGTTTCCTTTTCCTGTGGCGCCATGCGCTATGGCATCTGCGCCTTCGTTTGCTGCAATTTCCACAAGGCGTTTAGAAATTAGTGGTCGCGCAATGGAGGTTCCTAGCAAATAAAGCCCTTCATAAAGGGCGTTGGCGCGAAACATTGGAAATACAAAATTGCGGACAAATTCTTCGCGGAGATCTTCGATATATATCGAAGATGCACCCATCATTTCTGCTTTTAAACGAGCGGGCTCCAGCTCTTCGCCTTGGCCGAGGTCTGCAGTAAAGGTTACTACCTCACATCCATATTCTGTTTGAAGCCATTTTAGAATTATTGAGGTATCGAGACCACCTGAATAAGCCAGCACAACTTTTTTTGGCGCGTTCATTTCGTATTTTCCTTTAAATATTCAGATGCCGATACCGTTTTTGTGACATAGGGGCAAGATTGACCGAAACAGATGGTCCCGTTAGGTCGGGAGATGAGTAAAAAAGGTGATAGTATGAGCTTTCAAGATGACGCACGTGTCGGAACGCATGCAATGCGCAGTGTTTTTCCAGCAACGCCCCTTCTGCGGAATGATTTACTGTCAGATCGCTATGATGCGGAAATTTGGCTGAAGCGAGAAGATTTAAGCCCAGTCCGATCCTACAAACTACGTGGAGCTTTCAATGCGATGCGTAAAGTTACAAAACCTGGCGCTATTTTTGTTTGTGCAAGCGCTGGAAACCACGCGCAGGGCGTTGCTTTTATGTGTCGTTATTTTGAAGTACAGGGAGTTGTTTTCATGCCTGTGACGACACCTGAACAAAAAATTATGAAAACAAAAATGTTTGGTGGTTCCAGTGTTGAAATAAAGCTGACAGGTGATTATTTTGATGACACTCTGGCATCAGCACAGACCTATTGTGCAGACGTTGGAGCATATTTCCTATCACCATTTGATGATGATGACGTTATAGTGGGACAAGCCTCTGTTGCTGTTGAAATAGAGGAGCAATTGGGACGGATTCCAGATCGAATTATCTTGCCCGTAGGTGGAGGCGGACTGTCAGCTGGTACACGCAGTTATTTTGGCAAGACAACAGAATACACTTTTGTTGAACCCAGTGGTGCAACTTCGTTAGGGGAGGCAATTAAAGCCGGAAAACCTGTTGATGTATCTCCGATAAATACTTTTGTGGATGGTGCGGCAGTCGCCAAAGTCGGGCAGCGACCATTTTTCTGTCTGTCGGATGTAAATTCAAAAGATATCCTTTCGATTCCCGAAGATCGTATTTGTAATACCATTATAGAATTATTGAATGTTGAAGGTATTGTTTTAGAGCCAGCAGGTGCTCTTTCAATTGAGGCCCTTTCTGATGTAGTACATCTGATTAAGGATAAAACCGTAGTGTGTATTGCATCTGGTGGAAATTTTGATTTTGAGCGTTTGCCGGAAGTAAAAGAGCGCGCACAGAGGTATTCGGGGGTAAAAAAATATTTTTTGCTGCGAATGCCGCAGCGACCTGGTGCCCTTAAAGATTTTTTGAATATCTTGGGCCCGAACGATGATATCGCTCGTTTTGAATATCTTAAAAAATCAGCTCGTAATTTTGGATCAGTGTTAATTGGTATTGAAACAACGCATCCAGATAACTTTGCTCGACTTCTGAGTGAGTTAGACTATGCTGGTTTCACCTATACTGATATAACAGAAGATGAAACACTGGCTCAGTTTGTGATTTGAAAAAGTGATTCAAGGCGTGGGAATCATTTATTAAAACATATCGTCTGGTTCAGAATTTACTGACAATATGTATATCGACAAACAGTCTATCGCCATCGTTTTGTAATTTTTTTAGAGCATTCTCACGTGAGAGCCATACGCATGTATGATCAGTCTCAGTGGGCTCTGATACCTGCATGGTTGGGCGTGCAATATATATATGGCATAATTTTTCAGCCCACAGATCGTATTCTGGCATGTAGATAAAACGGCGATAAGCGCCAAGCTTTCTTGGACGCGCTATGTGCCATCCGGTTTCTTCAAACACTTCTCGATGTAAAGCATGCAATGGGTTTTCGCCAGGATCAATCCCACCACCGGGTAATTGAATTTCTGGTTCTGGGTTGGCTTGATGGGTCAGAAGTAATTGGTGTTCCAGAGGTAAAATGGCATAAGCGCCGGGTCGCATTATGTACTTCTGCCCAGTGATCGGTCTATCACCAAAACGACGGATCATGCGTCACCTCTTTCAGTTTTTGTTAGTGGACCTATATAACTGCGCGATATGCCAAGCACTGGCTGTAAAGGAAACCCCAATGACACACGGATCACAATTTAAATGGGATGACACTGTTTTACCTTTCCAACTAGATAATTCTGATATCCGTGGTCGTTTGGCACGTCTTGATGGTGTGTTGGATGGAATTTTAAGACAACACAATTATCCACCGCAGGTTGAAGCTTTAGTGGCAGAGATGGCGTTGCTTACAGCAATGATCGGCCAAACTATAAAGTTACGTTGGAAGCTGTCACTTCAGGTGCAGTCTAAAGGTGCGGTAAGGATGATCGCTACAGATTATTATGGCCCAGAAAAGGAAGGTGATATGGCCCGTATCCGAGGCTATGCAACTTACGATGCAGAACGATTAACAAATGAAAAACCATTTGATCAAATCGGTGAAGGTTATTTTGCAATTTTAATTGACCAAGGCCGAGGTATGAAGCCTTACCAAGGTATTACGCCATTATCTGGTAGCTCTCTATCTGCCTGCGCTGAAGCGTATTTCGCACAATCTGAACAGTTGCCTACAAGGTTTCAACTGAGTTTTGGTAAATCAACAGAACCTGGAATTGCAGAACATTGGCGGGCTGGTGGCGTAATGCTCCAACATATGCCCAAATCTTCCCCTCTTACGTCATCTAGGGAGGGTACTGGCAACTTATTGTCTGCAGATGAATTATTGGATGGTGATGCCTCTGAAAACTGGGACCGTATCAACATATTGTTAAACACTGTCGAGCACCTTGAACTGATTGGGCCACAGCTTTCTCCAATTGATCTACTCTTCCGTTTATTTCATGAAGAATTACCACGAATTTTTGATAAACAGGCAGTGCAATTTGGCTGCACTTGTTCGGAGGACCGTGTACGACAAAGTCTTTCGATATATTCAGCTAAAGATATTTCAACGATGACTACAGACGAAGGTAGGGTTACGGCAGATTGTCAGTTTTGTGGAGCACATTATGACCTTGACCCAAAATCTGTTGGCTTTGAATCAGAGATAAATTCGAGTGAATGAACTTTTATCATCTACTCGTGAGGCCCTTACAAAAACTGGTAATGAGTCTTCTGATTTTGACTTAAATAAAAATGTTGTTTTGCCGAAAGATCGGAAATTGCGCCCAGCGGCAGTTTTAGCTCCCATTATTTTAGGTCAAAATGGGTATGATTTAATTTTGACCAAAAGATCATCTGCGCTAAAACATCATCCAGGGCAAATCGCATTTCCTGGTGGAAAGAAAGAAAAAACAGATGTGGACTTGATTGATACTGCCTTGCGCGAGGCGCATGAGGAAATCGGTATACCCAGAGTTTACACAGAAGTGCTTGGTACTTTTGCCTCTCATGAAACTATTACCGGATTTACGGTAACCCCTGTTGTGGCACTGGTAAAACAGGAATTCGAATTTCAGGTTGATACTGGTGAGGTGGCAGAAGCCTTTCGAGTTCCACTTTCACATGTTTTAGAAGCCAGTAATTATGTGATAGAATCTCGTTTGTGGCGAGGTCAGCGTAGATATTACTACGTGGTGCCTTATGGTCCCTATTACATTTGGGGCGCAACCGCGCGTATACTTCGGGCATGGACAGACCTAATAAATTTGAACTGAGCCCTCAGACTGGCTTTCTTTGTGATCCGGCAGGGCAGGAATTGTTTGAACTGCTAGAAAGTTCTGGGCACCAAATATTTTTTGTTGGTGGATGCGTGCGCAATGCTGTCATGGGACTTGGTCAATCAGACATTGATGTTTCCACAAGTGCTGAACCGCAAGAGGTTATCAAATTAGCCAAGCTTAAAGGTATGCGAGCCATCCCGACTGGGATAGATTATGGGACGGTTACTCTTATTGTGCAGGGTAAGTCATTTGAAATTACTACTTTTCGAAAGGATGTTTCTACTGATGGTCGACGTGCGGTTGTTGAGTTTTCAGCAGACATAGCAGAGGATGCGGCACGTCGTGATTTTACTATGAATGCCCTTTATGTTGACCGTCATGGAGTGTTGCATGACCCACTTGGCGGACTATCAGATGCACTCGAGCGGCGTGTGCGCTTTATTCAAGATCCTGATCAGCGGATTCGGGAAGACTATCTGAGAATTCTGCGGTTTTTTCGTTTTAGTGCATATTATGCTGATGATATAGATTGTAATGGTCGGGATTTAGAATCGTTAACCGCTATTGCTTCGAATTTAGATGGTTTGGAAAAACTTTCTATGGAACGCGTTGGTGCCGAGACGTTAAATTTGCTGTCAGCGCCTGATCCAGTGCAGTCTTTGGCGGTTATGGAAACAGTTGGAGTACTGCAGCGAATTTTACCAGGCGCTAAGGCTGACTTTTTGGGTCCATTTGTGCACTTGGAAACGATGATGGGTGCCCAACCAGACCCAATCGCTCGATTAGCTGTTCTTGGTGGCTTTGAATTGGACAAGCACCTTCGATTGTCTCGATCCCAAAATAAAAAATTAAAAGAAATTTCTGAATACAGTGCTTCAACTCTAGGACCAAAAGCTATTGGATATTTATGTGGTCCAGAAAAGGGATTAAGTACTCTAATATTACGCGCCGTTATGTCGGACCAATCGCTATCAATAGATGCAAATTATCTTATAGAAGAAGGGTCACATGCAACGTTTCCTATCCTTGCAAGTGATTTGCCCAGTTTGAGTGGACCATCACTAGGGCAACGCTTAAAACTCTTAAAGTCTACTTGGCTTGCCACAGAGCTCAAGAAATCAAAAGAGGAGTTGTTGAAACAGTGATTTTTTGGTCTAAATAATCTCAACAAATGACATAATCCGCTCTGTGTTTTTGCCACCACGTTTACGTAATCCCTGGTAGTTCTTTTTATAACGTTTGGATAAGTCTCTCATAATAGTGTGTATTTTCACTTAAGCTAAACGGTTCTTATAATGTTTAAGATCTTCGAATCTCTAGTCGATCCTTATACCGATTATGCAGATGACAACACGCCACCTACCACACTCTGGCAGTTCTTTTTTGCGTACTCTCAACCTTTTATTCGTGTCTTTGTATTAGCTGCAATTATGTCGATTGTTGTGGCAGCAATTGAGGTTGGATTAATATATTATTTAGGAAGAACTGTTGATTTATTGGAGAAATCACCGACCAAACTCTGGGAGGGTCACGGGACTGAGATTATATTTGTTGCATTATTTGTTCTTTTTGTGCGCCCATTTCTGCAAATGTTAAATGTGCTTTTATTGAATAATTCAATTTTACCTAATTTTGGGACATTAATTCGATGGAGGGCTCATAAACACGTCCTCAGGCAGTCAGTTGGTTGGTTTGAAAATGATTTTGCTGGTCGCATAGCCAACCGTATTATGCAGACACCGCCAGCCGCCGGTGAGGTTGTCTTTCAAGTATTTGATGCAATTTCGTTCTCTATAGCTTATCTGATTGGGGCTGCTGTGTTGTTGAGCTTAGCTGACCCTCGCTTACTTTTACCAATGGTCATCTGGTTTGTACTTTATGCTTTCTTGATTGCTTGGACGGTCAAGAGAGTCGGGCCAGCCTCGCATGCCGCATCAGATGCTCGGTCAACTGTAACTGGACGTGTTGTAGATGCATATTCAAATATCCATTCAGTTAAAATGTTTGCACACCATAATTTAGAGTTGGATTATGCAAAGGAAGCCATCGATCATACCCGTGATACTTTTATGGCCGAAATGCGGCTATATACTATTATGGATGTTATACTCGTTGCTTTGAATGGTTTTCTTATAGTTGGTGTGGTTGGTTGGGCTGTCGTTTTATGGGCGCAAGGAGTGGCAAGCGTTGGTGTTGTTGCTGCTGCTACTGCTTTAACTTTACGTCTGAATGCAATGACTGGCTGGATCATGTGGGCTTTAACGACTTTTTTCCGACAGCTAGGTGTTGTTGCTGAGGGAATGGAAACAATTGCCCAGCCTATCAAATTGGTGGATGTACCGAATGCAAAGCCCTTGCGGTTAGAAAAAGGATCTCTCACTTTACATTCACTCACTCACCATTACGGTCGGAAAAGCGGTGGATTGAATTCGATAAATTCATTTATTCAATCAGGTGAAAAAGTAGGTCTGATTGGGCGGTCAGGTGCTGGTAAGTCAACGTTAGTGAAGCTGTTGTTGCGCTTTTATGATCCTGATTCTGGGCGTATCGAAATTGATGGGCAGGACATAGCAAACGTTACACAAGATAGCCTTCGCTTAAATATTGGTATGGTACAGCAGGATAGTTCGCTTCTGCATAGGTCTGTTCGTGCAAATATTCTTTATGGTCGTCCTAACGCAAATGAAGAAGATATAATTGAGGCAGCTAAACAGGCACGGGCACATGATTTTATTTTAGATCTTGTCGATCCACAGGGGCGCACTGGATATGATGCTCAGGTTGGTGAGCGTGGTATTAAATTGTCAGGTGGCCAACGTCAGCGGGTTACGCTTGCACGTGTTATTTTGAAAAATGCCCCAATTCTGGTATTGGATGAAGCAACCAGTGCTCTCGACAGTGAGGTTGAGGATGCCATTCAAGATACACTTTATCAGATGATGGAGGGTAAAACGGTTATTGCTATCGCGCATCGATTGTCCACTATTGCTGCAATGGACCGTATTCTTGTTTTAGATAATGGTAAAATTGTGGAAGATGGTCCTCACAGTGCGCTTTTACAAAATAAAGGACTATATGCAGAGTTGTGGAACCGGCAATCTGGCGGGTTTTTAACAACTGGTGCCGTTGAGTGAATATTTCTAATTGGATAGATGCATTTCGTCATGCAGACGGCCCGCCACCGCAAACGCTCTGGGCCTTTATGCGATGGTGTTTGTCGGGTGCATGGCCTGCTTTATGGCTCGCCGCATTTTTTTCTGCGGCTGCTGGTGCTCTTGAGGCAGGTACAGCCCTAATTCTCGGCCGCGTAATAGATGCGACTGTTACACTTGGTCCTGACGGGTTTTTTGCAGTTGAAAATATTGGTTTGATTGTCGGCTCGGTAGCTTTTTTTCTAATTGCCAGACCAGTCCTTTTTGGTCTCTCCTCTGGGTCTAACTCGATAATTGTGATGCCAAATGTGAACCCACTGGTTTTATCACGCCTTAATCGCTGGACACTTGGTCAAGCAGTCACTTTTTTTGATGACGATTTTGCTGGCCGTATAGCACAAAAACAAATGCAGGCATCGCGAGCTGTTACAGATGTTGTATCAGAGTTTATCAATGTTGTAGCGTTTGCTTTGGCGTCACTTTTGGGCTCTGTGCTTTTACTTTTGACAATTGATTGGCGTGTCGCTGCTGGATTTGCGGTGTGGTTGATTGCATACTTCTCTCTTATTCGATGGTTTTTGCCGCGCATTCGAAAACGCTCTGCCACACGGGCAGCGGCGCGAGCGATGGTGTCCGGTCAGGTAGTTGATACAATAACAAATATAAAGACTGTAAAGCTTTTTGCCCATGATGATCATGAAGATCAGGCGGCGTTAAATGCAATGGAGGTGTTTCGTTCCACTGCTATAAGTTTTGGCGTTTTGTCTGCGTATTTTCGATTAGCGTTGATGACTTTGGCTGGATTATTACCAGTATTATTGCTGGGTGGCACAATTGTGATTTGGCAGGTAGATCAAGCCTCACCTGGAGATATTGTTGCATCTGGTGCAATTGCTATAAGAATTGCTCAAATGACAGGGTGGGTCAGCTTTACGCTGATGACTATCTATGCAAACATTGGTGAAGTTGAAGATGGTATGCGTACTCTTACACCAAGAACGCGTTTGGAAGACATTGCTAATGCAGAACCTTTAAAACGGGTTTGTGGCGATATAAAGTTTGACGCATTAGGTTTTAGCTATGGGCGTAAGACTGGTGGGCTTGATACTGTTTGCTTACATATTATGCCGGGAGAAAAAATTGGAATTGTAGGTGCTTCTGGGGCTGGAAAATCAACCTTGGTGAATTTGCTTTTACGTCTTTATGAACCGGAGAAAGGTCGCATTTTAATTGACGATGAAGATATTGCATTCGCTGTTCAAGACAGTTTGCGGCGGTCGATTGGTGTGGTGACACAAGAAACAGCTATGTTTAACCGGTCAGTACGTGAAAATATACTCTATGGTCGCCCAGATGCGACAGAGGAAGAAATAATTGCATCTGCACGAAAAGCTGAGGCTGAAGATTTTATACTCGAGATGCAGGATCATCGAGGGCGCAAAGGATATGACGCTCATTTGGGAGAGCGTGGCATAAAACTATCTGGAGGTCAGCGGCAGCGTATCGCTTTAGCTCGCGCTATTATCAAGGATGCCCCAATATTAGTTTTGGATGAAGCAACCAGTGCTCTGGATAGTGAGGTTGAGGCATCAATTCAAACAGCTTTAAACCGGGTGATGGATGGTAAAACTGTTCTTGCTATTGCGCACCGCCTTTCCACATTAACCAAAATGGACCGCATTATCGTGATGGATGCTGGTCGTATTTTTGAAGAAGGCAGCCACGAGGATTTACTTGCAAGAAATGGGCTCTATGCAAAATACTGGCAGAGGCAGTCAGGTGGTTTTATTAGGACGGAGGCTGCCGAATAGTGCTTTTGTTTAGGGGCATGTCCTTGTAGTCCAAATCATATGACTATTGTAAAAATTGAACGTTTGGGTCAGCAGGGTGATGGCGTAGCGCAAGGGCCGCTGTATGTGCCATTGACGCTTCCTGGTGAAACAGTAAGTGGAACGCTTGAAGGTGATAATCTTTATGATGTTCGGATTGAAGTCTCTTCAGATCAACGCGTTTCGGCACCGTGTCCACATTTCAGGTCTTGCGGGGGGTGCCAACTACAGCATGCTAATGATAAATTTATCGAAGAATTTAAAAATAATATTATAACTACGGCGTTGGATTTACAGGGATTGAAAACATATGTTCGCCCAATATTAACATCACCAGACCGGTCACGCAGACGTGCAAGCTATTCTGCTCGCCGAACAAAAAAAGCCGCTATGGTTGGTTTTCATGGTCGCAAATCAGAAACTATTTTGCCTGTTCCGTTTTGTATACTTTTAAAACCTGAGTTGATTGATGCTCAGCCTGTCGCTGAAGCATTGGCCATTGTGGGTGCGAGCCGTAAAATTGCGCTGACTGTAAAAGTCACGAGCAGCATGGAGGGTTTGGACGTTGCTGTAATTAAAGGAAAGCCGCTAGACGGTCCGTTAAGGATTTCACTAGCAGCACTTTGTGAAAAATATAGACTGGCGAGGCTTACTTGGGATGACGAATTGATTGGTATGCGTCATCCACCAATACAATCTATGGGTAAAGCACTTGTTGCTCCGCCGCCTGGAGCATTTTTGCAGGCAACTGAACATGGTCAGAAAGTCTTGACTGATCTGGTTAGAGAGATAGTTGGTGATTCAAAAATAATCGCAGATCTATTTGCAGGATGTGGGACTTTTGCTTTGCCTTTGTCTGAAAACGCAGAGGTATTCGCTTTCGAAAGTGTTCCTGATATGGTTAAAGCTCTTGATGTTGGGTGGCGGCAAACTGCAGGCCTGAAGCGATTAGTTTCGGAAGTGCGTGATCTTTTTAAACGCCCGCTTCTACCGGATGAACTATCACGCTTTGGTGCTGTAGTGATTGATCCACCACGTGTGGGCGCTGCTGCCCAGATTGCTGAATTAGCGCAATCACGTGTTAAAATTATTGCACATGTATCGTGTAATCCTCAAACCTTTGCGCGTGATGCTAGGGTTTTGTGTGATGCCGGTTATATATTGGACTGGGTTCAACCACTGGATCAGTTCCGGTGGTCATCTCACGTTGAGCTCGTCGGTGCATTTCGGCTTGCTTAGGCACCTGTCTAAAGGATTTTTAATGTTAAATCATCGTAAGCTAACTGCTTTTCTAGAAAGTCCAATGGCCACTGTTACGATCATGATAGTTATTATCGTGAACGCAATCGTGTTGGGTTTGGAGACCTCAAGCCGTGCTATGGGTTTTATGGGTCCTATTATCGTTTTAATCGATGAAATTTGCCTGGGAATCTTTGTAATTGAAATTATTTTAAAACTTATAGCTTACAGATTAAAATTCTTTCGCAATGGATGGAACTTCTTTGATTTTATAGTGGTAAGTGTTGCATTGATACCTGAATCTGGCGGGTTAGCAGTTCTCCGAGCTTTACGTATATTACGTATTTTGCGTGTCATCTCTGTAGCACCAAGCCTTCGTCGTGTGGTTGAAGGTTTTGTAACGGCGCTTCCGGGAATGGGAAGCGTGTTTTTATTGATGGCATTAATTTTTTACATTGGATCTGTTATGGCGACTAGTCTTTTTGGAAGCGCTTTTCCAATTTGGTTTGGAAATCTTGGCCTTAGCGCATATTCACTTTTTCAGATTATGACTTTGGAGTCCTGGTCAATGGGCATAGTCCGACCCGTAATGGAGGTTTATCCTTATGCATGGATGTTCTTTGTACCTTTCATAATGGTTACTACTTTTGCAGTTGTGAACTTGTTAGTTGGTCTTATCGTAAATTCAATGCAAGACGCTCATGCTCAAGAGTCAAATGCGGCTACTGACAGCTATCGTGATGAAGTTCTTCAGCGCCTTGATGCTATTGAGTCCCGTCTGCCTAAATAAAACAAAAGGTTATATTTCTGGCTGGTCAAATAAGTTTGGTTGTAACAGTACATATAAAAGTTGGAGCTTGAATGTTTTTCTTGCTGCTCTTGGTGTAAGTCTTTATTTAATCAATTTTTGTAAAATGAAATTCTGATCGAGGAAAATATGATCAAAGCCCTCACGTATTTATTATTTTTAGTTTCTTTTTTCGCAATTGTTGGCTGTACAGCAACATCAAACTATGATGAGAAAAATATAGATCGGCTTGCTTTTGAAATAGAGCAGCTTGGGCCTTCTGTCAGTGCTGAGGAGGCTAGTAGGGCGTCGTATATTGCTCATACATACTCGCTTCAGCTAGCGAAGGAATATAATGTAACCACTTCGGCAATGGCACATAATCAACTGGTCGTTCATGGCTTACGCAAACGTGGGTATTGTAATCATTATACTGAAGATCTTAGTAAGCGTTTAAAGCAAGAAGATTTTCGTACCCTTACTGTGCACTGGGCCGTTTCGCCACCGGCTCCATTACGTATTATTCATCATTCGGTTATAATTAGCCCTCGAGGTGGAACAATAGATGATGGAATACTCCTTGATCCTTGGCGGAACAGTGGTGTTCTTTTTTACTCAAAACCACAAGATGATGAGCGCTATGACTGGCGGACCCGTGCGGAGGTTAGAGAACAATTATTGCTGGACGCTGAAGCCCGCGACGCAAGGTTTCCATCTGATTAGGCTTCACCAAATTGAAAGAATTTTTTCACGTTTTTGTTTATTACTGACTTTTTTGAAAAATATTCTTACTGTGCTGTTTTTGCATAAAACCGTTTATTTCAATACATTGGAGTGAAAACTTATATACTTGTTTTCAAATTAAGTGCTAATTGAATACAAAAAATAAAAAATACGAGGCAGTGTGTATTGAAACGCAGGAATATTATTATAGGAGCGGCCGCTGCATTAGCTCTCGGCGCATGCTCAAAAAAATCAAAGTTTAAAGCTTATAAAGGACCAGGCGTAACTTATATCATCGTGAATAAGAAAGCCCGGGAAATGCTGTTGATTAGTGGAAACAGAGTTATCAAGAAATATGATATTGAGCTCGGATTTTCACCGGTTGGTGACAAGCGCTACGAGGGAGATGGTAAAACGCCAGAAGGATATTACAGGATCAATCGGCGTAACCCAAACAGTAAATTTCATCTATCATTAGGTATTTCTTACCCAAATTCTCGTGATTTGGCGGAAGCAAGAGCGGTAGGTAAAAGCCCTGGTGGTAATATATTTATCCATGGTCAATCCCGTACATCCAAGAGTAAGACTGATGATTGGACTTGGGGATGCATCGCAATGAAAGATAGTGAAATTGAAGAAGTGTACGCGATGGTTCGAACTGGGACACCAATTAAAATTAATCCTTAAGGATTAATTATATCGACCTCAATAAGAATTTCTTCTTCTAATGGATTATCCACTTCAGGCGGAACAAGCCGAGTTGCTGTTGGGTTAGCACTTGGAATGCGGGGCATAACTGTGGGGTCACCTAGGATCATCGTCCACCAAATTCTACCCTTTCTTTCTTGGTACCAAGAAAACCCTAAATCTTGGGCATTTGATGTCAGAACTATGCGACGGGTGTCTATCTGGGACATCCATGCATCAAGCGTTTCTAATTCAGTTTCATAAGATTCCGAAATTAATTCTCCTGAAAGTGTTCCGAAGTAACCAGCACGGGCAATACGAACTATAGGAGAAGAACCATCAGAACCAAAGTGCCATGGCCGATTTTGATCCGACATGTCACGAGAATGGCTCGCTGCTGCGGCACTTAATTGTGGGTTTAGATTAAGTGGTGCTATACCTTCATTCATACGAAAAGAATTAACTGCGTCTAGCATGCGAAGCTGTATTTTTTCAGTATTTCCAGCGCGTATCCGGTAAACTTTGTTTGAGGAAACTCCTGGAAAGCTAATGGGTGCATTTGATGAAGTGCAGCCAGTAAGTGCTAAAATTGTGACAAAAATAAAATGACTTATACGCATGTTATTGGATTCGCTGTATCTATTGTTTGTCTTTCGATAGCGCGTTGTTTAAGATTTTACAAACGAACACCGCATGTGGACGTTTGATAACATCTCTTTGATTTGTGACTGATGCATTCTGGCAATATAAATCAACCAAGAACTGGAATTACCTGGGAGAAACATAAAATGTTCAAGAAAACAACATTGAAGCCAAGCCGTCGTGAGTTTGTGGGTGGAGCGGTTGCAATGCTTTGCACACCAGCGATTGCACAGGACGTCCCAGCTGGTCAGGCGTCTCGTGATTATTCTGAAATAGTGGAACGTAACATGTCGGGCTTTCGTGGCGCGTCGTGGGAGCCTTACTTTAGTGATCTTAAAAACGGTGCAATCCTTGTCGATACAGAAAGCCGTTGTGTACATTATTGGAGCGAAGACCAGTCCGTGTACAAACTCTATCCTTCAAGCGTTCCTTTGACAGATGCAATGACCCGTCGTGGTCGGACAAGTGTGACTCAAAAAGTTGAAGGACCAAGTTGGAGCCCAACGCCTAATATGCTTAAGCGCAATCCTGAGTGGCCAAGTTACATCGGGCCTGGATCAGACAATCCATTGGGGTCACATGCTTTATATCTAGGCTGGAAATATTACCGAATTCATGGTACTCATGACACGCGTAAGATTGGACGTAGATCATCAAATGGCTGTATTGGCCTATATAATGAGCATATAGCTGATTTGTTCAATCTTACCAAAGTCGGAACGCAGGTACTTCTAATTTGAGATTAATTGGTCAATTAAAAAATTTTTAATTTTTTTAGAACTGTTTATCAATGCAGATGGTGTAGCGGACATAATTGATATAGCAAAAATCTTGCTTTAAACCTCCATTAGGGTTACTATTCAGTCAAGCCACCCTTTGACGTTTTCTTCTATCACCGCACTAAGAGCTTCAATATGAGCGGGATCAGAGTTTAAACAGGGGATGTATGTAAAACTCTGCCCACCTGCTTCCTCAAAGCTTTCTTTGATTTCTTCGTTAATTTCTTCCAGTGTTTCGATGCAATCAGCAGAAAAAGCAGGCGCGCATACAGCTATGTTCTTTTTTCCTTGTTCTGCCAGTCGGGCAACTTCTTCAACTGTGTACGGTTGAAGCCATTCTTCAGGTCCAAACTTAGACTGGAACGTAGTTTTAATTTCCGTATCTTTCCACCCTAAGCGCTCTTTTAAAAGCCTTGTCGTTTTCTGACACTGACAGTGGTATGGGTCACCTTCCATCAAGTAACGTATGGGCACCCCGTGATAACTGCAAACAAGGATGTCGGGGCGAACTTCGATCTTAGCGTACGCGGTTTCAATCGACTGGGCTAATGCCTCTATGTATGTGGGGTGGCTATAATATGGTTCGACCGTTCTTGTAGTCGGTTGCCATTTCTCCAGCATCAGGGCCCGAAAGAATTCATCATTCGCTGTCGCTGATGTTGCGCCAGCGTAATGTGGATAAAGCGGGAAAAAAAGAATTTTCTGACAGCCGGCTTTAGTCATTGCCCGAACTTTGGATTTGGTTGATGGGTTTCCGTAGCGCATACAAAAATCAACCATTACTTGATCGCCGTAGAGTTCTTTCATGGCGATTTTGATTTTGGCAGTTTGCGCCTTTGTGATTGTCATTAACGGGCTTTCACCATCGTCATGATTCCAAATGGATTTATATGCTGCACCAGATGAAAATGGGCGTTTTGTAAGAATTATTAATTGCAATAGTGGTTGCCAAATCCACGGGCTGTAGTCGATGACGCGCCTGTCTGACAGAAACTCATTTAAATATCTACGCATTGACCAATAATCATAATTATCTGGCGTACCAAGATTTGACAAAAGAATACCAACGCGCGCAGTTGGTATTATCGGGTGATCCTCGGGTGCGTTTTCCGGGCGTGTCGCCGTTTGTCCAATATCTAGCATTTTGAGCCGTTTCTTGTTTCACTATAGGCGTCAGATAAACGGTTTTGGTCTCAGGTCAATCAGACAGCGACTTTTCATTTGTTCCCAAAGCGTCAGAAAGCCTTGATAAAGCAGATCCGGGTCGCAGTGGTTTTTGCTGATTTTCTGAGGGAGCCCAGCCTGTCAGGACAATTAATTCGAAAGTTGCAGTAATACCGCCTTGCTTGGCCGGATAATTTTCCATGTATAGTTTGGCAGCCAAATTAATTACGGTACTTCGCGTAATATTCCGCAGGCGTGCATTCATTACATTTGTTTCACCCATGCCGCGTAGGTCCCGCATCAGGTGCCACATATCTTTATATATAGCTTTAATTGGAACAGTATCCGCAACGGGTAAAGCCAAACCTGCGCGTTGCAACAATCCACCGAGGTCTCGTACTTCTCCCATGGGTATAACTCGTGGTGATAGCCCTCCTGTTAAAGTACTTTCTGCCTGTGCGAGACAAGAGCGAAGCTCATGTAGAGTTTGCCCGCCCAATGTCACTGCCAATAGTAGACCATCCGGTTCTAATGCGCGTCGGCACTGAATCAATTGGCCGACTGTATCGTTTGACCAGTGCAATCCGAGGCTGTGAATTACCAAATCATACTTTCCCACTGGTAAGGGCAGAGCCTCTTTTTCGTCAATTACAATGGTACTGTCTTCACAGTCTGCCCAAATTTTTGGAAAGGCAGCCACAATTGCAGTTGATTTAAAAATTTTGTTAACTGACTGCGCGCGTTCGAGAGTTTCTTCTTTTGCCGCGTGTTGTAAGAATAGGCTATCCGATTTAGCTCTTTCGCGATTTCGTTTTAAAGCTTGAATATCGGTAATTGTATTAGATTGGCTCATTGGGGATGTGTATAATTTACGTTCAGGCATTACAAATAGACCTTTTTAAGTGATCGTAATTGAGTTCATACGCTGACTGCTTTGATCCTTAAATTATGATTCAGGTTGGGAATTTTTTAAATAAGAAGGCAATAAAATACGCCTGATGATGTCCTTAAATCAATATGTTGTTTTATTTTTTTGTTGTTTGGACAATCAGTCGCGTTTGAAACCTGTCGTGTGGTGCATGAAGTGTGCTAACTTCATCAGGAAGAGTGATTTGAGACACTTTAATACCTTGCAAAGAATAAAACCCAAAAGGATTCGCATTATGACTTCGGTAGAGGTTTATACATCACCCCTGTGCGGTTTTTGTCATGCGGCTAAACGCTTGCTTAAACAAAAGGGCATCTCATTTTCTGAGGTTGACGTGCTACAAGATCCAAGCCGCAAGGCAGAAATGGTTTTGCGTGCGAATGGTCGCCAGACAGTCCCACAGATTTTTATAGGCGAGAAACATGTTGGAGGTTGTGACGACCTATTTGCTTTAGAGCATGCCGGCGAACTTAATAGCTTGTTAGCTGCATAATGAAGGCAGCGATACTACAGCTCAGCGTATCTGATGATCCGGTTATAAATTTGCCGACGACACTTACATTCGTGCGGGATGCTGTGGATATGGGTGCTGAGTTTGTACTGACGCCTGAAGTAACAAATTGTCTCAGTACAAGTCGGGCTCAACAAAATAAAGTTCTGTGCCATGAAGAGAATGACCCTTCATTGATAGGACTGTGTCAGATCGCGTCCGAGTTGAAAATTCACCTTTTGATTGGTTCGCTTGCGCTAAAAACACATGATCCGGATGGACGTTTCGCTAATCGGTCATTCTTAATTGATCCAGATGGTGAAATCCTTGCTCGGTATGATAAAATCCACATGTTTGATGTAGCTATTTCAGAGACAGAGACATGGTTTGAGTCGGAAGGGTATCGGCCGGGCAGTAAGGCAGTCTTGGCTAAAACCAACTTTGCGTCAATTGGAATGGCTGTATGTTATGATATGCGTTTTCCTCGATTGGCAGATGCACTGGTCAATGCGGGCGCTCAAATTTTAACATTTCCAGCTGCATTTTCACCGGAAACAGGCGCAGCTCACTGGCATAGTTTGTTGCGTGCTCGCGCGATAGAGGCAGGAGCTTGGGTATTGGCTCCGGCTCAAACAGGTACTCATCAAGGTGTTTCTGAAAAGAAAAGATCCACTTATGGCCACAGTCTTGTTATCAGTCCTTGGGGTGAGGTTATCCTTGATGCAGGGATTGAAGCAGGTGCTTATCTGTTTGATTTGGACTTGGATAAGGTGACTGAGGCCCGGCGCCGTGTTCCTTCGCGGGAAAATGCGCGAGATTTTGAAGGCCCTTAAGGAAGATGAGTACAAATAATAACACACTCGCAATTTCATTGTTTAGTGAAATTCTGGCAGCAGACCAAATGGTTCGTAGCCGGCTTAGCAGAGTATTACCTAAGGGTATGGAAATTTCTCATTTTTCAGTTTTGAATCACTTAACTTGGCACAATGGCGAAAGGAGCCCGGCGCAACTGGCTGAGACCTTTAATTTAACTCGTGGTGCAATGACTAATACTCTCGCGCGATTGGAATGGGCAGGGTATGTTCATATTCGGCCTGATTGGGATGATGCTCGTCGAAAAATGGTAGCTATTAGTCCAGCAGGTCAACGTGCTCGAGAGCAAGCACTTAATTCTTTTGCTCCACTGGTATCAGATGTCATTGAACAACTAGGAGAAGAGAGTGTCCGCGCAACACTCCCCATTTTACGCCAATTAAGGATGCAGTTAAGTCTCAAGACTAAGCCGGATTAAGGCTGGTAGTAACGTAATTCACACTCATATCCCTGTCGGACAGTTTCCAGCCCCAGGTGAGTGGGTTAAATACAAAGCCCCGTTTGTCTACAGGGTTCAGTCCGGCGCGTCCCATAAGGTCAAACAATTCATCTGGTGTAATGAATTTTGACCAATCATGAGTTCCTTTTGGTAACCAACGCATTATGTGCTCCGCTCCAACAATAGCCATCATAAAAGATTTGGTATTACGATTAATCGTTGAGCATATGTGTAGACCACCTGGTTTTAAAAGATCCTTGCAAGCTGTAAGATATGCAAGAGGATCGGCTACATGTTCAACGACTTCCATATTTAAAACTGCATCAAATTTTTCACCTGTAGTGGCCATATCTTCTGCCGTCGTATACCGGTAATCAATTGTTAAGCCTGATTGCTCTGCATGTACTTTTGCAACAGGGATGTTCCGTTCTGCAGCATCAGCACCAACAACGTCAGCACCAAGGCGGGCCATTGGCTCAGCTAGTAATCCACCACCGCAGCCAATATCGAGAATTCGCAAGTCTGCAAATGGTAAATGTGTTTTCAAATCCCGATTAAATTCGGCAGCGATTTGGCTTGTTATATAGTCTAGGCGGCACGGGTTCAGCATGTGTAAAGGCTTAAATTTTCCGTTTGGATCCCACCATTCTGCTGCCATTGCCTGGAATTTTGCAATTTCAGCTAGGTCGACGGTTGTTTGATGCGGTTGCATTTTTTTCTCCGTATGCTCAAGTGCTTTAAAACCTTATGTAGGTAAATAATGGACAAACACAGTGATCAAAAGCGCGCGGTACAATATCTTTATCCGCCAATCGACCCCTACGATCAGCAGATTTTGGATGTGGGCCAGGGTCATCGTATTTATGTTGAGCAGTGCGGTAACCCTGAAGGTGTGCCTGTTGTAGTGTTACATGGTGGCCCAGGTGGTGGATGTAGTCCCGCGATGCGTCGCTATTTCGATCCTGAGTATTATCGAATTATTCTGTTTGATCAGCGTGGCTGTGGCCGCTCACGGCCGCATGCCTCAGTAACGAACAACACAACATGGCATTTAGTTGAAGATATAGAACTGATTCGCAATTCACTGGATATAGATGCATGGATTGTCTTTGGTGGGAGCTGGGGAGCTACTCTTGCACTTATCTATGCTGAAGAACATCCATCGAGTGTGATCCAGTTAGTTTTGCGTGGTGTTTTTTTAATGATGCAGTCTGAACTTGATTGGTTTTATGGGGGTGGAGCTGGGAAATTCTGGCCAGAGGTTTGGGAACGTTTTGAAGGACTAATCCCGAAAGATGAGCGTGACGATTTAATAGCTGCCTATCACCGACGTTTATTTTCTGGAGATTTGGCGCTTGAGACCCGATTCGCGCGTTCTTGGTCTTCATGGGAAAATGCACTTGCTTCAATTTATTCTACGGGCACTGGTGGCGAACCGTCTGGCGAATATGCTCGGGCTTTTGCACGCCTTGAAAACCACTATTTTACGAATTTTGGATTTTTACAATTTGACGGTCAAATTTTGGCACGGACTGAACGTATTAAGCATATTCCAGGAGTAATAGTGCAGGGCCGTTATGACATGATATGCCCGCCTTACTCAGCGTATGCATTGGCTAAAGCCTGGCCGGCGGGTGAACTTAAAATGGTCCGAAACGCAGGTCATGCCTTGTCTGAGCCTGGAATTTCGGCTGAACTGGTCCGTAGTATGGATAGGATTGCAGGTAAATGACCCGTTTAGATCGTCGCGCTCTGTTTGCGTCAGGTGCAGCTGCTGCGCTTCTGGCAGCAACAGGTGTGTCGGCTTCACCAAAGCGTGGAGGCCGGTTACGAGCGGCTTTATCTAGGGCTCTTTTTGACCAGGCGACCAACGCTACATTGTATGAAAATCTGACCGAAATTGGTGCAGATGGAACTGTTCGTGGTGAATTGGCAACTGCATGGGCGTCCGAAAATGATGCGCGTGTCTGGCGATTTAATTTGCGTAAAGATGTTTTTTTCCATGATGGTACTCGATTTGATACATCCCAGGTGCGTCTACCGTTTGCTCTGAAAAAATTAGGCTCCCATACTCTACAAGTTACACTTGATGCGCCTAACCCCAATTTACCGTATCTGCTTGCACATCCAGGGTTTGAGCTGAGCACTGATGATGGTTTCGGAACAGGCATGTATCAAGTTCAGAAACTTGAGGCAGGAAGGCATTTCATTGGAGTGCGGGTTGCAGATCACTGGAAAGCACTGCGTGCAGGATGGTTTGATAGTGTTGAGTTTGTTCAGTTTAGCGACAGTAGTATTCGTGCCGAAGCTCTAAGAGATGGAATGGTCGATGTGGCTGATATTAGTCAACTAGATGATTATACAGATTATTGCGATTATTTACCCTTACCAGATGGAGAGACAGTGACGTTTATTTTGAGCCAAGCTGTCTCATTACCGTCAAACGTTGGAAAAGCATGGCCATTAGATAACCTGCGCATGGCAGAACGGTGGTGGATTGCCTGAGGGGTTGCGGTTCTAGGTGGACATGCGTATACGATTCTGGAAATCGGCACGTTGGGTTCCAAACCAACGCTCCACCGGAAAAATAGACGGGCCGTGAGCCCGTTTTTTTGTGCCAATAGCACGCGTAGGAATTATGAATAACGACCTGATTGCCAAAGCCGCTATCGACCGTCGCATGGCCGAGATCATCACTCCGGTGATAGAGGATCTTGGCTATGAACTCGTACGTATCCGGCTAATGAGTGGAAAAGAATCCATTCTGCAGATTATGGCTGACAAACCGGAGGGTGGTATTGAGGTTGATGATTGCGCTTTGATATCGACAGCTGTCAGCGCTACTTTGGATGTGGAAGATTTGATTTTAGACTCTTATACACTTGAAGTTTCTAGTCCTGGTATTGACCGCCCTTTGACCCGTATTAAAGATTTTGACAACTTCGAGGGTTATGAGGCGAAGCTTGAAACAGATGAACTGATCGATGGTCGTCGCCGTTTCAAGGGCATGCTGGCAGGTACTGAGGGTGATGAGGTGTTAATTAATTTAACCGAGGGTACAGTTGGACTAAAGTTTGACTGGCTGAGTGATGCTAAATTGGTTTTGACGGACGACTTGATTAAGGAAATGTTACGCCAACGCAAAGTAGTTGGTGTACTCAAAGAATCTGATTTTGATGAAATATCTGAAGATGCGTCTGAAAGCGCAGTAATAAATGAGACCGAAGAGTCTAAGGAGAACAGCTGATGGCTATTACATCTGCAAACCAGCTTGAGCTTTTACAAACTGCTGAGGCGGTTGCTCGTGAAAAGATGATTGACCCGGGTTTGGTTATTGAGGCGATGGAAGAATCTCTCGCACGGGCGGCAAAGTCCCGTTACGGCGCTGAGATGGATATCCGTGTGGCCATTGACCGTAAAACTGGTAAAGCAACGTTTACACGCGTGCGCACAGTTGTTGATGAAGAAGAGCTTGAAAACTACCAAGCTGAATTTACCGTTGAGCAGGCTAAACAGTATATGGAAGAGCCTGCTATTGGTGATACTTTTGTTGAAGAAGTTCCGCCTGTCGAAATGGGCCGTATCGCGGCACAATCTGCCAAACAGGTTATTTTACAAAAAGTAAGAGAAGCCGAACGTGACCGTCAATATGAAGAATTTAAAGACCGCGCAGGCACCATTATCAACGCACTAGTTAAGCGCGAGGAGTATGGCAATGTTATTGTAGATGTAGGCGCAGGCGAAGCAATTTTACGTCGTAATGAGAAAATTGGTCGGGAGTCCTATCGCCCTAATGACCGCATTCGGTGTTATATTAAGGACGTTCGTCGTGAACAGCGTGGCCCTCAGATTTTCCTGAGCCGAACGGCTCCGGAATTTATGGCTGAGCTATTTAAAATGGAAGTGCCTGAAGTTTATGAAGGCATCATCGAAATTAAAGCCGTTGCCCGTGATCCGGGCTCTCGTGCTAAAATTGCTGTAATCTCCTATGATAGTTCTATTGATCCCGTCGGCGCATGTGTTGGTATGCGGGGTAGTCGAGTTCAAGCTGTGGTTAATGAACTTCAGGGTGAAAAGATTGACATCATTCCATGGAATGAGGATCAGCCTACCTTCCTTGTGAACGCATTACAGCCTGCAGAAGTCTCTAAAGTTGTTCTGGACGAAGAAGCAGGAAAGATTGAAGTTGTTGTACCAGAAGAACAGCTCAGCCTTGCAATTGGCCGTCGTGGACAAAATGTGCGCCTTGCCAGTCAGCTGACTGCTCTGGATATAGATATTATGACAGAAGCTGACGAATCAGCTCGACGTCAGGCTGAATTTGAAGTTCGCACCAAATTGTTCATGGATAACTTGGATCTGGATGAATTTTTTGCACAGCTATTGGTGTCTGAAGGTTTCACAAATCTTGAAGAGGTCGCTTACGTAGAGCGTGATGAGCTTTTGGTTATTGATGGAGTTGATGAAGGCACGGCGGAAGAATTGCAGGCCCGCGCCCGTGATGTTTTGGAAGCTGCCGCTAAAACTGCTTTGGCGAATGCGCGTGCTCTTGGTTCGGAAGATAGTCTTATCGAGTTTGACGGTTTGACGCCTCAAATGATTGAAGCATTGGCAAAAGATGACGTTAAAACGTTGGAAGATTTTGCGACTTGTGCTGATTGGGAACTTGCTGGCGGGTGGACAACAGTTGACGGTGAACGCCACAAAGATGACGGAGTGCTGGAACCATTTGACGTTTCATTGGAAGAAGCTCAGCACTTGGTAATGACAGCACGTGTTCTTTTAGGCTGGGTGGATCCAGCAGAATTGGAAGCCAATAATGAAGAAGAGGAACTAGACGTGAGCACTACTGAGGGGTCTGAGGTCTGATTCTCAGGCCTTGAGGCAAACTCATGGGACGCGGTGGCTCCTTTAAAGATCGGTCAGATGGACCTAAACGCAAATGTATTGCGACAAATGAGTTGCATCTAAAAGATATTTTGATTCGTTTTGTTGTGGGTCCTGATGACCAAATTGTCCCCGATATAGCCGGTAAACTTCCGGGTCGAGGGATTTATGTGTTGGCGCTTCGCTCTGCACTTGAAACAGCGGTAGAAAAAAAACTGTTTGGACGTGCGGCAAAGAAACCCGTGACGGTATCAAACGATTTGGTTAACGAAGTGGAACGGCAATTGGCCCGGCGCGTGGTTGATTTGATTGCCTTATCAAGAAAGTCTGGCAAAGCTGTGGCTGGTTATGAAAAAGTTAAGGGCTGGCTTCAAATGGAAGAAGCTCAAGTCCTTGTTCAAGCGGTGGATGGATCGGGGCGTGGCAAGTCCAAGCTTAGTACTCCGCATTACGGAAGTTACATCGGATTTTTAACATCTGATGAGTTGGGCTTGGCGTTTGGTCGTCAAACTGTGATACACGGTGCTCTAGCCTCTGGCGGACTCACGCAACGTGTTGTAGAGGAAGCCAACCGTTTACGCGGTGTGCGCGAAAATGAAGGCGGCAGCGGTCGCTTGGAAGGATAGACGAGCTTTATGAGCGATACAGACGGTAAAAAAACATTAGGTCTGCGCGGTGGTGCGCGGCCAGGCAACGTAAAACAAAGTTTTAGCCACGGGCGGACTAAGAATGTTGTTGTCGAAACGAAACGCAAACGGGTTGTTGTACCCAAGGCAGGGGCTCCTAAGGCCACTGGAACTGGTAAAGCATCTGGTGGAGATCCAAGTCGCCGCCCTGCCGGTATTTCTGATGCAGAAATGGATCGGCGCCTTAAGGCTGTTCAGGCTGCCAAGTCACGCGAAGCTGAAGAATCGGTAAAGCGTGCAGCGGAGGAAAAAATCCGTGAAGAGGACAGAGAGCGGCGTCGGGCAGAAATAGAGGTCAAGGAACGCGCAGAACAAGAACGGCTTGAAACGGTTCGTATCAAAGAAGAAGAAGAAGCGCGTAAACTTGCTGAACAAACTGCTGCGGCACAGGCAGCTGCAGAAGTTATAATCACAAAGCCAGCGCCTCGACAACAAACTCAGGCCCCTTCAGCAGCACCGCGTAAAAATGAGCGGGAGCAAACGCAACGGCCGAAAAATCGTAGTGATGATAGTCGCCGTTCGGGTAAACTGACTCTTTCTGAAGCAACAGGGGGTGGCGCTGGACGTCACCGCTCTATGGCGTCAATGAAGCGTAAGCAGGAGCGTGCGCGTCAAAAAGCCATGGGAGGTTCTGTTGAGCGTGAGAAGGTCGTTAGAACCGTTAATTTACCTGAGGCAATAGTCGTTTCAGAGCTTGCCAACCGGATGTCAGAGCGTGTGGGTGACGTTGTTAAGTCACTTATGCAAATGGGCTTGATGCTTACACAAAATGAAACAATTGACGCGGATACTGCAGAATTAATTATTGGAGAGTTTGGTCACAAGGTTCAGCGTGTGTCAGATGCCGATGTTGAAGATGTCATTAACGAGATCATTGATGATGAAGGCGATTTGGTGCCACGTCCACCGGTCATTACAATCATGGGTCACGTTGATCATGGTAAAACATCTCTACTTGACGCCATCCGTGACGCAAAAGTGGTTTCGGGTGAAGCTGGTGGTATTACTCAGCACATTGGTGCGTATCAGGTGAAAACTGATGGTGGTGCGAAACTGTCGTTCCTTGATACACCGGGTCACGCAGCCTTTACTTCAATGAGATCGCGCGGTGCTCAGGTCACTGATATTGTGGTTTTAGTTGTGGCTGCGGATGACGCAGTTATGCCGCAAACCATTGAAGCGATTAATCACGCTAAAGCAGCTAAGGTTCCAATGATCGTTGCGATTAACAAAATGGATAAACCTGAAGCAAATCCCGATAAAGTGCGTACAGATTTATTGCAGCATGAGGTCATTGTAGAAAAGATGTCTGGTGAGGTACAGGATGTTGAGGTCTCGGCGACTACCGGTCTGGGTCTGGATTCACTGTTAGAGTCAATTGCATTACAGTCAGAGCTTCTAGAACTCAAAGCAAACCCAGATCGTGCCGCACAGGGTGCTGTAATTGAGGCGCAACTTGATGTAGGCCGCGGCCCGGTAGCTACAGTTTTGATTCAAAACGGCACGCTACGACAGGGTGATATTTTTGTTGTAGGTGAACAGTACGGTAAAGTACGCGCACTGATAAATGATAAGGGCGAACGGGTTAAAGAGGCTGGACCTTCAGTTCCTGTTGAGGTTCTTGGTTTAAACGGTACACCTGAAGCTGGCGATGTTCTTAATGTCACCGAGACAGAAGCACAGGCGCGTGAAATTGCAGAATACCGTTCAAACGCCGCCAAAGATAAACGAGCGGCGGCTGGTGCAGCGACAACTCTCGAGCAATTGATGGCGACTGCCAAAGCGGATGAGGATGTAAGCGAATTACCAATACTGGTTAAAACAGATGTCCAAGGTTCTGCTGAAGCAATTGTTCAGGCGATGGAAAAGATTGGCAATGATGAGGTACGCGTGCGTGTACTTCACTCCGGTGTTGGTGCGATTACTGAAACGGACATTGGTCTGGCCGAAGCATCTGGTGCCCCTGTTATGGGCTTTAATGTTCGCGCAAATACATCTGCTCGGAACACGGCCAACCAAAAAGGTGTCGAAATACGATACTATTCAGTTATCTATGATCTTGTTGATGACGTGAAAGCGGCGGCCTCGGGTTTGTTGAGTGCAGAAATCCGCGAAACCTTTATTGGCTATGCCGAGATTAAAGAGGTCTTTAAAGTTTCACATGTTGGAAAAGTTGCCGGGTGTCTGGTTACTGAAGGTGTGGCACGCCGCTCAGCGGGCGTACGCTTGCTGCGTGATAATGTTGTTATTCATGAGGGTACCTTGAAGACATTAAAACGCTTTAAAGATGAAGTGGCAGAAGTTCAGTCAGGCCAGGAATGTGGTATGGCCTTTGAAAATTATGATGATATTAGAGAAAAAGACGTCATCGAAATTTTTGAGCGTGAAGAAGTGGCGCGTTCACTGACTTAAGTTACAGTTTTTAGATAATAAAAAGGGATGGTATTAATTGTCCCTTTTTATCTTTAGCAATAAAACAGTAATTTTTCATCTTTTAGAAAATAGAAGCTTATGGCTTTTATTTCAAAGCCAATCACGCAAAATTGGGATGAGTGGGATGTCTGCTGCGGGCATTGGATATGATTTTAAATCATTGGCGCGCACCCAATTTAAGGCCTGATTTTCTCGAGATTGCGGTGTGCCCTCCCATTTTCGACAAGCAAATAAGGGCATAAGTAGATGAAAGTTATCATAGCTGTGGCTCGCAAAGGATAAAGGCGCGAGGCATGATTTCCACGTATTAATGCCTAATTCTTCTTCAAGTTCACGCACTAAAGCCGCTTCCGGTGTTTCACCTAATTCCACTTTGCCACCTGGAAACTCCCAAAGGCCAGCCATCGATTTGCCTTTGGGTCTTTGTGCTAAGAGTACCCGGCCATCCACATCAATAAGTGCAACAGCCGCTACTAAAACAATTTTTAAGTTGTTCATGATCGATAATCTGCATTGATCTCAATATATCCGTGCGTCAGATCACAGGTCCAGACAGTCATATTTGATGACCCCATTCCAATATCAACCCGAATGCAGATATGTTCGGATTTCATATACTTAGCAGCCAGGTCTTCCTCGTAGGAGGGGCTAACCCAACCGTTTTCTGCAACCAAAATATCTCCAAACCAAATTGAGAGAGTATCGCGATCTGCGGGTGCACCAGATTTTCCAATTGCCATTACCACGCGACCCCAGTTGGGATCCTCACCCGCAATGGCAGTTTTTACGAGTGGTGAGTTGGCAATAGACATTGCGTGGGTTTTTGCAGCAGCTTCATCCGTCGCTCCCGTAACACAGATTTCTACAAATTTTGTTGCACCTTCGCCATCACAAACAACCTGATGCGCTAAATCCTGCATTACAGATTGGACAGCACTTTCAAATACAGTGCTTTCAGATGCATCTATGCCACTGGCTCCTGTGGCGGCAAACAGTAGCGTATCAGAAGTTGATGTATCGCTATCAACGGTGATGCAATTAAATGTCTTATTGACCAAACGGGTCGTTATATTTTGCAATTTTTTCTGTGCAACTTGTGCATCAGTGAAAATATAAACCAACATTGTGGCCATATTTGGCGCAATCATACCGCTGCCTTTAGCGATCCCTGCTATTTTAATTTTATTACCATTAACTTCGCAAACTGCCATCGCTCCTTTTGCGTAGGTATCGGTTGTCATTATTGCGGTCGCCGCTTCGGTAATTTTATCGGGCGCTAGATTAGCATTTAATTCAGTAAGTTTTTTGGTAATCCGGTCAAAGGGTAGTGGTTCACCTATAACGCCTGTTGAGGCGGTGAAAACACGTCCAGCTGGAATTTGTGTGGCATCTGATGTAGCATTCACTATTGCTTGAACTGCTTCGATGCCTTTCTGGCCAGTGAAGGCGTTAGCATTACCAGCATTCACAAGAATTGCTGCACCGTTTTGTTCTGAACCACCTAGTTTTTTCTGGCAATCTAGAACGGGAGCGGACCGGGTTGCAGATTGTGTGAAAGTACCTGCAATTGACGTTCCGGGTATGCATTTTGCTAACATAACATCTGGACGGTTCTGATATTTAACCGCCGCTGAAATTGTTGCAAACTTGACACCATCGATCTCCAGCAGCGTGGGAAACGCTGCTGGAGCAAGTGGAGATTTTGGTAATGAACTAGCCATTTTTCAGTCTACTAATGAAACATCTTTGAGTATGGCCGGATCAATGTTATCCAATGATTTTCTATCAACGTTGGCATCAGCAGTAAGTTTATCGATATGCTCTTGATATGCTTTTGCTGCAATCTCGTTTTCAAGAGAGCTGCGGAGTTCATCGAGGGAAGGAACCGCTGTTTTTCGTAGCTCACCTAGTGTGATGACATGCCAGCCAAATTGGGTCTGCACGGGGGTAGATAGACCACCAACTTCCAAATCTACAACAGCTGCTTCGAATTCGGGGACCATAGCGCCTGCGCCAAACCACCCAAGGTTACCGCCGTTAGAACTTGATGGGCCTGTTGATTTGGCAACTGCTGTTTCGGCAAAATCTGCACCACCTTCAATTTCGGCAATCACTGCAAGGGCTTCCTCTTCTGTCTCTACGAGGATGTGAGAGGCATTGTATTCATCAGCTGGAACGAAATCTTTTACCTGTGTATTATAGAGAGCTTTCACTTTTTCTTCGGTAATCGCTTGTTCCATAAATTCCTCAATGGCTACGTTTGCGATTATTGAACGTGTTTCATTTTCAAGTGCGAGAGTAACCTTATTAGGAATTTCGCCTTGAAACGATTGCGAAAGCAGGGCTTGGCTCACGAGCTGGTTAAGAATTCCAGGAAAAAGTTCAGCATCAGGAATTTTTTGATATTCCTCAGGTAATGTAGCTCGGGCAATTATCATGTGGCCAATGGTAATTTTCTCGTCGTTGACCTCTGCAACAACGGTATCAGCGTCTTGTGCAGTCGCGGGCATTGCTAATGTGGCAATTAGGCCAAAAATCGGTAATGAAAGGTAACGTTTTGTCATAGATTAGTCCTAAGGCTGGTTGTGCACTGGGTACGCGCATTGACACGGTTTGGCGCGACCCTTACATCGCCCTATGGGCTTAGTGCAAGTTGGCTTCCGCTAGTTGTATCTATGACCTTGAAGCGCGCACGGCAAGCGGCCGCTGCACAATATAAATTGATCGGCTGGAGAACGCATGCTCGGTTTTGGAACTCTCACCAAAAAGGTGTTTGGCACCCCTAATGATCGCAAGATCAAAACTGTGCGGCCATTAGTTGATTCGATCAACGCTTTGGAAGCAGAATTTGAAGCTACCAGCGATGTGGGACTAAAAGAGCGTACCCAAGCTTTGGCTAAAAGAGCCATTGAAGGTGAAGCTTTAGATGATCTGTTACCCGAAGCTTTTGCAAACTGCCGTGAAGCAGCAAAACGGGCGCTAGGCTTGCGTGCTTATGATACGCAGTTGATGGCCGCGATATTTCTGCATCAAGGTAATATTGCAGAGCAGAAGACTGGTGAAGGTAAGACCCTCACTGCTACATTTGCTGTTTACCTTAATGCTATTACTGGCAAGGGTGTCCACGTTGTGACCGTCAACGACTATCTTGTGCGTCGTGATGCGGAATGGATGGGAAAAGTTTTTGGCGCGCTTGGTTTGACCACTGGTGTTGCCGTTTCAGGCATGGCGGAAGACGAAAAACGAACAGCTTACGCTTGTGACGTTACCTATGCCACAAATAATGAACTGGGTTTCGATTATTTGCGAGATAATATGAAGCCCTCAATTGATCAAATGGTTCAGCGTGATCATCATTATGCTATTGTAGATGAAGTTGACAGCATTCTGATCGATGAGGCACGTACGCCACTTATTATTTCTGGTCACCTGGCTGATAGATCTGAACTGTATGTGACCATCGATGCAATTATTCCGCTTATTCAACCCGAGCATTATTTGCTCGACGAAAAACAGCGAAACGTTACGTTCACGGACGAAGGCAACGAGTTTCTCGAAGCTCAACTGCAGGAGCGTAATCTGATCGAAGCTGATGCATCTCTCTACGATCCGGAAAGCACTACGATTGTTCATCATGTGAATCAGGGCCTTCGTGCTCATGTAATGTTCAAAAAAGATAAAGATTATATCGTCCGTGATGACGAAGTTGTTTTAATTGATGAATTTACTGGTCGAATGATGGCAGGGCGCCGACTTTCAGAGGGGCTTCACCAAGCTCTTGAGGCAAAAGAAAATGTGACGATCCAACCAGAGAATCAAACCTTGGCGTCAGTTACATTCCAAAACTATTTTCGTCTCTATGATAAATTGGCAGGAATGACGGGTACTGCGGCCACTGAAGCAGAAGAATTTGGTGAGATTTACGGTCTTGGTGTTGTGGATGTACCCACTAACCGTCCGATTACACGAATTGATGAAGATGATCGGGTATTCCGCACAGGCACTGAAAAATACGGTGCTATGGTCAAAGAAATCAAAACAGCTCATGAAGACGGCCAACCTGTGTTAGTGGGTACTACTTCTATTGATAAGTCTGAGATGTTCAGCACGATGTTGAAAGCTGAAAACATCCCTCACAATGTTTTGAACGCTCGCCAGCATGAACAGGAAGCGCAAATTATCGCAGATGCAGGCAAACTGGCTGCGGTGACTATTGCGACTAACATGGCTGGCCGAGGCACAGATATTCAGTTGGGTGGTAACGTTGATCTTAAAGTTCTTGAAGCAATTGTCGCAGACCCCAAAATTGATCCTGATGAAGTTCGTGCGCGCATTGAAGGCGAGCACGAGGAAGAGAAGCAAAAAGTTTTGGCAGCAGGTGGCTTATTTGTTTTAGCTTCTGAGCGGCATGAAAGCCGACGGATTGACAACCAGTTACGTGGTCGATCAGGTCGTCAGGGTGACCCGGGCCGTACGTCATTTTATCTCTCTCTTGAAGATGATCTTATGCGTATCTTTGGTTCGGATAGATTGGATAAAGTTTTAAAAACTCTCGGTCTCGAAGAAGGCGAAGCAATTGTGCATCCATGGGTAAATAAATCTTTGGAACGCGCACAAGCCAAGGTTGAAGGGCGTAACTTCGATATTCGTAAACAGTTACTTAAGTTTGACGATGTAATGAATGACCAACGTAAGGTTGTATTTGGGCAACGTCGCGAAATTATGGAGGCAAATGACTTATCCGAGATTACTTCGGATATGCGTGATCAAGTTGTAGACGATTTGATTGATCAGTTCATGCCTCCCAATACTTATGCAGATCAATGGGATACGGAAGGTTTGCACACGGCAGTGATTGAGCGTCTAGGTCTCGATTTGCCGGTGGTAACGTGGTGTGAAGAAGAAGGCGTTGACGATGAACAAATTAGTGATCGTCTTGTTGAAGCCAGTGATAAATTGATGGCAGATAAAACTGCCTCATTTGGCTCTGAGAATATGCGGAACATTGAGAAGCAATTAATTTTGCAAGCTATTGATAGCAAATGGCGTGAACACTTGTTGACATTGGAGCACTTACGCTCAGTCGTTGGGTTCCGCAGCTATGCGCAGCGGGATCCATTAAATGAATATAAAAATGAAGCATTTCAGTTATTTGAAACGATGCTGGATAGCTTGCGGAATGAAGTTACAGAAAAACTTGCCTTAATTCGCCCTTTAACTGATGAAGAGCGCAAGGCCATGATTGCTGAGATGGCAGCGCAGGAAACGTCACTGCCACCAGAGCCTGCTGCTGACGCAGAGCCAATTGCACCAAATGTTAAAGCAAGTGCGCCTAAATTTAACGAAAATGACCCGTCGACATGGGGTAAACCTGGCCGAAATGATCCCTGCCCATGTGGGTCAGGTAAGAAGTTCAAACATTGCCACGGGCGTCTTGTCTGAATTACCCACCTGTAAAGCGATAATAGGTTAAAATTTTAAATAATCATTTGAGTTGCGTAACTGGTACACCAAATATTTGAGCGCATTCATTATCGCGGAGCATACATCGGATAATAGGCTTCTTCACACCTGCACCACGATACATTGCGTGGAGAAAGAGATGTGCAGTTCCCGGATCACTCATGAATGGCGATTGCCTTAATTTGATTTTTTGCTCTCCTTCCTTGGCTTTGTAGATTACTTGGCCTTCCTTGATAGTAATCAAAACCTGAAGCTGATCGAGAGTTTCGGCATCTACAGTAACTGGATTATCTGATAAAATTACAAAATCTGCTAGTTTTCCATTTTTCAATGGAACCTTTACTATTTTTTTCAAAATGCTGCCATTCAGGCCAAAGCGTCGTTGCTTTTAAGGCTATAATTACATCAACCCGCTGATGTGGTCCAGGAATATCACCTGAACTCAAAAGTAAAAATTATCAGAAAAACATTGTTTGTGTGAGGAATTTTACACACTCCTTCTAGAGGTAGCTGGCTTAAAATCGTAGGTGAGTTTGCGTAAAGTGCGAGCTATTTCTAAAAGTTTATACCCATATATCTCATAAAGCCTGAATAATGTTGTTGTATATGGTCTCAGTAGCAGAAAATTGTTATTATTTGGATCTTGTATTTTCGATTTGGAATATTGGCTTAAAGTTCAATATATCCATGACTATTTTCCTAATGTTTGTGATATTCTTCTTACAAGACCAGGAATACGGTTTTCGTTTGCACCGGAAAAACCAAGAACGAGGGCTGGCGGATCTGAGAAAGTGAGCGAATATACTGACAGGGGTAATGACTCTATGCCACGTTTAAGTAGTGCGTGGTGCGCCGCTCGATCATCTGAGTTAGGTGAAAGCCACGCCAACATATGCATGCCAGCGTCAGTTGGTTGTGGCGTGATAAAACTGGCACAATCTTTTGACAGGCACTCGAAAAGGACATCCCTGCGTTCGCGGTAAATTCTCCGAGTTTTGCGGATGTGTTCATTAAATCGTCCATCGTCCATGAAATCAGACATGGCCTGCTCCACGACAGCTGAAGAGCTTTGACCAAGTAAAGTCTTAGCTTGCGCAAAAGCTTCGCTAAGGCCAGGTGGTACGACGATATAGCCAAGCCGCATTGCCGCAAACATAGATTTGGAAAACGTACCGACGTAAAAAACCCTTCTTTCACTGTCAAGCGCGCTTAAGGCAGGCAGGGGTCTGCCGCGATATCTAAACTCACTGTCGTAGTCATCCTCAATAATATAAGTGTTATTTTCCCTGGCATATTTTAAAAGATCGAGCCGTCGTGCTAGGCTCATTGTAATACCAAGTGGCTGCTGGTGTGACGGGGTTGTGAAGATTACTTTTGGCTTAGGATGTTTTTGTGCAGCAAAATGAAGGTCAATCCCTTCATCATCAATTGGAACGGGGGCCACATTTGCGCCCATGATCTGCATTACATCGCGCCCTGCGATATGCCCAGGATTTTCATACCATACAGTGTCACCTCGGTTCAGAAGAACAAAGGCAATCAGGACAAAGGCCTGCTGTGCACCTGAAGTTATAACGATTTCGCTGGGATCAACCTGCATTCCACGGGCTTCCATCAGATGATTGGCGATAGATACGCGCAAAGCTTCATTCCCAACAATATTTCCGTAACTCAGATTTTGACGCGTTCCCTTCTGAGTAGCCTCTAAAAGATATTTCATCCAAATTTTTACGGGAAAAAAATCTAGGCCTGGAACACCTGGACGGAATGGTGCTGTCTCGCCATGCCGAACGCTCGCCTTTGAAGACAGGATTGGTACAGCTTGATCCGGTATAATAATATCTGGCTTGTTGCACCTTTTGGTTGGAAATTCGATTTTTGGTGCTGTTTCCAAGTTCAGCCCTTTTGTTACAAAAGTCCCAGACCCCGTTCTGGCGTCTAAGTAGCCTTCTGCGATCAGTTGTTCATAAACAGATTTCACTGTGATCCGGGATACACTTAGCTCAGAGGCCAATTCCCGCGTAGATGGCAATTTTCTTGATGATTGAAGAGTCCCGTCCAAAATTAGGCGACGCAAGAATGTTTCAATCTGACGGTAGATTGGGACTGAGCTGTCCCGATCAACTTCAAACCCTTGCAGTAAGGCACCCCTAACATATTTTACCAAAGCATTCCTCAATTGGATCTATAATTTATATGTTAATGGGTATATTCGATACACCCACTTGTAAATAGTCTCATCATGAATCGGAATGTTCGGGCGACATGAGGATAAGGTGGTGACACAAATATGACCAAAATTGATAATTATTTTTTCCCTTATGGGCTGCATTTGTTACAGCGCTGGCAGGCGGGTGATACCAAAGCAAAAGTTGAGATGACCGAGTTCTTTGATGCCGCTATTGCAGGCGAGTTTGATGATAATTTCAAACAGCTGGCGCCAGCGAATAAGGTTCATTCCACAGCTTCGGTCCATATGCTGGGCTTGGCAGTTTTGCATGATCTGTATGGCATTCAAGGGCACGAATATTATCATGATGATCCATACCGATATGTTCGGGCCAATCTTGCAGTTAGCAGACTTTTAGGAATCAGTAAATTTTATACAACTTGGGCACTCTATGCTTGGACCTGTGAGCCACTTGGTCAAACCATGATGTACCCCGATAAATTTCCACCAGGTGCTGATCCGGATGCTATCCTCATTACAAAAGATAATTGGCAAGATTTAGGTACGCCTGATTTTTCAACCGGCGTCCCTGCTGCAATAGATGGTATCCTGAGGGTTGCTCAAGAACTGACAGGTGTTGCGCCTTTGTTGCAGATATCAGCGCCCTACAGTCTTGCAGCGGACATCTATGGTCAGGAACCTTTGTTGGCGGATGTTGTGAATAACCCTGATCGGGTGAATGCGCTACTGAACCATCTTGGTGATGTTGTACTGGCACCCTGGATGGATCATTTCTTTACCCAGTTTCCAGATGGGTGGGTGGAACTATCTGATGCCTCGGGTTCACCGTTCTTCATTGGGCCGGAAAATTGTCAAACCATGTCAATTCGCTCAATCCGTCACATGTTGCAGGGGAAGGCATATGCGGATCGGGTATTCGACAATAACTATCGCGGTGATTTTGTAGCCGAAGTAAAAAAGAAAGCTCGGGCCTCGCGTCGTCGAGGGACTGCAAGTGAAGGAAATGATGCACAAAGCGGTGCTAAATTACTAGATCTTACTGATGCCAAGGTCAGTGTGAATCCCCTGTTTATCATGCGGTTAGAGTCTGATAAAGTGGACATTTCTTTCTATGAGGAACAGGCTATCCAGCGAAACATGCCTCTAACCGTTGGAGTTGGATCGCCTGAAATAGATCGTAATAGTATTGAGGATCTCAATGCTAAAAAGTTAGAAATTACGGATCAAGCTCGAGCCCATGTGGCTGCGATAAAACGGGTTTGCGAATCCGTTGATTTGCCTAAGGATAACCACGTTGGGCAATCTTGGCCCAGCCATATATATTTTGAGGATATTAACGGAGAATCACAATTTGAACTGGTGGAGATCGTCCTGAATGAGGTGCACAACTGTGCGTCGATTGAACGGCTTGGGTAATTTGATATTCGCATGAATGCTCCACTATCCAATCACAAATCCTTCGTGCTTGATACAATGATGACCCGGATTATGGTGTTGGTTGCTGATGGTGTTTCTTTGACCACTTTGTCTTCCACACTCGAACCGTTTCAGCATGCAAACGCAATCTTAGGGTATAGCCGATTTGAACTTCAGCTTGTTTCGCTGAGAGATAAAAATCCGAAAACTATGGCAGGTATCTGTGTTTCTTGTGATGCGCAGTCTAGTGAGGTTCTTGGTCATTGCAATGTTGCGAACCGACCTGATCAGGTGATTTTGTGCTGTGGGCAGATACTTAAAGAGCATGACAAAGGGCCGATGCGCATGTTTGTGCAAAGGGTTGTTCAATCCAGTGTTCCTTTATTCGCTCTTGGGGCTGCTTGCTCTGTTGTCGCTGCTGCTGGCTTGATAAATGGTGAAAAATGCGCTGCACATTGGAAAACCATCGCACCGTTGGGAGAAAAATTTCCAGATATTAAATTTGAAAATGTACTTTTTACCGGTGATGGCAAAGTTGCGAGTTGTGCGGGTGAACTGGCAACATTTGATCTGATTGTAGGGTTTATCGAAAAGACATGTGGGCCTCGCATCAGCAGTGAGATTTGCAATCACTTTCTGGCTAGTGGCAAACGAAGTGGTGCGACTGTTCAGTTGCTTAATGGTGATGCTCTGATCTGTGAGGATGAAAGGTTTCAGCATGTGTTGCGCATTATGACTGAAACGATTGAAACACCTATCTCACAAATCGAGATTGCCCGCCGTGTTGGCCTGTCCTTACGTCAAATTGAAAGGATTTTTGCACGTCACAGCTTTGATCCACCTTCAAAATATTACATAAACCTTAGGTTAACACGGTCACGCCAACTTCTGGAACAAACCAGAATGCCCTTAACTGAAGTGGCTCTTGCTTGTGGTTTCAGCAATCTTTCTGCGTTTAGCAAGAACTATAGAAGGGTATATGGCGCCACTCCCAAAAGTACGCGGGCCTGTTTCACAGGAAAATATCTTGGTCATGTGGAGCCGATTAGCGGCCTTTGCACGTAATATTTCTCAGCCAAGTTCTCGCTTTTAAGCGTTTCTCTGCAAACGTTAGCGAAAGTTTCGATCAGTTTTGTTGGAACGGAGCGTTTGGTAAAAGCCAACCCGTATTGTGCCGTGGGTCCGTCATCTTTAAGCGGGATGTATGCCAATTCGCTGCCGTCATAGGCCCGTTTGTTTACAGGGCGCATAATTAAAATTGCGTATCCTTCTCCGGCGGCCACCAAACTTCGTACCAATTCATAAGATTTTGCCTGATGCTTGATACGAGGGCGCAGGTTTACTCGTGAAAACATTGATAGGAAGAATTGTTGTGTGATTGGTAGGTTTAAAGCAACCATATCCCGGTCTGCTAACTGTTGCAGAGATATTGATTGCTCTTTGCTTAGTGGATCATCCTTTGACAAAAGCACGTAGGGTGGAGCTTCGATTAGGGATTCAAACTCGATTCCTGGACTAGGGTACATGTTATAGGTTAGAGCAACATCGATACTACCGTGTGAAAGCATATTATTAAGTTCATCAAGATCTACCTCGTGTACGCGGATTGAAATATTAAAACCACGTTCCCGAAGACCCTTTAGAATGATTGGTACTATGAATGCCGCAGTTGGAAAGAAACAGCCAACTTCGACGACACCGTGTGGACTTCGCCGTAGATTGCGGGCCTCACCATCAAATTCTTGAGCATTTTCCAAAAGCCGTCTGGCTTGAGCGATAAAACGACGTCCGACTGGGGTCAACTGCACTCGATGTGGTCTTTCCCTAATGAAAAGCTTTAACTGATATTCAGCCTCAACCTTTTGTATAGCTGCGCTAATTGCCGGTTGTGAAATTGCAAGTTTTTCTGCTGCAGCTGAAATACTACCGTGATCTGCAACTGCGACAGTGTAAGTTAACTGACGAAATGGTGTCATTATAAAAAAACCTGAGGTTATTTAAAATTTTATACTATTTTACAAATAATAGAATCAATTGCAACTTTAGCCCTGTTGCTTCAGCAGATTAAAGAAAAGAGACGAATGCGATCGTCATATTATTGTTACTTAGTTTGCATAAAGTTGGTGCAAAAGGCGCCGAAAGCTAAGTAAAAGGGGAAACTAGTGGCTAGCATAGCACTTAGTGGAGTGACCAAATCCTATGGTGGTCAGTCTGTTATAAATGGCGTGGATTTAGATATTCATGATGGAGAGTTCCTAACTTTGGTGGGGCCCTCCGGATGTGGAAAATCAACGACGCTTCGGATAATTGCCGGATTGGAAACACAAACAGCTGGTGATGTGTCGATAGATGGAAGTCTTGTTAACGAAACGCGGCCAAGCCTGCGTGATTTGGCGATGGTGTTTCAATCCTATGCGCTCTACCCCCATCTTACCGTGCGTCAGAATTTGATTACGCCACTGCGTTTAAGAGATTTAAATTTTTGGGAAAGATTTCCATTATTGGGCCATTTGGTGCCAAGCCGTCGAGCTAAGATGGCGCAAATTGAAAAAGAAGTTCAACTTGTTTCAGAGACGCTGAAAATCGAGCCGCTTTTGGCTCGAAAGCCTGGTCAACTTTCAGGTGGTCAACGTCAGCGAGTTGCTCTTGGTCGGGCGATGGTGCGCAACCCAGCTGCGTTTTTGATGGATGAGCCCTTATCGAATCTTGATGCGAGTTTAAGAGTGCATATGCGGGCTGAGCTGTCGGCTTTACATAAGAAACTGAAAACCACTTTTGTTTATGTCACGCATGATCAGGCAGAAGCTTTAACAATGTCGGATCGTATCGCGGTGATGATGGATGGCGATTTACTGCAATTGGGATCGCCCGAAGAAGTGTATCAAAACCCTCAAGATATTCGAGTGGCTGAATTCATTGGCAGCCCTAAAATGAATATTCTGCCCGGAAACTGCGATGAGCTTGGAAATATTACATGTGCCGGTTTTAGTCTTGACGGAACGCTTGAGATCCCGAGCCCTGGCCCCGTTTCGGTGGGATTTCGTCCTGAACATTTGACGCTAACTGAGCCGAATGCTGACCAGAGCTTGGCGGGCAAATTAACCTATAAAGAAAACCTCGGATCCGATGTATTTTTTCACATCGCGCAAGAGGGAATTGAAGGTTCAATCATTATTCGGGCGCAACCTTTAATTTCGACGCCGCAACAACCGGGTGATATTATTCATTGTACGCCTGTCCCAGGTAAACCTTTGGTGTTTGGCCCCGACGGGCAGCGGCTAGACTTTAAGGCTTTGGCCCAATCTGGAACATCATCCTAATGGGTCGTTCGAAAGCGCATTATTGGTTCGTTGGACCGGCAATTCTTTTGATGCTTTTGTTGTTGATTGCGCCAGTCGTTGTTGCTGCCGCATTATCCATGACCGATTACAGCCTTGGTAACAGTGGTTTTAATTGGATCGGTTGGGAGAATTATGAAAAGCTTTTCACCCGGCGTAGCTATAGTAAAATGTTCACAGCCTCACTAACCTATGTATTGCTGGTGGTTCCGATATCGGTTGCTTTGGGGCTGGGCTCGGCGCTTTTGATTTCTAGTCTGCGGATTGGCGGCGAGCTTTATAAAGCGATCTTTTTCTTGCCTGTTATGGCCACTTTGCTTGCGATGGCCATCGTTTGGGAATTTGCTCTTAACCCCATCGTTGGGGTGGTAAATGATATTCTGCGCTCGGGCTGTGATAAATCTGTGATCTATGGTTTCCTGTCCGGGTCTTGGTTGGGCTATGATCCATTAGAAAGTTGGTATGGATCCGCGTGTGAAAAGAAATTCCCACTATGGCTGGGCGATCGAAAATATGCACTTGGTACGATTGCATTTATCGGGATCTGGCAAGCCTTCGGTTTTAATATGGTCCTCTATCTTGCTGGGCTGACCTCGGTTCCACGAGAGCTGTATCAGGCCGCTCAAATGGATGGTGCTGATAGCGCTTGGGAAAGATTCAAACTGGTAACTTGGCCAATGCTGGGGCCCACACATGTCTTCGTGATCACCATTTCTTCTATCCGATCCTTTCAAGTTTTTGATACAGTTGAAGCGTTGACGGAAGGGGGCCCGTCAAAATCAACCTATGTGATGATCTATGCTATGTTTGAAAAGGGCGTGCGGCAGAATCTGTTGGGAATGGGATCTGCAATTACAATCGTATTTCTCATATTCGTGCTGATCCTGACCTTGGTGCAGGTGTATTTTGTCAATCGGAAGGTGCACTACTGATGTATATTCAAACCAGTTGGCTGGGAGAGTTCTTCAAGCACAGTTTGTTGATGGCGGGGGCTGTTGTAGTTTTATTGCCCTTTTATTTGATGTTGTCTTATTCCATGAAAAGCCCTGCCGAAATAGAAACCAATACTGGTGGGTTTTTTGGCGCCCAACAAATCATGACTGATAACCGCTGCGTCAAAGTTGGCAATCCCGAAGAAGACTGCCTGAAGCGTCCAATTGTTTATAATTACACAGCAGCATTCAAAGAAGCCCCTTTGGTGCGCTATATGCTTAATGGTGTGTTCGTTACTGTGAGCATTTTCATCATTCAGGTTATTATTGCATTACCCTGTGCTTATGCCCTTTCTAAGCTTAGGTTTTGGGGACGAAACGTAGTGTTTGGCATGGTGATCTTCTGTCTGCTGATCCCCGTGCATGCAATCGCTTTGCCGCTGTATATTATGCTGGCAAAGGTTGGTTTAACCAACACCTATGCGGCGCTTATCGTGCCCTGGAGTATATCGGTGTTTGGTATATTTTTGATGCGGCAGTTTTTTATGACTGTTCCAGATGATTTGATTGATGCCGCGCGCATGGATGGAATGAGTGAATTTTCTATTGTTTGGCAGGTGATGCTGCCTACAGCTGTTCCGGCCCTTCTGGCGTTTGGCATTTTTTCAGTTGTTGCCCATTGGAATGATTATTATTGGCCGCGCGTTGTGATCACAGGGAATAAAGATCTGATGACACCTCCCTTGGGATTGCGGATGTTCAAGTCAGATATGGATGGAAATGAATATGGTCCTATGATGGCCGCGACCACTGTTATTGTTTTACCCTTAGTGATTATCTTTTTGCTTGCGCAAAGGCGTTTCATTGAAGGGATCACGATGACGGGAATGAAATAAGAATTTAGAGGGATACCGGTCTGTTTGAAAGCAGTGCCGGTTTAAACGAGGAGCTTGATGCGTTGCAAACGCACTTAGTTCTTAAAATTTAGGAGGTAAATATGAAGAACTTGACTAAAATTTCAGCAATTGCTCTGGCCACCAGTGTTCTTACGACACCGGTTCAAGCGGTTGAAATAGAAGTAGGCTATGCTTACTCGTCACTTTTTGATGTTACAATGGAGCGGCTCATACCTGAGTTTAATAAAGCGCATCCGGATATCGATGTGAAATTCCGTGCAACATATGAAAATTATGAGGATGGAACAAATACTATTCTACGCGAGTCTGTTGCGGGTGATTTGCCAGATGTGACCTTTCAGGGTTTGAACCGGCAGGCGCTATTGGTTGAAAAAGGGATTGCAAAATCTCTTGAGCCGTTCATTGCCGCCGAAGCAGATTTTGCAAAAGACGGCTATCATCAGGCGATGCTGGATCTCGGCACTTTTAACGGTGAAGTATATGGCTTGCCCTATTCGGTTTCATTGCCCGTTGGCTATTACAATATGGACAACCTAAACGCCGTTGGCATTACCGAGCTGCCAACCACTTGGGATGAAGTGATTGCCGCTTGTCATACGTTGATGGACGCTGGTCATAAAACACCTATGTGGTGGGGCTGGAGCGTTACTGGGAACTGGTTTTTCCAAGCTTTGATGTGGAGCCAAGGAGAGCCCATCCTTAAAGATGGTAAAGTAAATTTTGACGGAGAGGCTGGCTTGGCAGCTCTTGAGCAAATGAAAAAGCTATTCCGGGAATGCGATATGCCAAACCTGTCTGCTGGCGATGCAGGCGTTCCGTTTAACTCTGGTGAAGTTTCGATGTATTTCTGGTCAACATCTGCCGTTGGCGCAATCGAGCGTGCAAAGGGAGATTTTGAACTTAAGACAGGCAAATATCCTGGAATGGGCCAACCACCAAAGGGGCTTCCTGCGGGTGGCAACTCAGTCATGATGGTATCAACATCTGAGGATCCTGAAGAAATAGCAGCGGCTTGGAAATTCGTAAAATTTGCTACGTCTGGTATTGGGGCAGCTTTGGTTGCTGAAACAACAGGCTATATTCCACCAAATAAAGCGGCGAATGATCTTTTAACAGATTTCTATGCTCAAAACCCAAATAAATATACAGCGGTTGAGCAATCTGGGTTGCTGCGTGACTGGATCGCCTATCCGGGCGACAATGGGCTGGCTATTACGCAGGTTCTGTATGACGGCATGGAATCTATCGTGACTGGAGAGTCTGACGATATGGCAGAGCTTCAAGAAGAGCTTGTGGAAGAAGTCAACGACCTGCTTCCTAAGTAAGCTAATTTTTAAAATAATAAGATCACCGAGCATAAACGTGCTCGGTGATCTTGGTAAACAATGCACTGACAGGGCTTATATTATGACCACAAATATCGAAATTGAAGGTCGACGAGACAGGGCTGTTGCAAAAGCGATCGCCTACTCCTCTACATTCGTTGCCGAAAAAGCAGAGAATGCCGAAATTTGGGATATTGAAGGCAAACGTTATATAGATTTTTGCGGCGGTATTGGGTGCCAGAATGTTGGCCATCGTCATGAAAAAGTTGTTTCGGCCATAAAGCATCAGCTAGACAGTCTGACGCATACATGCTTTCAAGTAACGCCTTATGAAAGTTATATTGAATTAGCCGAACGGCTCAATTCCCTATATCCTGGGGATTTTGAGAAGAAATCAATGTTTTTTTCAGCCGGTGGTGAGGCTGTTGAAAATGCAATAAAAGTGGCAAGGTATTATACAAAGCGGCCCGCTCTTATTACCTTTACAAACGGGTATCACGGACGGTCATATATGGGTATGGCACTTAGTGCCAGAATGGTGCCGTTTAAAAAGGGCTTTGGACCATTCCCAGGCGAAATTTTCCGCTTGCCGTTTCCGGATGCATATCGTGGGATAACTCTCGAGGATACAAAGCAAGCCTTTGAAACCATGTTTAGAAGCGACTGCCCGCCAGATCAGATTGCGGCTATATTTGTTGAGCCGGTTCAGGGCGAGGGCGGTTATAATATTGCATCGGCTGAGTTTCTGGCCTATTTACGCCAGCTTTGCGACACGCATGGCATTGTTTTTGTTGCTGATGAAATCCAATCAGGCATTGGACGCACGGGAAAAATGTTTGCCCTCGAACATTATGGCATTTCGTCAGATCTAACCTGCGTCGGCAAAAGCATTGGCGGAGGTTTACCGATTTCAGGAATAGTGGGCAAAGCCAGCATTATTGACACAGTTCCACCGGGCGGGCTTGGCGGCACGTTTGGTGGTAATCCGATGGCCTGTGCTGCGGCGCTGGCCGTTCTTGACGTGATCGAAGAAGAAGGCCTTTTGGAAAAAGGCTTGGTGATGGGTGAATTGATCGATGCGCGGTTGCAAAAAATGGCTCGTAAAAACTCGTTACAATGCATTGGGGATGTGCGCGGGCTTGGCTGTATGAACGCGATTGAGCTGGTAAAAGACCGTGATACGGGGGAGCCTGATGGAGAGCTGGCGGCCAAAGTTGCCCAAATCGCCTTAGCTAAAGGTCTTATTTTGGTTACAGCCGGCCCAACGCGTAACGTAATACGTATTTTGGTGCCCCTCTCAGCGCAGCTTTCGTTGGTGGAAGAAGGTTTGGACATTCTTGAAACCTGCTTAGAAGAGGCTTGCTGCTGATGTGGCTTGTCGCGCTTAGCAAAACTTTAGGAAAACAGTCATGAAGATGAAAGCTGCCATTCTCAGAAGTTCCTCGGCGCAAAGACCCTACAGTGAGTCCAAACCTTTAAGTATAGAAGACGTAGAGTTAGATCCACCAATGCGTGGTGAAGTGCTGGTCAGGATCAAAGCCGTTGGCCTGTGCCATTCCGATCTTGTGGCAATCAGCGGCGAGCGGGCAAAACCTATGCCAATTGTTATTGGGCACGAAGCGGCCGGGATCGTTGAGGAGTTAGGTGAAGATGTAAAAGGCTTTGCAATAGGGGATCACGTCGTTCCGTCTTATGTAGCCAGTTGTGGACATTGTGAAATGTGCAGTGTTGGCCGGCCGGCCCTGTGTGAACCAGCGACAGTTGCCAATGCCAAAGCAGTTTTTAAGGATGGAACAACGCGGTTACATCAGGGCAGTACCCGAATTCATCATCACTCTGGCGTTGCGGGCTTTGCTGAATATTCTGTTCTGCCAGAAGAAGCTTTGGTGAAAATAGATAAGTCCATTCCATTTGAACATGCGGCGCTTTTCGGCTGTGGCGTAGTGACTGGCGTGGGTGCAGTGATTAACAGTGCAGAGGCAAAACCTGGCCAGTTTATCGCAGTGGTTGGCCTTGGAGGTGTTGGCCTCAGCGCTGTTCTGGCTGCTTTGGCGATTGGGGCTGGCAAGGTTTTAGCGCTCGACTTAAGCCAGGAAAAGCTACAGTTTGCCAAAGAGCTTGGTGTGCATCATGCGTTAAACGCTGCAGATGAAGATGTGATCGAACAAGTGCTGGCTTTAACGGGTGGCGGCGTGCATTGTGCAATCGAAACTGCCGGATCAGGCCAAGCCTTGCAAACGGCCTACAACATAACGCGGCGGGGGGGGACGACAGTGGCGGCAGGCATGCCCGGCGCTGAAACAATGATAAATTTATCGCATTTAAAAATCGCTGCAGAAGAGCGCTGTATTAAAGGCTCTTACATGGGCAGTTGTGTCGCAAAGCGAGATATCCCACGTTATCTAAACATGTTTCAAAACGGTATTTTGCCTGTAAATAGATTAATGTCCCGCTCTATTGGTTTTGATGATTTGAATGCTGCTATGGATCGCCTTGCCGACGCAAAAACTATTCGGGAAGTTTTGATCCCGTAACGGCTTAAAGGAAGGCTTGATGGAATTTAACTTTTCAGCCAATACTGGGTACCTTTGGACGGACCTTCCATTTTTTGAACGTATAAAAATGGCAAAATTGCATGGGTTTCATTCTGTTGAGTTCCATGATGAACCACATTCTCAAGATTTGGTGGCGCTTAAAACCCTGCTGTCCCAATTAAAATTGCCTGTTAATAGTATGAATGCCCACATGGGCCAAAGTTTTGGCTGTGCTGCTTTACCCGATGAAATCCCGCGCGCACGAAAAGATATTCGCGAGGCGATTGGAATAGCTGAAGATATTGGTGTGAAAGCTCTACATATACTGGCAGGGGTCACTGAAGATACTTCAGACGCCTATGAGGCCTTCTGCGCAAACCTTGAATACGCGCTTGAACATTCGATGATAGAAATCTTAATCGAGCCGGTTTGTGAAGAGCAATTGCCTGGTTATTTCCTAAAAACCGTCACTCAGGCAGCACAGGTTCTCGATGTTATTAATAACCCCCGATTGAAAATCATGTTTGATTGTTATCATGTATTTACACAAACTGGCGACGTTCTGAAGACTTTCGCAAAATATGTCGATAAAATTGGCCATGTTCAAATATCGGCTGCTGAATTACGCGCTGAGCCTTTTAAAGGGGTGTTAGATTATTCGCTTTTATTGCCGCAATTTCAAGCTCTTGGGTATCAGGGGCCGCTCGGATGTGAATATCGGCCCAAAACCAAAACAGCAGATGGTTTGAGGTGGCGAGATCAGTTCTAAAAATTGGACAGTTAAAATGGTATAGAAACTAGATAAAAAGCCTTTTTTAATGTTTCATAATGCTCTGAAGTTTAGGAAGCTTAATTTCCAAAGATTGCAGTTCTCCAACCTGCTGCTTTTGCTTCTTCTTCAGTGCAAAACCAACGTTCACCTTTAGCCACACTAATTCTTGTCTTACTGTACCAAGGTGACCATGGCGGATGATAAATTTTCTTTCCGCTGCGTGATATATTACCTTTGATAGGACATCCCTCCGGTGCCTTTTGTTCCGCTGCGTTCCAGCGGGACTTTCGATAATCCCAAGGAGTTTGCGTGGTGGCTTGCCAAACACCCAGATTAGCATTCCTAGCCGTTTGTTCTTCGCTCACATAGTCGTAAGAATATTTTGTATATGCCCAAGCAAGACCTGCAGTCACCAATTCGGAATTTATATCGATATCTCCAGCCATACACACAGCGATGATACGGTTGTAGGCGTCGGTGCCTTTGTTTTCACAAAGAACTGTTTTTCCTTTAACAAGCAACATTACAAATTTGGTTGCTTGTTTGCCACATGCCCAAGTTCCGCCAGATTTTTTATTACACTCCTGTCCATGTTCAGGTGCATCAATACCGTGAAGTCGATATGAGATGCCTTCAATTTCAAGTGTATCTCCGTCAACTACTCTGGCGCCTTGAGCTTCTGCTTCAAAAGTCCAAGTGAGTGCTAGTAAAGTAACAAGTACTTTTAAAAAACTCATGCTACGGCGCCTTATTAATTTTAAGATCGGGCTATTGAACTAATGTTTTGTTTGTAATTTGAAAGCCACACACTTTAGATTTATTCTATTTTTGGTTTACTGTCTTGGTTTTTCTACTTCCTAAAGAGAGGCTTTCGGACGGTATTGGGCCGACAATAAAAGTTATTTTGAATTCTTATGACGAAGGTAATTAACCAGTAGTCCTTCAATATTACTTTTTCCAACCGGATTCTGACTGTGGACATAATAGGTGAACTTAGGATGAAACCCTATTGCAAAACCTGAATCGGAGCGCTCGCCGAGGTCGCCGTCAACCATAGCTTTGGCAATGTCATGCCCAGTTGGCTCTTTATCACCTAAATCATGATCAAAGCTAACAAATATTGGTGCACCGTGAATCGATAGACAGGTTTTGACTTGGTCTAACGATCTTGCAATGCGCCATTTGCGCCCATCGTTCGGTGGGTCCCGCTCATCGTCAATAAGTAAAGAATAACTCATTATTACCTACTTTACTGATTTTGTCCGATTTGAATTTGACCAGTTACTACTTGGTTTATTTTAATGGGAAAATGTAAAAAATATGTTTTTGAAATGACAAATTATGTTGAATATCTGTCAAAAAAAAAGTATTTCTATATGAATTTTCTTCGCTTTTGGAAGGTAAATTGTACTGAAGTAAATTCATGAAACATTGACTTTTTTAATTACATCGCATACTAAAGCAAACATGAAATTCATGTCTCTCATATGAACTAACGCTATCGGGTGTCCCTAATCGGACCGCCTCTTGTGTTGGTATTGAAATATTGGAGATTGTAATGACTACCCTTAATTTTGAACATATTATGCGTAATATCACGCCTGCTCTCGAGGGTGTTTTATTCTATGGTGACCCTCATTCAAATTGGGAGCCGTTACTAAAATCCGTTGATCAGCATCATCCTCATACGGTGATTATCTTAGGAGATTTGATTGATAAACAAGATAAAGATAACCAGAAGGCCCATCAAACTGCGAGAGATGTGCTGGATAACTTGTGCAGAAAAGGTATTGATGTACGCTTGATTTCTGGCAATCACGATGTGGATAGTCCTGCTGTCTATGATCTCGTTTTCAAAGAATTAACCAACTTTCTTTTTGATGGTGGAGTTATTGAAATTGGTCCGAACAAGCTTCGAATTGCGGGCTTAGGTGGTGTGTTTAGAGGTAAATGCTGGTATCCTTATAAAGCTGACGAAACGGCAAAGGTAAAATACCACTCACCGGAAGATCTACTAGTTGCCACGCGCGAAACCGCTCGGTTCCGGACGGGTATTCCTTTAAGGCACCGTAATACGATTTTCCCATCAACTGTTAGGCAGTTCCAGTCTAAGCGCGCAGACGTGCTTATTACCCATGAAGGTCCAACAACTCATGAAAGAGGTTTTCCTGTGGTTGATAACCTTGCAGCAGATTTGGGCGCTAAACTGATTGTTTACGGTCATCATCACACACCGGCAGAAGCCTGCCTCAAAAATCACGCTATTGCTATCCGCGGTATGGGCAAAGCTGAGGTCTGGAAGCCGGAATAGAGATTTTTAGTAGACGCTGATTTGAGATGGATAAGGCGTTACGGCCAGCAAAATGAAGACTTTCGCCGCCTGTAAACTGATTTTCTTTTTATTTTGGGTTTAGAATTTGGTGTTTTAAATGTTGCAGAAAAATCGCTTTAGTAAAGAATCTCTTTGAGGTACCGTGTGATAAAAGTATCAAATTGATGATAAGTCAGAAGAAAAAGTTGGAAATCTCAGGTAATGATACTGCCAAAAAATAGCTATTTAATTTCAAACTATCGTCTGGTCCACATTGCAAAGGAACTGCAAAACCGTGCCGGGAAAGACGCGGTTTTACAGGCTAAGAAATCCTCAGATTTGACTGAGCAGGATTTTGTAGCAGCAAAACTTGGCCAAAAGGCTCACAGGATTGATGGTCATAAAGAGGCTTTGTTTCTGAATGCTGCGATTGAAATATTGAAAGATACGTCGTTTGCGGCAAGTGCTGGGTTATGTTTTAATCATCATGATATCCTAGGTGCATATGTTGGCAAGTATTCTGAGAACATAGGGGCTGCACTGAAGAACGCTCAGAAATATATCATTTTGGATGATGAAAATTTTAGTTATCAGCTTAAGATTTCAAGAAATGCAGTATCGTTAGTGCTAAAGTCAAACGAGTTATTCATTAAGTATGGAGATCGCCTCCGAGAATTCCTCGTTTTTAGCCTTCTTTCCGTTTTACGCGATAAAGCTGGTCAAAAATTTAACCCTTTGAAAATAAGGTTTGAGCATAATGTGCCGGACAGTAATTCTTTAATTCAACAACTTGTGAGTTGCCCTGTTTTATTTGATTCTCCCGAAACTGAAATCGTGATTCCTTTTTCTACTTTAGAGTTACCTATTTCAACTTATGATCCAAGTCTGCTTATTTACTTGGAAGATTATGGTAACGGTCTTCTTGCGGAATTAAAGCAGCCCCAACCTAAGTTAAGGGTGATAATAGAAAAATTGTTATTCGATAACTTACCTGATATTCTTACGGTGCAAGAGGTCGCAGATAGTTTAGCTATTGGTTCTCGTACTCTAGCGCGCAGGCTAACAGAAGAAGACCTTACTTTTTCCGTTATAGTGCAAGATTTTCGTTCTAAAATTGCATTCACCTACCTTGCCCAAGATCAAGTACCGATCTCAGAAATTGCTTTTTTGCTTGGGTATGCTAATCAGTCATCATTCACATCAGCATTTAGGCGTTGGACAGGCCAAACGCCAAATTCAGTTCGTGCGCAGTAAGACATTAATTTCTAATGTATACCTGCTGTTATGAAATATTTAATTGCGATTAAGAGGTGAAGTTTGCCTTTAAAGCGTAAGAATAGACTTAATATAGAATAAAACGTTATCTTGAAATTTGATTTTTGACCTAACTACGTTGCCAAATAAAGGGATAAGAAATGAACTTTATACAGTCGATTTCCACTTGTTTGAATAAATATGCCACCTTCCATGGTAGGGCCTCAAGGAGTGAGTTTTGAAGGCGGGACCTTCAGTAATTTAGATGTTAACAAGTTTTCCAAGTCTCATCATTAAAGTTATTAGATTGCTGCCGTATGTTCTCATTTTTAATGGGACGTTATTCCTTCTTATTGGTTTCTATACGATATGGTCTGCATCGTCTTTTATTTCACGTGCTACGGACGTGGAATTATTAGTGGTTCAGATTGAAAGCAAGCAAAGCGATGATGGGCAATTATACCGCCCTATTTTTTCAGCAACAGCTCCTGGCGGAGAGGTGTTGAGATACTTGGGTAATATGTGGGTTAGCCCGAAGCCGCACAATCAAGGTGATGTTGTTTCAGGATTGGTTGATTGGTCCTCTGGTGAGATGAAAAGTGTTGTAATGGCTGATTGGAGTAAGTGGTTTGGGACACTGTTTGCTTCCCTTGGGGGCATTTTATTTGTTGTAGGTGGTATTTTCATTTGGAGAATGCGAAGGAAGCTTCCTTAGAGATATTTCTGGCGATCTCGGGAATTACAAGTAGTGTTGATAAAGTATTCAAGGCATTTTAAGGGGTTGGAAAGATAAATTCTTTTTTAATTTGAATATCTGATGAACTGTTTCTTCTGATCTGTGGTAAAGGCGGTAATACAGTCCATTTTTGGCGCTGTTGACCAACACGATGTAGTGGTTGCCGAAACAATGCAACTTTGCAGGAAAATGAGCGGTAAGCCCTAATGAAAACAGACGATTTGACTACGGGATCTATGGCCTCCCATTTTCGTAAACTTGCGATCCCAGCCGCTTTTGGGATGCTGTTTACAACACTTTATAACGTTGTTGATGTTTATTATGCAGGCCTTCTGTCAACAGATACACAGGCCGGACTTGCAATAGGATATCAGGCATTTTTCATTATGATGGCAGTGGGCTTTGGGCTTAGTTCAGCGCTGAGCACACTTGTAAGTAATGCTAAAGGCAGTGGTAATAATACTCAGGCCCAGCGCTACGTAATACAGGGTATTGTGTTTGGTATAATTATCACCGTTTGCTGCATGATATTAAGCTGGTTCCTCGGCCCGGAAATCATTGTCCTAGTTTCTGAACCGGGGGCCTATCGAAATGCTGCTACAGGATATTTTTATTGGCTAATTTTTGCCCTTCCTGGATTTTTATTAGCATCTGGTGGCAATGGGATCTTGCTAGCTCATGGAGATAGCCGTAGCATGCTATGCGCTCTTATAGTGGCATTTGTGGCTAACATTGGGCTTAATCCTCTGCTAATGTTCGGCCTGCCGGGACTGTGGTCTGGAATGGGGTTCAATGGCATCGCTGCTGCCACGATCATCAGTCAAACAGGTGTGATGGCTTATATTGTGGTACGCATCTTTCAGCTTGAGATTATGCAATCTGTTCAGCTCACAGCTTTCCGGCCTGACATGGATAGTTTTAAAAATATTTTTGCACAGTTATTGCCGGCTAGTTCTGCAATAATGATCATGTTTACAACTGGCTTTGTTGTTCAGTTTGCGCTTAAGTCCTTTGGTGGTCACGCAGTTGCAGCTTACGGTGTGGCTTTAAGAATAGAACAGATTTTGTTGTTACCCGTTCTTGGCATGACGGGTGCGCTTTTGCCAATTGCAGGGCAGAACTTTGGTGCGCAGAAATATAATCGTGTCCGTGAGGCTTTAAAGTATTGCTGGGGTGCGGGCTTTGCGATGAGTTTGGTTGCTATCCCAACTTTGCTATTCGGTGGTAGCTTTGCAATGGCGTTATTTAGCAATGACCCCGATGTTATCCGAGCTGGCAGTAGCTATTTGCAAGTTGATGCCTTTTTATTCCCAATCTACATGATGCTTTTTTCAATCAACTCGCTTTTACAGGCATTTAAACAGGCAATTTGGACGTTTTGGATTAGTGTGTATCGTCAGGGTTTTGCAGTGGCGTTTTTTGTTTGGGTTTTTATAAACATTCTGGATTTTGGCGTGCAGGGTGTTTGGTTTGGCATTGCGGTGGCGGTGACAAGTGGTTGGATATTGTCGTTGGCCATCGTTCAAAATGTTGCCAGAAAACAAATTGGCGGATTGTTTTTTGGAGCATCTGCACTTAGCAAGTAACGCCAGATTTGGTGGAATTATAAAACTGTTGTGTAAAGTGGAATGAGTTTTATGATTTTATTTAAGCACAGATACCTTGTGTGTCTTTGAAAGGTGAAGCTGTCCAGAAGCTGGCGTTTTTTAATCTCTAAATAGCTTTGAACCTGATTATCCCGACTAGCGCAAGCAAAGTGGTTTTGGATGTTTAGTGAAAAATAAAATACTGATTTAACACTTTTTACCCACAACCATGACCCAATACTTTTCGCCAACCTGCGCAACGCCAACAGAGCTTGCTCGATAGTCCAAAATATTTGCCTTATGTTTTGGTGATGTCATCCACGCATTCACAGTATCTGACCAGCTTTTTGTTCCTAAAGCTAAGTTTTCAGCGCCATAACAGAACTTGTAGCCAGCGCGCCTTAGTCGCTTGCGTAAATCAGAACCATTACTTCCTGTGTGCGAAATAAAGTCGAACCTCGCCATATCTTTGGAATGTGCTGTGGCTGCTTTTTCCAAACGTTTGTTGTATTTAAGCTTAGTGAGACCAACCGCGGATCTCTCCGCATTAATTAAAGATAAAGGACTAGCTACTGTTGCGTCTTCTTTAACTTCTATCCTTGAACTCCAACAAGGAGTGCTGGTTGTTATTAAAGCAACAACCCAAAGTGCTTTCACAACGTTATTCATTAGCATCATCTTTTGTACTCAAAAAGCTTAAGGGTTATGGGTTAGCAGTGCGTCTTTTATGACACTTCAATTATGTCTCGAATTTAAGAAAATTCTTTAGCCAAAATCATATCCAAGGCTGACAAGGCTTTCGATTAAAATGCTGTCGGCATCGAGAACGTCATTCCATTCTGCCGCTGTTAAGTTTTCGGATGATAGGTCCTCAGCTTGTACACCAACTAAAGCTGTAATATTTCCACCCATTCCAAGAACCTCAAAGTAAAGGTTACCATCGGCTTCCTCTACATTAACAGTGTCAGCAGACATGTTGCCAAAGTCGAAAAAATCAGTTTCCGTATTAAAGCCAGTAATCGCAGTTTTGTTAGCCCATTCCCATGTCAGTGAAGCACTATCAGATTGACTGTTGGTAAAATTCACTGTGTTAAAGCCAGTAAGTGAAGTGGGTGCGTCAGAACCATCACTATCATCATTTAAAGTGCTACTGCTGATATTAATAGGCACGTCTGTGTTTTCATTAGCGCCCGTCAAATTGCCAAGATGCGTCTGAAAGCCATCTGTTGTCGAGCCAAGTGGGGCTTCTGGCGTTAGAAGAACCGTACGATCTACCAGTGTTAGATCACTAGCAGAAATACCAAACGGAGTTTCCAGGTTGTCTTCAATGATTTGATCATGGTGAAACTCTATTAGGCCGGGAATGAGATCTGATTTCGTGATATCTGTAAAAGTTATGCTTTGCCCGCTTGGCATGGACCAAATTTTTAGACCTGCATCAGTATCTTCAACCGTTAGCCGTTCTCGGGTGCCAAAGTACAAAAAACTGATCTTCATTGCGCTTGGGTCAAAGCTATCGATAACCTCATGAACCCCGTATTCATGACTGCGGACATACACAGTATTGCTATCTCGAGGACCTACGCCAAGTTCCCAACTCATTACGCCTCCAAGATCTTGACGCAGATGCTCATTACCTACTGTGGCAAAGTTATCCATTGTTAAATCTGCAATTTTTACGCCCTGAAAAATCTGCATTGCATTAGTCCATGGGCTATCAATAGCGATCTCACCATTTGCTGTTTTTGTAATTATTAAATTGTGAACAGAGGTTTCACCAACGTCAATTTGGTCTCTTGAGATGTTAAAATCAAATACATCATCAGCGTTGATATCACCTCGGTATTTTGCTCCACCTTCAGGAGTTGTACCGGTGGTTACCGAAGGAATTCCGTCGTTGCTATCATAAATAATATCATAACCGTCAACGTTTGTTGGCGCACCTGTTATCGTCTGCCCAATAGCGGTGGCAATTTCGTTTTGTGCCGATTGTTCTGCTATTGAAAAGTTTGCGAGTGTAAGATCAGACAATCCGACGTCTTTTATAATGGTGGTGGAAACGGTGTTTCCTACACTATCCAAAATGACTATCCGCGTTGTCAAACCTAGAGCATCACCACTTTCTTGAAAAATCTGCAAAAGATCAGCTGTGATCCCTCCCTCGATATGCACCATATCTGTAGCAACTTCAAAACTGGTGATGATCTGATCGGAAGATGTTAACGTTATTGATGTCATTGTCCCAGCAACGTAGCCATCATCGTTTTGATTATGATCGTCATGATAGTGATCGTTACTCATGTCACCACTACTGGTGGTTTCACTTGTGATAAGATTAGCGAGTTTATTTTGCGTACTTGTATCAAGCGCATTGATGTTTGACAGTTTGAGGTCAGACAGGCCTATTTCGCTGAGTGTAAGGCTCTGGTTATTTGCCGGAAGAGAGATCGTAATACCCTGAGTGTTCTCTGTTATGTCGACAGCATCGGCACTAATCCAATCGAAGAAGATTGTATCTGTTTCTGGGTTAAAATTTGAATCGACAATTTTTTGTCCCCAGGCCCAAGTGATGACATGAGTAGCGTTTTGCGCTGTGACTTCTGGATTTACAGTACTTGCGCCATCACTACTTGGTAAGTCGCCTTGATTTTCTGTATCGTGTACGTGGTCGGTATTAATACTATCGGCTATTTCACTGCTATCTTCCGTGGTTTCGCTCATATCTACTTGAATATCTTCATCTGGGACGGTTGAGCCATCGGTGTTACTGACATTATTGTTACTCATGTCACCACTACTGGTGGTTTCACTTGTGATAAGATTAGCGAGTTTATTTTGCGTACTTGTATCAAGCGCATTGATGTTTGACAGTTTGAGGTCAGACAGGCCTATTTCGCTGAGTGTAAGGCTCTGGTTATTTGCCGGAAGAGAGATCGTAATACCCTGAGTGTTCTCTGTTATGTCGACAGCATCGGCACTAATCCAATCGAAGAAGATTGTATCTGTTTCTGGGTTAAAATTTGAATCGACAATTTTTTGTCCCCAGGCCCAAGTGATGACATGAGTAGCGTTTTGCGCTGTGACTTCTGGATTTACAGTACTTGCGCCATCACTACTTGGTAAGTCGCCTTGATTTTCTGTATCGTGTACGTGGTCGGTATTAATACTATCGGCTATTTCACTGCTATCTTCCGTGGTTTCGCTCATATCTACTTGAATATCTTCATCTGGGACGGTTGAGCCATCGGTGTCATTAGAATTGCTCAATTCGAGGTCAGTTTCAGCACCTTGTTCATTGAGATTTTCTTGTGCCTTTATCGCGCTAATGGGCAAACCAGTTGGATCCAATGTTAAAAGATCATAGAACTCCCCATTTCCAATAAACTGATCAAACTGGATAATATCTGTGGCAACGATATCCGCAACTGTTTGACGCCCTTCCCAAACATCGTTTCCTGCTTCAACTAGGCTTGCCCCAGCACCTTCAAGGTCGCTGGAACTGTCCCAAAACATTAATCCGTTAAAGTCGTTGGCCTTGGCCCAAGCTGCTTTAAGTGCTACCGTCGAGCGGGTCTCGATAGATACAAACTCACCCGTTTCGCTAAGTGCAAAAGCGGCCATGGAGTCAGTGTCATAAACCACTGTCCACTCAGACGGGTTATTTGCGATAGTAGTAAGAATATCTTTGGCATCATATATGCCGGCCTCAAAGGAGCCAGTAACTGCGCTCAGGCTGGGAGCACCAATTGCATTTGCAATTTCTGTTTCTGGATCAATATTCCACCCTCGTGCATAAAGTGGAATGCCAAGGTTCACTTTTTCAATATCAACACCACGCTCTATCATCGCTTTTATTGTTGCCGCGATGCCTGGTGAGCTTGTGTTTGAATAGTCATCGAATATGCCCGCTTGCAGACCGGTGCTATTTTCCCACCCTCCATGATAGTCATATGCCATAAGGTTTATTATATCAGCATGCTCTGCCACGCCGTATTCGAACCCAAAAGTATCGACCTGCGTTAGTCCAGGCGGTGATGCTACGCTGATTGTATAATCTTGCCCCGTTTCTGCTGACAGCCCATCCAAGGCAATATTCACGCCCTCCAAAAACTCGGCGTAGTTTTCACCGTCTTCAGCGCGAATGGCATTGCCTGACTGGCCACCACTGCCGGGAAATTCCCAATCCATATCAAAGCCAGTAATCCAGGGATTATCGCGAGCCATCTCAACAATATTATTAATTAGATTGTCACGGTTTTGGTCCAAAACTGCTGTGCTGAAATCATTAGAAAGTGTCCAACCTCCCAAAGCAATATTGATGCTTACATCCGGGTATTGTTCTGCCAATTGTGCTAATTGATTTTGATTTCCACGAGCGTCCCCGTCTTCCCACGTATCTGGAACACCGCTGATGCTATCTTTTGCGCTGAAGGCCTTTTCAGCCCATTCATAATTATCAATCGTGCGTAGTGAGCCATCCGACTCAACATCAAAAAACGCGTAGCTAATCTCACTTACATCATCGAAATTAATGCTATTTATAAAATGTTCACGTCCATAAATGCCCCATCCAGGATAATAAACAACAGTCATAATTGAAAGCTCCTCTTATTTGACACGTAGGAATTTCTAAAACATCAAAGCGTTTTTGTTGCCGCATATTGTTAAGACGTAAGATTGGGATGCTGCGTCAACAATGCACGTCTGCACACAACCACGTTACCGTTACGTTACTTGGTAATGAGATTGTTAGATTACTGGTTGCCTTTTTGGGTTGATATTATCTGTCCATAAAGAGCAGTATTTTATATTTTTTGAATCCAGCGCATAATCAAAAGACTTAGGAAAATGATAAAATAACCATATTTTAAAATTTTACAAAATCTGCATGATACATTTAGCCAAGGCAATTCAGATCCGTTCAAATGGAGTTCTAAGATTGATACGAAACCCGAAATATTTATGATTTATTTGAGGCGTTTATTTAGGAAAAAACTGTAAAACACAGTCATCTTAGTTATTTAAGGAGTAACAAAAAGTGTTTTGTAAGCACTCTTAGTTATCGTTTTGTAATAATTAGTTGTGCCATTTCACTTTATCCACACCAATAAATCTTTTCATCCTCTCAAGTTCGAGTGAAAGCTTTTTGTATCGATTTTCTGACCAACTTATTCCATTTTCTGGCCAGAAATTAATAACTTTTAGGACCGATTTTTTACGGTCACCCTTAATTTCAATTCGTCCAATAAATTGGTGTCCTTCAAGTATTGGAAAAACGTAATAACCCCAAATGCGCTTGGTGGCGGGTACAAACATTTCTACGCGATAATCAAAACCAAACAAGCGCTTTAGACGCTTTCTATTACGGATCACAGGATCAAATGGATTGATTATACGCAGGCGCGATGTGGGCTGCTTTAAAGCAGCTAATCTGTCTTCAATATTAATAGGAGCGACTGCTTTAATCCATTGACCTTCTGATGTTTCTACTTCCACTTCTTGGATGTTGGCTTGTGTGCTGATTAACCAAGCATTTACTTCTTTTACACTCACAGCGTCCCAGTATTGCTGAAGTTCACTTGGTAGGCCAAATCCCATGCGGTCCAGTGCTGCGTTGCACAACCAGTTAATTTGATCTTTATCAGAAACATCTAAATCTCTTAGCGTTTTTGGGAAAATACGTTCTGCAAGATCATAATATTTGTTAAAGTTAATTCTGTGTGAAGTAGCCAACTCGCCAGCATACCACATATAATCCAGTGCAAGTTTATGCGGTGGCCGTGACCACATTTTTCCCGGACTATCTACTTTTGTATCAAAAGCATGAGTTGATAATGGACCATCACGGTCAATTCGGTTTTTTATAACCTCACGTTCATGTTTATCAGGCAAGCCCTTGAACCACTTTGCGTGATCCAATTTTTCTCTTTTTCTGTGGAACTGTCGTTTCCAAAATGGAAGAAACTCCATTGGAATAACTGATGCATCATGTGTGAAATGTTCAAAAATAGATCGTTCATTAGAAAGTAAATTATCAAGCATTGGCTCTCGGTAATTCTTATTTCGGCTCCATAAGATGTGATGATGAGCGCGGGATACTACTTGAATAGAGTCTAACTGCACAAAACCAAGTTTCTTAATTATTCCTAATAGATCAAGACTACCAGTAGGGGAAAGACAAAGCCCTTGAGACGCTAGCCATAGTTTGCGAGCCATCTTATTCTGTATTTTTAATGGAATCACCAAATTCATTTAGCCTTTACACAGCGTAACTTTTTATAATTCCACCCAAAAAGGCTTTACTTTGATTTTATCAAAAAACGCCTGCAACCCCTCTACTGTCATTCCTAATGTGCGATCATTTACTAAAGGATGCACATAGATTTGGTTGCAGTTTTTCAAATTGTTATCGATGAATAGCTGTACTCCAGTTTTCACACCATTGATCATTGATAGTGGCGTTACAGCGCCAGGCCGGACACCCAAATTTTCCATTAGTCTTTCCGCAGAGCCGAATGAAAGTCGTCCAGTTCCTAGCTTTGTATTGAGAGTTTTGAGATCTATCTGTCTATCTTGTTCTGCAACCAAAAGAAGATTGCGTTTTTTGTTATCTCGCAGATAGAGGTTTTTAATATGACCGCCGCCATCTTTTGAAGATAAGAACTGTCCTTGAGCTTTCTTAGAGTCGCCTACTGTCCTTAAGGGCACATGATCAAAACGTGTAAAAGTAATCCCTAAATTATCGAGCGTTTCCATAATCGCATCAGATGAAATCGGAAGGCTGTCTTGGTATTTTGATGAGGCATCAAAAGTATTGTTCATTCTAAAGCCTTTTTCAAACTCTTTTTGCTTAATACATAATACTATATCTTTTCGTCATTTCAGGGTGTGTGGCAAAAAGGTAATTGCACTTAAGTCTTGGTTATTGTTGACTGTAATTTGGGTTAATCTTCAAACTATTAGTCCTAATAATTAGTCAAGAAAATAGCATAACCGCAATTGGAGAAAAAATGAAAAAAGTTTGGATGGGTGCTATTACAGCATTAATGGTGGCTAGCATAAGCGTTTCTGCGAAGGAATTTCCAGAACGTGAAATGCTTGGTGTCGTCATGTGGGGCGCAGGAGGCGCTACTGATACTGTTGCAAGGGCTATAAACCCGGCTGCAGAAGAAGCCCTGGGCAAACCTATTGTAGTATTAAATAAATCTGGTGGTGCTGGCGCGATTTCAACCGCATATGTCAATGCTGCCCCAGCTGATGGCTACACATTTCTGTATGGGGCAGAAAATCCGCAGCTTCACCCTGTAATGGGTGTGGCAGATTTAGATTATTCGAAATTTACGCCTATTAATATACTTGGCCGTGGAGTTGCAGTCGTGGTTGTACCCGCGGATTCCAAGTACCAAACAATGGCAGAACTGATGGCTGATATTGCGGCCAACCCTGGCGCGGTGCTTATGGGATCAACAGGTCCAGGTGGCTTGCCAAGTACTATCGGTGCTTTGATTGCTAATTCCGCACCTTTTGAAGTAACGGCTATACCTTTTGATGGCGAAGGACCTGGCCTGACGGCGATGCTTGGCGGTGAAGTTGATTTTATGCCTACTGGTATTTCCGCTGCAGCAGAACAGGTCAAAGCGGGAAATATGCGTGCACTGGCAGTAGTGAACACAGAACCTGTGGATACTCTCCCTGAAGCACCTGCGATCACAGACGCAATTCCCGAAATGGCGAACTTTTTACCCTGGGGTCCATTTTACGGTGTTTTCGTCCGTGAAGATACGTCAGATGATGTTGTCGAAACTCTGACAGCTGCATTTACGACAGCAGCTAAAAATGAGACGTTCACAACGTTAATGGCGAACCGTGGTAACATTGTAATGAATATGTCTGGTGATGAAGCTAAAGATTTCTTGGTTAAATGGCAGCAGGTCACCGCTTGGGCGCTTCAGGATACTGGCGCGGCTAAAGTCAGTCCAGCTGACTTAGGTATTCCTCGACCATAATTGATTATGTGCCGGCCCGAATGTTTGGGCCGGTCACTCAAGCTTTGGAGATTTCCAGATGATGTCTGAACCTGCCAATTTCCGCAGGCCAGGAGAACTTGTATTCGCCTTGCTGATAGTTGTATTTTCAGTAACCGCCTTTTGGCAGGCTTATTTAATATCTGGATTTTCTGGAAAGGCGACCCCTGGTGTCTTCCCTATGTTAGCCTCCGGTATCATGATTGTTTCCGGTGTTATAATCGTACTTTCAGCTGCTCAAACACCAAAAAAATTCGACAATAAATCAGGTTTTTTTTCTGAAGTGATGTCGTTTAATCATGTTGTTCTGATTTTATTCGTCTTCAGCTATATTATATTGATGCCTATTCTGGGTTTTGTGATAAGTTCAGGTTGCTTTCTTTTCTGCTCATTTCAATTTTTATGGCGGAAAAACCCATTGGTTATGTTCGCTCTAACTGGGATCATACTTGCTGTAATATACGTGATATTCCGCGAAGTATTTCAAGTCTTCTTACCTCAAGGCACATTTTTACGTGATGGTTTTCAGTGACTGAAATAATAGGTTTTTTTTTAATATCTTGGACAGACCCGTGGCTGATATTTCTTACGGCAATTGGAACGTTTGCGGGCATTTATGTTGGTGCGATCCCAGGGTTGTCTGTCACGATGGCGACCTCGATCCTCATTTCATTTACGTTTAAATGGGACGTGAATGAAGCGCTAGCTTTAATTTCAGGTATTTTTTTTGGTGGTGTCTATGGAGGATCTCGTACAGCGATTTTGCTCAATATTCCGGGTGCGCCGTCAGCAATTGCTACTGCGATTGAAGGTTATCCCTTAGCCAAGCGTGGTGAAGCTGGAGAAGCTATTGGCCTGACAACAGTCATGTCCGTTTTGGGAGGTTTTGTAGGGATCTTAGCGCTTGCATTGTTCGCACCGGTCATTTCAAAATTTGCACTGATGTTTCAATCACGTGATTACCTACTGCTTGGTATTATTGGTATTTTTTTAGTTGGTACATTATCTGGCGAAAGCTTTGCCAAGGGCGTCTTTGCTGGAGCCCTTGGCGTGTTGATTGGTATGGTTGGGCTTGATCCATTGACGGCAGAGGGGCGCTTTACTTTTGGGTCGATCCATCTCCTTGGCGGTATTCCTTACGTTGCTGCGATGATTGGGTTTTTTGGAGTTGCTGAAGCACTTGTCCAGCTCCATACACTAAACACGCCAGCTATGAGGCAAAAAATAGATCGGATAATCCCTAAAATCTCAGATATAAAGAAATATTTTTGGTTGGCGATGCGTGCATCCGGCATTGGTACGATAATTGGCGCGTTGCCGGGTACCGGGGGTGATATTGCAGCTTTGCTGGCTTATGACGATGCCAAGCGTTCAACAATAAAGCCTGAACGTCCTTTTGGCACTGGCAATCGTGAAGGGTTAGTCGCTCCTGAAGCCGCCAACAATGCTGCTGTTGGTGGTGCTCATATTCCAATGTTGACACTCGGCATTCCAGGAGATGCCGTGACAGCGGTGATCATTGGTGCACTGTTTATCCATGGGCTTAAGCCGGGTCCTCTTTTGCTTGTCGAGACGCCACATCTTTTCTGGTTTATTGTTGGCAGTTTGACCCTGGCGAACGTGTTCTTGCTGATTTTTGGTTTAACGGGTATTCGTATGTTTACCAAAATTGTTGAATGCCCAAAGGCAGTGCTCATTCCACTCATCATAGTACTCAGTGCAGTTGGTACTTATGCAATTCAGAATAATCCAGTTGACGTGTATTGGATGCTGTTATTTGGCGTTGTGGGTTACTTCATGAAAACCTACGGTTTTCAAGTGGGCCCAGTTATTTTGGGGGTTATTCTGGGTCCTATGATGGACAGTAATTACCGCCGTACTATGCTGCGTGCGCGACAGGATTTGGGCGACTTCTTGTGGGGTTTCTTTTCCAACCCGATTTCTTTGATTTTAACTACTGGCCTTATACTTATGCTCCTCAGCCAGACGCCACTTTGGGAAAAATTATTAAGAAAGCTACCTATCAGAAAAAGTTAGTAATTTGGAAGAGTTCGACCACCGACATACATATGACCATTTTTCATTACTGACATTTGTTTTATTTTCAGCTGGCCAAAAAATACTCTTCAATTTTCCTAGTGTCCTCCACCGTCCTCAAGGGCACATGATCAGAACGTGTATACGTAATCCCTTAATTACCAAGCATTTCTATAATCGTATCAGATGAAATCGGAAGGCTATCTTGGTATTTTTATGATGCATCAACAGTAATGTTCATTCTAAAGCCTTTTCTTTAAACGCTTTGCTCAAAAACATTTTAAGACAATCATGTTAGCCTTGTTAGACAAATATGGATATGCCTTTTAAACTTCCGAATTATTTACGCAGTTGGTCTGGCATGATGTTGTTTTCAACATATATCATGCGCAATCCATTAGAACTTTTTACATAATTTAAAATGGAATTTCATCGTCGTCTAAAGTTGGACTGATTGTATCTTGCTGAGTGTAGTGATGCTGACTGGTATTTGAATACGCATTATCTGCATTAGTGCCTTCGCGCGAAACTTTCCAAGCTTTGACATCTGTGTACCAGCGGCCATTATATTCACGACTTTCAAGATCTATTGAAACCTCAACGGCTTCCCCTTCTTTGATATTGAATTGATCAATTTTTTCACCCCAGGCCATGAAGCAGATTTTTTTGGGGTATTGAGATTCGGTCTCCAGGATATATTCCTGCTTATGCCATTCTCCATTGGTCGATTGTCCTGATTTTTTTGGTAACAGCTCAATAATCTTCCCTTTAATTTCCACAATAACAGCCTTTTCTGATAGTACTGAGTTCATGATTGCGCATGGATTAATCCAGTTTAAAAGTTTTTTTGAATTTAGTTAAAGTATTGTACGCAACTAACTCACCACTAGCCACTGATGTTCCTGTAGCGGCGCGGATCACTACCTGATGGGTTACCATTAAGGTAATACCACTATCATCATTTATTTTATTAAGCTTTAGTTCTAAGTCCCGTAGTGTAATTGATTTATCTGCGTAACCTTGAAAAAATGAGTTCAAGCCTGAAAAAGTCTGCCAATGGCCTAACTCTAGCAACTCGGTAGTTTCTTTGCAGCGACACCATTGGCTAGAAAATACTTCATTAAAAAGAACGCTGCTTTTTTTAATTGAAACTCCAATAGCATGCGCTTGCTTTCGGCCAGCTTTATCGAGATTTCTTTGAGTGCTGCAATCTGACAAGGAAAAATTATCAGGGTCACCAAAGCCTGGTGCTAATGCATGGCGCATAAATACTACATTGGCATCAACTTCTTTTATGGCCTCTTCCAGGGTGTGCCGGTTTTCAGGCGAAGCCTGCGTTGCGATTATCATTAGGAATGCTATTATTACGAAACGCATTTAGTTAGATCCTAGGTGGTAATGAAGTGGACTGTTTGATTGTCTTGCTGACCTTAATGCTTGGGCTTAAAGAATACGTTTAATAAAGTCACCTGTTACTCATTTCCTTTATACTTATGTGATGTTTCATAACTGTAAGATTCTTCAGTATACTCACGCTATGAATGTTCATTGGATATTTTATTAACCCTATAGTTTAAGCCGTATTTCTAAAAAGTAGGACGTTGTATAACTTTTGGGCACGGTTTGCCTCAAAAGGTTCTTGAAAATAACGTCGCATACAGACCACTTTTATATTATGAAGGTATATTTTGAAATCTTGAGATACTTCGAAAAACGTCTCTCAGAGGTTCCCAGAATTTTTAATGAGAGATGGATTTTACCCATCTGTAAAATTTTGAAATTAAAATGGACCTGTATGGTGCTAAAATTAGCCTTACTGGGGCATTATGTGTTGGCCCCTAGCCGCACCTGATTGGCTGACATTAAGATTTGGTACTTAACGGTGTAACAGGTGCTGGCTGTGGGGATTTTAGGAAACAGATTAGAGTTTTTGCGTAACTCTTCCGCCCATAGTTACTAATGGAGAATACTTTTCAAATAATTCAAAAAACTCTCCAATTCGTGACCAGTTTTGGCCTAACTCGACATGCTTGCCAAAATGCTCATCATCAATATGCACTTCACTAACTGTATATATGATATTACCTGTCGAACCTTTTTGTGGGTCCATCATGTCATTAAGTTCTGTTGCTTTGGTGATAAAGTATTCAAGAGTTTGTAGTTTTCCGTCTTCATGCTTCAAAGAATGAGTTTCAGACATCCACTTTGCGTGAGATGAAACCAAATCATCAACAGCTGTTTCATCAGTTTCCGGGACACGCATAGTGAACCCAAATGCCGTATTTCCAATTTCAAAGCTCATTTTTATTCTCCAAATGTTTGATTAATAAGAAGTAGTATTATTTTTCAAGGATCTAGTTTAAATTGTAAAGCGGTTATGAAGGGACCGAATCCAGCTTATGCGTTACTCAAAAGAGCTGGACGCGATACCTTTTGAGAGAGAATTTATAACACTTATCAGAGGTTAAAATGACTCCAAAATAGACATGTAAAAAACCATATTTTCATGTTCTTTTGGTGTCTGGTTTCCTGACATGAGCACCTTTTGTATAAGGCAGTAATGCCTAATAAATGAGCAAATTTTTTCACTTTGTGCCATTGAGATATAACTTTTCACAATGAAAGTTGACTTAATTTTCTAATATATTTTTATGAGATTTTATTTAACTGGAGGTAACTAAAGACACCTAAAGAAGTAATGCAGAAAACATTCGACTGTTTTGAAAGTGGAGATATGGAAGTATTTCAAACTTTACATACAGACGATGTGGTTGTCACAATGAATGGATCGCACTCTTTATCTGGAACTTATAACGGTTTTGCTGATTTTATAGAAAACATGATTGCTAATATCCCATCAACATTCCCTGAAAATTTTTCGGTGACCCCAGAAAGTATGATGGCTGAAGGCAACATGGTATTTACCCACGCTATTGCCAAAGGTGACGGCTTGGACGCCTATTTTGGTTTTAGAGCAGAAGTAGATGGCGGCGCAATAAAGAGGCTTTGGATCTACGCCGATAGTCAAAAGCTATCTAATTCTTTTCAGGGACAATAATTGATTTAATTCTTGAGTGGGCTGAGTGATTATCCCCTCGATGCCTTTATCGACTGTGGCTTGTGTTTTAATTTAAAGCTTCCATCCATCCAAGAAGCGCTGCCGTGGTTTCATCGGGCTGCTCTAAAGTTGGAAGATGCCCGCAGTTTTCAATAATTTTCAGGATGCTTTGAGGCATTAAATTGTGCATTAGTTGATGCCGCTCTACGGGGCATAAGACATCATCGCGTCCACATAAAACAAGCGCTGGGCCAACAAAGCTGCGTAATGTATGCGTCTGGTCAATCCGGTCGCGTAGTGCTTTGGACTGACTGACAAAAACATTTGGACCAAGGTTTTTTGCCATCGCCATGCAGAGTTTTAAAATAGGTTTGTGATTTGGCCCGTTGGCGAGGTAATTTGGTTTCATTTCGTCACGCATAACACGAACTAGATTGCCCTCTAATACGGCAGTAATTTGTGTTTCGCGGTTTAGCTTTACGTGTTCGGTTTCTGGTAAGTGATTAGTATCCATGAGTACGAGACCCTGCACACGTTCGGGGGCTTGACGCAGAATTTCCATGGCAAGAATGCCACCCATTGATAACCCTGCCAGAGCAAATTTTTGTGGAGCCCAGGATAAAAAATCCCGAGCTCCTACACTCATATTGTCATATTTAGATATTGGTGCGGATAAAATTCGTCTCAGGCCTGAAAGGCCTGCAATCTGTGGTTCAAAAAGCCGTGTATCGCACATCATACCTGGCAACAGTATCAGCGGCGTCATGACAGAAGTGCCGCACCCTCGGTCATCGCTGTCAATTTGGCATAAGCGATGTCTGGGTCGACCGCGCCGAAACCTGCAAAGGTTCCAAAGCCACAATCCGATCCAGAGATCACGCGATCGCGCCCAACTATATCACAGAACCTCTCTATCCTTTGTGCCACTAACTCGGGATGTTCGACAAAGTTAGTGGTCGTATCGACAACCCCTGGAATTAGGATTTTATTGTCAGGAATTTCAGATTTTCGGTCACGAAAAACAGTCCATTCGTGTGCGTGACGGGGATTGGAAGTTTCAAATAATAGGTGCTGCGCCTTGGTTGACATAAGTGTTGAAAACACCGTGTTCATAGGAATATCGCAACAATGTGGTCCCTCATAGTTACCCCAACAGATATGAACGCGGACCTTCTCTGCTGGGATGTTTTTTAGGGCGTGGTTCAGCGCTTCGACATGAGTTGCCGCAACTTTCAGGAATTCTTTGTCTGATAAGTCTTGAAATAACATGTGACGCGACAACGCTAGATCGGGACAATCAAGTTGAAGATCGAGACCAGAGGCAACGATTGTTTCATATTCTTCCCGCATTGCGTCTGCGAGGGCTGCCAAATATGCATCGCGTGTTTTGTAATGATTGTTTTGTAGAAAAAGAGAGATAACGCCCGGAGATGCAGCATTCATAAAGCCACGTTTGGCCCCATGAGTTTTCATGGCATCCTTCAGGTTGTTGATATCTTTTTGCAACTCACCTTGGCCCTTTGATTTAACATCACCAGTGCACATTGGGCGGGCATACTGTGGAGTGCCTCCATCATCAGCAAGCCGTTTCAAGAACCCTGGAAACATTTTTAGATCTGCGGGGGCGTTGCGTGGGCTATCACCAGAAAAACCTGTGTACCGGTCTTTGACATATGTTGCATATGAAATTTTTGAAGTTTCGCCATCGCTTACAATATCAATACCAGCTTTGACCTGTTTTGCGACAGTTTCATCAACTGCTGATGTCATTGCTTCATCAAACGCAACCTGTTCATAAGTTTGTTCGTTTTCTCGCGCAAAAATGAAATCAACAACATTTTGACTGCGTGGAAGGCTACCAACATGGGTAGTTAGAATTTTAGTCATGATGCGTCTTTCCGATTAAATTGGGAATAATATTATTTTCTGGTCCATGTTGGTCCCGCAGGATCGTCGTTTGAAATAACACGATAGAGGCTAGCTTCGCCTGTCATTGAAGGTTGCAGGGTGTGAGTAAAGCCGGCCGGGAGCAGGCATGTATCACCGGGGTTTAAAGTCGATGATCCACCCTCCCATGATAGCTTCCAATGTCCATGCATTGGCATCAAAACAACTGAATAACTAATTGAAATTGGTCTATCGCCCAATGAGCCCCGTGTGATAAATTCAATATCAAAACCTGGTTTATCGGGTAGGATAGCGTCTTCACCCACAACTTTAGCAGGTGATTTACCTGCTAATCCCATTAGATCCAGATACCTTGCCACATGTCGTGGAATTATATCCAGCGCGACTGGTTCGGGCATTTTTTTGAGAACTGCTTCATCAAGGACTGGCATTGGTTCCACGCCATCGGGTAGCGTAGCGCCTTTTTTAGTATCGTATAGCTTCCCATTTTCGCCTAGAACCAGTCCGTGTTCTGCGGCGTCTTGAATAACCTGTGGAGCCCATACCACGCCACCACCAGCGTCGTCGCCACCCAGGACAGCCATGATCATTCCGTAATCGGTACCAATATTCTCAAACCCACGAAAAATCCCAGTTGGAATGTTGATGATATCGCCCTCTTCCAATGTGACCTCGCCAGCATCTCCCCAACGCCCCCAGAAAAACCGCCAGCGCCCCTTAAGGACAAAAAACACTTCCGCGGTTGTATGGCTGTGTAATGAATTGCGGCAATTGGGTGGTTGGCCTGCTGCACCAATGTTAAAGCCGGGGGTATCATTTATATGAACGTGTTGGTCTGCACTCTCACTGACCCCACCGCCAATTATAGTAAAGTTTTCCTTTTGGTTGCTCCCGGGTGTATGGGCGTCAATGAAGGCAGTTTTGCATGGTTTTAGATCGCCATATCGAACGATCCGTTTTTCCATTTCGGTTTGTATCATTGCATTATCCTGTCTTCAGCGCGATCTGTTTCCAGATCGAGGTTTCGTCAAATAAAGTGTATTCGCGGCGGATACCCCATGGACCAAACTCAACATGACTTGCTCCCATGACATGAACTTCAGCATTTGAGGGTTTGCCGAATGCCCCCCACCCATCGTGTTTGCCGGTTAGGCTCCAACGAATAGCTGCACGGGGTGACATCATTGGGTCTTCACGGCCTATTTGATGGTCAATTGTAAATCTAGCAGATGGAAATGCTGCCCGCAGTCCAATCCAAAAACTATCAACACCATCGGTTGATAAGAGTTGCTTTCCACCAGGGTAAAATCCCGCAACAGCTCGATCATACTCTGTTTGAATTCTGCCTAGGTCTGCACCCATTATGCCATTTAGAATATCAGCATATTTTGTGCCCCAAGCGTTTTCATTCCCGCGGCCTACGTATGGTCCAACCTTGTCAATGGAGGGATGGAAAGGCTGTATGCAATTTTCAGCACCCCCCTCGCGCTCAATTAGATCAAGAGCATACTCTTTTGGATCCCAACCAAGCTGCCGGACAACAGCCCCTTGATCCCTAATAAGCCATTCATCATTTATTTGGTTATTAATTGCATGACAATCTGCAATGACACGGTATTGTAGTTTTTTGCCTGTGGCCTTACCATAAACACCGTCACCCAAATGGGTTGCTGTTGTAAGAATTCGGTGTGAGGACAACATTCCTTTTTCCGGAGACCCTGACCAAATGACATCCTCGCCAAGCAACCGCCGATCTGGAAATTCTGCGAGCGTTGCCATAGTTGCGGCAATCACACCTTCATTTCCAAAAACAATCGATCCTGGAGAACGAACCGGAATATCTTTTGCATAATAGTTATGCAGTGTTGCAATATTTCGATGTTCCCAAATCTCCTCGGTAATCCCTAAAATGTAGTCGGGAAAATCGGTAAAACGATCTGAGAAACCTTTCATGGGGTCCATCCTTTTGGTATTTTTGCAGAGCCGCGAACAATGAGTGGGCTGTCCACTTTGATGTGGCGTGGTTCCGACGCAGGGTTGCTGATTTTGTTGAGCATTAGGGCAACAGTTTCCTGAACCATTGCATTTGCACGCTGGCGGACTGTTGTGAGATCATATGCTGCCCACGCTGCTGGTGGCACGTCATCATAGCCAATGATGCTGACATCCTCTGGTATCCGCAAACCAACTTCACTGCGAATGACATCCATAACCGCGAACGCCATATGGTCAGTTGCTATGAAGATCGCATCTGGTGTGGTGGGCTTTTCAAACATAGTGCGTGCCGCATTTTTCGCACCGTCGACAGTGAATTGCCCAAGGCCATGCGCATAAACAGGAAGATCTGCTTTAGCTAAACCATCACGAAAACCGGCCTCGCGATCCCGTTGAGTTGATGCACCTTCCCAGCCACCGATATAGCCAATGCGCTGATGCTGTGCTGCGGCAAAGAAAGCGGCAACAGATTGCCCGCCTGCAAAGTTATTTGAGGTGACAGCAGAGTGATCTGCAGTATCCTGAGACCTATTGAACAAGACGACTGGAACACCTGCTGCTTCACAGCGCGCGGTTAAGTCGTTTGAAATACCGACGCTGGCAGTAATGATACCATCGACTTGGTAGTCTAGTAACTCATCAATCACCTGGTCCGTTGATTGTGTATCGTTAGATGCCATAAATACGAGAACGTGGTATCCTTTGGCTTGTAGTGAGTTTGATAGTTTTTCTAACGCCAGAGGGTAAAAGTAGTTATCTAAATAAGCGACAATCAATCCGATTATGCGGCTCTTTCCTGTAATCAAGGACCGAGCTAAAATATTTGGTCTATAGCCTAGCTCGAGAGCGGCCTGGCGCACTTTAAGGGCTGTCTTGTGGCTAACTGAGGCGCCTTTGGTGAAGACGCGGCTCACTGCTGACTGGCTGACGCCAGCACGTTGGGCAACCTGAAAAGATGTGATGCGATCAGCCAGCCGTCCATCCCCCGTCCACAAGAAGGTGGGTTCCTGTCACCATTGATGAGGCGCTGGAAGCCAAGTATAGTGTTGCTCCCATTATGTCCTCTACTTCACCAACACGCCCAAGCTTTATCTTTTCATTGATCCAAGCTGCACGTTCGGGATCATTCAGGGTTGCATCAGTCAAAGGCGTGCGAATGAAGGTTGGACAGATAGTATTAATCCTAATTCCTAATTCACCCCATTCGATAGCCATAGCTTTTACCATGCCTTCAAGTGCGTGTTTGGATGTACAATAAACGGTCCGATCTATTCCTCCAATATGACCCATTTGCGAAGAAATGTGGATTATAGATCCTTTGATATTAGCAGTTTTCATGGCTTGAGCTGCATATGTGGACAGGAAATATGCAGAACGTAAGTTCACGTCCATGACAGCATCAAAATCCTTAGGTTCGGTTTCTAATGCGGATTTATGACGGGCAATACCGGCCGAATTTACAATTATGTCAAATGGTGTAGCCATAGCCAATTTGAGAGAACCCAGATTTGATTGATCCAAAATTAAGGCTTCGGCGCTCCAGCCTTGGGCTTTCATTGCATCAACGGTTTCGTTTAAACGATGTTTGCCACGTGCAGCGCACACAACAGTCGCGCCAGCTTCTGCCATGGCGACTGCACAGGCCTGACCAATACCTGAAGATGCGCCCGTGACTAACGCATGTCTACCTTTCAATGACATTGACGGCGTGTTTGGTAACTTCATTTGGGTTCTCCGATTGGGAAATTCAAAGGTCCAATATTCCGGGATTTGTTGAACTCACGCATGCGTGCAAGCACGTCAACGCCGAGCTGTTGGTAGACATCCAGAAGGTCAATGAGAACCCAGTTTTCTCGAATTTTTTCACCATCCAAACGCCAAAAATCCAAGGAACGCATTTGAATCTTTTGCCCACTGGGCGCAATACCCATCCATCCCGAACCGGTCACAGTTTGAACCATGTCTGGCCATCCAGTTACGGCAACATAATCACCCTCAGAGAAAAAGTGTAATGTGGTTTCGTTAGGAAACTGTCCCCGATCCGGCATTGCGTTTAGAAAAGGTATTTGATGCCAGTTTCGAAAGCCTGAAATGCCTCTTGCAGTGCCAATTCCTGCTGGTCCGTACCAAGTCATTTTGGGGTGCCAGAAACGTTCAAGCTCCATTGTTTCCGCCGGTTTGACTGGATGACGGGACATGGCGGTCAGCATGTTTAGCACATGAGTTTGACAGTATTCTGAACGAGATTTTTGATCTGTTGCATCTACCATACCGTCTTGGGTAATCGGTCCGGGTGTGTGCCATTCGCGACCCAAACTTGGGGCCATTGGCCAAGCGTTGGATTGCATCATTAGCTCGGGGATATCCCAAATTGCTTGAACCTCAATTACTTGCCCATCTACAATATGGTAAAATTCATGGAAACGCATATGCGCCAAATGACCCGTTGGTGGAATATCCAGAAAGGCTGTTGCAAAGGTCCCTATATAGGAGCCACAGCATCCAATCCAATTTTTGCCTTCGGGGGTCTGTCCGCTGACGATGATTGTGTCGCGACGCTCAACATCGGGTATGGCTTTGAGTAATGGCGCAAAGCAAGTATCGTAAAAAGTAGTTCCTTCAATGTCTCCAAAAGGATGACACATGTGAACGACTGCTCCTGATGCCATAAGTTTTGTAAATGCTGCTTGCACAGTTTTTTGCTCAAAATCTCGCAGCGCTGCCAATAGCGGTGTAATTGATTGGATGCTGCGTTGCGAGATGTTCATTTATTTACATCCTGGTAGGGTGCGCCTTCGCCATAGGGAATGTTGATCCCGCCGTACCGACGCACTCGGATATTGCATTGCTCTGCATGACCAACAAATCCTTCAAGCATACAAAGGCGGCTACCGTATTCGCCCACCAACGTTGCAGCTTCATCTGTCATGATCCTTTGATATGAATGTGTTTTTAGATACTTCCCTACCCATAGCCCACCAGTATACCGACCAGCTTTTTTCGTAGGTAAAGTGTGGTTTGTACCAATGACTTTGTCCCCATTCGACACATTGGTCCGCGCTCCCAAGAATAATGCACCATAGCAAGTCATATGTTCTAAGAACCAATCATCGCGGTTTGTCATGACTTGCACATGTTCAGAAGCGATATCATCTGCAGTTGCGAGCATTTCCTCGTAGGTATCACATAATATGACTTCGCCATAGTCGGCCCAGCTGACAGATGCTGTATCAGCAGTTGGTAGAATTTTTAGTAATCGGTCGATTTCGCACAAGGTATCTTCAGCCAATCTACGTGAATTGGTTAGTAATACAGCTGGGCTATTGTACCCATGCTCAGCCTGACCAAGAAGATCTGTTGCACACAATTCACCATCAACGGTATCGTCTGCAATTACCATAGTTTCTGTTGGGCCTGCGAATAAATCAATTCCGACTCGGCCGAATAATTGGCGTTTGGCTTCAGCCACAAATGCATTTCCTGGGCCAACCAGCATGTGAACTGGCTCGATTGTTTCCGTACCAATCGCCATTGCGCCGACGGCTTGGATACCGCCCATAACGTGAATTTCATGGGCGCCGCCAAGGTGCATAGCAGCAATCACTGCGGCATTGGGTTTGCCGTTAAACGGTGGTGTACATGCTACGATCCTTGGAACACCAGCAACGGTGGCAGTGACAACAGACATATGCGCTGATGCTACCATCGGAAACTTTCCACCCGGAACATAACAACCAACTGATTGAACTGGAATATTTTTATGTCCTAGAATTACGCCAGGCATTGTCTCGACTTCGATATCTAACATGCTGTCGCGCTGAGCTTGAGCAAAGTTACGCACTTGTTCTTGCGCAAACTTAATATCGGCCAATTCGCGATCTGACAGTGATGAGATTAAATTGTTAATCTCAGTCTTGGACAGTTTAAATGACGTGGGAGAGTAATTGTCGAACTTGGCTGAGAGTTCGCGAACTGCGGCATCGCCGCGGAATTCGATATCTTTTAAAGTAGCTTCGACAGTGGCTTTGGTTTTTGCATCATCCTCTGCACGTTCTGCATCCGGTTTTCCGCGTTTTAGATATTCTAATGCCATCAGTCTTTTCCTATTTTTTTTGGGGGTGATGGCGGTGTTTTCTCGCCTCGGTCGTAAACTTCCCAGCCATGGCCATTGAAAACATCAACGCCTAATTGTGCGAGGACATGTGGAAAATCAACCATTACCCAATTATCGGTGATTTTGCCGTTTTCCACTTTCCAGAAATCCATATAGCGGATCTGAATGCGCTTACCAGTCGCTTCGACACCCATAAAAGTGCCTGAATGCAATGCCTCTTGTCGCCCGAATGCGGCTGCCCATTCGCCCATGTATAGGCGTGCCTTGTCAACGCAAATTTTATCTGAAAACGCAGCTTGAAATGGCTTCTGCCAATTGTCCTGGAATTCCTTGATTCCGTCTTTAGTCCCACAACCAGTATTACCCATCCAGCTAAAACCTTGACTGAAGAATTCACCAATATCAGCAATGCGGTGGTCATTCAGACCATCTACCATACCCTCTATTACTGCACGCGTTTCCTCAGTTTTAGACATGTCTGTGTCACGAGAAAGTACTGCCTGTTCTGGGCGTGCTCCACTCATCCTTTTACGGCTCCTGCTGTAAGGCCACTTACGATTTGGCGTTGGAAAAATAAGATTAAGACAAAGAGTGGTGCAGTCGCTGAAACAACAGCTGCAACTGCGAACATGACGTTGCCTTCTGTTTGGGTAGTTCCTAGGAAGCTGGCAATTTTTGGCACCATCGTTTGGTTTGCCTGGCTAAGTAACGTCGCAGTCACTGTGAAATCGTTATAAGCTAAAAGGAATGAGAACAATCCTGTCGTCACGACGCCTGGCCACATTACTGGAACGATAACATGGCGAAAAGCTTGAAAACGTGTGCAGCCATCTACCATCGCGCTTTCATCAAGATCCTTTGGAATATTGAGAAAAAAGCTGTGGAGCATCCAAAGGGTGAACGGTTGATTAATGGCTACCATTACAATGATTGCGGTTGGTAGGTAGCCCCAAATGTTCCATTCGAAAAACGGCAGAAGATATCCGGATACTAATGTGATGTGTGGCATGGCCCGGAACACCAACGCTAGCATTAGCAAATAGAATGCGTATTTTTTCCCCGAACGAGCAAGGGCATAACCACCAAGGGTTCCGAGCGTCAGTGAGATGAAAACGACCGAGACCACAACCATGCCGGTATTTAATGCAGCAAACCAAAACTCTTTAGCGATCCACGCGCCATAATAACCCTTCCCAGTGAACATACTGCCTGTTTCGATATGTGTGCGAACGCCGTAAATCGCGTTCGCCCAGTCTGCTTTTGAAAAGAAATCGCCCTGTACTTTGAAAGACCCCCACAGCGTCCAAAGGAACGGAAAGCCTGCGGCAATGATCCAAATCAAGACGAGGCCCCAAATAATCGTATTCAAAACGGGTGATCGGCGATGAATGATATCTGACATCACACCACCTTCTGATTAAAGTCGCGCCATGTGCGGATCAGTACTGGAATAAGCAGGATGCTTACGCCGATAATTGTTAAGACAGAGGTCGCGCCGGCAGATCCAAAGAATTGGCTCTCAGTACCCACAAGATCATTGTAGATAATCCATGACAATGAAGTTGCACTGGCTTGGGCAGAGAAGCTGACAATTGGTTCAAAGACACGAAAGTTGTCCATTAGTTGTATTAGCAAAATAAAAACTGTGAGCGGCATCAGGTGAGGCAAGACCACATAGCGGGTCCGCTCCCAACGTGAGGCTCCATCGATCATGGCTGCTTCCATAGTGTCACCAGGAACTGTTTGAAGGCCGGCGTAAAAAACGATGAACGCAAATGGGGCAGAGTGCCAAACACCATAGACCATCAGCATGATCCAAGTGAGAGCAGGGGACGCTTTTAATGACAGATTTGGATCATCAAATATTCGCTGCAAGGCCGAGCCGAGAATACCATTGGCATCGATCATCCAGAATAAGATCAGCGATCCTATCAAGGGTGTTACGATCATTGGTAAAAGAGAAATAAAAATCGTTGGGCCTTTAATCCTTTTGGGCAGTGTGTTTACGCCAAGTGCAATGATAAACCCAAAAAAAATGACCAGTGGTGTTACGATAAAAGTGTAAGTTAACGTGAATGCTAGCGCCCGATAAAACGGCAAGTTTAATGCCTTGGAAATAAAGTCAAGAAAGCCATTACTAGATTGCAATGCGAGGCCAATTTCTATAAAGGCAAGATGGTTACGATTGGTGTAAGTCCCTATACCGTTGAATTGACCTAGCGGGCGCTCTTCTTTTAGTTTTGCGGTTTCTTCGACGTCTATTTGTAATTCTTTTTTACAGCCAAAGGGACCGCAGTTTTCAACTTCTACCATGACGGCTTCGTGCTCAATGTGCATCGATTGCACGGCGACAGAAACAATCGGCAAAGCGATAAAAAGCAGCATCGTAATTAGCGATGGTAAAATAAACCAAAAAAAAGTGCGGTTTTTCATCAAGCTTGCCCGAGGCTATGGTGAAACTAAATCGCCGAGGAAGGGGACAGAAAGCCCCCTTCCGGCGTGGTTTATTTTAAAAAACCTTGCTCTTTTGCTGCTGCCGTGTATGCGGCTTCAACGTCAATCAAAGCTTGCTCCGCACTTTCGGACCCTTGTAAGAAATCAGAGATTTCTGCGCCAATAGCGCCATGCAGCGCACCCATGAATGGTATCATTGGGTATGGTGCTGCGCCACCACTTGCTGTGCCCGCAACGCCTACTGATGCTGGGCTTGGCATATAGCCTTCGACCAACCAAACTGCTGCGTCATTGTTTGCTTTGACAACTTCAGGAGAAATGCCGTTCATCAGAGCGGCGAATGTTGCCTCTGCATCTTCGTCTGAAACGTTGGTTGAGATCGCGATGCCGTCCCACCATAATGTTGAGGCAGGGCGTGGGCCATTACCCCATGATGGCGCGGCAGAAAGAACGGTACCGGCAACGACTTCTGCTGTTGAACCTTCGTCGTCTAGAACTGCACTACCGCGAGATCCCCACATTGTTGCCAGTGCAAGATTACCAGCTTCCCACTCAGCTTGTGTCGCGTTTGAATCATATGTCAGGTAATCAGGGTTGGAATAGGCAACTAATGATTTCAGCATTTCCAGTGTTGCAACGCCATGCTTGTTGTTAATCGCAACTTCCGCAGTGCCAGGTTTAAAGAAGTCAGCACCCGTACCCATGTACATGTTTACAAACTCTTCAGCTAAATTCCAGCCTGCTTTTGTGTTTAAAGCAACTGGATATTCCATTAGGTCAGCCGCGCGAATTTTTTCTGCCGCGGCAAGAACTTCTTCATAGGTCGCTGGAATGCTATCAACGCCAGCAGCCTTGAGAACGTCCACGCGTGAAAATAAGTGTTGTGCGTTAGCCATGAAGGCAACGGCCATCACTTTGCCGTTCACTGTGATCAACTGGTTTTTGTTTAAGGCAGCACCGTATTTTGCAACCATTTCATCCAATGGACGCAGCAAACCGTCATTCATCAATGTAACGAGTGTAGAGTTGGAAACAATAACAGAAGAGTATTGTGCAGGGTTCGCTGTAAGCGCTGCAACCATAATGTCTTTGTGATCTTTTGTAAGATTGGTTTCAACAGTAACGCCGTCACCTGCGCAAGTTGCGGCAGCTGATGTCACAGCTTGGATCGCTGGAAAGTCGTTTGACAGAATGCTGACGTTGCCACTTGAAATGCCACACCCAGCGATTGCTGTACTTCCCAAAAGTGCAAAGGCACCTGCGAATGTAATTGTCTTTAGAAACATCTGTTTCTCCCTGGTTTTCAAAAGATGCGCCTTGCAAGATCGCACCTTGGTTATTCCCCTTTTGGGGGATTTTGTTTGGGGTTAATCCCCAATTCGCGCACCCGTTTGTGTATCGAACAAATGGCAAATCTCATTTGGTACAGAGATGCGAACCATTTCGCCGATCTGTGCACGATAATCTTTTGACGCTTTTACGGACACCAACTCACCGTTGACACGCACAGTGATCATTGTAGCGTCGCCTAGAAGTTCAACTGTGTAAACGGCGGCGTGAATCTCACCGCCAGTTTTTACAATGGACGCATCTTCAGCACGAAAGCCAAGTTGAATAGGTCCGTCCGCGTTATCAAAGCCGGAGACCTTGATATGTTCGCCTTCAAATACGCCACTGTTAAATATCCCAGTTATCAGGTTCATTGCAGGTGATCCGATAAAGCTTGCGACAAAAGCGTTGGACGGATGGTCGTAAATTTCGGTTGGGCTACCAACTTGCTGCACAACCCCGCCCTTCATTACGACCACGCGGTCAGCTAGCGTCATCGCCTCAATCTGATCGTGCGTCACATAAATAGTTGTAACTTTGAGCTCATGACTGAGGTTCTTAATTTGCGCGCGCGTAGAGACGCGTAGTTTTGCATCCAAGTTAGATAGGGGCTCGTCCATCAAAAATACGTTGGGCTCACGCACAATTGCACGCGCAAGTGCCACACGCTGGCGCTGCCCACCTGATAGCTCTGCTGGTTTGCGGTGGAGGAATTCATCCAGCTCAACCATTGCAGAGGCGCGCATCACGCGTTTTTCGTGTTCCGCTTCGGGAATTTTACGCACTTTCAGCGGGAAACGAATATTTTCATAAACATTCATGTTCGGGTATAAAGCATAGGATTGAAAAACCATCGCAACATCGCGATCTTTGGGATCCAAATCATTTACGCGCACACCGTCGATCAAGATTTCACCGCTTGTGACGTCCTCCAGACCTGCGATCATCCGCATGGTCGTTGTTTTGCCACAGCCAGACGGGCCAAGCAGGACCAAAAACTCTTGATCTGCAATCGTAAGATTGAAGTCTTCAACACCGACAAAGTTTCCCCATCGCTTTGATAGCCCGCGCAATTGGATTTCGGCCATGCAGTCCCCCAAATGATCAAAGGCCATTTTGCATACGTTTGCAAAAAAGATATAGACTTCGATTTGATGCGCATGCAAGCTAATTTTGCATGCATATGCAAGGTGATCGTGTCAAATGCTGTAAAGCCTTTACATGCTGAAATAAAAAAGGAATGGGATATTGGGTTTTCAAGCTGAAAAACAAGTCGTGCGTGAATATTACGATGCGTTGGACAGTGTTGAAATTGACGGAATCAGTGCGGTTTTGAGTGATTACACCGCAGCTAAATACACATGGCGTGGATTTCACCCATTTCATTTACAAGTTAGTTCAGAGGTGGTTTCAACGCTTTTTTGGCAGCCTTTTCGCAGCGCAGTAACTCACATGCAGCGCCGGATGGACGTCTTTTTTGCTGGTGATAACTTCATTGATGAAGACGGATCAGTGTGGGTGTGTTCTATGGGGCACTTGATGGGTTTGTTTGATAGCCAATGGCTGGGTATTCAGCCCACTGGTAAGATGATCATGTTGCGATATGCAGAGTTCCACAAAGTCTTAGATGGAAAGATTGCTGAAACAGCTTTCTACTTTGATATTCCGCATTTCATGATTCAAGCAGGGTACGCTCCTTTTCCAGATCAAGCGGCAGCACATTTCGTTCAGCCGGGGCCCGCTACTCATGATGGGTTACTCTTTGCAGATTTTGACCCCGCCGAAGGTAAAAAGACATTGGATGTCATGCACAAAATGATAAGTGATTTGGGACAATGGAATAGTGGATTACCGCTTGAAGAAGAACTCGCTCTTAGTTGGCATGATGATATGATTTGGTGGGGACCAGCTGGTATTGGCGCAACTTATACTATCAAGCGATATGCAGAGCAGCATTCGGGGCCATTTAGGTCCGGGCTAAGCGATCGATCAGGGACAGGGCACATAGCGCGCATTGCAGAGGGGCATTATGGCGGATTTTTTGGTTGGCCCAATTTTAGAGCAAAAGTAACGGGTGGCTATTTAGGACTGCCATGTAGCGAAAAGTTGTGTGAGTTCCGTGTTATCGATATTTACCGCCGTGAAGATGACAAACTTAAAGAAAACTGGATTTTTATCGATATGTTACATTTCTTTAACCAGCAAGGCATTGATATTTTGGGAAGGTTGAAAGATGCCCAAGGGTGAATTTCATAGATGCAAACCTACATTTTAAGTAGCGAAACTATGATTGTTTTCATTCTTATTTTATTTTTCTGAACTTTGACATCTGTACTCTTAAAAACAACCTATACACTTGTAATGATCTTTTAATAATCCACAGACTGCTCATTCATTTATTTTGGAAGGTTTCTTAAATATATCAATCAAATTTCCTCCGATTTAATAGTGTCATAATTTGTATGTTAAAAAATGTAATTTGTTTTAATGGCTAATATTAAGGCATATTATATGATAAATATTGCTGCAAATATAACTCTCCGTGACTGTCCGAGATCAGCACTTATGGGTCCAATTAAGAAAATTTGATAAGACAGACAAATAATACCAATAGTTTTATTTGTAGGCAATCAGAGGTGACCACAATGCTAGGTGACCTCGACTACTGTTTTGCCTTAGTTGCAAGAGGTTCATATCGAGACTCTGTTCAAATTCGTTTGGTGGCCTTGCTGAGACCACTTACGTAAAATAAGATCTCAAGTTGATATTTTATTTAAAATAGCTAACGCAGCGTCACGGACACCATTTCCTTTCTTCATCTTATCTGAAATCTCTCGCATGCGGGTTATCATTAAATTGTCGTTTAGCAAGGCGGTCATGATTTGCCTTAGCTCTTGAGGGGTCCATGAAGCACGTTGCATGTTCACGCCAGTGTTGGTTTGTAAGGCTCGCAAGCCATTGTCATGGCCGTCCCAACAGTATGGCATGATTAGTGAAGGAACTCCAAAGTGTAGTGCTTCACAATAGCTGTTGTTACCACCGTGATGGATAAATAAATCAGCTTGTGAAACGATTGAGGGCTGTGGAAACCAGCTGCCGAGGTATACGTTATCAGGCACTTGCTGGTAGCTTTCCAAGAATTCTCCAACGTTCACGAAGAAACGAGCAGGTATTGTCGCGAAAACTGCGATTATGCGGCTAATCAAATCGGTGTCGATCGCGCCAAGACTACCAAAACTCAGGTAGACAATGGGGCCTTCATTCACAGGAAGAGGTGGTGGCTCAAACTGGGCCTCTTCACGAACGCAGCCATCTAAAAACACGAACTGATCTTCTGGAAGTGGTGTTGCGCGTTCATAGCGGATACTCTTTGGCGCCAAGAGTAGGTTCAAATGCGGTGAGGTTTCTAAAAACTGGCCGGCAGGTAATGCAGCTAAGCCACGCGCGCGTCGGAATATGTTGTAGCGCTTTTGTGCGGGTAGTGTGGTTTTGATGTAAGCGGATTCAAACGCAGGACGCGCGGGGTCATCCGCAGCCATGCCGGACAAATAAGGTGGTATGTTAATGTCTGGAATTTCAGTTTCAGCACAAGAAACGACCCTGATCCACGGTACACCCGCATTTGCGATTGCCGGGAACATGATGACGTTATCAAGAACAATGCCATCTGGTTTTATCCGTTTCAGCAACTGTGATAGACCGTCTTCCACCTGAATGGCCGTATCTACGATAGCTTCCCATGTTGGCCCAACATAGGTTTTTAATTGCTCAGTTGGGTTCTGATTGAAGTGTTCGAGATGGGCCGTAACAAAAGCTTGCCATGTTTCTTCGTTTTGATGCTGTGCCTCAGCGCTTTGCGGCAGTTGGTATTCTTTGAAACCATATTCAGCGAACACGCCATTAAAACCTGGATGGCACAGAAACACAGGTGTACTGCCTTGGTGCTGCAGTTGTTGCGCAATTCCAACACAATTTAGAGCAGAACCAAAACTGGCTTCGGGAAACAGCGCGATGACTGGTTTTTTCATGCAAGTGCTCCTCTTCCCATGGGTAGAATGCCCCGATTGAGAGTTTGGGGTTTGCGAATTTGGCTGCGGCGCAAATGCACTACCATTTGGTCGGCGGCAAGCCGAAGTTGCGAGCGTTCAAGGCTATCCAGAATATCAAGGTGTTCTTCGAGTGATTGTCGTAAGCGAAAATTAGGGATGGAGTGGTTTTTTTGCGTGGACAGCCGCAAGCGTTGATGCGCAAGCAAAGTGCCTTTGACGAAACGGTTGCCGGAGCTTTCAGCGATAAAGCTGTGAAATGCGCAATCCAGATGTAGGAATGCTACAGCGCTTAATGCTCCATCAGGCCGCAGCGCAAACTCTTGCAATTGCTGCCGCAAAAGTCCTGTTTTTTGGCTGTCCATTCGAAATCCAGGCGCTGTTATGGCCTGTGGTTCCAACGACAGGCGAAAGGCAATGCTATCATTAAGTGCGTTTGAGCTGTCTAGAATCGGCTGGAAAGCCCATGCGCGGCCAGGAAGTTGCACGACGATCCCGTCGCTACTTAGTATTTTTAGCGCATTTAATACAGATGACCGTGGAACGTCGTACCGCCTTACAAGTGCGCTGACTGACTGGATATCTGTAATTCGGCGCTCTGCGCGATCTGACAAAATACGTGTGGCCAGACTGTCTTCCATATCCTCCAGATCGGACAAGCCTCCAGCTGCAATGCGTTCAGGGCTAACGTGTAGAAAATATCCACCTTCCTCACGGCGCTGAACAATACCATTGTTTTCTAGTAGTTTTAATGCAGATCTAATGGGAGTACGCGATACGCCGCAGGCCTTTGATAGTGTGGACTCCGGCAGATGAGCGCCCTCTCCAAAGCCACGCTCAAGGACCACTTCGGTGATTTTACGGGCCAACTTCAAATGGTTTTGACGTGTATTACTGCGGGGTTGTAGCATCGGTGTCTTTCTAAAGGTCTGCATGGCAGTTTGTTTCCTCGTGTGGCATCAGAAGAGAAAAGACCGCAAAAACAAATTGACGTATATTTTGTTGCATTAATACTGCTTTAAAGCGTCGCTTGAGAAACGCAAATAAAAAACAGTCACCCCATCGGGGAGACATTCAACAGATGTAACATTTTGGAGGTATTTTAGATGTCACGACTTTCCCCGCGCAGCAGCGTTTGTGCAATTGTGGCGCTGGCTGCGTTTTCCGCGCCTGCATTCGCTGAACCCCTTACCGTTTCCAATTGGGACGGATACATGGCTGCCGATACTATCGATGCATTTAACACGGCGTCCGGCAATCAGGCTGAACTGGTCCTGCACGCGACAAACGAAGAAATTATGGGAAAGTTGATTGCGGCCAAAGGTGTCGGCTACGACGTTGTTTTCGTTTCTTCACCTTTTGCAGAAGTTCTAAACAACCTTGGCCTTGCTGAAACTTTGGATCACGCCAAAATTCCAAATATTGCTAACCTATATTCAGAAGCCACAGAACTGCCGCATGATCCCGGCAATTCCTTCTCGTTGCCATATGCATGGGGTACCACAGGATTATGTTATAGATCTGACCTGGTTGATACTCCAACTTCCTGGGGTGATTTGCTCGCGCCAGAAGCGGATGTTGCTGGTAAAACAACAATGCTCGCCACGGATCGCTGGTTACTTGCAGCAGGCCAGCTTCAACTGGGTTATTCTGTAAACGAAACTGATCCTGACAAAATGGCTGAGGTTCGTGATCTGTTGATTGAAGCCAAAAAATCATTGTTGGCTTACGATGATACGACATTTTATGCGAAGTTGGTGTCAGGTGAAGCTGAACTGGTTCACGCATGGGATGGGTGGTGCAACTATGGCATTGGTGAAAACGCTGACATCAAATACATGATCCCTGAAGAAGGTTCTGATCTCTGGGTTGACACTATGGTAATTTTGAAAGCCTCAGAAAATAAAGATGCAGCATATGACTTTGTGAACTTCATTCTGGATGCTGACAATCATCGATGGGCTGCTGAAAACATTCTTTACAAAGTGCCAAATAAGGCTGCGATGGATGGTGTGGACGCAGGCTTGATTGAAACTTTCCCCAATATGGGCATGGCGCCTGCGGATATGCTAAAGTTTGAACAGATGCGGGATGTTGGCGCAGCACAGCGTGATTATTCGCGCCTTGTATCAGAAATCAAAGCCGCAAATTGAAACTTTCAAATTGCCTCTGAGTGTTTAACATTCGGGGGCATTTTCCTTTCATTATAACGCCAGATTCTTTTGGTGCTGGGTCCCGTAATGTCCACTGATCGCAGAGCTCTTATTTTGATGTCACCTGCCATTTTGTGGTTATTGGCCCTGATGGTAGTGCCTTGTGTATTGATCTTGGTATTGGCTTTTTTCCAACGGGGTATTTATGGTGGGATTGAGTATACATGGACGCTTGAAAACCTAGCGTTAGTTTTCGATCCACTTTACTTTAAAATTTTTCTTAAGTCGGCTGGGATCGCTGGTCTATCTGCTGGCATCGCTTGCGTTTTAGGCTATGCTGCTGCCTATGCGATTGCGGCTATGCCGCGTCGTAATCAGCCTTTGCTGCTGTTTTTTGCGGTGCTTCCATTTTGGTCAAATTATCTAGTGCGCACATATGCGTGGATCGTGCTGCTCAACCGCGAAGGTTTGATTGTGAACCTTGCGCGTTGGATTGGATACCAAGGCGAACTGCCAAGTATGCTCTATACCGAACAGGCTGTGGTGATTGGTCTTGTTTATAATTACTTACCCTTTGTAATCCTCAGCTGTTATGCGCCGCTATCTCGCTTGAACCCAGAAATCACCGAGGTATCGCGTGACCTTGGGGCCTCTGCATGGACGACTTTCCGCCGAGTGACGCTGCCAATGACCGTGCCTGGTATCGCAACGGGATTTGTCTTCGTCTTCGTTCTATCAATTGGTAATTTTGTAACGCCAGCCTTGCTGGGGGGTGGTCAGTTCCAGATGATTGGTAACCTTGTCTATGCTCAATTTCTGACGGCAAACGATTGGCCCTTTGGCGCAGCTCTTTCGATGGTGCTGATCGCAGTGATGCTTGGCCTTTTGATGGCGCAAGCCACGGTGGCCGAGCGAGCGGCGGGTATGAAGAAAGATCAAGGCAATGGCTGAGCGTAACACCTTTCGTTTGATGTTATTAATTCTTGGCGTTGTTTTTGCCTTTCTCTACATTCCGATTTCAGTGCTTGTTGGCCTGTCCTTCAATGAAGGTGGCTTGCCAACTGCGTGGACTGGGTTCTCCTTTAAATGGTATGGCGCTTTATTGGAAAATGATGACATTTTAGGTGCGGCGGCCAATACGGTTGTGGTTGCAATTTGTTCCACTATTCTTTCGACTTTTTTGGGAACTTTTCTCGCGGTTGGAGTGGAAATTCGGCGGCGCAATGGCAAGTGGTTGGAGACGGTTATTTTTGCACCAATGATTATTCCTGACATTGTTCTGGCGATTGCGCTACTGAGCTTTTTCTCTTTGCTTGGCGCTAAAATGGGTCTTCATACAATCATTGTCAGCCATGTTGTGTTCAATCTTGCATTCGTGTGCGCTGTAGTGCGTGCGCGTTTGAAAAGCTTCGATTGGTCAATTGTGGAGGCCTCTGCTGATCTTGGGGCCTCGACTATAACCACACTGTACCGCGTTATGGTTCCGGTGCTCACCCCTGCCATTGTGGCTGGGGCGTTGCTCGCATTTACGCTGTCTGTCGATGAATTTATAATAGCTTTTTTCACTGCGGGGGCAGGCCGGTCTTCAATTACCTTGCCAATGCAGATTTATGCGATGATCCGTTTTGGTGTAACGCCCGAGATTAACGCGCTGGCATCTATTGTTATGACCGTTTCAGTGATCTGTCTTGCCCTTTCTCAGCGGCTGAATAAAGGGGGCCTGTCGGGATAATGAACCAATCGTTTCTGAGCATACAAAAGGTCCAAAAAAACTTCGGCCCTGTTACAGCGGTGACTGGTGTGACCTTGGATATCCGTGAGAACGAATTCTTTGCCCTATTGGGAGCGTCAGGCAGTGGTAAAACTACGTTGCTTCGGATGCTTGCTGGGTTTGAAAAACTGAGCGGTGGTGATGTGCAGCTTGAGGGTTCTAGCATCGCACATTTACCGCCAAACCAGCGGCCTTTGAATTTGATGTTCCAATCTTATGCATTGTTCCCACATATGACTGTGGCGCAAAACATTGCCTATGGTCTTGAGATGGACAAGTTGCCAAAGAAGCAGATCAAAGCTAGCGTCGATGAAATCTTGCAAGTTATTCAGTTGGAACACTTACGTAATCGCAAGCCGGATCAGTTGTCTGGTGGACAAAGTCAGCGTGTTGCTTTGGCGCGAGCTTTGGTCAAAAGACCCAAGGTTTTGTTGTTGGATGAACCGCTTGGTGCGCTCGACAAAAAGCTACGAAGTGAAATGCAGCTTGAGCTAAAACGCTTGCAAGTAGAGTTTGGCATCACCTTTATCATCGTGACCCACGACCAAGAAGAAGCGTTGGTTATGGCTGATCGCATTGCCATTATGAAAGATGGTGGTTTGTTGCAAGTAGGAACGCCGCAAGAGATTTACGAAGCCCCTGAAAGCCGTTTTGCGGCTGATTTTATAGGAGTGATGAACTTTCTTCCGATTAGGAAATCAAGCCAAGGTTTTGTGACTGCAAATGGCTTAGCCATTAAAGCCAATCAGATCAACAACTCTGCCTCTAACAGTGATGCCGTTGCGGCCATTCGCCCCGAACGCCTTATGATCGGAGAAGATGGCGACAATGCGTTAAGCGGTGAGATTACCGCCATTGCCTATCACGGTCTGGATTTGTTGTTGCACTTAAAAACTGATCTTTCGGAGACACCCATTGTTGTGCGTATGACAGCAGATGTCGCTGAGGCGCATTGCCCCTCTACAGGGCAACAAATCAATGTCAGTTGGTACGCTAAAGATACTCATATTTTTTTCGCATAAATCGAACATTACAACATGACAGAGGAGACACCCCATGAAACAGAAAACATTTGCCTTCTTTCCCGAAGCTGCTTTTGGCCCAGCGCTGAACTCGGTTGGTATTGCTCAAGCCATAACTGCGATGGGGCATAAAGCTGTCTTTCTGTCTGACCCCGGATTTGTTGAAATCTACGAAGGTTACGGTTTTGAAGCTTATCCAGTGGCCTTGTCTGAGCCAATGCCAGCAGATCAAATGGCCAAGTTTTGGGAAGACTTTATTAATGGACACATCCCCAATTTTCGTAAAGCTCCAATTGACCAAATTGATAACTATGTCAAAGAATGTTGGGAGGCGATTGTTGACAGTGCCAAGTGGGCGGAAAAAGATTTGCCTAGCGTTCTGGCTAAAATCAAACCAGATGTGATTGCTGTAGATAACGTTATCCTGTTTCCAGCAATCAAGCAGTTTGGTGTGCCTTGGGTGCGCATTATTTCATGCTCTGAGAACGAAATTGAAGATCCGGCTATTCCACCGCATTTGTCTGGGATGTCCGAAAATGACACGGTGGGACACTCTGCATTCCGTGCCAAGTTTGAAGAGATCATTGCGCCAATCCATGCGGATTTCAACGATTTCCTCACGTCCTGTGGTGAAGACTCTTACAAATTAGGCGAGTTTTTTGAAGCTTCACCACATATGAATATGATGCTTTATCCAGAGCCGTTGACTTACACGCGTGATACGCCTTTAGACCCTGCCCGTTTCCAATATCTAGAGGGCTGCGTGCGTGAAGATGACGCTTATACTGTACCAAAATTCGGAGTGAACAACGATGGCCCGTTACTCTACATTTCTTTTGGATCACTCGGCGCGGGTGACACTGATCTGCTGAAACGTTTGATAACGCTAGTTGGTAAATCACGTTACCGTGCATTGGTTAATGTCGGGGACTATAAAAACGACTACACTGATATCCCGCCAAACGTCATTATTGAGGATTGGTATCCGCAACCTTCTGTCATTCCGCAAGTTGATGCTGTCATCCATCATGGGGGCAATAACTCGTTCACAGAATGCCTGTATTTTGGTAAGCCTGCGATCATCATGCCTTACGTTTGGGATGGCCATGATAATGCTATGCGTGTGCAAGAAACTGGCTATGGATTGCGCTCCGACCGCTATGAATGGACTGATGAGGAAATGATTGCCAAGATTGAAGCCTGCCTGACCAATGCTGAAATGGCTGAAAAGCTGGGTAAAATTTCGAAGCATATGCAGTCTTGTGAAGGACCAAAAAAGGCTGCGAAACTTCTGGCAGGGTTGGTTGAATGAGCCAGTTAAACTCTTCTGCCCCACATATTCATAATGCAACCGGCTTTGAGGATGTTGTGGATTGGGGTCCCCAACCTGACTTGTTGGAAGGGGCGTCTCATTCAACTGGTCGTTTGTTGCACAAGGGACCAGATAATATCCCTGAAACTGGCATTTGGGATTGTACGCCTGGCCGTTGGCGACTGTCCCTGCCTCGTGACGAGTTCTGTCACTTTGTTTCTGGTCACGCGCGTTACACCCATGATAACGGCGAGGTAATCGAAGTCATTGCAGGCACCTGCGTTCTTTTTCCCAAGGGATGGTCGGGCGTGGCAGAAATTTTTAAAACTATTCGCAACATTTACATGCTAACGTGAGGCAATACCCATGAAAACTCCTGTAATGCGCGCACCGCTTGAGATCACCGAAACTGTCGATTGGGGCGTCATACCGACCATGATTGAAGGCACTTCAAAAGTCAGTGGCGTTGTTCTGCATAAAGGCCCTGAAGGACAATCTGAGTGTGGCCTATGGATTTGCACTCCAGGGAAATGGGAGTGCCACGTCACCAGTGATGAATTCTGCCATTTCCTAGAGGGACGTTGCACTTACGTTCATAAAAGTGGCGATGTGATTGAGGTCATGCCGGACACAGCAGCGTTTTTCCCTCAAGATTGGAAAGGTATTTGTACCGTCCATGAAACGATTAAAAAGGTCTATATGATCCGATGAATATATTGGGTGCACCTCTCACGCTTGCGCCGCCGATCGCTACATTCTTGGCTCGTCACGGTCAGAGCGGTGCAGAGCTTGAACTACTTCCTGGTGATGCTTCTGCGCGCAGCTATATTCGTTTGGCGAAAGCGGGTAATCTGCTGATGGAGGATCGCACTGACCCGGCTGGCTTTGCAGCGTTTATTCGTCTGGCGCGTCACCTAAACAGCCTTGGTCTGAGCGCACCTCGGGTAATTGGAGCGGAGCCTGCGGCAGGTTTGGCCTTGATCGAGGACTTTGGTACCGCAACATACGGCACTCTGTTAAATGACGGGTACAACGAAGCAGCGCTCTATGAACTTGCAATTGACGTATTAGTGCATTTGCATAGCGCGCAGAACGCCATATCGGTCACTGTGCCTGCCTACGATACTGCGACACTTCTAGAAGAGATTTCGATATTTTCGCACTGGTTTGTTCCGGGTTTTGCGCCAGAAATTAATGTCACTCAATTCGATGAACGGTTTTGTGAGGTTTGGAAAAAGGCACTGATGCCGCTTGAAGAAGCGCCGAAAGCTTTGGTGTTGCGAGACTTTCATATAGATAATTTAATGCTTCTTCAGGACCGTGCAGGGATCGCGGCATGTGGGTTACTTGATTTTCAAGATGCGGTAATAGGGGCTGCTGAATATGATCTTATGTCGCTTCTGCAAGATGCGCGCCGTGATCTTGCGAACGGTCTAGAGGACGCAATGCTACGCCGTTACCTAAATGCAATTCCTGCGTTTTGTGGCACAGAGGATGCAATAATGCAGCGCTATTATCTACTGGCTGCACAACGGCACACTCGGTTAGTGGGATTATTCCCTCGTTTAAAACTGCGTGATGGAAAAGCGAATTATTTGAAATTCATGCCACGCGTCTTGAGGCAAATGCAGACTGCGTTGCGGATGGCAAAACTATCTGAAATTTGTGATTTTCTTGACGACACTTTGCGAGGATGGCGAGATGCTGCCCCTGCAATGTCTAAACTCTCGTAAAGGACCATCTGATGCAGCTTGATACCCAAGCACCAACTTACTTTGTCGCTCCTAATTTCTACCCCACGCAAAATGCGGGGTACGACGTCGAGGATCCAGCTAAATTAACCAAGGTTGGCGTGCGTGGCGAAGTTACTGTTGATGAAATCGACAGCGCTTTGTCACTTGTGAATTCTGCTCAAACGCAGTGGAAAATTCTTGACGCAAAATCGCGTGCCACTGCTTTGCACACCTTGGCGAACCGCATCGAAAATATGGACCTTACTGACTGTGCGATCTTGATGAGCCGCGAGATGGGTAAGCCTTACCCAGAAGCAATTGGTGAGCTTGCCAACTGTGCGCCTATTTTTCGCTACTACGCAGAAATGGCGCGTGACGAAGCTGGTAAGGTTGCAGGCACCACTCAAAAAGGTTCCATGCAATTTGCTAAATACGAACCGTTGGGCGTATCTGTTCACATTATGCCGTTCAATTTTCCGGTGCTGTTAATGTGCTGGACTGTGGCGGCGTCTCTGGCTGCAGGAAACGGCTGTGTGGTTAAGCCAGCTGAGGCGACCACATTGTCGACTTTGGAATTTATGAAGGCCTTTTCAGTTTTGCCTAATGGTTTGATTGCCTGTCTTCCGGGTGGCGCTGAGGTCGGCAAAGCGCTGGTTGCCAGTACTAAAACTCATGCAGTTGCATTCACAGGTTCAGTTGCAGCAGGTCAGGCTGTTGCCACAGCTGCAGCGGCTAAAATGAAACCTGTAGTGATTGAGGCGGGCGGATCTGATCCTATGATTATCACTGCGCATGCACCAATTGACATTGCAGCGGCCGGTGCTGTTACCGGCGCATTTCATATGACGGGGCAGGTTTGCACCTCGACCGAACGGATGTATGTTGTGGACAGCGTGCATGATGAGTTTGTTTCAGCGTTTACGGCCGAAACTGCGCGGCTGCGCATAGGCAATGGATTGGATAAATCTGAGATTGGGCCGCTTGTTAGCAAAGCAGCGCGTGACAAAGTCGAACGGCTTATTGCGGACGCAATTGCCAAAGGTGCGAAAGTTGAATGTGGTGGGCGTATCCCTCCTACGCATCAAACAGGCTGGTTCTATGAGCCGACAATCCTTACCAATTGTACGGTAGATATGGCGCTTATGAATGAAGAGTGTTTTGGTCCAGTTGTTGCTATTATTCGGGTTCCCGACTTTGACGCTGCAATTGACGGAGCAAATGCTTCTGAATTTGGGCTTGGAGCATCGATTTTCACTACCTCTCTTGAGGAGGCTCATGAAGCCCATGAACGCATAGAGGCGGGGATGGTGTGGATCAATAACCCACTGATTGATAACGATGCTTTACCATTCGGGGGATGGAAAAACTCAGGCATTGGGCGTGAATTGGGGCGCATGGGACTTGACACTTTTCGTCGTACAAAGATGGTGATCTTGGATCATAAACCAGTGCGCCATGACTGGTGGTACCCTTACCCAGACGATTGGTTCCTAGACGCGGGTGGACGCAAAATTTCTTAAACGCAGCTTAAACAAGGAGGCAAATATGTACAAAACTCAATTGTGTATAGGAAGTGTTTATGGCTTTTGCTTATGACAGTAGCTTTGCGGTGGTTATTGTGGTGACAGAGCTATTGGATGCCATAATATCTCCTGGTGATTGGTCGTGACGCCGAGCTATAAATTTAGCGATGCAAAACCATTACCATTTTGGTTTACAACTGTTCCGGTAACGGCCGATTGCGCACCTGCATCTCAAGATGCAACCTATGATCTGGCCATTGTTGGTGGAGGTTTTACAGGTCTTTGGAGCGCACTTAAAGCACGTGAACGCAATCCTGACGCAAAAATAGCTGTGCTTGAAGGGAAGCGATGTGGCCAAGATGCCAGCGGACGCAGCGGTGGCTTTTGTGCACCTTCGATTTCCCATGGAGCCTCAAACGCCTTAACGCGTCATCCCAGTGAAGCGGAAACACTAATTCGTTTGGGGCAAGAGAACCTAGATGACTTCGCGCGGGACCTTGAGCGATATGAGATGCAAGGTGAGTTTGAACGAGCTGGTAAGTTAAATGTTGCGACAACCCCATGGCAGATTGAGGGCTTGCACAGCATGGCGCAAAACTACTCGCGCTTTGGTATTGCACATGAGCTGTTGGTGGGTGACGCGCTGAAGGAAAAGCTTGATAGTCCAGTCTACAGTGCGGGTCTGTTTGAGCCAAGCTATGGCCTTGTTAATCCAGCGAAGGTGGTATCTGAGCTGCGCCGCGTTTGCCTTTCACAAGGCGTCGAAATTTTTGAAAATACTCCTGTCACCTCATTGAAGCGCGACGACGACATGATGGGAGTGCAAACGCCAAGCGCTTATATCCGCGCTAAGCAGGTCATTTTGGCGACTAACTCTGCTAAGCCACTGTTAAAGCGTCTGAGTATGTCGTTCATTCCAATTTATGACTACTCGTTGATGACCGAAACTTTGAGTGAGGAGCAGTGGGCCAGCATTGGATGGTTGGGGAGCCATGGCATTGCGGATAGTGGTAATCAGTTCCACTATTTTCGTAAGACTGCTGATAATCGGATGCTCTGGGCGGGCTTTGACGCGATCTACCATTACGGTAGTGATCGTAATGACGAGCTATTGCAACGGCCGGAAAGCTTTGCGCTTTTGGCCGATCAATTTGTTTTGGCTTTTCCAACTTTGGCCGATGTTAAGTTTGATTTTAAATGGGGTGGCATCATTGATACCTCTGCGCGCACGACGTTCTTTTCAGGTTTGGCGCATCGCGGGCAGGTGGCTTATGCGATGGGATTTACTGGGCAAGGGGTTACGGCCAGTAGGTTTGCGGCATTGACCATGCTGGACCGGCTTGGGTCTTTGAACACTGAGCGCACGCGTCTAAAAATGCCACGCCGGTTTGCTGTACCTTTCCCACCCGAACCACTGCGCAGTGCGGCGGTCAAATTGGCGCAAAAAAGCTTGGCTCAGGAGGACGCAACGGGCAAGCGCGGGCGCTTCTTGAAGCTTCTGGATACCTTTGGCATCGGTTTTGATTCTTGAGGAGCTCCTGTGATCAGGATTGCTATCTATACTGTGTGCGCAAGCGCAATACGACCTGAAGCTCTCTGATTTAGATTGTTTAAATTTCTGCAAATCAGTTTGACGCGTGCAAAACTCAACAGCCGGACTTCTTTTGAGACCCATGATGAGAATGCGAATGTCTGTCATTCAGCGAAACAAAAAATTGCCTACCTCCTTCAAGAAAGTTTAATCTGACAGAACCAAGTTGTTTCTGTCTTGCGCGGCAAGCCATAGCTGGAAATCACGAGTTGTGCCTTCATAATCGTCATCTGCTAAAGGACTCGAAAGCGCGTTGTCTGATCCGAGTGCGAATTGCATACGTTCCAGTTTTTCTCAATCCTCTTGATTGACCTTATCCCTATGCATAATGCGCGCTAAAATCGTGTCTTGTTGCTGGTCATCACCGTAGATAGACAACATCCATTTCACCTGAATTTGCGCCGCATTTAACGGAAAAATATTAAGCGACACAAGCAAAATTCCAGCCTGACTAGCAACCAGAGTAGGATAAATTGTAAAAAGCGTGGATCTAAGCCGTTCGTCATTAGTTAGAGTTGGCGCGCCCATGCCACGCGACGGAATAGTTTTTGGGTAGTTTGCAGCATAGCATGTGAAACCATCTCCGCCTATTAACTTTCGGGCCAGCCCAGTCGGAGTATAATCATGTAATGTTTCAGGGTGAACGACTGACAGATGATAGCCTTCCATAAAGTTTTCAACGAGGCATTTCCAATTTGTGTTCCAGATTTCCTCCGCGGTGTGGGCGATGCGAAATGTCTCGCTATCATAATTGGCTAAAAGGGCATCAAGGTTTGGGTGCGAAAATGGTACAGATGAACTGTCTAAATTTACGTAAATTAAACCTTTCTTAAGCTGCATGTTATGGTGGTGTAAGCCTCATTTTTTGGCGTCAAAACGCGTATTATTCATACGTGCAGCTCGCATCAAGCGACCGTCTAGATCGTATGTGCAAGTATGATATGAGCATACAAGCCCACTTGTTTCATCCTCGCCCTCGGTAAATAGAGAGCTAAACACTGGTGGAGTTTTACTCCGGCCAACTAGAAAATCCAGCCGTTTCTGTGAGGGATTATTGCACCGGGCTCTCATAAATCTATGCACTCAATAATTGATGCCACTCGGCAAGAGCAGTTAAAATTTTTTAGCTTATGATTAGCGTGTGAATAGATTTGAGCCGTTCGGCAGAATTAGCGCCATGAAGCTATTTTTCCAACACTAAAGCCCTCAGGTTCGATCTGCACAGCCCCCGTATTGGTTTGTGTCCTGAGTGAGGTAGTGCTGCGACGTCGGGCCATTGGTTCGTTCTCTAGACTGTTAACCCTTCTAACCCAAATGGCTACCATTAATGATATTGGAGTATGCCAGCCTGTCTTGAGAGTATTTTTGAGCAGGCTGAAGGCATAATAATGGGATTAGAAAGCCGCGAGTTGCCAATATATGGGATGCAGATTCATTTGGATCTATCGCATTGGAACACGGCGGCGCATTTATTAAGGAACGTCTTTATCTCGCATTAGGAAGACCGCTTTACTACGATGAAGACGCCTACCGCTGAAAGCGCAAAGCCCGCTAAAGCGAGTTTAGTGATCGTCTCGTCAAGAACAGTCCATGCTATAAACATTGCAAGCGGTGGGACTAGATAGAGTAATGACGATATGCTTGTAGCATCTCCCCGCTGTAGAAGAGCCATATAAATGCCCACAGAGACTATGGAGTTAGCGATCACTAGGTATGCTAAAGAAATTATTAGTTCTGGATGCCAAATTATAACCATAGTCTCAGTCATGATGGCAACTGGCATAAGAAAGAAGAAGCCGACAATGTATTGCACAAAGCCACCAATCATGGGATCAGTTTTCATCCCGTGCCACTTTTCAAAAAGTGTCGCAAGTGTGATCCCAGTCAGTGCACTTAATGCGAGAAAAACCGCCGTCCAAGGGCTTGGTCCGAGTGAGTTGCCTGACATGACCACCAGAGCTACGCCAATAAATCCAACAATTAGACCGGCCCA
>Ga0233438_10000112_pt1 | contig 108850 bp, 91 predicted proteins | sample SI_123_September_FD_182720 | JGI IMG/M metagenome (GOLD analysis project Ga0233438, IMG submission 182720) | Seawater microbial communities from Saanich Inlet, British Columbia, Canada - SI_123_September2016_10_MG | ecosystem: Environmental > Aquatic > Marine > Inlet | place: Canada: British... | reverse complement strand
GTGAGTTGGGTGATGGTTTGTTAGGTGATTTGTTTGAGGATGCGGATGAATGGGAACAGTTTGTAACTAATGGACTCACAACTGATCAAATCAAGAGCATTGTTAAGTCTTACACAGAGAGTGGTGCTGGACCTAAAGTAATTGCCCATGAGTTAGAAGCATTCTCCGCATCAAACAGTGTTGACGCCAGCACCATTGCGAATAAACTGGTGGAGTTCTGTTCATTGTAACGGTTTACAACAGAACCCACGCGGTGACCCTGTGTGGTGTTATGATACAGAGGTAACCAAGGACACTCCCATGAACATTTATTTTATCGCCAGTCAAGACCACAAGGTCTTTGGGATTGGTCAGACCACCAGGTCATTTGAAGAGCGACACAAGGATGGAGACTGGGCTAAGTTCCATAATTATCTGAAGGCCAGGGGCGAGGAACTCAACCTTATCCATTGGTGGGAAGACGTTGATATCGTTGACACTGAGATCCACGCCTGGTTGAAGACACAACCAGGCATTCGTAAATACGCTGAGTGGTTCAGTCACACCACCACACTCGATGTTATCGAGAACATGATTGAATATAAGTTCTTCACATATTATAACAACACTCGCACTCAACTGACTCTTAAGCCTTATCAGCAAGAGTTTGTTGATAAGTCACGCACTGACTACACTGAGTTCTTACTCGCCGCCAAGTGTCGAGCAGGTAAATCAGTTATGGTGTTGTCACATATTGTTGATAAGCGTCACAACATCAGTTTAATTGTCTCTCGTTTCAAGTCACCGTCACAATCATGGATTAATGATGTCAAGACATTTGATAAGTTTGAGAACATGGTTACTGTGTCACTGTCTGATAAGAACTGGCAGGATCAACTGACCTACTGGCAGTCAACCAACAAACAGATTGTGTTGTGGTCAACTGTTCAGGGTCTGGTTCGTAAGTTAGACAACCTGCCCACCATTGACCTGTTGGTTTATGACGAGGCACACATTGGTGATAAGTCATCTCAGTTCATCAGGGTTCGTGAGTCACTCTCCACCACTCCATGTCTCAAGGTAAGTGGAACTGCTTATGATCAGTTGTGGGACACCACTGAGTCAAACAGGTTTGTTTATGACTACTTCCAAGAACAGATTGACGTTGAGGCAGGTATCATTGACCGCCCCACAATGTCTGTTGTTCTTGCCAAGTATCAGTCAGACAAGTATTCAGAGGTTTATGGTGATGACCCTGACGCAATGAAGAATCTGTTCCTGGTTGATAACGATCAGTTTGTTGATGAGTTCCTGGTCAAGGAGTTTATCGCCAAGTTCTTTGACACTAACCGAGAGATCAAACCATCTAACAGGTTGTTGTATCAGTCTAATCACATTTATATGTGTCTCCCTTCAGTTCAGGCGTGTCACTTGTTCCAGCAGTTGGTTGATCACATTATCCCAGCAAAGGTTGTCACTGGTGACACACAATCAGACGCTGACTCCATTGATCAGTTTGTTCGTGAACATAACAGGTCATTGTGTCTCACATTCTCAGCAAATGTGTTGGGTGTGACCCAATCACTCTGGGACACTGTTATCAACTGTCGTGAGGGTAAGTCAATTCAGTTCTGGTCACAGTTTGCCTTCAGGGCTGGCAGTGGTGATCACAACTGGCGTGTGATTGACTTTGTTCCCACTCGTGCTCTTGAGTCATTGCGTGAGACATTCACCCTTGCTGCTGATCTCAACCCCACACTCTCTGAGTATGAGTTCACTGAGTTTGTTCCCATTTATGAGTGGGATGCAGGATTTGATACAATGGATCAGTCACAGGTTAATGACATTCTTGCCACTGACCCTGGCACTGTTGTTCGTCTTATGACTGGTGGTGTTCAGGGAATGGATCTTGAATCATTGTTATCTGTTGACTTCAACAACTTCCAGAACTTTGACAAGGAAATGACCAAGAGTCTGTTGATCAATGATCAGGCAAATAATGGTAATGGAGCAAGGGTTAGGACATCAGATAAGACGCCAGCAGAGAAGACAGAGTTACAACAGAAGATCAAGACTGTTCAGTATTATTTGTCACTGACACCTGAGGTTATCTTTAATGAGATCAGTAAGGGTAATGTCATCACCACAATCCGGGATGTTGTGAATTGTGAATCTTACACTCCTGTCACTGGTGACACTGGTCTCCTCTCCTCTCTCCTCTCCTCTGGTGTCCTGTCCTCTCAGACCCTCTCCAGGAGGGTCTCACAGGTCTCCACAACAGTCTCATCCATGGGATCAACCCCTGAGACCCTTGAGGGTCTTATGGTCTCCACAGGGAGCCAGCAGACCATGCCATCCTTTGTCCTCTCTGATCTAATTGCTTGACAAGGAGGAGCCTCCGTGTTAATCTAGGATTGAACCAAGGGACAACCCCATGAAATATCTTATTATTGCCGACCCAAGCGGTCACACCACTCTTTCTCTTATCCAAACTTATGGCATCTCACCATCAGACATTTATGTATGGGAAGACTCAACAAAAGGACATTATTCTGCTAAAATAAGAGGAGTGACTGTTACAGATAACCTTGATGAATTTGATGGTATGAAATTCGACGTTGTAATTGGTAACCCACCTTATGGGTCAGGAGGCAACCTTGCCATCCGATTCCTGAACAAATGTGCTGACTTGTCTGATGACATTCGACTGGTTATGCCTGTCTCCATTCGCAAACCATCATCTCAGAACAAGGTAAGACTTGATCTTATCTGTATTGAGGATGTCACATTGCCCGATACTACATTTGGTAAGACCATCAAGACTGTTCGTCAGCGTTGGATCAAGACTGATACTCTTAGGGATAAGATCTCTACATTCACCACTCATCCTGATCTTGAGTTCGTTAGTTATAATGAGAGACATGACGCTAATGTATTCATTGGTCTCAAAGGAGGAGGACCAGGAGGCAGAGTCAAGACAGAGAACTTTGAACATTACGCTGACACTGGACATCATTTAATTAAATGTAGTAAAAAGGTTCAAGAGCGTTTAGTTGCCCTTGAACCACAGTTTAGAGAAGAGGCGTTGATTACTCAAGTGCCATCTCTTGGTAAGAATGAGTTGATCTCTATTTACATGAACAACTATGAATAAGAACACACACAACACAACCACATCATCTATTGAGCGTAGTGATGATCGTATCAAGGTAACAGGTGAGGTATTCACACCCATGGAACTGTGTCACCAGATGGTATCAGAGATACCACAATCAACGTTGCAAGATCCCTCTTCCACATTCCTTGATCCCTCAGCAGGGTCAGGGAACTTCCTGTTGACCCTGCAGACAGAATTATCGAAATACCATGAGTTATCACACATCAATGATAATATGTTGTATGGTGTAGAATTAATGGAGGATAATCACGTTGAAATGTGTAACAGGTTAGGTATTGACACCACTCATCCACACATTGTGTGTCAAGATGCGTTGTTATATGATTATTCGTTCGGTGAGGCGACTGGTCTGGAGGCGTTCATGGTCTGACCTGTAACGGTTTGCAACAGAACCCCCGCAGCGACCCTTTGAGGCGTTATGATATGGAGGTAAACAAGGGAGACACCCAATGACCACCACCTATCAGACACAACTCACAGACACAGACTACAATGGTTGGACCAACCGTGAGACATGGTCAGTTGTTCTGTGGATGATGAACGACTATGGTTTTTATAAGACAGCACAACAAGCAGCACGAGTTGACCTGTTAAACCCTTATCAGTTCTTTATCGATGAGATGAGAGACATGGGACAACCCACAGATGGTGATGGTGTTCGATGGGATGATGAGCGAGTGAACCAGGTTGAAGTGAACGAGGCAATGGCAGAACTTATCGAAGACTGATACACACCAACACACCAGGAGGATTTTCAATGAGTTATTATGTTAAGTGTTACTCAGCACCACATGAGTCAACCACATGTTATGATTTGGATAAGGCATATGACCTGTGTTACTCACTAAGTGAGGAGTATGGGTTAGTTGAGGTTCTTCAGCAATCAGGACCATTCCAGAATGTTATGGCGTCTTACACATGGGGTAAATGATGACAATCACTGAACGTAACAAACAACTACAGGACTTACGCACCAGATTAGCGTGGTTGAGGACAGAGCAACTGGCAGTGGAGGAGAGCATCAAGCAAGTGAATCGTGATTATAAGGATGGATTGTTGTTTGAGAATGAATCTCTTATAGAACAGATGTTTGGTAGTGAGTATGAGGCAGGAATCGAATATTGATTGTAACGGTTTACAACAAAACCCACCCATCAGGACCATAACGCCTTATAATATGGAGGTAAACAAATGGGAAACCAAATGAACGTTCAACAATTAACAGATCTGTTAGTTCAGAATGGTTATGTCGAGGAAATGCCTGGCAGGTATTTCTATCAGGATAACATGCAGGGAACATGGGTTAATGTTAACAACGGTGAGGTTGGAGTACTCATGGACGATGGCACTGATCATGTAAACTATGATCTCACTGACCCAGATGATTGTTATGACGCTTATGTTGAGGCGTTATCGTATCAGTTTCAAATCGCTGAGCCATCAGTAAACCAGGCTATTCGTCGTCAACACCGTAGCAGGCAGTTGTTTGACATTATGGAATCAGTTGCCCCTGGCAGGTTTAACGTTCCAACTGTTAGGTAACGAATTACAACAAAACCGCCCACTGGTCACTCCAGTGGGTTATAATATGGAGGTAACCAAAGGAGAGACCATGACTCAACAAATCAAACTCAGGACCAGGGTTTATTCAGACTGTGAGGTAAGAAACCCAGAGGCGTATTTCACCAGAGTGTTTCAGGGTTATGATCAATGGAAGTTACTGAGTTCAACCGATCCTAATTGTATTCTTGTTGAGACTAATGATGTGTATGAATTACGTCAGGATGAGTTAGATCAGTTAGATGACTTGTATGATTCAATCACACCGGAAATGTATCAGTCCACCTCACGTTCTTATGTTAAGGTATGAATTATCAAGTAATGGCAGAAACGATGAAGGAGGATTTCAATGATTGGATTTTAGCACATCATGGAGGAGAGTTGAGGTGGATTTATGAGGTGTACATCAATGAGTATCTTGATGATCGGATAGGAGAGTTAAATGATAAGGCTTATCGAGAGATGAGTAAACATTTACTTAACTTACTGATTAAATGAGGTGTCCAATGTTTGAAACAGAAGAATCATTGTATGAGTTATTACATGCTGTGCATTCAGGTGTAATGTATTGGCAGAAGCAGAAGCAATATGCCCAGGGTAAGGTGATGATGTCAGCAGAGGGAGAGAAGAGCCATTATTCTGTGGAGTATTGTGAGGAGCAGTTAAACAGAATGAACAAGGTGTATGATGTAGTAACAGAGCAAATCAACTGAGGTGTGTGTTATAATATGGTTATGAACCAACAACCATTGCCAACAGAAATCAATGATCAAATGCATCCTTATCTAATGAGGTTAGTGAGAGCTTATCACACAACACCAGTGCCTGCTAAACAGGAGTTGATGTACACAAGGTATCAACTGGATGGGCATCTTACTATGAAGTTATTGGCAGAGGATGTCAACATGGAGTACAACCCAACAAAGGATTAATCATTATGTCATTATCACAATCAGTACAAGAGTCATTAGATGAAGCGTCAGGTGCACTTAGGAATGCATTGTTCAAAGCGTCAAGGTCAGAGAGACCTAACACATTGACAGCAATCACTCGTCTTATCCATGAGTTAGATTCAATAACACGCACTGATGAGTTATTAGATTCATTGGATAACATGATTGATAGAGTAAAGAAGGATGAGGATTGATGAGTTAGGTAGGATAATAGGTAGTGGTCTTGTTATCATTGGATACTTCATTGTCTTACATGTTAACACTAAACTAGGAGCAGGGATTCATTTAACTGCTGATCTAATCAGTGTGCCATTCTTTATAAGAACAAGAGCATGGGACATTGTAATCATGGTTGGATTCTTAACCACTATCTCAATGAGTAAGTTACTCACATAATGACAAAGACCGACAAAGACGTATGAAGACATGCATACACGATAAAGACGTCTTACAGAGGGTTACAGAGGTTAATGGCAAGGATTTAACACTACTAATACCCACCAGTGTTCAATGTGTTAATGTTATGTTGATACACAATGTGTTTATTAAATGATTTGTAAATGGTATCATGTGAATTATAATGATGCCCTAATGTCCCATTTAACTCCTTAAATCCAGGTCCTTACAGCATCTTGGCAGACTTTACATAAGAAGTCAAGGGTCTTCAGAAGATTTTATCATTTTCTCCCAGACCCATCACCATCACTGATGTTTCATTGTGCAACAAAGACCCCTAAAGACCCGCATAGGCGTTATGATAAGAGGGTAAACAAGACAGGACACCTTGGACAAGCAACTGAAGGACATCATCATCGCCATTGCAACTGAGAATCCCTCTGTGGACATCAAGCACATTGTGTTACCATCAGCAGTTAAGTCTAAGCGCAAAATGTCACTCAGAGGACGCCGCAGTTGTAACTGATAAGTAACCCTTATCTGACTGATAAGCAGCCCTTATGTTAAGGGTTGCAACAAAACACCCCATTGGACCCCAGAGTGTGTCATACTACAAGAGTAAACCAAGGGAGAGACCCCATGACCATGAACAAGTACGACGAAGCCATCAGACGTTTGGCAACAGGGTTCAGTTCAGAGTTTGCTGAGTTCTGTGCAGGAGATGAGAGGATGCATGAGTTGATGATGGATTTGGCAACAGAGTTTGTTGGGGATGAGATCCCAGTTGTATCAGAGGACAGTCAGACTGATCTGGCATGTGAGCTGATCCTGGCCATCACAGTGACCCCAGTCTAACACCCAGAGCACCCAGAAACCCTGAGTGCTAAGGATTGCAACAAAACCCACCATTCACCCCCATGGGGTGTTATGATACACAAGTAACCAAAGGAGCTTCCAATGTCTAATGATAACATCAACCTGATCATGGGTCGCTTGGAGGACATGACAGATCAAATGGTTATCCATCAACAACAGGGCAATTATGACATGGTGGCCCTCCTGGATCGCGAGGCCCGTCAACTGGCGACGTTGATGGACGGAGGCTTTGAAATGGTGACCCTCCCGGCTCTGTGAACCTTTGCAACAAAACCCCCCGCTGGAGGCAGTGGGGCGTTATGATACACAGGTAACCAAGGGAGAGAACCCAATGACTGAGTATCTGACTATTCACAGGGAGTGGACTAACGACAACTACTATTCTAAGCGGTTTAGTCTAGAAGAGTTGTTGAATATTATGAACACTTTGGGTATGGAAGGTGACGAGTTCTCTGAGTTTATCACTGGTATGACAGAGGATGACTACGCTGAAGGCGGTGGTGAACAGTTAAAGGATATGTATGATGACTTGTCTTACAATGACGAGGAGGACTATAAGGTAGGGAACGCTTTTATTCGTTGTATGAAGACTGAGGAGTTTCTGACTTGTTACACTGTGTTTCGTTTATGGAACACCCACTTGACTGAGAAGGAAGCACAGGAAGAGTGGCAGTCCTCTTGTTATGAGACTTTGAGTGGTATGTTGGAGGACTGATAAGCAACCCTTATGTTAAGGGTTACAACAAAACCCCCGCAGCACCCCTGTGGGGTGTTATACTATAAGAGTACTAAAGGGGAGACCTTATGACTAAGACTTATGGAGTTTATAAGGATGAGTGGTATGCTGATAGGACTTATGAAGCAGTGAAGGAGTTTACATATGATAACCTCCGGGCATTATATCATATGTTGCAGGTTGACGGTGGCACTGAGTTGGGACACTTGGTTACCGGACTGGACGACGACTCTTATTCAGACGGTCTGGTTGAAGACTTGAGGGACTTGTATTATGAGAGTTTCTGTGATAGGGAGGAGACTATTCGTAGGGCGTTAGAGGATAAGGTTATTATGACTTATGAGACATATCACAGGTGTCTCAATATTTCAGGTAGTGACTTTGACTTAGAAGAATATAACCTACCTGATAAGATGCATGAGGTTTGGGTAGACTGCCTTAACACTGAGTTAGATAACTTCGAAGACTGAACTGCTAACCTTTACAACAAAACCCCCGCAAGGGGGCTCTGATGGGTTATAATAAAGAGGTAAACAACCAAGGGAGCAACCCAATGACCACACTCACAACCAACCCACGACTTGAAATGTTGATGTCACGTGAACAACTAATGGAGGACATCACTAACACTGTGGAAATGGAACTCAGTTGTATTGTAAGTGATCGACTAATAACTGAGTTAACAAATCGTTTATGTGACGCTGTCTGTGAGAACTTCCCAGCCCAGTAACACTAACACACACACTAAGGAGATCACCAATGTTCAAACTGATGTTACGTTACAACAACGAAGGAGAGTTCATCGATACAGTTTACCCACCATGTGAGTATCAACGAGCAGTGGCATTGTTGACTCAGTATCGTAAACTATGGGGTAACGTACACTCTTACATCTTAGTCGCCACAGACTGAACACTAACACACACCACACTAACTAACAAACACCATGGCTAACAAAACTTACAAGACCACAATCACATTCAGTAATGGCAACCCAGCACAACAAGTGTTGATTGAAGCTAACAACCCACCACAGGCAAGGCAGTTCGCTGAGGCCCGTTATCCAGGTGGCACAGCCCGTGGTTGCAACCAGGTCAACTGAGTGCAACAGTTTGCAACAAGGGGTTGGCGGCACCCCCTTGGAGGGGTTATAATAAAGAGGTAAACAAGGGAACACCACTCATGACCACCACCACCGCAACCAGGACTGTCACTGTTCACCCAATAAAAGGTCGCCCCATTCAGTTGGTCTTGGGTTCCAATGTCACCCCAGCACAACTGGCACGCCTTAGTCAGCGTCAGCGGGACACCTACACCCAGGTCACCACCGCCGCTACCACCAGGCACCCTTATCTTATGTCTGAGGCAGTTGACCTGGTTGGTTGTTATGTCACCGCTGGCGCCAGGGTTGCAACCGCCAAACGCGCTTATCTGGAACTGAACCCCAACACCCCACACACAGTTGCTTCCATCAACGCAGCGTTAGGACAACTTAGGGCACTAGACCCTAACTTCCCAGGCGACACGCGTTGGGTTGCTAAAACTGTTATTATCCAGGCAGCGTTAGAAACTGCACCTGACTACTTTGACCCAACAGGCGACTTGACTGACGCTTATCACTTAGCAGGTTTCTGATAACAACTCAACTGGGGTTAGATAACAACTAACCCCTTTACATGTGGTAAAACACTGTTATTATAATATGGGGGTTAGGGGACCCAATCTCATAGATAAGCTATAAGAGCACATGTGGGTATCAGAGATAGTAACAGAGAATTTTTTTTGCCACAGTATTCCCACAGTAAAACACAGAAATTTTTTTGAGTAAGGGGAGTGTGTTTCTCAGGTTCACTCAGGTGAGGGGGGAGAGTTCCCAGGGGATGAGAGGGTATGAGTGATAAATAAGTGTAAAAAGTTATAGAACGATGAGTTTCTCATTATCGCAGGGTCCATTTACTTACAATCGATTTGATGAGGCATCGAAGCCTGATTATTTGGATTTTGATAAGGATAAGAATAAGAAGGAGTCAATGAAGAAGGCTCTGAATGACAAGAAGAAAATGAAGAAGGAAGAGATTGAGAATGTGGAGGAGGTTTATGCTGGTAAGCATGGTCAGACTGATAAGCAGTATGCTGACTCCCGTTCTCAAGGTGGTAAGATGATTTCTGGTGATTCTAAGATGAGTGGTGCTGAATACACTCATGGTCGTAGAGTGAAGGCAGCAAACCCTGGTATGCAACCTGATGTAGGTGGGAAGACGAAGCCCAAATCACAGGGTAAAATGGATAACGGTACCCGTGCCGATTTGCAATATCGTAAGGCTAACATGAATGAGGGTGAGATGCCTGATTTCATTAAGAAGATGAAGGAGAAGTCTGATGGTGCGTGTGATTGTAAGGAGAAGAAGGAAGGGAAGTCTTGTGGGTGTGGGAAGAAGGAGAAGAAGGAGCAGTTTGTTGACGTGGTGCGTGAGTTAATGGCTGAGGGTTATGATTTGTCTCAGTTTACATGGGATGGATTGTATTCATTGTATGAGTCGGAAACTTTGTTAACTTCGAGTGAAAGTGACAGTGTAATTAATAAAATGGTATCGAGTGGATTGTTTAGTGAATCAGAAATTGCTTTGATTCAGAATTCAAACTAAAAAAGGTTATGGGGTGAACTGATAAATAAGTGAAAAGAACGAAGTTAAAATGCCTTCAGATTCTAATTTAAATGATTTACCCCCATCTCCGATTGAGAATGATGATCTATTCTTAACCAATCGCGAAGATAAAAGTTATAAGGTTACTGCTGCACAGTTAGGATCATTCCTTGCGCAAATTGAGGTTCCAGAAGTTTGTCTGGATGATACTGATTGTCCTTCTGGTAAAGTTTGTATTGATGGGTACTGTGAGAGAATCCCTTGTGACAGGGATGACCAATGTCCACCCAATCATGTATGTTACCTAGGGTATTGTTATCCTACATGTGACTTAGTTGATCACACACCATGTACTGAGGGTCACATTTGTGTGGATCCTGGTATCACTGGTGGTACTCCAATTTGTCTTCCATATCCATTCCCATGTGATGTGAATGAGTTGCCACCTAATGGGTGTCCCAATGGATTTGAGTGTTGGGGTGATTACTGTTGGCATAAGTGTATTCCAGGTGATCCTAACTTCCCATGTCCTCCAGGAATGGAATGTGTAGAATCTAATGCAAATATTGGATTCATTTGTGTTCCACCAGAGGGAGGATTCCCTTGTGCTGATGGTGCATGTCCTGAGGGATTTGATTGTTTCTTTGGGATGTGTTTCGCTCGATGTGATAATAACCCAGGTAACCAATGTGGTGAAGGGTTTATTTGTATTGACATTGGTGGGATTGATTATTGTGTACCTTATCCATTCCCATGTGATTTGTATGGATCTGGATGTCCTTCTGACATGTATTGTTATGGTGGAAACTGTTATCCACTCTGTAATAATTCAATTTTACCTAACGGTGGTTGTGAAGATGGGTTTAGTTGTTTACAAATTGGCACAGATGTCAATGGTCAACCAATCACCATTTGTTATCCCGATAATCCACCAGAAGGATACATCAATGATGGTAAGTTAAACTTTGTTGATGACCATGATAATTACCTCACTGTTTTCACAGCTAACCAGTATGGTGACACTTACTTAAGATTCTCTGGTATTGACATTGAAGGTGGAAGTGGAGAAGGTGGTGGATCTGGTGCATCAATTACTTTCAATACTCTTTGGAAGCGTGTTGATGAACACTTAGGTCCAAACACTAAGCAGGATGCTGATATCCAACCCAGATATGTGGATGTGGATGCAGTTCCAAATGGTGTGAATTGTAACATTGGATATGATCCATTTAAGTTAGATCAACCTTCTGATTCCACTACTGACAGATGGGATGGAGTGTTTACACGTGACTTAAACATCAGTCGCAGGGTTTGGGGTAATTTGATTAATTTCAGAGATAACCACCAGGATCTTGGTTCAGCTTCTAACAGATGGAGACAAACTCATACCTATGATTTCCACATCACACATGAAGTTACTGGTCACCTGATTCCTAGTTCTACCGACACGTATACTGTTGGAAATCCAAGTCAGAGATGGAAGCACGTTTACACTAATGACCTTCATCTTTCTAATGAGAATGGGTCTAATGATGTAGATGGCACATGGGGAGATTATACAATCCAAGAGGGTGAAAATGACTTGTTTATCATCAATCGAAGAAATGGTAAGAGGTACAGATTTAACTTGGAGGAGGTGTAATGTTAGATGTTAATTCTAAGATTAAAATAGCTACCGATGGTTCCTGGAATCTTGCAAATGGAGCAGGAAACATAGATTGGGGTGTAGAGTCTAAAGGATCAGGTGGCTTTTGTGATTGGAGGAGGTTTGCTAGATTTGCTGATACCAAGGGGGCTACTATTAGGGCAAGCAGTAATTTCAAAAACAGCTTCCCTATTATGAGTAGTGCAGGTGAAATAGAACTACTTAATACTTCTTTGAAAGAAAAGTGTACCCACTACTTGGTTCTTGGTACTTGTTGTGTTAACTTAGATGAGGATCAAACAAAATTTGGAAGTTCCCCAAGAATGTTTTTGGATTTAAAAATAGACAATCAAGGGGTTCAGGGATACCAAGCTATTGTGTTTTCAAAAGATACTGAGTATGTGAGTTATGAAGGTTTACAAATGTCAGTGTCATTCTCAGCAATAAAATCTTTTAGCGGTGCATTTGACAGAACAGCCTCAATGACTATGAAAAGTCTAGAAGGATCTCACGCTAAAGTTAGACCAATCGATGCAAACCTTGCATTATTTGGATTCACTTACCCGGAGGATTACCGATGACTGTTGATATCAACAATAAAGTAAGAGTTCACACTCAAGGTGGAATTGAACTCAACGAACCAGCTGGTGGTTGGAACTTCGGTTCATTGGCTGGTGGTGAACTTAATGAAGAAGGCATTTCATCCAATGGTGCTGGAGTACCTCCCAAGTGGTTGAGATTCACTACATTTAAAGAATTAGATTATGCTACAGTGAGATCTGAGTCTGCAGATGGTCTTAATATCGCGCGACCTATTGGTAGTGGGGAAACATTATTATTTGAAGTCACCACTGAAGCTGGATTAGATCGACATCTTATTTCTGCTTCCTGTGTCTTTTCTGTTACGTCTGAAACGTTTCAGCAGGTTAGACCCAGAATCTTTATGGATGCAATCAGGAGCAGAAAAGGTCCTGATGATAACAGTGCAGCTTATCAAGCTATGTGTTATTCCACCTTTGCAGAAATGAAGGGTTCTCAAATGTCAGTAACTGTGTACACCACAGTCATTACTCCTGGAAACACTGCGCCACTTAATGTTAAAGTAATGGGAAAAGTTATGGATGGAGGGCCGTCAGTTATAGCGGTTGATGGTTCTCTTAGTGTTCTTTCTTGGCATGACCCTGACTAATCATGTTAGTAACAATGTCCTTTAAACTCCTTAATAGTTATGTCAACAGATGTTAATGAAAAAGTAGTATTTACCACTCAAGGTGAAATATTACTGGATGGTGACCCAGGAAAATCTGGGTACATGTTAGTTAATAATGGAGGAAACACAACCCCAAGATGGGAAAACATTCCTTTTCATGAGGAACTGCAAGACTCCACTTTGCACTTTGATTCTATATTCAAGAACAATTCTGTTAAATTAACAAATGGACACGTAACTATTCTCACTATAAATATTCCTGCAGGGTTTGACCACTTTATGGCATTTGGTCATAGTGCATTTAATTGTCAAGAAAATCAAACATCGATCCCGTTACCATGGGATCCTACATGGTCCCCTCCATATCCCCCATCTGGTTCAAGTCCAGGTGAGTTTGGTGGAAGTCAGTGGGGATTTAAAGATGAAGAACAGTGTGACGCTGATGGAAATTGTGTCACTATTCAAGTTCCAGTAACAGATTTAGGTGAGTGGATTGGTCTAGGTGGAGCTGAACCTGATTGGTGGGGAAGCACTGCTAGTAGAGGAACAGGTAAATCAGGTAGAGCATTTTTGGATCTTGACATTTCCCCAAATGGTGCACCAAAGCAAAACACTTATCAGGCTGTTGTGTTTTCTAATCAAGGAAATAGCATGAAGGGTATGCAGATAGCATCTTCAGTTTTTCTTGATGCGAGGGGTGGAAATGGAGCAAAAGTAGAATTAAAGGTTCACAGAGAAGATGATGGAAACATAGACGCACTTGACTATTCTCTTTCTGTGCTTGCTTGGAAACATCCACAACCTAGATGATAAATAATAATAAACCATAATGATGTTATGACCCAAGCACTCTTATATAAAGTATTAAACAACGGCATGCCGGTTGGCAGCTCTAAAGGGTATGATTTAATATATTTCGAACCTGATCACACTGATGACGCAGAGAAATTCATTGAGAGAAATTCAATTACAGATTATGTGATTTTTGCCCCAGGTGATCATGGCACTAGGGATAACATCAACTTTAGCGTTAGGTTCAGACATGCCATGTACATCGAAAATGGAGTTCCCGTTTTCCATGTGGAAACAGCAAAGAAAATTGCTATGAGATTGGTCAAAGACAGCTTGTTGAATCCTCAGAGAAAGAATTTCAATGAGAATTTTATTCCAGATCAACTTCTAATGTTGCAGTTTATACTGCCAGAAAATCAACGACATTCTTTGGCCCAAACTGCAATCAACAGAATTACATCTGAGTCAAATGCATATTTGAGTATTTTGGATTCAATTCTTAATGCGACAACAATGGATGAAATTTTTGACTCCACATATCCAGAGGGTACATCTCCAGATTACATTGTACAGTGATTTGTGTTATAATAAATGAGTTACACACTCGATAATGACTGAAACCACATTGGTTAATTACTACAACATCACTCCTCAGCAGGTTGAGGAGGAAGTTTTACTTCTTACACTTGAAAATATGAAGAAGTTTCCTTGTTCTATGTCACTTAGAGATCAGTTTTACTCTATGTGGCAAAGGTTTGGACCACAAGCAGCTCGAACTGCTACCATTCCTTACGTTTGGCAAGGCGAAGTACCCCTCCCAAGTGAATATTATGGAACAAAATGAGTCAGTAGAACTCATGTATCGAGCTCCAGGACGTAAAACACATCAAAATCTACCTAAAATCTTAGATGAAGTGTTTGAAAGACTGGACAAATTGAATGAAAGACTAACTAACTTGGAGAAATCACTGTAATGTCAAGAATCTTTACAAAAAATGGTGACGAAGTAATCCTTCCCACCCAAAAGCGCACTTATCAAGGTCGTTCCAAAAACACGAAGTACTCCAAAAAGAGTAATTCCAGCAATCGTAAGCGTTATCGTGGACAAGGAACCAAATAAATACTTAAAACGAGTACAGTTATGACACAAGAACAGGCTTACCCAGAGTTTTTGCAAGAAACCATGTTCCAGGAACATGGAACTAAGGTACTAATCACTAATCCAGAATCTGATAAGTACTTGGAACAGGCGAGAATCAAGAAACTGAAGGAGAAATACCCTCAGTGGGACGAAGAGTCACTATTTGACTAATAAATAGGAGGGAATTGCCCTCCTTTTTTAATGCAATGCAATCGATAAACGTACCAGTCGATAAAATTAAGCTTACGAGGGCTCAAAAAACATTTGTAGACATCAGTTTATCATTTGAACCCAATCCAATCACGAATGATATCACAGTTTTACTGAATGAAAGAGCAATAAACGCAGCAATCAAGAATTTAATCATGATTGCACCCTCTGAAGTGCCATTCAATCGTGATATTGGTTCTCACACCAGACATTATCTCTTTGATTTGATTGATGAATCAACTGCAGAGATGTTAAGAACAGAAATTAAGAGATCTATCACATTTGGTGAACCAAGAGCAAAGATAAAAACGTTAAAAGTTGAGCCAAGATACGACAGAAATGAATTTATGGTTTCTTTATGGTATGAAATCATTGGTAATGACCAGGTATTCTTTGTAGACTACATTCTGGCACCCACCAGGTGACCCCATAAATAAATCTAAAGAGTTGGTAGCTCATGACAGCACCTATAAAACTTACTGAAGTAGACTTTGAGAATATTAAACAGAATCTTACTGATTACCTGAAGTCGACAAATCGGTTTACTGACTATGATTTTGCAGGATCTAACCTACAAGTCATATTAAATCTGATTGCTTATCAGGCACAATTGAATGCATACACGACCAACATGGTCGCCAATGAATCATTCTTGGCAAGTGCATCAATCCGAGGAAATGTTGTAGAGAATGCTAACATGTTGGGTTACCTCCCAACATCTGCACGATGTGCCATTACAAACTTTGATCTTGAACTAAGATTAAACCTTGATAATTATCCTCAAGGATACCCAGAGTTTCTTGAAATTAGTTCTGGATCAGTTCTTCAAGCAGGAACTGGTACAGCAAGTTTTACATTCAACATTCTTGATGCACAGGTGGCAGCAATTGTTTCCTCCTCTGGTGTATGTAAATTTCACAATGTAAAAGCATACGAAGGCATCAGACTCAGTCACACCTTCACTGTAGATAAGACAGACTTCAGTCAGAAGTTTCTGTTAGAGAATAATAATGTAGATACAACCACTATCAGAGTTGAAGTCCAGGAAGACTCCACTGAGGAGAGTGTAAGGTATTACAAACAAGCAACAAACCTTGTTAAATTGACTCAGGACAGTAGAGTATTCTGGGTTGAGGAAACAAAGGATTCATATTATGAATTAACTTTTGGTGATGGTTACTTTGGTAAGTCTTTAGAGGCAGGTGCAGTAATTACTGTGACTTATCTGGTTACTAATGGCAATCTTGCTAATGGTGTACAGGATGTGAATAATTATACCTTCATTGGTAAGGTATTTGATTCCTATGGGGGTCGTGTTAATGAAGATTCTATCCTGACTGATCTTTATGTAATGAATTCTGGTTCAGAAATTGAAGATTTACATTCAATCAAGCACAGAGCACCAAAACATTACGCAGCACAGACAAGATGTGTTACAACAGAGGATTATGAATCAATAATTCGTCAAATTTTCCCTGCTGTTGATGACATTTATGTCTTTGGTGGAGAAACACTGGACATTCCACAATATGGAAGGATTTATATTGCAGTCAAACCCACAACTGGTGATAAAATCTCAACAATCACTAAAAATTATATCAAAAGTTCACTAGAACCTTACAGAATCGCTTCACTGGACCTTAATTTTGTGGATCCAGACGTTGTCAATGTAGAAATAGTGTCTACTGTCTTCTATGATGAGTCAAGAACCAATAAAGACTCCTCTGCCATTGTCTCAAGTGTCAAGGATACCCTAACCTCATACAAAGAGAGTTCTGTTGTCTCCAAATTTGGGGGTGCAGCAAGGTACTCACTCGTTGTTGGTATGATTGATGACTCAGATAACTCAATTACAAGGAACAACACCTCCTTTAGGTTGAGAAAGGACATCGAACCAGTCATCAACACAAACGCCACTTACTCTATCTGTTTCTCTAACCCCTTTGAGTTGGATTGTAACCACCCTGTTGTTAGTTCTACAGGATTTAGGATGGAGATCAATGATATCTTTGATGAGAGGGTTTATTACATGGAGGATGATACTAAAGGTAACATCAGAACCTTCTTCTACACTGAAACAAATGATAAGATTATCAAAGATAACTACTTTGGGACAGTTGATTACGAGAGTGGTGACATTTACCTAGGGTATAAGGTACCGATCAAGATCATCAACGTTACCACTGATAATGAGTTGATTGAGATTCGAGCAATTCCGAGAAATCAGGACATTATTGCTAAAGAATCAGTATTCTTGAATATGGATATTGCACAATCCTCAATCGGTGCTTCTATTGACAATAAGATTGCCAAACAATGAATTTTGATAAGAAGGTAACTCCATCATCACAAGTTGACACCACTCTACCTCTGTGGATTGTCGAGAACTACACAAGATTTGTGGAGTTCATGGAATATGCAGAACAAAGTGAAGAGCGCATTGGGTTTTCTCAAGATTTATTACAAAACTTACAGAAGTATAGGGATTTAGATACCTATGCCAAACCAATCACTGAGTTTTCTTATCTTTCCCAGAAATTCAATGATACAACTGAATCCACAGAACAACTTTACACTCCACTCATCAATACTGAGTTGGATAACTCAATTGACACCAATAAAAGTAGAATCCAGTTAGATAAGTCCAGACAAATACTTGCCAGTTATGAAGATGAGAAACTGGTACTCTTTTCTGGAGAAGGATTTCCAGAAAAAGATGGAATTTTGATGATTGATGATGAAATCATCTTATATCGTTACAGAACAGGTAATATTTTTTATGATCTCCAAAGAGGGGCGTCTGGAACAACATTATTGGGAAATCTTATTACTGAATCAGTGTATAAAACCACTGAAGCAGCAAGTCACTTCCCTGGTGCCAAAGTTTACAACTTAAGTGGACTTTTCATGTCTGCTTTCTTGGATATCATCCATAAAACCTTTGCGGAGGGGTTTGATGCTAAGAAGGTTTCTAAACTAATTGACAGATCTACTGTATTAGAAAATATTAGAGATTTCTTTCAGTCCAAGGGCACTAAACTTGGTATCAAAGCGTTATTCAAGATTCTTTATGCTGAGAATGACATAGAAGTGTCATATCCTGGAGACAGGATGATTATTCCTTCTGATTCCACTTGGTATGAAGGAATGTTACTGAGATTAGTACCAGTATCCTTCCCATTGTCTAATCAGGAGTTTCCTGCCACCAATCCAGACAAATTGATTGGATCTCAGTTACAACTGAAGTCATATAATGATAATAAGATCTATGGATCCATTATTGTTGATTATGCGTCACATTATTCTTATGAAGATGAAGTGCAATATGAAATTTATGTTGAGAAGGACAATATCAATGGGGAAACTGTTGCTAACCCCAAAACCAAGTTAACAAGACCACTGTTCATGTATGGAACAGATGATGATGGGGTGGATGTTTACACAATCACTGTAGAGACCACTCTGGGGTTCCCTGACAGTGGTGTTGTTGTGGTTGGGGGTGAAGGTATCTATTATGGGTCAAAGTCCTTCAATCAGTTCTTTGATTGTAAGCGTGGGTACATTGGATCTGATGCTCCTCATCATGAGGGGACCACTGTTATGGGTCCTTACTATTATGAAGGGTATATTACTGATTCTGATGGACAAACTCACTGCTCAAGGTCATTCCCACTTGGATTAGCAAAATCTGTTAAGGTTCATGATCCAGGGTTGTTACATACAACCTCTGATATTGTAACTCCTAATGGACCAGGTAGAATTGACTACAGGGAACCAATTATGGGTTCTCTTATTGAGAACTATGATGATTTTCTTGCAACACAAACAGACAGGATAAGATTTGTCAATTTTGTTAGTAATTACACTTATGGAATAAGTGGCATTTATTTTGATGACAAATATGTGTTTGCATCATCCTCTAACCTCCCAATGTTCACTATTGGACCATTTAGTAACAGGGACATTGAACTTTTAGGTACAGAGAAGTTTGAGGATCTTATGAGTGACTCAGATACCTTTAGTTTGGTGATTGAAGGCAAAAAATCTGATTTATCAGTTGGTCCTGAGTTAACTGGCAAAAACCAACTCCATGTCATTCCCAGAAGAGAAAGAATCCTTCCAAATGAGCAAATTCTGACTAAAGGCACAGATGCCATTGGTTTGTTTGTTGATGGTGTTCCTGCTTACAGTTGTAATGACCCACACAAGGTTTATCAAGGTTCAATCACTCATTATAAGATTTTAGCGGGTGGAACTGGTTATGTGAATCCCACTTTGGTGATTGATGGCCAAAAAGTGGATGAAACCATTATTTTGGATGAGGGAACAGTTGTTGGAATCACAAATGAGACAAAAACAAATTACACCTCTAATCCTGAAGTCAGAATCAGTGGAGGAGAGGGTGCAGACATATTATTCAATTATGACAAGTTTGGAAGGATTACAAAAGCGAATTTAGCAGGTGGAGGTCGGTTTTACAATGATGTACCTACTATCAGTGCAGTTGATGCATCTGGTAGAGGAAAAGGTGCAGTTTTCTCATGTGAAATTGCAGATGGTGAAATTACCAGTGTTTCTGTAGTTTATCCTGGAATTGACTATGATCCAGATTCCACTTATTGTGTAATTACCTCAAAAGGCGAAAATGCAGAAGTTGAGGGATTTATTCAGTTTTATCACTTTGATAGACACTACCAAATTGTGGAAACAAGAAATTGGAACTATGATATCAACAATGGGTTTGTTTTTGAGAATAAAGAAGATGTAAGGTCAGATTATGGATATATTATCAAACCTGACAAACTTGCTGACTTCTTAGAGGAAGTGCCCAATAATCACTCCCCAATCTTAGGTTGGGCGTATGATGGTAACCCAATTTATGGATCTTATGGTTATGCGAACAAACATGACAGTTCTGATGGATATGTCCATTACAGAAGTTCTTATGTGTTAGCAGAAGACAGATCTGAACTTATTGCTGGTGGTGGCAACTTTGATACAGTTGGAACACTTCCTCCTGATGAGTCAACCTATTATATGGGTACTTTCATTGAGGATTACACATATGACCCAGATGCAGCAATACAAAAACTTTTACAAAGAAAGTATATTGATACAGAGATTCCAGAGAGAATCAAGACAAATCCATCTGGAAAGGAGTATCTTGCTTATGCAAGATTACCAGATAAGATTGATGGACAATATCCAGGACTTCTGGATGAATGTAACTCAGTAATCTGTAACACACCTGACTTCCCACAGGAATTGTACCCTGATGGAATAAGAGCGTACTTTGTTACAACAACATATCAAGGTGAACCTGAATATCCATATATCATTGGTCCTACCTTCTGTAACAGACCATTATCACAACAGGTCAGTGTAGAAATCAATGAATCACTTGTTCCTATCAACACTGTTGTTTATGATGCAGCAAGTTCTTATGATGAGACAAAACTGATATTCAATTATGATGATGTTGAAAGATACAGGAACATATATCTGACATCCACTAAGGATGAATTAGAAGTTGAGATCTCAGATACATTATCTGGTTCAGTTTCTGAGATTGTTGTACAGAGTGGATTACCAAACACCACTAAAGTTGGTGATATCACTTATGTTGATAATTATGACACTGGTGGTGCAGGTGCAGAAGGTAGAGTGTCTTTCATTAAGGGAGAACCAGTTAAGGACTCTGTGGGTGAAGATATTAGAACTGTTGTTATCTCACACATTCAGATTGTTAATTTGAATGCCTGTCAGTTCCTGAATCCAGATGGAAGTGAGTTTATTGGTGACAGGTCACATGTGTTTGTTAGAGGTACTGGAATCATTTCCTCATCTTATGCAAAAGGCGTTGTGTGGGATTATGATGTGGAAACCAGTGATGTTACTATCATTATTACATCCAAAAACCTCATACAATATGGAGACACAATCAGAGATAACAGGAAGCAACTGATTCTTATTCCAAACATTATTGATAATCAGGGCAACATTATTCTTAAGAATTATAATGTTAATACAGAAGAAATGTTGGAGATTCTGTCTGAGGATGACCAACACCTATTAAGATTGTATGCAGATGAAAAGTTAGATAAAACTGAAAGTGGAGTTTTGACTTCATTGGGATCCACAACTTATTTTGGTGTTATTGAACCAAATGTAGAACTTGAGGAATTAGTTGCTGGGGACCTCTGGTATTCTAATCAGACAGGAAGGTTGTTTATCTGGTATGTTGATGAAGATGGATCCAAGCAATGGGTTTGTACTCAACCAACTGGCACTCTCCCAACTGTTGGTGCTTTAGATAAGTCACATGGGTTTGATGATCCCAATGGATCCTCAGGTATCCAGAAGGAGCAGGAAGCCCTCCTAACAACTATTTCTAACTGGGCACCAAGTGAGCGTAAGAGTGGTGGTCCACTCCAATATGGTGACATGTGGTGGTCTCCACAAACTGCACTCCTGTACATGTGGTATGGAGAACAGTGGATATGTACAGACCCCAATGGTTGGATTCCTGGTGAACATCCACCTTCAGGTGAAGGTGCATCAGATGTACCAAACTGGTACACCCCAGAAAGAGAACACCCATGGAAACATCAATATGAAACATCACTTTTTGTCATTGTAAAACTGACTCAACCAAGAGCGATGCCAGATGGTACAGCATTGAGAGATGGTGTGATGTGGTGGTCACCTATAACAGGTAAGATGTACATCAGGTTTAGATCCAGAGGACAATCTCAGTGGATTATTACCAACCCATTAGGTATCATGCCTAACAAGTATGCAACTGATGTGTCTGCACATGATCCTAGTGGTGATGGAAATAAACCTCCACTAAGACCAGGTCCAATCTTCCCACCTGGTGACTTGGATGATGACTTACTTCTGAAGTATCTTGGATTGAATTACATTTGGTTTGAGCAACTAAAACACTTCTATCCTGATGACAAGATTAGATTTATCAATGGTGCACCTGGAACCAGTGGCATTGAAGAAGCTTATATTGTTAGTATTGCTGAGGGTGGAACACCTGCTGCAGCAGTGGTAAGAAGGGGTGACCCATACATTAAGGAGTTGTTGGATGGTACTCCTACCTTTAACATGACAAGGTCTCTGTACACCATCAGGACTAAAGTTCCACACATGCAGAGAGCAGGTGACCAGGTAATTATCAATGAAACTGTCCATGATGAACTCAGAGGCAAAACCTTTGAAGTTGTTGAATCTGGTTTTGTTGAGCCAGCAGAGGGTTATGGTATTGTTGAGGATGGTAAAGTTATTGATGTTGAACTGACCTTCAGAGGTAAGTATTATCCAGATAACTTCTACATCTGGTTCTATGGTAATGGTGGTGTTGGTGGATACGCTTATTGTATTGTTGCTCCATTATCTGAGGGTGGTTACATTAAGCAAATCAATGTTGAATATGGTGGCATTCATTACAGACAGGACACATGTAAGATTATCTGGCCTAAGTTCTTAGATAAGAATCAGTTCAATATCTACACACCAAGCACATTGGGAGAAGATGATCATCTTTCTTATTACACATCTTCCAAGTATCCACAGAATGAAGCAGCACTTGTAAAAGTTACTTCACCTGGTTATCAGTATGAAACATTACCTAAGATTGAGGGACTTTATAAAAAGTATGTTGATAGAGCAACCACCAAGATCATTATGGATGGAACATCCATCAAGGAAGTTCAAATTGAATATGGTGGAAACAGGTATTCTAAACCCAGAGCCATATTTGTTGATTTGATACAGAGTGGTTATGGTGCTGAGGCTGATGTAATTGTTGAGAATGGTGCCATTGTTGAGATCAAAATTGTAAAACCAGGAACTGATTATGTGGAACCTGAGTTGATTTTGGTTGAGAGTAAAGGTAAGTATTTGCCACTAACAGAAGACATTGGTAAACTTAAGTCATTAGAGGTTGTGGATCCAGGGAGAAAGATTTCTCCTGACAGATCACTAAAACCAGAGTTGATGATTCACACAAGAGTCGTTCTTTTGAATCCAACTGATGAGTTTAAAATTGGTGATACCGCGTATCAAGGCACAGACTTCTATGATATGGTGACAGCTACAGTTGTTGATTATGAGCCACATAATCAAATCATCACACTTGCTAATGTAAGTGGCAAGTTGAAATCTGGAGAGATGTTGTTTACTGAGCGTGGTGGCAATGGAATGGTTATTCTTGAAGGTCAATCTGATGCAAGAATTGTTGTTGATGGAGTTTCTTCACCAAGGGGAGACTTCTTAGATGATACTTCTAAGATAAGTGAATCTTATGCTGTCATCCAAGACTCTTATTATTATCAGTGGTTCTCTTATGTTATCTCTTCTCCTTTAGAGAAATCAATTTATGATTCAACAGTCAAGAAAGTAATTCATCCAAGTGGGTTTATTATGTTTGCTGACCTAAGGGTTAATGACATGAAGACCCAAACCTTCAAGGTGGATGAAGTACAATTCTTGTAAATAAATAACAAAAAGTAGAGATAGAATGGCGACGCTAAATTCTAACGATTCTAGAACTAGGAATGCACAAAACTTAATCGAATCATACAATGAAGCAGATGGTGATGCAAGTGCTTACCTGTTTATTGGTAAGTCACAACCATGGCCAAATGATGCAGAGCCACCTATTCCTACCAACAACTTTAAGGAATACTATCAGGTTCACAATGATATGTTGTCATTGAAAAGAATCAATGACTTAGATGTACACATGATGATTCCCAGGATTTCCTGGCACTCAGGAACTGTGTTTGATATGTACAGACACGATTATAACAAAGAGACACCATCATTTTCTGGGGCGTCTAACCTCTTTGATGCTGTGTATTATGTGTTGAGTAGTAATAACTATGTTTATGTTTGTCTTTTTAACAACTATGACAAACCATCCTTAGTTGAACCACAGAACATTGCAGATGTACCCTTTGTTACTTCTGATGGTTATCAGTGGTTGAAGTTGTTTAAGGTTGATACATTCAATCAAAAGAACTATGCTACTAATAATCTAATTCCAATTACATCAGATGATGTAACAGATACTGAACCAGGGGCAGTGTTTACTGTATTGGTTGATGATGGTGGAAGTAGGTTTACCAACAACCCAGAAGGTCCAATTGCAGATGTTCCAGATTACTACTGTAACATTGTTGGTGATGGATTTGGTGCAGTTGCTAAAGTTAGAATAAGGAGAGGTGTTGTAACTGAGGTTGAGATTATAAGACCAGGAAGTGGTTACACTCACGCTAAGTTGGATTGGGCATCAGGGAGAGTTTATAAGGGGTTAGCACAACTTGATGATAAGAGAAATGGACTAAACCCACAAGGTGATGGCAGATTCAGGTCCACAGTTATCATTTCTCCTCCTGGTGGTTGGGGTGCCTCAATGAGAATCAGGGAAGAGATTATTGATTTTGAGAAGAGAGCAAAGGAGCAATTATCAAGACAGTTGTCATCAAGGACTGTTTGTGTGTTTGCAAATCTCAAAGATAACCTAACAGACTTCTTTACTGACACCCAGTTTAGACAGATTGGAATTCTGAAGGAAGTGGAATTCTCAGATGATGATTTTAAGAACAATGACACATTGAATGCAGTCCATGCAATCAAAGTTGAGAATGTTAATGGTCCAGGAGACTTCATTATTGGTGAGTTGGTTACACAAGAAGCAGAGTATTTTTATCAAGCAGAAACTGCTACTGGATTGGTTGTTGGTTGGGACTCAGAAAACAGTATCCTAAGAGTGGTTTACAATGATTCAACAGTAGACCACAAAGGACAGACGTATAAGTTGAAGAGAGAGAATCAGATTATTGGGTCTGAGAGTGGGAAGATTGTAAGTCCAGATATTTTCTTTATTGATGACTTTATGGGATTGTCATTTTTCAAAGGTTACGCTGGACCAGAAATCGCAAAGTATTCTGGTTATATGACTTACCTAACAAACCTGTCACCAATCACCAGAACGCCAACTCAGAGCGAGAGAGTAAGCCTCACCATCACCTTCTAAATAACTGAAAAGTAACAGTTAGATGCCTGCTAATCATAACTTAAATATTCCCCCATATAATGATGATTGGAATCCCAAAAAGAACTTTTATCGTGTTATGTACAAGTCTGGGTTTCCAATCCAGACAAGGGAGTTAAATCAAACTCAATCAATCCTACAGGATCAGATTCAGTCACTGTCCAGTCACTTTATGAAAGATGGGGACAATGTTGTCCCTGGTGAGTTTTCTCTTGAGAACCCACATTCCTACGTGAGAGTATCGACCATCACTAATGGTTCAGACCCTCAGGAGTATGTGGGATATAACTTCATTGGTGTTACTTCTGGAGTGAAGGGAAGGGTTACATATGCAATTGAATCCACGGATGATGACGACCTTACCTTCTATGTGACATATGAGGATTCAGGTAATACTAACGAATATACTCAGTTTTTAGAGCAAGAGACATTAGAAACAGATACCCCACAGGCTTACACAGCTAAGGTTGGAGTTAGTGGCGTCAGTAAGCCCATCGACTCTGCTCCAGTTGGTAAGGGTACACTGTTTACTGTTAATGAAGGCATTTACTATGTTAATGGTTTCATGGTTCGTAATGAGAAACAAACCATTACTCTTGACAAGTACGGAACTCGCCCATATTATCAGGTTGGATTCTTTGTATTAGAAGATTTTATTACATCAAGTGAAGACACTTCATTACTTGACAATTCACAAGGGAATTCAAACTTCGCTGCACCTGGTGCAGATAGATTAGAAATTACACTTAAGTTGGGCAAACTGGATTTTGAATCAGTTGCTCCCGACTTCATTCATCTTGCAACTATTCAGAATGGTGAGATTCTCGGTAAGACTGGAACCTCAGTAAAGTGGGACTGGTTGTATGATATTCTTGCAAAGAGAACATTCTCTGAATCAGGAGATTACATTGTAAATGACTTTGCAATCAAACCACTTGAGTATTGCAATACTGAAATAGTTGATGGGGTGTTTGACGCAGACCCTGATACTGGTGAATATCCTCCAATCCCTAGAAGTGGAAGTGAGAGACCTCTGACCTTTACTGCTGCAGATGGGCTTTATGCCATCAGAGTAGATCCAGGTTTGGCATATGTTCAGGGTTATGAGTGTGGTTACAATAACCCAGTTTATGTTTATGGTAATAAGGCAAGAAATCTGAATTTCATGCCAAACATTTTCACTCAGATTACAGAGGGTTATAACCTCACTCTGACGAATGTACATGGTCTTCCAAGTTTACAGAACATCTCTCAAAATGCGTCAACAGCTGCTTTTGACACATTAACTCTTTACAGAAACTTTACTGATGGTTATGTTGGTCAGTCTAAAGTAGATCCCACTGATGCAGGATCCAGACCACTTTATTATGGTAAAGAACCTCAGATGACCATTCACATCGTCGCTGATGTTGAGATTGGTGATCTGGATGGTTTCCTTGGGATGAATAATTACAACATCATCCATAATGATTTCAACAGTTGTGTATTGACAGGTGTTGAGGAAGAAGACTTTGTGAGAGGTCAACCTATTGGTAATGCAACCATTATGATTGCTAACGTGGTCAAACCCAGACCATCAGGTGTTATGCACCCACGTTACTTCATTCCTAAGCAGTATGTTGATCAACAGGATGGATATTATGGATATAACTCAACTCATAAGATGGGTTTCATCTCCTCTGTTTATTACACAGAACTTGCTCTGATTGATGATGAAACTTCAGATGGCAACCAGTATGACTGGAGTGAAGGATCACTTGTGTTTGGTCAGCAATCCCAATCCTTTGCAACAGTAGAACCAGGATCGTCTAAGGACTTTTTGTTGGTATCCAATGTAATTGGTGGATTCCAGAATGGTGAGAACCTCGTACAAATTGTTGAAGGAACATCAAATAGAAAGATTTCGAGACTTATAAAATCTAATGAGGTTGTGGACTTCCAGTTCTACACAGCAGGAACCACTAATGGTGACTTGGGAACTGATACTGAAATTAAAGTGTCTGCCATTGGAGCAAAAACAACTCTTGAGATTGGAACACACTTCACTTACAATGCATTCCTAAACAAGTTTGTCCCAACATCAGAAGGACGTAAGAAACTTTATAACTTCCCCTACCCAGAAGGTAGTATCCTGAATGAGAGAGTAAACTATGTTCTTGAGACAAACAACTCAAAAGCAAAGGGTTATGCTATTACTGCACCAGGTAAAATCAGTAACACGATTACCAAAACCAAGTCGATCTACTCAAACCTAACTGCAAGTAACCTTGATAAGTTCTCTGCTGACATTTCAGTTCAGAACAATGTTGATGCGGAAGTTTATGATGTTGCAGACAGGTCACTCTTCTCTGGTGTTGCAGGACAGAACTTTATCACATGTGATAACTTCTCAGGTGATGCATCAGAAGAATTGATTGCCAATGATGTTGTAACATTTGTAGATGACACAGGTAAATCAGTTTCTAAACTGGTGTTGTTTGCAACCAAACCTGTTGGTTATGGTGAGCAGAGATCACAATCCACCATTTACTTTACCACTGCACTTCCTGATAAAGTCACAGGTAAGACTGTCCAAAGAATTAGAGTGAAGAGTAAAGGGAATGAAGATCAGGATTTGGTCTTTAGTCTCCCAGTTAAGACTGTAGCAAGTCTCCAAAGTGATCCAATCACCACAAGAATCAATTATAGAGTTTATAGACAGTTTGTTGAGAGTGCTGTTCAAGGTGCTACCAGCATCACATTGTCCACTGACAGAGATAATGAAAGGTTTGTTACTGACCCCTCTGGAGTTAACATTGCCATCATTAGGAACACTGGTGGATCATCTGTAACACCTGTTGGTAGAAGCATTGTTGTTACCAATGTCATTCTCAACCAGGATGATAACAGACAAGCACAGTTTGAACTTTCAGAACCTGTACCATCAAACTGTACCATCAAGGTTCTTGCCCCAACACAAGTTATTGATGCAATTGCAAAACAAAAGTTAGATAAGAATACACTTATTGAAATTGAACCACAAACATCAGACCTCTTAACTGAGATCTCTAAGATTCCTTCAAACTCCTTGTTATCACTGGGAATTGCTGATGTACATAAGATCAATCAAATTACAATGGGAGCAGCACCAGGTGAACCTGGAGCAGTTGATGTTACTGTAAACTATCTGTTAGATGATGGTCAGAGAGATAATTTCTATGACATTTCAAGAATCTATCTAAAACCTGGTATGCCACCAGCAGTGGATACTCTTTATGTTGATCTTCAGTACTTTGAACATTCTGGTGATGGTGACTTCTTCAGTGTTGACTCATATACACATGACTTAGGAGTTCCTTATAAGGACATCCCAACCTTTGTAAGAGGCAGAAACCTTCCTCTTCAACTCTCTGATAAAGAAGGCACAGTTGTTGAACTCAGGGATTGTGTGGACTTCAGACCAATTGTTAACACTCTTGCTGAGGGTGCGAACTCTAAAGAAAGTAAGATTCCAACCATTGTTGATGGTGTGTCCTCTTTCAATGCTATAAACTATAGAGACACTTCTAATGGTGGTAATGGATTTGTTCCAAGACTACCCATTCCATTCACTCCATTCCAATCTGATCTTGAGTACTACTTACCAAGAATTGATTCACTCTTCTTGGATAAGAATGGTAAGATGATCCTCTTGGAGGGTAATGCAGCAATCAGTCCCCGTCGTCCTTCAGACATCACAACTGCAATCAGGTTGTATGACCTTTACCTTCCTGCTTATACATTCTCAGTAGAAGACATTCACGTCAAGAAGTTTAATTATAGACGTTATACAATGGCAGACATTGCTGCCATTGACAGAAAGGTTGATAACATCCACCAGGTGGTTACCTTGTCACTGTTAGAGCAGGGTGCACTCAATATGAGTGTAAGGGATGCAGTAACAGGTCTTGATAGATTTAAGAATGGTATTGTTGTTGATACATTTGCTAATCACTCTAAGGGTGATGTTGGCACAATTCCTTACAGAAATAGTATTGATCCCAAGTTCTCACACCTGAGAGCACCACACTTCACAGATCAAGTGGAGTTGGAAGAGAAGAATCAAACAGATCTTCAACGTCAAGGAAGTAATTACATTAATAATAATGGTATCATTACTGTACCTTATAAGCAAAGTGTGTTCACAACGAACCCATTTGCGACTGGAACAGTAAATCTCCAACCTTATTCTGTGTTTACCTACAAAGGTAATCTAGTACTGGATCCTGAAATTGATACGTTTAGAGATGTTACCAGACTTCCAAACTTGGTCATTGAAGATAACACATTGTTTGATGCAATGGTTAATCTGACTGATGAAATGCGTACATCTGGATTGGGAACTGTTTGGGGTGATTGGGAAACCACAGGAATTTCCTCTACTTCATCCACCAGACAATCTCAAAATGGTAGAGCAACTGTAAACATTACAGAAACCACTGAGTCCACACAACAGGTTAGAAGTCAAACACAAACAACATTTAATGTTAACACTTCATCAATCAAGAGAACTTCTTATGGTGACAGGGTAACAGATGTTCAGTTACAAGAGACAATGAGATCTGGTGGTATCGATTTCACCGCCACGAGACTGAAACCCAACACCAGATATTATGCTTTCTTTGATGACATCGATGTAACTGCTTGGTGTTCAATTGATGAGATGTTATCTGACTTCCCTGATGGCAAAAAGAGATATGTTGCTCCACCAAACAGACACAGAAAAGGATTTGGTGTACCACTAATTTCTGATGGTGATGGTGTTCTTCAGGGTGAGTTTATCATTCCTAATGGTAGACCACCTGTTCCAGGAACTCAGTTCAACGGAAGAATGAGTTCTATCCAGTATCAAACTTCTGGTCCAACCAGATCATTTGCAACAGGAAGCAGGTTACTGAGATTCACTACTTCTCCAACTAATACTAAGAATGAACAGGATCTCGAAGGTTACGCAGAGAAGATGTTTACCTCCAGTGGAATTATGCTGGATAAACAGGAAACCATTGTTGCAACCAGACTACCTGACATTCAGTCTAGAACAACACAGACTGATCAACAATCAAGAACTCTAACATCAACTGGCATATCTGATGTTGATGTGGATGTTAGAGGACCAGATGTGATTGAGAGAATCATTATCAGGGACCCTGAACCTGTACACCAAGATCCTATTGCTCAAACATTCCTGGTTGACGATACTAACCCAGATGGAATTTTCTTAACAGAACTTGATGCATTCTTCTCATCCAAGGATAATGTACATGGAGTTCACGCATTCATTGTTACTACAGATGGTGCAATTCCAACAACCACTATCTTGCCTCATTCTCATGTCACAAAGAGTCCTGACACTATCCTAAGAGTCAGATGTGAGTTACCTACTGATGTTGATTTGTCAGTTCTACAGAATGGATTCGAACTCAATGGAACTGAAAGTGGTGCCACTGGTGTTATAAAATCCAACGTAACGTTTGAATCTCCAACTGCCAACCCAGGTGCCAATGTTCAGAATAAGGTTTACAATGTCATTCTGAGTAACTATGATGGCGACTTTATTCCAGGTGAAATTGTTACTTGTCCTAACTTAGTTGGAATCAAAGCAGAACCCACCTTCACAATTTGTAATGATGAAGTTGAGATCACAAGAGTTGATCTGACTAACATGGGAACAAAATATGATGACACGACTGTTGTTGAGTTCTCCATTCCAGAACTTCCTGGTGGCAGAACTGCAACAGGTGTTGTAAAGGTTGCACCAATCAATGATAATGTGATGGATCCATCCATGTACGTTCCTGGTCATGATGGACAGGTTTATGAAATCATTCTAACAGACCCAGGATCTGGTTACACAAGAGTTCCTCAAGTAACCATCATTGGTGAGGGAGGTAACGCAGAAGCAGGTTGTAGGGTCAAAGACTCCACTCCTGGAGTCATCATGGGTGTTGCCACCTCAGATGATGGAAGTGTACCCACTACATTTAAGTTTAGTTCACCTGTTTACTTGATGGGCAACACTGAGTACGCTGTTGTTCTTACTTCTCCTAACTCACTTGAGTACAGATCTTATGTTTCTAAACTTGGTGAGGACATTGTAGGAACCAATACCAGAGTAACAAGAAACGCTGTATTGGGTTCACTATTCAAGTCACAAAATGGAGCGTTGTGGACAGAGGATCAGACACAAGATATGAAGTTTACTCTCAGAAGAGCAGACTTCGAACCTAATGTTTCTGCTAACATCATCCTTCAAAACGCACCTTTGTTTGATAAGGTACTAGAACTGGATTCTATTGAAACGAGTTCTCTGGATGTATCACGTAGTTCAAGGATCTTTGGTATGAACCCCAGAGTCCTAAAGGTCTATCAGTATAACCACGGTCTTTCTGTTGGTGACTATTGTGCTATCAGTGGTGTAACTGGTACTGGAACTGATGGAGATTCAGTGGGTGGAATTCCAATTGAAGAAATTAATAATTTACATGAAGTATTAGATGTTGATCTTCACCACTTCAGCATTATGGTAAGTACACCATCAACCCTTACTCTCAAGGGTGGTGGTTCTAACATCAGATGTTCTTATGGAAGACCCTATGAGGTGATTAATGCATACACTGGACTTGTGGTTTATAGTTCATCTCTGGTAGGTGCAACTAACAGAGCAACACAAACTGTTGGTCTAAGTCCTGTTATGTTGGACAGTGAGGGTAAAGAAATCAAGTATAACCAAAATAACAATTACATTTTGGATGACATTGTTCCAATTCAATTGATGGAGAGTTATTATTATAACGAACCCATGCAAGTGGCAAACTACTTGAATGAACTTAAGTATAATGATGGAATTCACATGAGAGGAGAGAAGTCAATTGAAACTACCATCAGAATGAGTAGTGTGGATAATAAGGTGTCACCAGTGTTTGACATCCAACGCACTAACATGACTTTGGTTCGTAACTTGATTGATTATCCAAAACCTCTCACATCATCACTTGGTGCTACCACTAAGGTTATCACATTCAATGAGAGAGTGGATCTTAAGGTTGGAGAACAACTTGACATTGATAACATTTCCACAAAAGTTGCTGCAGTTGAAGGCAACAAGAAGTCAATCATGGTTTACACCGAACCAGGAGATAAGATCAGAAGATCTTCAGTGTTCAGTAAGAGTGAATTGAATGACATTGGCATCAAACAGGTTGTTAACAGACAATCTCAGGTCTTCTCACCAGAAACAGAAGTTGTTGGTAGTGTGTTTGCAAAGTGGACATCTAAGTTGTTCGTCTTTGAAAATATGTGTGATGGAATTGAATTGAAGTTGTCTTCAGTTTACTATTCCGCTGATTCCATCAAGGTTTACTACAGACCTCGTAACATTGGGTTTGATGCTGACATTACTTCGATTCCATGGATTCCCTTCAATCCTAATCAGGTTCTACCTGATGAGCAGAGAAGAGTTACAGAAGATAATGAAATCATCTGGCCAACTGATCCTGATTACTCTCAGACATTACCTCTTTACAGGACTCCAGGTTTACCTAACAATGTGAATCTTATCAAACCAAGATCCACAGATAGTGTTGACCCAGCAATGATTCAGGCAAATGAGTGGCAATCACTTACCTGGTCTGCACAGGATTTGGCTAAGTTTGATGCCATTTCAATCAAGATAGTTATGACATCGAACAATCCAGCCTTGGCACCATTGATTGATGACATGCAACTTGTTGTGTCAGAATAAATAATATCATGAAAGCTAAAGTAGAAGGACACGTCAACATTTATAAAGACATCGATTCTGGTGTCATTATAAACCACGATAACTCTGAGCGATCTAGATATAGAATCGCCAGAGAACAATCTAAACAAAACTTAAGATCACAAGATGACATCACGGATCTGAGAAATGAGATTGACGAAATCAAATCTTTATTACAACAATTGATTAACAAATAATGGCACTAAATTTTCCAAATAACCCCACTGATAAGCAGATTCATATTGATCCTGCTTCAGGTCTCAAATACATCTTCAATGGATCTGTTGGTGGTTGGGAAACTGCCATTCAACCCCCTGTAATTACAAGTACAGATGAGGAACCTTCTATTAAGTTAGAGGGTTTCTTGTGGTGGAATCATCCTGACAGGATGCTTTATGTTTATAAAGGTGGGGATTGGATTCCCATTATGACAGGTGGGGGATCTGGATTTCTTGGTGTGCCTGTTGTTTGTGCACCTTATCCTCCTGAGAATGCAAGAGAAGGTTGGTTGTGGTGGCATAGTATTGAAGGAAACTTATATGTTTATTATTGTGATGAACCAGATCATGATGTTGAGGGAGCAGTTGGCTCTTGTCAGTGGGTTATCACCAACACAGCAGCATCTGATGGTGGAGCAGAAGCATTAGCTATTGTTTCAGACATACAACCACAAAGTCCCAAAGATGGACAGATATGGTATAACAGTGGAACAGGTGCGTTGTGGGTTTATGATGCAGAGGATCCAGGATCCTGGAATGAAGTAACAGGAGGATCAGGCGGTGGATCTGGTGGAGGTGGCAGTTCAGGTGGTGGATCCATCACTGGCACAACACCAATTACAGTTACAAGTCCAAGTGGCACCACAAACATTTCAATTAAAGATGCCACTACAACTCAAAAGGGTGCAGTTAGGTTTGCTAAATCTGGAGATGAAGGATCTAATAATGTTGCTCTTACCCCAGCATTCCTTAAGAGTAGTGGTGGAGATATGATTCCAGATGCCACAGAAACAATCAAGGGTGTTGTTAGGTTGGCAACTGACCTGGATGATAGTGATGGAGTAGTTACTGCTGCAGTTCTTGATAGAGATGCAGATAGTGCAGGATTCTCTAATCCTGTTGGTACCATTATTATGTTTGCATCAGAACTTCCCCCAGCTGGATATCTGTTATGTAATGGAGATGTAATTCAGAGTGGAATGACATCAGTTCAAGGAATGATGATTGATACTACTAAACTACATTCTGTGTTAGGTACATCTTACAGCACTAACTCCAATGTTAAGTTGCCAGACGCAAGAGGTAACTTTATTCGTGGATTTGACGCTGGTGCCAATCAAGACGCAGATCCAAGTAGACAATTTGGAGAATATCAATCTGACTCAGTGAGAGGTGGAACACCATTCAGTGCTAATACAGGAACAACTGTTGAAACTGAAGAAAGTGCACCACAACTGATTGGAACATCAGTTAATCAAACTAACACATACACCAGTGAGACCAGACCCAAAAACATTACAGTCAGTTACTGTATTAAGTACTAATAAATATCAAAAAGAGGTTTAACAATGACCAACTGTGCCCACCTAGAATTAAATTTTCCAAATGAACCAGGGGCTGGTGATAGTTGGATTGATCCTGCAAATGGCATCGAATATGTGTTTGATGGTTATAAGTGGGATGTGTATGTTGATAAAGATGATGCTCAGAATCACTGGGTCAGAGATGACTTTAGTCAAAGACTGACTCCAAGAGATCCAGATGACACTATTAGAACGAGAGGATATGAGTTTTATTGGTTAGAAAACTTAAGGAATGCACCCAAAGGTAAAGGATAGTCATGTCTAATTATCAAGTAAATTTAAGCGTGACCGGTGGAACTGACTTTGGTCAGGAGTTTTATCTTGCCAATCCAGATAAATCACCCATGAACATCACAGGATGTAAGTTTTCTGCTTCCTTTACTAAGTATCCAGGAGCCATCAACGCTGTTTGTAGCACATCAGAGAAACCAGTTTACCTAGCTTATCCATTGGATACGAGAGTTGTGGATGGTAATGGTGGTGTTTATGCTCTAAGCTTACCAAAAGAGTCCACTTTAGGGTTTCAGCAAGGTAAATATGTGTATAGTGTTAACATGACAGACGTGAATGGGTCAGTGCAACAGGTCCTAAATGGATTATTGTTCATTGATCATGGCGGATACAACTAAAATAAATAACAAAAAGGGTACATCTCATGTCTGACTGCTTACAAGACATTCTAATTAGCGAATTACCAAGAATAGATGAGTTTTCGTATGATGACCTCCTGGTAATTGACGTCAAAAAGTCAGGTCTTGAAGTATTTGAGACTCATGCCATCAGTTGGGGACACCTAAGTGGTGTTTATCCTCCTGGCAGTGGTCCAGGTGGTGGCGGCGGTGGTGGTGATGACATTGATAATGAAATTATTCTTAGAGGAATTGTAAAATTCATTGATGGTACTGAGTTAAGACCATCAATCACCTTTATTAAGGACGATAACACTGGATTCTATAGACCAAGAGACAACACCATTGGTGTAACAACTGGCGGAACAAGAGCAGTTGTTATAAGTGAGCAATATGTTGGTATTGGAACTGACTTCCCAGAGGAAATGGTTCATGTTAATGAGGGAAATGTCCTCATTAGATTGGGTAACAATGATAACGAGCTGTTCTTAGGTTCATCTACAAGGACAACAGGTGGAGATCCATCAGTACAATCTGTTGGTGCTCATCCTTTAACCTTTCATGTTGATAGAACTGAATGGTTGAGGATTAATCGTTATGGTGCTTGGGGATTGAGATGGGGTGTGCTGATTGATTTCGGTAAACAGAATCAGATTCTGACATCAAATGGCCCAGACACGACAGTTCAGTGGAGAAACGCAGAGGAGATAATGGATCTTAATAAGATCCTTGAAGATATTGACGATAATATGATTGGTAAGGGGGACTTGGATGTCCTGTCTGATGGTGAGACTAATGTTGGTGGCACTATGATGTCATCAGGCATCAACGTAGAAACCTTGATGGGTGGAACTAACACAGCTGATGTTGATCCAAACACAGGACTTCCAACAGATCATCCTTGTCTGGAGCGTCCCAATGCAAATGCCTTTGAGGACACAGGTTGGTACATTGAGGTGGATCATACTGTTGTCAGAATTGATGGCACCCAAAACATCGACGGTGACAAAACGCTAAGCGGGGTCTTTAGATTATCTAATGGTGGCAACCTTATTGTTTATCCTAATGGAAACGTCGATTTTCATAGAATTAAGACTCTTCCTAACCGCAAAATCTAAATAACTAAAAAGCGTTATGGCTTACGATGATATTAGAATCACTCAGTTACCTGAGATTCAAAACATTGAAGATAATGATTCTATTATCATCAATGACGCTACAAATGATCTCACATACAGAGTAGATTGGAGAGATCTTAAGAATTCAATTGGTACTATTTCAAATGGAATCACTTTCCCACTAGGTGAACGTGATTATCCTTCTGTTGCAATTGGAGATGCTACGTCAGGCATTTATGGGAGTGATTATGGCACCTTTATCATTGTTACCCACGGAAGAGACAGAATAAGAACCAACCAGGCAGGAACCACTGAGATTGTCAATGGCAATGTGGTGATTGGTAATTTTGATAAGGCGTGTTTTTACACACTCACTATCAATAACACCACAAGATTTAACTGCCTCGTTAATATGGATGGTGGATTGAATCTTGGCGGAGATTTGGATGTTGGTGGAGATATTTCAGGTGGTGGAGACCTTATTATTGATGGAGATTCAACCCTAGGAACTGATTGTGATAATAAAATCCTAATCAAAGGTGAATTGGTTGCAGAGTGTGGGTTTGATTTAGGCGGTGATGCAGTCATTGGTGGGGATATTCTTGGTGATGGTGATCTTACAATCAAAGGTGATGCCACAATTGGTAGTGGATGTAATAATGAAATCATTCTCAATGGCAACACAACAGTCAAGTGTGATCTTACAGTAGATAAAGAACTAACAGTTGGTGGCGATGTTAATTTTGATGTTATTGGTGGCACCATAAACATTGGAAACCCTGATACCCAGTGTCGATCAAACACCAATCAAATTAATCTAAACGGGAATGTTTATGTCCTGTGTGATATCAAGATTGCTAATGACCTTACAGTTGAAGGTAATTTAAATGTTGAAAACGATTTAACTGTATTGGGTGATGTCCTCTTAGGGAGCAATGGATGTCTGGAAGGTTCAGTTACAATTGATGCACCAACAACAATCAATTGTGATTTAACAGTTGAAGGTAATTTACAAGTCAATGGTGATGGTCCTCACAGCATTGGACCTAGTGATGTTGATTGTGATGATGACCCACCAGAAATTTTGTTGAATGGAAGTGTTGACATTCAGTGTGATCTTGAAGTTGGTGGAGATAGTCACCTAAAAGGAGATTTACAGGTTGATGGCGGACTGACAGTTGGAGATAAGAATGAAGATTGTGATGACAGTCCCATTGAATTGAATGGTAATGTAGAAATCAACTGTGACCTTGATGTAAAGGGTGACACAACACTTAATAACATTAATGTTACTGGTGATGGTCCTCACATTATTGGACCCCCTGGAGAGGAGTGTGACACAGCACCAGACATTGAGTTGAATGGTAATGTAACTGTTTCTTGTGACCTTGATGTTGAAGGAGACCTTAATCTTCTTGGAGACATCAATGTTGGTGGAGGGGATATCAATCTTGGTAAAGATTGTTTAAATGATAACATTAACATTCTTGGACAACTTAACACTAAGTGTGACGCCTACTTTGATGGTGATGTAACTATTGATCACAACTTAACTGTTGGCAAAAATTGTTTCGATCATTTCCAACTCAACGGAACACTGAACGTTGTTTGTGATGCAGATTTCGATCAAAATGTAGACATTGAGAATAACCTGACAATTAAAAATGGTAATGTTTTAATTGAGAATGGTGGGTTTATTGGTGATGGATCACAACTGGTGAACCTTAACATTCCTGGATCTTTAAGATTCAAAGGAGATTGGAACGCAGGAGATCCGCCACCCAATAATCCAGTGGTGGGTGATTTTTATCTAAACAATAGTGGAGATGGAAACTCACCAAGTGTAGTGTCCAATCCAAGTTGGGGATTCACAGAGAACCTTACTAACCCACCTTCATTAAGTGGCATATCTATTGCGCCGTGTGATCCCGCAGGTGGATGTCCACCAGGATCTCAGTGTGTGAATGGAATTTCCTGTGTTCGCATTGAGGTGCTACTCAACCAACACATGATTTACACTGTAGATAATGAGTGGATGCTCGGATCTACAATGGATGTGAATGGTTATGTGAGTTTAGCAACAGAACAAACCATTACACAAACAAAGAGGATTACCCACAACACAATTGAACCTGGAGCTCCTTTAGATCCAGCTGATCCAGATGGTTTAGCTGGCCCAGATATTATTCATCCTGTTGAAAATGTCACTTTGAGACACAACTATGGGCTTTGGGCAAGAGCATACGCCTTCGATGAGCTTCGAACTCTTCCCATTCAGACCCTCAAACTTAGAAGGAATAAATAATAATAAAAATGGCGAGACCTTACCTAACTGTTGCAAGCATTGGTGTTACTCCAAGTCCCATCAATGTTTTTATCTTATCTGACTCAGAACCAGAGTTTAGAGATAATGGAGGAGATCTTCAACAGGGAGATAGATGGTATAACCAATCACTAAGAGTAGAATCCATTTTCATCGATGAACGATGGACTCTAACCTCAACCACCCCTTCTAAATAATCAAAACTGTAAGTTCAATGACAAACGATAAGGATCTTTTTAGTCAGTTAGACGACCTGTTTGAGGAAGTAAACGTAGATCAAGCCAGCATGTTAGCAGGTGGTGAGATCCAACCGACTCAAGAAGATTACGAAAAAGAACTCATAGAGAAGCTCAATAATAACGAAATTGAACTTACTGATGATGTTGTAAGAGAAATTAAAGCTAATATTACTGAAGGTGGTGACGTCGATACAAGATTGACTGAATACTTGAGGAATAAGTATGCTCTAGATGAGGAGCAGGAAGATGCAGAGAGAACAGCACAAGAATACATCCCAGATTATGTACAACCTGAATCAATTGAGGAAGAGGAAGAGATTAGTGAATCTCCCTTTGATCACATTCAGTCACTGGCAGATTCTTTATCTGGATACGTCAAGAAAAATAATCAACAGGTAATCACCTCTGATTCTGAGAGTGGTCAGCTTGAAGAGAAGGTTGAATATCTTACTAACCAACTTGGAATCATTCGTCAAACCCTTGATGAGCAAGGTCAAACGATTGTTGCTGGTATCGGTCAGGGTGGTGATGGACAGTCACCTGGTTCTGGTGAAGTTAGACTCCAGAAAATGGATGACGTCGATATGGACGGCATCAAACCTGGACAAACTGTGTGTTGGGACCCAGACCTTAACAGCGGCACAGGTGGTTGGTACCCTTGTGATGGCGGCGGCGGCAGTGGCGGAGGCGGCACCATTCAGCCACCAACAGCCGGTACAGTATTTGGTTGCAAGAAAGTTAGAGATTGTGCAGACTTGTATTGGGGTCCTCAATCTGTATATGAGACCTGGTATGATGGTGGTAATCTTTTTGGTGACCTTACTGGGGCCAAACTTGTAAGAACTGATATCAAATCCATCACTGGCACCATCGCGATGGGTTATGAGCCTCAGGGCACAGTTCCTGAGACATTCTACTCCCAGAGTTGGAATGCAGTTGGCGCTACAAACTGCGATGATAAAGTGCTCGATTCTGATGAAATCAGCACAGAAGGCATTAGTTCCCCTACAGGTCCTGAGGGATACTTCCTGGTTTACGATGACCCAGATTCTTGTGGTGATGACCAAGATGGTTGTCAACCACTACCTATTAAACCTATTGGTTGTGCAGTATTAGAACCAGCTGGTGATTATACCAACAAACTGGTCTGGGGTTCACAAGATGATTATGATAATTATGACCCCGAAGCTGCCGAGCCCTTGGGCACACCCATTTTAGATGATGGGTCAGAAATTGAAGGGGTCACTGAGATCAAAGCCATAACCTTTGAGGGTTGTGACAGAGACTCAATGAAAGGTAAGTATAATGTATACTATACCAGTGTAGATGCCACAGACATTAAGGTCGCTTCTATCTTTGATAACTCTTTTGACGTAGACACCAGAAGTGCATTCATTGCTGATGCTGAGTGTGATGTCAATATTCCAGAGGAACCACTACCTCCAACCGTACCTGGTTGCCTTGCTAGTGAGGGATGTAAAGAAGTCTCTGATGTTGACGGAGACGGCAATCCTAATAATGATGGTAGATTGTATTGGGGTAATGGGATCGAAGCAGAATCCCTCCCAGTTGATGATAATGGATTATATGTTGATGGAGTACAGAAACTCAACTTTGTAGTCAGTGCTCCTGGTACTCGTTATGTTATAGAGGACGATGGTACTATCACTGGCGACTGGCTTCTTACATACACCAAGTTTGATGGTAATATCGATACAGTAATCTATGAAGGTAATATCGATCCAGCCACATGTGAGATCGGATTCTTTATTGTTAGTGACAATGAGTGTCTGAATCCAAGTGTGGAAGCACCCGAAGAAGGTACCACACTACCCTGGCCTGGTAACATCACTGGGTGTGAAGCACTTGATGATGTCGCATCTACTGGGGCACTCCTTTGGGGAGATGGTACAACTGGAGCCAGTTCTTACAGTTCACCAGGCTCTAATGGTGATAAGGTAATTGATTGTAAGAGAATTCTCTATGTTTTCAGTACAGATCCAAATGTCAATGAGACAGATAAAGAAGGTATTTGGGCTGCAGTTTATGAGAAGATTGGTGGTGGATTTGCAATTGGTTATTCCCCAACTGTAACAGATGATGGTACAACAGAAGGATTCTTCATTCAGGATAATGGTCATTGTCTCGATGATGTATCAGATCTTCCAGAACTGCAGTTTGGTATCTTTACTGGATGTCGTGAGAGATTGACGGCATCGCAACTTTACTGGGGTAGAAAGAGTCAATACATTGCTCTCACTGGAGAGGATGTAAATTACAGCAACGGTACCTTGGCAGATAAGGTCAAGAGGGTTTATCGTCCAATGACCTTGGATAACAAGGTGTATTTCAGTCTGGTTATCACTGATCTCAATCAGACAAAATTGGTGGTACATCGCCAAGATGGTAGTGAGACATCTTCTCCACCATTTGGTTTCTATCTCTTAGGAGATTGTTTGGTAGATATTGAGGAGGATAACTGTCCTCTGGATGAGACCGAATACGCACAACCAGAGGGTTGTAGAGAAACAGAAGAAGGTACCAACCTTCTGTGGGGTCCAGTCAGTGACATTGATGTATTCGCTACATCTGAAGTTATTGACACTGATGTAGTCAAGATTCTGAGAGTGTCCACTGATGATAAGTGCGATAACAACTATGGTAAGTGGGATTGTCTGTATGTCAAACTGGTTGGTGGCGTTGAAGAAGTAAGACAAGCAACAAGAGAAGGCATTTACCCAGCTGATCCCATTGAGGACAGCACGGCGTTCTTCCTTGACACTACTGATGTCAAATGTAAGAATGACCCTGGTGATATCATTGGTAATGGAATACCAGTAAGAGGTGAAATCACAGGTTGTCGCAAGACTCTCCTCACCACTGGAACCACACTCCACTGGGGTGATGGAACTACTGGTGACCTGATTAAGGATGTAGATGGAAATGATGTAACAGACGCCACATTTATTGTTGGTGTTGTATCCTTTAACTCCGATAACCTTAAGTTTGGTGATTGGATTTGTGTATTCAAGAGAGCTGATGGTACATCAGGCACAACAATCACTTATGGTCAGTCACCATCAGAAGGTTACTACCTTGATGGTACCAATTGTGATCCAGACGAGTGTGAAGGTGATGTTCACTTTGGTTTCCTCCCTGATTGTAACAGAGTAGATCCAAATTACTCAGCTGGTGAACTGTATTGGAATGATGGTAGTGATAATACCACTGGAATCACTGATGGGAGCACACAACTCCTAGCTAGACGAGTTCTTGCTACCTTTACAGTTGATACTTGTGATAATCCTGACTTTGATATCACATCCGATCAGGAGTGGTCAGCAATTTATCTGGATGAGAACGAGAAACTCGTTGTCGCAGGACAACAGTTTGGTAAGTCACCACTTGGTGGATATTACATTGAGGTTGATAATGTAGATTCCTATTGTGAGTATTCACCAGAAGAACCAATTGGTGGTAGATGTGAGGAAGATAAGGATTGTCCAGAAGGATTCGTGTGTATTGGTGGCATCTGTGCACAGATCGAATGTCCTGGAGGTGACAGAGATTGTCCCGCTGGATTCCTTTGTGTTCAGGGTATCTGCCTGAAACCTTGTGGTGATGAGGAGGGTATGTTATGTCCTCCAGGATTCCATTGTCAAACAATTGATGGCGAATCCTATTGTGTCCCAGGTAAGGGATGTAATGGCGAGTGTCCAGAAGGTTATCATTGTCTGGATGGAGAGTGTGTCATTATTGAGTGTCCCCTCAATAGCAGCAATGAGTGTCCTAGTGGATATGAGTGTGTTGGTGGACTTTGTCTGAAGCCTTGTCCTAATGGTGATGAGTGTCCTGATGGATTCCAATGTATTGATGGCCATTGTCACCCAATCTATGGACCATGTACCGTACCTTGTCCAGCTGGATATGAATGTATCCTAGGAGCATGTAGAGAGTATTGTGATGTAAATGACGACCAGTGTGGTGAAGGGTTCCTTTGTTTCGATGGTGTATGTCTCCCTGAGTGTCCCCCAGAAGGTTGCCCAACAGGTCATGTCTGTATTGGTGGTGTATGTCTTCCAATTGGACCTGGACCTGAATTTCCTGGAGGATGTGATGATGGTACTGATTGTCCAACACCTCCCACTGGCGAGATTTGGGATTGTATTAATGGACATTGTCGCCCTACCTGTCAACCTGACGGCACTGGATGTCCTGGAGACCTTGTATGTGTAGATGGTGGGTGTTATCCTCCCTGTGATGGCACTGAGTGTCCTCCTGGATATGAGTGTCTCCTAGGAGCATGTATTCCAGTTATTGGATGTAACGCAAATGACGATTGTCCGACTGGACTAGAGTGTATTGATGGTTTATGTCGTCCATCTTGTACTATTGATTCAGATTGTCCTGATGGATTTGAATGTGGGCCCAACGGTGGTTGCTACAGACCTTGTGATGATGGTACATGCCCTGAAGGGTTTATGTGTATTGGTGGACTGTGTATCCCCAATATCGATTGTGGCAACGATGGTGAGTGTCCCTCAAACTTTGTTTGTTTTGATGGTATTTGTCGTCCAGATTGTTCCGTTAATGGATGTCCTGATGGATATGAATGTTATAATGGAGTGTGTTTCCCAACCTGTCCTGGTGGGTCAGACAACGAATGTCCTCCTGGACACGAATGTGTTGGCGGTGGTATCTGTCTCCCACTGATTGGATGTGAAGATGATGTTGATTGTCCTACAGGATTTGAGTGTTTCAATGGTAAGTGTAGACCCTCCTGTACCTCTGACACAGATTGTCCTGGAGAGATGGAGTGTGTTGGCAATATTTGTCTGAAACCCTGTAACGGAGATAACGATTGTCCTCCTGGCTTTATTTGTTGGGATGGACATTGTGTCCCAGGTGGAAAGCCTGAAGGTGAATGTGGACCAGATGGAGAGTGTCCTCCTGGTTACATTTGTATTGTTGGCATTTGTCGCCCACAATGTGTGGTAGATGGTGATTGTCCTAATGACAATGAGACATGTCTGACACCTCCAGGAGCATGTTTCCCAGCCCAGTGTGATGAAGACGCAGATTGTCCTAATGGTACTATTTGTATTGATGGAAGATGTAGAGTTGGTTGTAATCTAAACTCTGATTGTCCAGAAGGTTATGGTTGTATCGATGGCATCTGTCTTCCAATTGTCCCCGAAGGCCCTGGCCCAGATCAACCAGTTGATCCAGGTCCCAATGAGCATCCTAAGATTGGTTGTGAAGAGGTAGATGTTGAGGGTTACCTGTATTGGGGTAGTGATAACAACTACGCCACTGGATCTGGTGGCGAGTTGGTGTTGGAAAATGGCAACCCCATTCTTGTCAAAAAGATTGAGCTTGTTGTAGCATCTGATGTCTATCCCAATGGATTCGGCACCTATACCTGTTTCTACAGACCACCAGGATCTTCTGATGTTAAGTCGATAAGTCTTTACAGACAAAGTCCATCTGGTGGATTGGTTAATAGTTACTATGTTGATCCGATTAATGGATCAGTTTGTATCAACTTTGGTGAAACACACGAACCATATTTCGGTTTGATTGCTGGATGTAAGGAAACTGACAATGGTGGCACGATTCACTGGGGCACAATTGCTGAGGGAATCAGTGATAATTACCCCAACGAACCTCTCAAGAATTCGGATGGTTCTAACATCATCGCCAAGGGCATCATCACAGTCTTTAGTGTTGATAGTATTGATCTCGATGATGGAGATCCTGGACAAACTGGCATCTGGAACATCTTCTATCAGAACCTGAATGGCACTAACAGCCTGACTAAGGTTTATGGTAGATCAGGTCCTCAGGGTCCTGAAGGGACCTTTATGAGAGCCGCGTCGGGATCTGTTTGTATCGACAACCCACTGGGCAGAGTAACTACTAGAGATGTTGTTCTCGTTAACACTCCTCGTGCGGTCGAGACTAGCAAAAGGTTCTTTGGTGATTCGAGAGGGGCCCTAGGTGATGGTCCTCAAGGTACCAGTGATATTGTTGGACCTGATGGTGAACTGATCAGATATGAAACTCAGGAACAGGCCAATATCCTGAACCTTGACATTCTGAATGAACTTCACACACTGAAACCAACAGTACATATTATCCCAGATATCAATGATGTCAAGGGTCACTATGTACCTCAGAGGGGTGATCTTTGGATCGATCCAACTGACTACTCCATCTATGTTTGTGAATTCAGAACCGTTAATCCTTCTGATGATGACCTAATCAACAAGCCAGATGAAAATGTCTTCTGGATTGAATTGGGTGCAGCATCTGGTGGTGGAGAAGATAATGTAACTCAGTCTTTCAGTAACATCTGGTTACAGGACTCTGAGCCTCCTATTTCAATAGCTAAGAATGGTGATCTCTGGATTGACGCAGAGACTTACATAATATACACATACAACTTCTCAGCTAAGTCTTGGATTTCTGTGACAGGTGACCTTAAGGCTGTCCTTGATAACAGATTTGAGGTACATGTCGACTCAATTCAACCTCTAAAGGGCACTACGAAGTCTGGTGATCTTTGGTTTGATACTGACTCCGCTGAAATGAGAGTCGCTTACATCCCATCTGGATCCACTGACTTTGTATGGGTTCCTGTTCAGGGTACTGGATATAAATCAATTCCCGCAACAACGGCATTTGAAGTAAATGCAGAGGTTGAGGAACTGAAAAATGAGATTTCTAGAATGAGTGCTAGACTCTCTATCCTAGAGTCCCAAGAAAACCAATAAATAACTAAAACACTAGGATTATGACAGATAGTTGGTTAGATTCTGATGATTTCCCAAGTGGACCAGGCGGTCTAGGAGTAGAAAGTTACTCCACTTGGGTTCATCCACAAACTAAGGTTGTGTATTTTTGGGATCCAGGAAAGAATTCCTGGAAGACTTTGAATAGCCCTGGCGCTAAGATGTATAGTGACACCATTGATCCTGCGCTCGAGGGTGTTCAACTTCTTGATGGTGACTTGTGGTGGGATCAAAGACTATGCGAGTTGAGAGTGTATCATAAACCTCCAACTCTCGATTCTTCTGATCCTGTACAGGGTAGGTGGGTATCCTCTACCAACCCAGAGATGTCACCCGAAGATCCAAATCGTAATCTTGTTATTGGTAAAATTGAGATTTCTGGTAAGTCTACTCCCTTCGAAGGTGAAGAGACTATGTTCCAAATCACCAGACCACAAGGTGGTGCACCAGAGTCATATATCAATTACGAGTGGAGATCGGCACCTGAGTATGTCGAAAGGAATGTCGATGGAGTACTAACAAAGCATTACATTACATTCAGTAATCCTAATTCTGCTATCACTAACGTAACCGCTCAACCAGGAACTGCAATTTTTGATGGAGACTTTCAAGTAACATTTAACGTTTCTTGTAAACTTTCAGCTAAGGAAGAATACTCAGATCAGTTTGTTTCTGAGTCTAAGAGCTCTCCTGCTATTAGATTGAGACCAGTACCTCTTGAGGTTGATCCTTTACAATACATTGGAATGAGAATTGGCCTTGTGAATCAAGATGGTGTCAGCGAAGAATTCCTTGCGTTTAACGACGGATCGACTCAAGTCATTACAGGTGATGGTAACTTCTCAGTGGATTCAACATTACTGAGTCCTCAGTTCTTTGTCATCCCAATTAATTCTCTTCAAGATGACACCGCCTTTGCATTCAAGTTTGCAACTAAGCCATTTGGCCAAGCAACACAGAATGACATAATCAGCACAGAGAGAATTGAGTATGGTCCAATTGTGGATATTCCAACTGAGGGTCAAACAGGTGATGCTTTTGGCTACCTCCTTTCAATTGGTAATTTGAATATTAATAACCAACAAACTATTTACGTTTGGAATGATCTAGATTCAACCTTACAAGGTGAGCTCATCCTCACATAACCATGACAAATTCCTATAACACAGAAGCAACTGAATACTCTGCGGCTGCTCAAAGCACTAACAAACCGGCACCAAAGTATTTTGTAAATGCTCCAGTAAACTATCAAATCACAAATAACGAGTACACATCTGGGCCTTACTATTACGATTTCGAAAGAAATTCTTGGCTCTTCTACATTCCAGGTACCGATATTCCAAACCCACCACTGGATCCAGATGGTGGCAACTTGTGGATTGACCCCAACAACATGTACTTGATGTATGTGTACAATGAGAACGAAATGACGTTTGAAGACGCACAACCTAATAGATGGTATGCGTTGACAACTAACAAACGAGCTTATGACTATCTGATTCTTCCAACAGCTTCAGATGGTGATGACATCACTATCCCTACACCTGAAAATAGAATTGATATCTTCAAACAAAGTCATATGTACTTTAACAGAGAAGATGTGGATCTTAAGGTGAGAGTTGAACTTCGTGACGATGACGGGGATATGATTGGTTGGCAGTGGGCTTCAATTACTCAAAGATCTATTGAGGCAATTGAGAATCCAAAGGAAAACTTTAATAATCAACTTCCTGCATCATCACTTAGAAACTTACACACCTCAACAAACTCTCTACAAGCCAGAGTAGATACTCTGAGAAGTCAGGTTGGTTTGGTTGAGTAATAAATAACAAAAAGGGTAATACAATGACTAGCACTCCCGGAGTAACAGAACTTAGAAACACGGTACTTCTTAGGCCGGTAGAACCTGATGTTAATTCTCCTCTCAGACGAGATGGAGAACTTTGGGTCAGTTCATCCTCTCTGCAGATGTACGTATTTTCATCTGATATTGATTCACAAGGTACTCCTGGTTGGATTGGAGTCACCTCTGGTCAAAACACCGGATCAATTATTTACAGTGGTGATACTCCTCCAACGTTGGCCGATGTTTATCCAAACCTAGACCAATATAATATTGACATCCCAATTGATCCACTTCCTGGAACCTGTTGGTATGATACTAAAAATAGTCTCCTGAAGATTTATTATGTAACCCCAAACGCTTCACCTGTTGTTGATGATGATGGCAATACTGTAGATCCATACACAGGTAACTGGGTTAGTGTCACAACAGCTCATTACCTTACAGAGTCTACTGCCTCACTGGTTAACGATCTTCAGTCTCAGGTTAATCAACTTACAGAGCAAGTTGCTCAACTAGAGTCAATTATTAATCCTTGATACTATGTCAATTTACTTTCCAAGAAATCCTAGTCCGGGTGCAATTTATCCTAAGCCAGGTGATATCGCTGAACTCGAAAAGACAGGTGGGATCGTATACCAATATGATCCGCTAACAAATAGCTGGAACATTGTTGGACCAGATAACGTCGCAAGTACAGACTGGGTACTCGCCCAGCTTGATGACGACAAGACAGCCCTAGAGAGGGGTTATGATCTTGTCAGTGCAACCAGTGATATTACAATTGATTCTAATTATAATTACGTTTCCGGTAACGCGGCGGCAAATAGCAATCTGGAGTCTGGAATACGAGGCAGTGTTCTTGAAGATCTTATTGACTATGATGTTGCTCTGGCCACCCAACTTGACGACTGGGAACATGTAACATATGAAGCAAGCGTACCTGGTGCCACTGCCTTTACAATCGCAGGTATCAACAAAAGAATTGTTGACGATAGTCTAGATCAGGGAATTTCTGATCCAGGTGTCAACGTCTTTAGTACTCAGTACAGAGATATTGTAGAATTTTTCATTCACCAGAACGATAGAGAAGGAGTTTTCTCTGATATCTTTAACAACATGGGTATCGGTGACACTCTTGAAGTGTCATTTGAAGGATCTGATGGTAATTTTGACTACAGCATTTACAAAGTCAAACAGGTTACGGAGTATAAGGACAGAGACGAAAATTCTTCTGGTGATACAGAGTACCTAGGTATCAGAGTAGAGTACCATTCTTCTTCGTCTCCTGAGAAGGAGATGCTGTTCACATCCACTAATACCTATTATAGATTTACAAATTACAAAAAGTCCTTTAGTGCCGAAGGTGGTGACATCAGTGGATATCTAAGACTCACCAATACCGACCCTGAAGTACTATCCGTTAAGGGTATCAATGAAACTGAACACCTTTTTATTGTTAACACTTCAGACAATGATGTCAATTTAAACAGTGAGCATGATCATGATCTAGATTATGATAATGATAAGACAGACACTGCAGTGGTGACAAAGGGTCATCTTAACAGGCGTCTTGGTAGTATAAGTGTCAGTGATAATACTAAGGGACCATATTTACAAATAAAAGGCGGCACTTTAAATGGAACTACCGCCCTAACTATCAATAGATCAGGTGAGGCGAATAACAACGCAGGTACTTTTATAGTTCAAGGAAGGAAGAAGGGAACCGACATTAACACACAGGATCTTCTGTATGTTTATCATAAAAGTTCTGGTGACGAGATTCATTTTGAGGGATCTTATAATAATGACAAGTCCTTGATGCCCAAAAAGGCCATCGAAGATCAGATCAAAGCTGATTTATCAACTTATCTACCGAAGGCCGGTGGTCAGTCGAATTCTATGACGGGACAATTATATTTGTTGGAACAAGATCCTACTGCTCCTCAGCACGCAGCGAACAAGGCCTACGTGGATTCAAGACCACTTGTAGTTCCTGAAGAAGATCCTAATTTGCCTGGAGCATTGTGGTCAGATGGCGGCACTCTTTACTGGAATCAAAGATAATGGGATATGTAGGAACAATTCACGGCTTTACTCCAATCAAAGCCGAAAGTAACAACAAAGTAGCTCCAAAAAGTTTTAACGATGATCTCTTTACTCCATGGGGTGGGGAAATCTACTATGAAAATATTGGTAATGACTACACACTAATGGATGGAACTGGCATTAACAATAACACTGGTGGAAGCGGTGGATTTGGTGGAAATCAGACTGTGATTTATGGAAATGGATATACAGGACACAAAAATAGTAAACACAGGCATTCTGATTACAGCATCTTTTATAAAGTGGGATCTAAAGTAAGAACCCATATTAATAATATGTCAGCTAACTTTGATGACGCGGAGGAAATGTACCCCACGTCAATTGTATGTTTCTCCGATGCAAAGAATTCGGCGAATTCTTTTGGAGGTGGTTTCACATGTAGAGGGGAGAAAGGATACCCTTATCCAGTGAGGGGTATTAGCTTTACTTATTATGTAAGTAAATCTATGGGAGCTATTTCTGGGGCAGGAACAAACCATAAGCTCTCATCTTCCTCCAAGCAAGAATTTTACACAAGGCAACAAATCAATCAAATTTGGGGGATATGGTACTCATTTGAATATGGCCGGTACATCTGTAATAAATTGACACCCAATGGAGATAATTGGAATGGCAAAGCCAACTGCGATCCAGCGAATGGCAAATACATTTTTAGAAACACCGGTTCCTTCACGAAGGGTGCAGGGGACGAGATCATGGAGCCGGAGAATGGCGCGAATCAAGATCTTGATTTACTCGACAGACCCTTTAGAATCCGCGCTATGATTAATCAGCACGAGTCTCCACCAGCTAACTCAATTTTTCTGGGTTTCCACTGGCAACACTCATATGGAAACAGCAGCAGCAGTAAAAACAGAATGTTTAATGTTAGCGACGTACAAGTTATTGATCCAGCTAGTGCAAAAGTTTTCTATGATGATCCTTCATACCATGGGTTTAATGCTAAAGCCTCTCCATATAATATTATCAGGCCAGAGTTGTATAGTATATATAACTCAATCAGTAAAAAGGACCCACTTATCACCCTACATCAGACAAGCACAGTCGACACTGATTCGTAACATCTAAATAACAATAAAGTATTAATACAATGTCAGAAACAGTATTTCCATCATCACCCGGACAAAATCAACACTTTGTCGACGGAAATAGATTGTGGGTCTGGGATGGATCCACATGGAACCTTTGGGGTAATCTTCAGTATGTGCCAGTTCCTGGTGCAGTCGGATCGCCAGGTACTCCAGGAACTGTTGGGCCCGCGGGACCTGCAGGAAGCAGAGGCGTGGATGGAACTCCTGGTAAGCAAGGTGATAAGGGTGACCAAGGTCCAGTTGGACCTGCAGGCCAAGGTTTAGACCTTAGGATTGTTGTCAATAATTCTAAACAATTGTTTGAAGAAGTTACAAAGAACGGTATCACTGACGGGAAAGGAGGTACACCAGATATAACCAGCAATTTGTACCCATATTATCTAAACGATTATAGTCCAACTATTGGTGATTGTGCACTTTGTTCGGGGCCCGATGACAATTTTGTTGAAGGGGGTCTTCCTGGCGCAAGCGGATATGACACATCTTCAGTATTCTTCTGGGACATTTCATTCGAATGGAAATACGCTGGTACCTTTGGTGCAACTCAAGGACCTGCAGGTGGAAACGGACCACAAGGTGGACCTGGACCCACAGGGCCAGGTGGACAGAATGGTGTTAATGGACTCAATGGTGCTCATGGGGGAGCTAACGCACAGGTCATTCCTTATGTACCAAGTTCAGGACCACCAGGTAGACTGTATTTAACAGAATCTGACGGAACACTATATGTTACAATTAGGGAGACAATATGACTTACTCATATAATTATGGGAGTGGTGGAGACTCTCAGTACGAAGATCAGGACACCAACGACTCGTCCAGCGATTCTAATAACCAACAGTTAAACGACCTCAATTATCAAATTGTAGACGACGTCACAGTATCCACTATAGGTAGTGGTGTGTCTACTGTCAGTAACCCGATATTCGATAACATTGATATTGACGAAGAAACACTCAATGAGTTACTAGAAGAAGCAGCATGGTTGCCTGGTGATATATTGAGGGATGTTATCTTTTGTCACGGTGGTCAAATTAAACTAGATGAAAGTCAACCTTGGAGCCCAGAAAATATCAATGTTGATAGTATACATCAATTTCCAGAATGTCCAGGATTAGAAATCTGGTATAGGTCTGGATGGGATTATAAGAATTATACTGTAGCCCCAGAAAATGGATACCAAACTCAGAATTCACTCAAGGTTAGACTCGTAAAACTGGGTATGCCAGATGGTATTGATAATGAACCAATGAATCCCCACAGGATTTTGAACTTACCAGAAAAGGTAGTTAAGTTTATTACTGCAGAACCAAAGAAGTTTATTTGGGTGCACCCTTTCTTAGATAAAAAGGAAGATGCAGTCGATGCTATGGATAGAGTTGGAACTACTATCCATAAGTCCATGGACAAATGGCAGTCTGGTAAGCTGACCAATGGCCCAAGTAACTGCGATTTATATCTAAGAGCTGGATTCCATTCCATGCCTGGTGGAAACAATGCGTTCGCCGATCAACCGAAAGGTTCTGGTATGGTTTATGAAGATAATGAATCGGATCGAAAATGGGTGTTTGTCCTTGGAAACAGTAGGGGCAGGGATCAAATGGGATATCCAAATCAACCAACGGAAGGTCTTGACTATGGCGTCGTTGGCATGTCAGGATTTTTTAGATCACACTATAACGTCTCTGCGGAAACGAAATCAAACGTAGGTATAAAGTTTGCCTATACAATGAATAGGATTGACACCTCTTCTGGTCTTCTTGAAGCTAATGTCAAAAAACTTCAAGAAGCAATGGAAGCCCTTGAGGACATGACTCTAATTGAGCTCATTAGTGAAATTACTGGGGACAGGCCTGACTGGAGACCACCTTCAGAAACTCCCGAAGCCGAAGGCGTTGGGTCTTTCAATCTTGATGAGTTAGAGGACCCAACAGGTGGCGGGACAGGCGAGTATAACGATCACGACAAGGCAATCATTCAAAATGCCATCGATAAGTGCAATGCGATTCAGAAATCCATTTCAAATAACTTTAGTGAGTTTGGATTTAACCTCAAAGAAATTATCAAACGTGGATCGTTTAGGAAATTATCTGCACGCAAAATTACTGATGACCCACAAACTCATACTGCACTTGCTGTTCTGTATGATATGACCAACTTCTATATCAATAAACAACTTGGTGTAGAAAAAGAATACGATCATAAAGTAATTGTATCTGTTGATAACATTTCTCAAAAAATTAAGAATGGTGAAGATCTCAGCTGGAGGGAGGTTATCAATAACCTTCTGACAGGATATATCATCAGAAATAGAGAGGCCACAAGGGTACTCAATCAAGACTTCGACTTTGAGCAAATTGGTGAGTATTTACTTGATAGAAATACTGACAACGATCAACTGAATCTTATTAACTTCATTCGTGATGTTACAAAAGAAAAGAGAGCATCAAAGTTCAGATATGTCAATGGAGCTTTGGCTGTAGTTCTGGAAACAGGATTTGTATACACATCAGATCAATATAATAAAGGACATTTCGGATGGTGCGATGCTTGCATGGATGCAGGCGGACAAATCTCTAACTATTTCAAATATTCAGAGTGCGAATACCGCACATATGATAGTAATGGACAAGAAATTATCACTGTGTTGGACAGACACGAACACGATGGTAGTGTAAATTTTGATGTGTACTCACTGTATGATGGGCCAGCACCAGAGCCTGCCACATTCGACGCAAGAAACAGAGTAGCCACTGAAGCTGAACCTGGTGTAGACATTCTGGTGACCAACTACTATGATAATAGACCAGATTTTACTGCACAAGAATGGCGTGGATTGTACTGTGTTCCATCTGGAAGTACTGCAGCCATGCCAGATTGGTCAATGTACGACAAACTTCCTACTAATATTTGTCATACTTATGGGCCATTTAGTGACGATGAAATGAGTATCTATTACAATTTCATTGTACCAAAGTGCGAACATAAAGGTCCGTCTGACTTTGGTATTACTTGGTGGTTTGCAAGCACTAAAGATGGTCCTTGGGTTGCTGGAGATAGTCAAGGCCCAACCGTTGAGGGATATAACTGCGACAAGAGGAACGCTACAGGATACAAATCGTATAAACCCAAGAAAAGGTACATGCGTGCTTCATTCTGGCAGTGGTTTGGGGTCAACAACACCAAAAAAGGATCGAAAGTAAAGAGGGAATACTACCCACCTGGATATAATTACATGGGTATTGACTATGAAGGTAAACTTAATGAGGGTAAGTATATTGATGTACTTGTAACACCAAAAATTAAGGGCGATCCTTATGATGGATATGATGGAACGGAGATCAAAGGTGCCACATATTATTCCGACGTTCAGACTGCCGCGGTACTTGACACCAAACCATATGGTTGGAGTATTGGTCAACTGCCAGACTTGAATGATGAATATTGGATTAAGCCAATTTCACATGAGTCGGCAGGTAAAGGTCAGCAATATGTTGGTCAACCTGGATACTACAGAATTTATGGTATTCCACCAGAAGATAATATTTACGAGGAGTTGAGATCGAGACCAGCACCAATTAAACAGAAGTTATGGGTCTCAGAGTACCCAGAGGGTACTGATATTTCCAATGATGGTGATGATTCTTGGAGACGTGAGTGGACAGAAAGAACCTTTGTTAAGGGAACTGGATACGAAAACTACAGAACATTTCAGTTGGCCAATAGAGACGCTCAGATACTGCTTGGTGCTATAGCTCCTGATAGAATAGATCAAGAGGATTGGGGTAACCGAGGTGAACCTTGGACGATTACAGAAAAAATTGACAGAGCAAAATGGATTCATGGTCCAGGATACTGGGGTGAGCTCCATATCAACAGAGAAAGACCCAATTTCCATGATGATGTGTGGCAAACACCACTGAATCATTTTAATAGATATCTGCCTGGCGAAGATTTTGATGGTCTCTTTGGTCAGAGACCAAATAATGTGCGTGTAGAAGAAGGCGAAAGATTAAAAGTTTCTGCGTACTCAGGTGATGTTAATACTGGTGAACTAGACACTAGAACCAAGTATGATTATGACATTTACTTTGTACTTGAGACAAATCACGGACTTGATGTTGACAACTTCCCAGAAAAAGATCTCCCAGATGATCATGTAAACTTCATTTACGGTGGAACTATACTTAAGAATGATTACAATGGGTTTGTTGTCACACCTCCTTCTAGTCATATGATCTTTCATGCCAGAAACACGAACCGTGTTAAGGCAGACTGGAAAAATAATGGTGAGCCAGTGTCTATCAGTACAAGTGACCATGTAAATCAAGCCCCAGAGGTATCAATTGAGCACATGGGTGGTGCGAGGGGCAACAGAGACTTGAGAAAAGGTCCTGCTTACTGGGCATTTGGAGATTTTGGATCAGTTACTGATGTCAGAAAGGGATTTAGAGGATATCCAGACTTCAATAGTGCATATTATAACTTCCCTTTGAATGATTACAATGAGACATACAACTCAATTAGGGTAAGGAAAGGTAGAAAATACCATATCACACCTGGGGATAACATGATCTACACCCATAGAATAATTTGGGGGACAGATGATAGATGTATTCAACCTAATTACTACGAAGATCCTAGTTTCGGAAATAAAGAAATTGGTAGTGATCCCAACAGAAAGTTTTACCACTACGAAGATGATAACTCTTTGCTTCTGAGACCAAAACACTCAGGGGCTTCAAAAACAATTGAGGTTGAAGCTCAAGGAGACTACCTATTCTTTGGTGCATTCCGTTATGACCAAACAGATGATGACAAGGGCAATCCCCTAGTAGACAGACCCATTAATGAATATTGGAGTAGATTTGGTGAAGGGATTGATGTAGAAATCACTGAAGTGCCTGATGTTACAGGTTGTGGATTCTGGGCTTCCGAAGAAGTTTACAGCAGCAATAACCCCAAAGAACCTAACTGGTCAAGGTACGACAAACCAATGATACATCTCACACAAGAGATGAAAGAGATCCTAAGGTTAGACGGACAAACACAGTCAGAATTAGAGGGTCAATTATATGAAAGTGATCAAACCAAAAAACAATATGAACGTGTATTTGACATTAACTCTGATGATATCATAGACGTTAAGAATCCACCTCCCGCCAATCAACGCATTCTATATGCATTTAAGAAAACTGCCAGAACACCAAACGTTGATATTGTCTTTAGATTCATTAAGAGGGAGGGTCTGTCTCAGAATGATGCTCAAGAATTCCAGATGGAGGAGTTTGTATGGAGATCAGGGCTTAACGATGAGCAGGTAGTTACCATCTTCTGTCAATCAGAATATATTCAATATAAGGTATATGCTGCTGGCAAATCTGAGGAACAGTGGTCTAAAAAAGGTGAACCTCTTTACTTGGAATTGTACAGAGAGGTCAAAAAAGATGCGAATGATATGTCTCAGTACTGGATTGACTGGGAAAATGATGCGACATATCCAAATAAGTACTCACTCGTAACAACTGATCAACTTAAGAATAATCATTGGGTTAACCCTCTGAATGGTGCGGTACCAACTGACGAAGGCACTGCTGTACAATGGCAACCAGGTAAGAGGTATAAGATATGGACATCCGCTGACCCTACTCTTGAAAAACCAAACCCCAACTACATGCACGTTTTCCTTCTTGGTCAAGCACCAAGAGACCTAAACGTACCAGGTAATAAAGACTTTAGGATGATGGGTGTTTGTGGTAACCAGGATGTTCCTGTTGAAGATAGATGGGCCTGGCACCAACGCAATAATAGAAGTTTCAATGGTGAGGATAATGCAATTTATTTCACCTTCCCAGAAATTATTGACTACAATTGGAGTGTGGTAGTATCAGGTGCATGGCATACTGGAGCAAGGAGAGTATCAGAAGGAGGTACAGGTCTAACTGGATGGAATCCAAGAGGAGAAAACCTTAGAGTCTACTGGAAAGAGGAGCCTCTTGAGGAGCTCCAAGGTCCCGCTTACTGGGCTGGGTATGATCAGGAGGGACACCTTCCAAACCCTGGATTCCAACCAGGAGCGCACGTAACTGACTACTACGCGTATCCTAACATTGAGAGGGGTGAAGACCCAACACATTCTGCTGGTGGACAAAATGATTACTACTATGGTGATACTTTTGTTCTAGGCGAAAAGAACGATGAACCAAACATCAGGAAAGGTAGAAGGTATAGGATCACTAAACTTCAAAATGATGTATACAATAATAACATCTACAAACCTGATGATTATAAACTCCATCTTCCTCATGAGATGCGTATGTGGAGTTCAAATAAAATCAAACAGTTGAAGCCTGATGCATCAAACTTTAGAGATTGGGTTGCTGGTAGATATGTAAACAGACAATTGTCTCACTTTGATTTCACTGCAGAAAATGACACCATTGTCTTTGGTGCATTTGACTTCGATGCTTCTGAAAGAGGACCAGACAGTTGGAGTAAGAGTGGTGAACCCACCAACCACAAGTTTGAGGCACTGACTGAGATGCCCTATAGTGGGCCAGCATACTACTCATCGGGCAAGGACACCTTCCCATCTGTAGCAGATCCCCATTTTTATAAAGGTCTCAATACACATTCTGTCAAGGCAGAAACCTACTACACTATTGAAAAGAATACAGACTTCAATTCATCAGGTGGTACGTATCAGATATGGTACATCAAAGACGATAACAAAAATAACTGGGCCCAAATGCAACAATGGGCTGAGGATGAAAGTGATAATACGAAGTCTTGGCCTCCCATCCCACTACAAGGTACACACCCAGAGGATCTACTTCGTTGGCTCATTGTCGATAATAGCTATCATATACCCGACAAAGTAAGGGATATGTTCTATGAAAAGGGTCCAGTAATTACAACCGACACTCAGAGTGATGGCATGACCTTTAAGACTCCTAAGGGAGTAACAAGGATATTCTATGGTTGGTATGGCAAGCAAGCTATTGGAAAATTTAATAGAGATGGGGAACCTGTTCGTTTTAAATTTAAAGAACAAGAAAAGTGGAAAACTGAAGGGCCCCTGTATTGGGGTGGTGAACAAGAAGCTGTAGATCCTCCTGAATTTGGTAACACTCATTTCGAATCACCTCTGAGATACATTAAGGTCAAAGCTGGTCGTAGATACCAAGTTAAACCAAAATCAGCGACTGCGCTCGCTCACTTCCAAGAAATCCAAATTTATGAGTTTGATCCAACCCAAAATCCAGATCCCTTAAATCCATTAACAAATAGGGTTGATCTACAATTTAAGAAGATTGCAAATTTTCAGGACACCCAACAGGAAATCAATATCGACGTTTCCAAGGATGGCCTCATCCTGTCTGCAACATACATCAAGGCCATACACGAAACTCCTCTAGTTACTGATTGGAGTCCTAAGGGAGAACCTTCACCATTGACCTTCAGAGAGGTAGATTCAATAACTGGGCCCGCCTATTGGGGTGATACTGGTCATACTTGGGACCAACCAGGAGCACCGGGGAAACAATATTTACCAGAGTTTACGGATTCTAAGTGGATCAAACCACTGAATACATTGAGTATCAATGGTGATGCTCACCTTGATGACTTCTATGTTGAACTCACACAAAATATCGATTTCGCTCTGTCCGTGTTTGTGGTTGAGGAGAGAAAGCATTTGAGTCCGAATGATAATAATGATAGATTCTATTTCCATTATCAAGGCACATTCGCTAAACGCTCAGCAAAGGGAAGTACCGTTCCAATTGAGCCTCACGAGGATGTACATCCGAAGTATATTATCTTTGGTGTTGGTAACTTCGATGCTGATTCCGGTAGATCATTTGAAGACTGGAGTCCACGCGGAGAGGAAGTACCTGTTCGTATCAAAAAGAAAGAGTGGCAAAGAGGTCCGTCTTTCCCTGGAAACAAAAATCTAGTATCAGGCAAAGAGTTCGATCTCTCAGAAACAAGATGGAGATATAGTGCCGCACAACCTCCTAAAAATGGTGGTAAGATTATTGGTGGTAGTACTTATGAGTTTAAGTATGCTTCATGGATGGAAAGTGGTGTTCCGTCTTATAACAACAACACGAAATCAAAAGATCTTAGGTATCAAGTTGTGTGGTGTAAATCTGTTGGAGACGGGCCCAACAATCCCTTTGGTGATAAGCGGCCGACTAAGACTGATTTCAAGTATAATAGTAGAGTATTGGATCCAAATTCAAAAGTAGACAAAAAGTTTACTCTTACAGCTCCAATAGGGTATGATTATATATTCTTTGTTGTTTGCGACAAGAGTAATAAAAACACGCCAACGAGTGGTATTAACCCAAAAACTTGGAGTCCAGATGGTCACTTAAGTCCTTGGAAATATAAGAGGGTACATAAAGATCTTCACCTTGATGATATTCCCTTCCTGAAGGAAATCCTCATGGCAATTGCAGCACTGTTGGCGGCTCTACTTGGGTTCTTGCTATACTTCGCCGCGATGGCACCATTCGAAACTCTACTTGAGATGGTAGATGAAGGACCTGGAAACAAGTATCCAATCAGAAGGAAAAAGATTGAGATTACTGAAGATAATAAACGTACATATGGTGATCCATTTAACCCAGAGTACATTACAAATGATGAAGAGTTCTATACTGGGTTAAGTAATGATCCAATATATTTCAACTTTGTTGCAGACCATGCTGTCAGAGCGTGGGCTAGAATAATGAGAGTCAGACACAATGGATACTTGTTCCATTTGACAAATGCAAAGTGTGTCAAATCTACTGGTGATAACACGCTCAAAAAAGAGTTCGAAGTCATGAACTTGACTGCAACTCATGGATTCAATTACACTCAGTTGGATGGTGGCAATGTCAGAAAGGCATTACGTAAATATGTTCCATGGGACGGTGATACTGGGTTCAGAAACGTAGAACTTGATGACCCCTACAAAACTAGTACTACTTCATATCGATCATATGCCATTGACACTTCGATTGATGAAAATCGTCAATTGACTGGATTTGATATCAGAAAGAAGTGGTTCCAACCTAGCTTGACATACTCACCTCAAATGGGTAAACAAGGTTTCTGGAAATCATACGCAGGAGCCCAATACAAGTTAGCTTCCAACTATGATAGTGGACGCAATGTCACTTCTTATCCAACCACTTTTGGTTCCGCTAATAATATTGACAATATCTTTAGTGTCAGAGGAGCTGGGTTAACCACAGATGTGATGTATTCATCTAATTCATCTAACCACTGCTATGGTTGGGAGATACTTAATGGTACCGAGAAAGACCCATTTGGTTTTAAGATACCCAATGGAGAATTCATACCTGGTATCGAGTTTGACATGTTATTCTATGATTACAATAGCAAAACAGAAAACGCAGGAAACTGGCAGATTGTTCAGATGCATCTAAGTTTTGATGTTCCAGATCTTTTGGAACCCGACACAATTCTTAAGAGTGTTGCAGTTAAACTTACTCCAGACAGCTCTACAAACTACAAGTTCAGAAACAGCTTCGATAATACTTCATCTAATCATCAGATGAACCAACTCAATAAAAACAATAACCTCATTCATATGAGACTTATGGGTGATCAAAAGATCCCAGCTGGAGTTCACTTTAAAGGTATTTCGGCATGTATCTGGGTTGGTGAGGATAATGTTAAAACTGGTAGGACTTTCGTCATTTCTAATTTGGCACCAATACATCAATATGACAACCCACCTCATCCCGATGAATAACTAATAAATAACTAAAACTAAAAAACATGGCACTACCGTTTCCAACAGACCCCTCAGTTGATAATGGTACCAACATCGTAAATGGTACCCAAATCAACAGAACTTGGCAGTATAGTGAAGGCAAGAACCGTTGGGAACTTGTCGGATTCGATTCTGTAGAGTTCGTGGCAAACTTACCAATTACTCACATTGCATCTAAAGGTAATATTATTACCGACTTTGATGTTCAGGATTTAACCGAGATTTAATAAAATGGCACTTTTACCAAACGATCAGTTTTACGTTCAAAGAGGTGATGGCGGATCCAAACGATATAAAAAAGGAACTACTACCCTTTCTGATATCGCAGGATACGTACTTGACGATTTCAATACAGATCTGAGTGAACTAGATCAAAAGATTGAAGGAGAAATTCAAGACAGAAAGGATGGAGATTCTGAAATTTACGCCCAGATTGATGGGTTGACTGACAGAATTGTCAAGATCTCTAATGAACTTTATGATACTCTTATCCAACACGAGTACACATACGCGATTGATGCAGTTGCCGCAGGAAACTTTGAGGTTCTGAGTGCCAATAATTGTGCAGGCACAATCGGTGAAGAATTTGATGCTTGTAAGAGATCTATCTTGCCTGTCTATAGTGACAGCATTGCAGGTAGTACGATTGAGGATTCCAGAAAAAAATTCTATCTCGCTACATCTAATTATCTATGGCAAGATGTACTGTCTGTGTTCATCAGTGACACCCCAGCAGTTGGCGAAAAGATCGATCTAGATCTAGCTACCCTCGGGTCTCTAATTGAGATTATAAACATTACTAAGGATGGTAATGGTAATGATGTTGTTGATAATTTTAATTATGGTTTTTATAAGATCATAAACATTGGCCCAAAAGTTCTTGAGGCCAACAGCACACAGTCTGATCCTTCTTATCTGTATCAGTTTGATGTTGAGCATGTTGCATCACAACCTCTGTTAGGAAAACCTTCTGTACAAGATGGCGATAACAGATATCTTGTAAAGCTAGTCATCGATCTACAGAGCACGTTAGATAAAGTATATGTCAATAAGATTGGTGACTCTATGAGTGGAGGGTTGTTTGTATCCATCACTGATGTAAATAACCCAATTCAAGCTGCACTTACAACTGGTATCCAAACGACAAACCCAGTCATTGGACCAACCTTCAAAATCACTGGATTCTCTCAGTTAGATCAGAATTTTCCAGTCTTGGAAATCACAAATCCTAAAGAGAATATTGTTAATATTGTTACCAATGAAATAACTAAATTCAATTTCAATGGACCATGGCACATTAACCACAATGGTGCAACAAAAATTAAGTATGAACCAGAAGTATTTGATGACCTGGGAGCCATTACAACCCCAGCGTTCACCACTATCACTGACAGAGTAGTACTTGAGAAAGCCTCAGAATATCTATTCCCCCCTAACCTGATTAGTCCAGAGTATTCTGCTAACCCTGGTATTATCCCTCCTAGAGCCTATGTGGATCTGATGGATTCATTGTTGGATAATAAGATTACAGACGTCAGTCAGAGAATCGATACACTGGCAAACGCCACTGATGTCTTCCAGTATAGGATGCTTTTAGATGGAGAGTCATCAGAATGTGATGATAGTCTTAATATAGGATATGATATTGAGGATCCAACAAATACGTCCAAACATTATCCAGGATATGACGTGGGCGACGCTAGTAGTTATGACCCAACTGAATACGAAAATGGTCTTTTTTGGGCTCAATGTATTGCGGCAACTATTAAACCTGCAGATTCAAATGATCCTCTTTACTCAGAAAGTAAGATCTTTGATTGGAAAACTTTTGTTCAAGATTACCAGGTTGATGGTGGTAATACAGAACAAAGAGACGTAGACGTTGTTGTTATTGATCCCAGGACATCAGTGATTGGTTCTGATGATCCTGTTACACTTGATTTTGGTGCACTCCTAAAGGTTGGTGATTATTTTGAAATCTCATCTTCAGATGCAAGAACGACTGCATACGCAGTTTATAGATCTGTAGCAATGGAGGTGAAGCCTAATGGTGTAATGATCATCACTGGTGTTGAACTCTTTAAGAACTCTGATGTTATCCAACAGGGATTTAATTACAAAATTAAGTTCTATGATAAAACCTCTGGTCTGACCCTTGATGATGTCAATGACTTGTTTGTATTCAAGTCAGGTGATAATATGACAGGTCGTTTGCACATCAGAATCCCAAGTGCTACTGCTGAGGACGGACTCAAAATACACACCACAGAAGGTTATAAGTTATTCTCAGTTGAAAATACTGGTAAAACTACAATTGGACATAGGGACCTTTTATTACATGAGGATAATGGAGATAGAACCTTCTTTAAATTCGACGGAGAGAAAGCGACTTCAACTTACTATCCAGCGGTGGCAAATGCGAATGGTGTAACCTTTGTTAACACTAACAGTCAAAACTTTACCTTCTCATTCTCAGAAACCCCTACACTGGAAATCCGAGATAAAATTTTAAATGTTTTAGGTAAGACAATCCAAAATGTGGATCGATGTATCTTTGGCACCGATGCTGTTAATAAGGATTTCTTATGGTGTGAATACCCTCAAACCGGCGGTGGCGGAAGCGGGCTAGCCAACAAGACATCATACTTAGTATCGCGGTCTAACAATCTGAAGATGTCGACCGATGAGAATGGTCAGGTCTCTGTTGATGTTTACAAGATTTCAGCGAACGAATTACAAGATTTTGATTATGGTGACGGAAAAGACCTTCAAGATGGCCACAGTTTAATTTGGGACCCTGAAAAGGGTGAAGGGGGCGCATGGGTACCTACTTCAACAAAAGCCACTCCATTTATCCCAGGTGATCAAGTTTGTTATCTGGGAGAAAGCCAACAAAGTAACGTCGAGGTGGGTGGATTTTACTACAGTAGTAGTAGTTCTCAATTACAATTGAGGGTCAGCTAATGACAGATTCAAACGTTAGTCAAACGGGTCTTGCAACATTTCGATCTGTAAGAATATCCTCAAATTTTAGACACAGTACAATCAATCCCCCCCTGAATTCTGCTCTCGAAATGGCCAAACCCGAATTCGATGTGGGAGGGGGATACTTTAGTCCTAAAGGCAACGACAATTCAAAGTTTAGCGGGACCTCTGATGGGTTTACTGACTATAATTATGAAGATTGTACCAATAAGACTAAAAAATGGAAATTTAAGTATTTGATGGGTGAGAGTGAAGCCTTCAGTGGCAATGATAAACCGCTGGAATGGAGTAGGAGCAATTGGTCAATTAATGATACCAATAAAAATAACAAAATAAGTTCACAAGGTATTAATGCCAAAACACTTTTTAATAATGGTAGGGGTATACAATATGGTTCCGTAAAGTTTAGAGCATATCAAAGACAAGACAATAATGTTTCAAACAGGTTTATGTGGGGTGTGATGGAAGGTGCCAAGTTTGGAAAAGATTCATATACAACCATCGATTCTGATAAAATATCCCATCATATCAGAGCATCAGCGATAACCTTTAGGTATGAATGTCACTTCAATGAAGATAAAAAATCCTTACTTCCTTCTTTAAATAATCAACATGGGGGGAATCCAATTGAAGCTTTCTGTCTTGCATATGTTAAAAGTGGTGACGCCAAAATATACTTGGCAGAGTGTATCACTGTCACTAAAGATTGGAGTCAAAGTGGTACACCAGATTGGCCAACAAAATCGGGGTCGTACTGGATCGCTAATAACAAGATAAGAGAATATAATCTTACCACCCACTCAAGAGGTGGGAAGATTTGGGAAGAACATGGCCCAAAAGGCAATAGTACATGGAACCCGCGGGTTCAAGGCGTGGCTACACTTACCATAAGCAAGAACGCAGCCAATAAGGTCTGGGATGAAAAGATGATATGTGTTGGGTTCATTGCCACTTCGGTTCACTCATCCAGGCAATCTGGTTATGTTGGTAGTTCTATGTGGCTTGATATGTGGGATGTAAAATTATTAGAAATGGAATATAAAGGTCAATGCAATTTTGACTCCGCTGGTGGAGAGGAGGATCGAAAATTTGTTAGAATATTCAGACCCGGCGACCATATAAATGAAGCAGTAGAGTACTATCGCAATCCAGGTAACATGTTCACAATGGATCTTGTCTAACATGTTCACAATGGATCTTGTCGTGATAAATAATAATAAAAGTTGATACCATGTCGATCTTATACCCAGTCGCATTACCCGCCACTGAGGGACAGGCACTTTCCACAGGAGATGGATACAAAGTCTGGACTTACATCACTAGTGATAGTGACCAAAAACAAGATCTCCCAGTGTCAGAAAGACACTTAGTGGGAAGGTGGGTACTTAGCTTCGATTTTGGTACTCCTAGTGGCGATGGTTCTGGTGGATCTGGTGGAGGCACAAGTGGGCCTAAACTTGAGTTCGCAGCATCCACTGGTGTTAATGTTGAAGATCCAGGACCACAGATAATTGGACAAGAAGAAGTTCGAATGATCACTCATACTTTAAACTTTGATAACGTTCCAGAATTGGAGAGCCTCTAATGTCCACTATTCAAGATACCGATCAGTTTATTGTTAAAAGGGGTGACTCGTATTTTACAGCTAAGAGAAATACAGTAGTTGAAGGTCTGACAGTACCCAATGCCAAACAGGGAGATCAGATCAGTGGAGTGGCAGGTAAAGTATTCCCATCTAAAAACTTCGTCTATGACGAGAAAACGGGATACCTTGATGTTAACTTCCCCAACACACTAAACTTTGTTGGAGAGGTAACAGAAGACCTACAACCACCCGCAGACACACAGAATCTCAACACTGGTGACTTTTATATTGTCAATCCAGACCTAGCTGAACATCCAGATGGCAAACTCACTCTGAAGACATCTGAGTGGAAAGGTGTTTCTGATGATGAATTTACCAGTGTTGAATTGTTTGAAGGTGGAAATAACTACAGAGGACTGAATGGTACAATCCCAACCTTTGGTGAGGGAGTTGAAACTGGACAGAGAAATCTAACAGACGCCTCCAAATCTTATGGGTTTTTGTTAACGGTTTCAGTTATCGATGGATTCATTAGGACTACTGACGCAGTAATTAGTCAGGGTGGATTTAATTATGAAGTAGATGATATTATTGAGTTTAGACAGAAGACACCTGAAGTAGGTGATCGAGTTTATGTTAAGATCACGGATGTTAGTTCCGTTGGAGCAGTAACAGATTTTGAGTTTGTTCAGAATGAAGACGGAGAATCAAATGATCGAGAATTAGTTGGTGGATATTACTTTGCTAGTTCTTCTCTTGAAAGTTACAGTTACGGTGTTGAAACAATACCTCGTCGCAACAATATCCAAGGCAGTGGAATGCGACTGGACTTGACAATGGTTCAAGGTGAGGTTGTTAATGCAACTATCTCAACGAATTCAAGTCATATTGCTTATAAAGATGGTGACAAACTCTTTATTGTAAACGAAACAATTGGTAATGTAGGAGAAGCAATAGTCGGTGTAAAGATTGACGAAACTGCAGCAACTGGTACGATTACAGTAACCAAAAATGATAAGATCATTTGGACTGAAAAAATAATTGATACTCTTAGATACAATGAGTTTGTTCTTATCAAGGACAGCGTTTCCAACTCACAAATTACAAGTATTCAAGTACCTGTTTATGTTCCAGGTAATAATGAGGGATATGGCAATCCTCACTATTCAATAATTACTCAACGAAGTAGTACTGATGAAAATGTATACAACATCTCAATCAAGGACGCAAAAGTAATCCTGACTGATACTGGTGACCTAGACATATACTCAAGTTATAGTGGGTTTATGTCTGCATCAGACAAACAGAAACTTGATAGCTTGACTGATGACGATATTCCTGAAATTGTAACTACAAGTACACTCAATACTGTAACAGGCAGAACATACAGTGCACTCAAAGTTGAGGAACTTGAAGGGAGAATTTCAATCAGCGGTAAGACTGCTGACATAGGTGCATCTGGATTGACATCAATCGTCTCAAACACTGAGTTGTCAACCTCACTAAGTCAGAAACACAACAGGGTTGATGAGGTATCTACTAAGATGCCAAGTTTGGTGGCCAACTCTCATCAAACTGTTGATTTCTTCCTACCCAACAACTTCTACCTTCTCCCCAACTACTGATAAATAACCATAAAGTATCATGGCAATACTGCAATCTTCAGATCTATTAGTGGTATACAAACCCGAAACTGGGTTTGTATCTACTTTACTAAAAGACAATATCAACTTCTCTGATCTGGTAAATGACACTGGTGAGGCCTATTCTGTCGGAACCACCCCTGAGAACTCAGTTCTTCAGGATGACAATAGTACCCTAGACACAGATAGTGTAGGTCAGGGATTGACTGTTAACATCAAAGTTAGGACAGGCGTCATCCTAGAAATGTATGTTGTGGCCAGCGGATTTGGATATTTGGTGGGTGAATTGGTAAGAGTTGATGGTGGAGATCAAGTAATAAAGGTAGACTCAATTAATGAAGTGGGTGGAGTTACTGCATCTTCATTGTACTCAGGTGAGGGCGGATACTCAATTACCTCTGGACTTTTAACTGACTTCCCATTTGGATATCATGAAACTTTGATGAATGTTGAACCTCCTTTAGAGGGTGGTGAAAGTACTGGTAACTTTGTCGATATTAAAGTTGAAGCCAGTCAAGTTATAGGATCATTTGTCGGGGCTAAAACTTTTGACTCAGACACTGAGTTCGGTGGAGATAAGTTCAAAGTAGGAGAGGGAGTTCACATCCTTGCGAATAAGACCAGAGGTGGTGTTCATATCGAATCCAATGTACAGAGTGTACTGGAAGTTGAAAGTGGAGGACCGGTCAAGTTTTCTGCAGAAAGTCTTCAATCAGATGTCAAGTCTTGGGCATTAGAAGTCGTCCCAGAGATTGATGTGGTCATTCAGGAGAATGATGGCACACAAAATCATGGTGGTGGTCTAGGATATAACATTAATACTGGAGAACTAACATATGTCAGGTCATATAATCCAGAACCAACCGAAACTTCGGTAAATCTTGATGTAAGTTATGGCAATATTATTGATGAGAATGGTACATATACATCTTCTCTTATTTCTTCTCAGAAAGATCTAAACGCACAACTTCTCCAAAGAATTCAATTTCTGGAATCAGTAATCTATCAAGCTTCATCTTCAAATGATTTACTTAAAGACAGTGTTACTCTAAAGGATGGGGCGCAGGCATATAATGGATATGAGGATCCTGAAACTGGATTTAAAGGAAGATCACGAATTGCCACTTCTAATGACATTACAAGAGTAGAGTCAATTGCTAATGAAGCAGCAGAAGGATCTTTTATAGGAGTATCACTGTTCAACGCACTGGAAACATCAACAACATTTGAAGAATTTAAATCAACAGTTTTTACTGACGACTAATGGCTTACGTAAAACGCGACGTTGATGGCAATCCCGTCTCACCACAACCAATCAGTGTCAATAGAACAGACGCTTATGGTAACACTTATGATGACTGGTGTGGTGACTATAACTCAAATGATGTAGATTGCAATCCAGTTAACTTTACAAGGACTGATGGATACCCTGGTCCAACCGCCACTTTTTTGTGTAGTGATTATGAGAATATGCTATGGGAAGCAAGGTATGTTGATAACACAATAAGGCCTGTATATCCATATCAACATGACTCTACCGTATATGATACGGGTGTTTCTTACACTACTGGTTTTGTTGTTGATGAAGTAGATCTATTCTTTGAATTAAGACAAGATGGGGTTTCCTTTAAACTTACTACTGAAGAATTTGGTATGTCAATCATACCTGAAGACAATACAGACTTCATTGAATCTTCTGATACTCTAGCCAATATATACTCAGAATCTAATGAGTTGTTTATTCTAGAACATCGTAACGTACCCATTGAAGTAGAACAGTACGATTAATTAGCCCTTCATACGACCCAATGAATATCCCTCAGGGATAGGGTCATTCGAGCTGATATATTTTTCTTGTGAATTGTTATTGACCCATCTCCAATTCTTGGATCCTGGTGTTCCAATCTTTTCCCATGCATTTAGATTAGGGGGATTACGAAAATATCTAACCTCTTTTGTTTGTAAGTGTTGGTACCTCTTAGTACCTTTAGGTATAGCCATAACGAGAGATGAGTGTCAGTGATGTATTTATGGTAGCTAAGCTAGTTATCCCATTTGTTGTTGACACTACAAGTATAACATTAATAAGGTAGTGTGTAAAGCACCCCATAAAACCTAAATACCTAAAGATAATAATACATCATTGAAAGTGGAGTGAAGAACGTTCTTCAGAAAAAACTATGGCAGCATCCATAAAGATTAGTGAGCTAAACTCACTAACCGATCTTACGGATGTTGATCTGTTCCTTGTCTCAGACATGGAAACAGGAACATCTCGAAAGATTAGTTATAACAACCTGAAGTCTAATGTTATTACGGACACGGCAAGTGCACTGTCAAGTCTCGAAAGCATTGTTTCTCAGAACAGAACAGATGCAGAAACCCTTATTGAAACCGTTAGAGTTGCCTTACGGGCATCTATAGATGGTAATACTTCGTCATTTAATATAGGAGACACTGCACTTAGTGACAGGATTGATGTACTGGAAATTGATCCAGTCACCAAAACCTATGTTGACACTAAGGTTTCAGAGGTCATTGGTGGAGCACCTGACACTCTCGACTCCTTAAGTGAGTTAGCAGATGCGATGGGTGATAACCCCAATCTCATCACAGACATTAACACAAGAGTTTCCGCTCTTGAAGTCGATCCAACTACCCAGGCAGCAGTGGACGCTGTTAATCAGAGTCTTACAACCTCCCTTGGGTCGTTGTCTGATAATGTCACACAGAATGCAACTGACATCTCTGCTTTGCAGACGACTATCGGTAACCTTGACATTGACATTGCACCTGAAACTCTTAACTCTATTGATGAGTTGGCACAGGCACTGGGAGATGACCCACAAATCATCACAAATCTTCAGTCTCAATTGACTGATTACATTGCACACATTGAGGCAAGGAATCTGGAGGCCAGTTTGGCCGAAGGTTATCTCTACGCCGACACACTTTTCGGAGGCTAAATGGCAACACTTACGCAACTCTCCACCTCTAACCTTGCTTTGAAAGGTGCCGGTGACGAGTATAATTACATCAATCGATTCTTTGCAACCAAGGCAGAGGCAGACGCTGCACTCGCAGACTCTTCCTGGGCCCCTGTTGCAGGGAAACTCAACGCCTGTTTGACAGGTGACCAGGGACTCCTTGTTTATAACGAGTCCACATCCTCTCTGGACCTCGCTGACGCAGCGACCAGAGCTTACATCGATGCTCAGATCGGAGCCCTTGTGGGTGACGCTCCTGAAGTTCTCGACACACTTGGGGAAATCAGTGATGCACTGAATGACAACCCCAACTATTTCACTGACGCTGCCGCATCTACAGCTGCTAACACAGCACTCATCAACGCTGAGTCTGGTCGTGCAGTTGCTGCTGAGAATGCAATTCAGGCTGATGTAGATCAGAATGAATCAGATGCTGATGCAGCTATTGCAGCAGTTCAGGCTGATGTAGATCAGAACGAATCAGATGCCGACATTGCTATCGCAGCTGTCCAGGCAGATGTTGACGCCAACGAGGTCGCCCGCAAAGCGGTTGTCGACATTCAGTCCAACATCACCAGTGTCAAGAACGCTGTTCGTGGAACGAGTATCGAAGTTGGAAACAACATCGCAATTCACCCTGCTGCAGGTGGTCGTGTAGAAATCGAGGGAGACCTCCTGCTCGACAACCAAACGGACGTTATTGATGGTGCTGGTGTCATTCTGACTAGCTTCACCAACATCAACGCCTACGACGGTCGTCTGAACACACTGGAAGCTGACCCCACAACTGCCACCGCAGTTGCTGCTGTGCAAGCAGATGTAGATCAGAACGAAGCCGATGCCGACACTGCGATTGCCGCAGTTCAAGCAGACGTAGATGCTAACGAAGCCGCCGCACTGGCTGCTCGTAACGCCATCCAGGCTGATGTAGATCAGAATGAATCCGACGCTGATGTAGCTATTGCAGCAGAAACTACTGCTCGTACTGCAGCTGTGGCAGCTGTTCAGGCAGATGTGGATCAGAATGAATCAGATGCAGACGCTGCCATTGCAGCAGTTCAGTCTGATGTGGATGCTAACGAAGCAGCCTCTATTGCCTCACTGGCACTGAAAGCACCTCTTGCTTCTCCTGCTCTTACAGGAACACCTACATCACCCACAGCTTCACAGGGTGCTGGTACTACCCAGATTGCAACCACTGCTTATGTGGATACTGCAGTTGCTAACCTGATTGATTCCTCACCAGGTGCTCTTGACACTCTGAATGAGTTGGCCGCCGCTATTGGTGATGACGCTAACTTCTCCACTACCATCACTAACAGCATCGCTGCTGTCCAGTCTGATGTAAACCAGAACGAGATTGACGCAGACGCTGCCATCGCAGCTGTGCAAGCAGATGTTGATGCCAACGAAGTTACTGCAGCTGGTCTGGTAACAGCAGAGAACACAGCAATGTTGGCAGCTGTTGCTGTCGTACAGGCTGATGTTGATCAGAATGAGACGGACGCTGACGCCGCTATTGCCGCTGAGAACACAGCAATGTTGGCAGCTGTTGCTGTCGTACAGGCTGATGTGGATCAGAATGAGACGGACGCTGATGCAGCTGACGCTGCTCTGGGTGTTCGTATTGATTCAGTGGAAACTGAAATCGATACCGCTCGTACCAACATCTATACCGCTCTCGGTACATCTGCTGAGAGTGCTACTGCGATGGGAACCTTTACTGGTTCTACACTTAGTGACAACACCACAGTCCGTGCTCTTCTCCAAGAACTGGAGACTGACACTGAGTCGAGATTGTCAAAACTTGGTGGTGTTCTGACAGGTGATCTTACTCTTAGAAAGAGTGATGGTTCTGCAGTGTCTCTGATTCTGAGCAGAGCAGACCACTCTGATATGAACGTGGTGTGGAAGATCTCACCTTCTTACGTCAGCTCCAGCAAAGAAGTTCTGACAGTTCTGGCAAACGGACAAGTTGTCGCTCACTTTGATGAGAGACAGAGGTTCGCCATCAACATGACTGATCCAGACTACACCCTGGACGTTGGTGGTGATGGCCACTTCTCTACTAACCTGGTTGTTGGTGGAACACTTACCCTTGGTTCAACTGCTGTTACTTCAACTGCAGCTGAACTCAACATCCTTGACGGTGTTACCTCAACTGCAGCAGAACTTAACATCCTTGATGGTGTTACCTCAACTGCAACTGAACTCAACCTGTTGGATGGAGTAACCGCCACCACTGCTGAGCTCAACTACACAGACGTTGCAGCTGTTGGTACAGCTGAAGCTTCTAAGGCTATGGTCTTGGATGCTGGTAAGTCTATCTCTGGTATCAACCAACTGACTTGTGTTGATCTGGTTGTTCAGGGAACCACCACCACAGTTGACACTGTGACGATGCAGGCGTCTAACGCCATCGTATTCGAAGGTGCTACTGCTGACAGCAATGAGACCACACTGACCATTGTTGATCCTGACGCCGACAGAACAATCAAACTGCCTAATCAGTCTGGTTGTCTTCCTGTCCTGGCTGCAGACAGCAACACAGCTGTTACTGCAACACCTGAAGAACTGAATTATGTTGATGGTGTTACTTCTAACATCCAGACTCAGTTGGATGCTAAGTTGGCATCTGAGACGATTACACTCACCGCCTTCCAGGCTGTGGTTGCCGCCTCTTCTGACTTCGCAGACTTCCAGTCTAGAGTGGCTGCCCTCTAAATAAGATGGCTACCCCCTAATCAGTCGTCGCAAGGAGGGCCCTGGCAAAAACCAGGGATCCCTCCTTTTTTTATAAATAACTCCAAAGCATAAACAGATGGCTACCATAAGGATTAGTTCTCTGCCTGAAATCAAGGTAGATAGAATCACAGATGATGATTATTACATCGTTAATGACGGTGACATCACTACTTCCAAGGTAAGTTTTAGGCAAATTGTTTTAGGGATTGGTGAAAGAGACATTGAATTCAGTGGAGACATTCAATTCAATGGTTCTGTGAATCTTGGTGATAATGTAACAGGTGATTTCTATAACAAAGATGAAACTTACAACAAACAAGAAGTAGATAATATCGTTTCTCAGTTGGAAGATTACGACACTTTCCAAGACGAAAGGATTGTACCTCTCATTGAATTGACTGGAGAAACTGAAAAGTCAATTTACTTCAGAGATTTTCCTAAGGGAATCATTAGAACTGAAGCAACCACCAGAGCTGCACTAACTGACTTAGAACTTTACTGTAGTGATAACAGAACTCTTATTGGAGGGAGTTCAGATAGCATCAATGATTTGGAAGGGGAACTTTCAAGTTTGACTTTCAGGGTTGAGCAACTAGAAGTAACAGTTGGTGATGTAACCAGTGGTCTTGTTAAAGATGTTAATGAGTTACAACTGCTGACTGTGGACCATGAGGTCAGAATCAATCAACACGAACTCCAAATCTTTAACCTTAGAACTGATGTTGATAATCATGAAGTCAGAATCACTGACTTAGAAACTCTTTCTACTACTAATAGTGATAAGGTTAACGCTCTGATTATTCAGAGTGGAATGCCTACATTGTCACAGGACATGGGTGCTTTTACTGGCACTGGATTTGTTCAGGATAATCAACCAACTAAAAAGGTGCTACAAGAAATTGTAACTGAGGTTGATACTAAGGCACCAATTGATAATCCAGTATTCACTACTAAAATTACAGCTCCCCCACTTGTAGCAAACAGAGTTCCAGTTTATTATAATGATAAGACTGATTTCCCTGGATTAACGGATTTCGATTACAATCTAGGTGAGTTCGCTTACTCTGCCACTCAAAACGCAGGGTATGTATCTGCAGCTGGTAGGTATGAACGAATCCTAAGTTTCAATGATGACAACCCAGCTTTGTATGACAGAACATTTATATTCCAACTCTTGGGATATCCCAGAGCGTACATCACTGAAACTGACGCCGCGGCTAATGGTGTATCCATTGGTGGGACTTATGTTCAAAGTCCAACTGGTCAACTTTCTGATGGACTGATCAGAACTAACATGTTTAGTGCATAATAAACCAACTAAACAATAAATAAGTAAAAGTAAACTTCCAACAAAACAATGGCAAGCATTAAGATTTCAAATCTTCCGGTTCTAACTGCTGACAGACTTACTGGTCTTGATCAGTTTATTGTTAATGATGAGAACCAGACAACGTCCAGACTTAGCTACACAGAGCTCGTCAGTGGAATCACTGATGACAACTTGACCTTTAATGGTAGTGTCAGATTCACTGGTGAAGTGAGTGTTGAAGTAACCAGTGCCAATACTAATCTTTACACCAAGCAAGAAGTAAACGATCTAATTGCTGAAACTGAAGCAGATCACGAAGCAGGCATCGCTCAGAATGCAACTGACATCGTGAACTTGGTTGCACTTACTGGTGTACCCAAAGGTCGTTCAAATTATTTCACGGGTGACTTCGCTGTAGGATCCTTCCTCAACGATGGCATCAACAGAAATAACCTTCAGGTTCTTCAAAAGATTGAATCTCAAGTAACCAATGTTATCGGTGTAGGTACTACTAACACTGCATCAATCGCTCAGAACACTGCAGCAATTGCTAATGTTGGACAGCAACTCAACACTCACATTACTGGAGAATTTGCGGCCCTTGGTACTCAGGTTAATGGTCACGAAAACAGAATCACTGATCTTGAGACAGCTGTAAATGGTGTTAATGGTATCAATGATGATATCACTGGATTGTCAAATGACGTAGTAGGTCTTACTACAAGAGTTGCAACTAACGAAGATGACATTGCAACACTTCAAACTGATGTGGGTCAAGCTCAGACCACAGCCAACAGTGCTCTGGGTAAAGCAAGTGCAACCAATGATGATTACAGACTGACTCTCACTCAACTCGCAGCTGAATTGGCTAATGTGGTTGTAGGTGAGACTGTAGAAGAATTGGCTGTTAGACTTGAAGCAGTTATCAGTGCTTCTCTTACCGCAAACAACTCTGCTGGCGGTTGATTATAAAGTAAATAACTTTACTGGAGACCTTCGGGTCTCCTTTTTTAATGCATTCTAAATAAAAGAAAGCAGCTGGAAGATGAGTGTAGCAAGACCTCAGAACCGCCAAGAGTTCAAAAAACATATCCTTACCAAGTTAGGTGCGCCTGTACTTGAAATCAATGTAGCTGATGAGCAGATGGATGTAGCCATTGAGGATGCATTTCAGTTCTTCAATGAGCGAAATCATTTCAATGGAGTGGAGAGAGCATATCTATCAACAACTATTACTAATGAATTCCTTAATAACTGGAGAAGTTATGAGGTAGATTATGTTGATCAAGAAGCCTCTGGTCAAACCTGTGCTCAAGGTATGGTTGAGGAACTCACCCTTGCACAACCTGGAACTGGATATCCCACATCAGATAAACTTGTTAGTGCAAGAACCACATCTAAGCAACCTGATATTCACACTGAAGAAAACAATAAGGTAGATTACACGTGGGGAGAGTTAGAGACAACTCCTGATGGTAACACCATTGGAGTGGGTTCAACCACCTCTGGACAGGGCACAGGGTTAACTCTGAAGGTGTATCCAGACAGGACCACTACCTGTGGCATCATAAATGTGGGTGTTCATTATACTGGGGTGGGTTACCAGGTTGGAGATTACATCACAATCAATGGTGGTAATAATGACGCAGTCTTCCAGGTTACTAAAGTTAAGACCTCTGCTCCAACTTGGGGATCCCAACCAATCAGACAACAGAGAAACTTTTTTGTCCTCCCTGATGATGTTGTGGGAGTCACTAAAGTTCTAACTGGAAGTTCAGGCATTGGTGGAGGAATGATCCCACCAGGTTCATTGTTCCCAATGTTAATGGGTGGAATGGGTGGAGGTAATTGTGACTCTTCTGGATTTGGATTGTCTCACTTCTGGGTGATGCAGGGTTATCTTTCATTGATTAACTTTATGTTCAATCCACCAAGGATGTATAACTTTAATCAGAGAACCCATCACTTACACATTGATGGCAACTTAGGAAGCGTAGGAGATACAATTGTTTTAGAAACTATGGTGAAACCTTCACCTGATGTGTATCCTGATTTGTGGAATGATATGTGGCTCAAAGAGTTTAGTTACGCTTTGGTGAAAGCTCAATGGGGGAGAAACTTAACAAAATATAATCAGGTTCAATTACCTGGTGGTATTGTTATTAATGGTGATAGGATTCTCCAAGATGCCCAGCAAGAATTAGAAACCATTAGAACAAGATTCGCTATGGATTGGGCTGACCCCTGTTTGGATGAGGTAGGATAATGCCCTACACAAATCCATATTTTAACAGCACTTATCCAGGTCAAACCAGTGAGCAATCATTAATTGATGACTTGGTAAGGGAACAGATCAAGATGTATGGTCTTGACATTCTTTACATGCCAAGAAGGCACCTGAACTTAGATAAGTTGCTACATGAGAGCAGTAAGAATGCTTTTGAATTTGCAATGCCCATTCCAATGTATTTGAAAACAGTGGATGGATTTGATAATGGAATGGAAGTTCTAACCAAATTTGGTGTGAGGAGTTCTGATGAAGTTACATTTGTGATGTCAAGATCAGAATTCACAACTTACTATTCTCCTTATCTTAAATCTTATTACAATGATATCAATGAAGAACCGCCAGGATCTGCACTTGATCCACTAAAGGGTGAGATTGATTCCAGACCTAAAGAGGGAGATCTAATCTTCCTTCCTTTTGATAACACCATTTTTGAAATTAAATATGTGTTGTTTGATCAACCATTCTTCCAGTTAGGGAGAGGGTATGTGTTTGAAATTCAGTGTGAGAAGTTTGAGTACTCAGGTGAAACCTTCACCACTGGTTATGATGATGTGGATGAGGCACAAAGAACCACTGAATACTACAGAATGAATTTTGATCTGATGTTGAGTGGTGATGGGACATTTGAGAAGGGTGAGAGGGTTGTGATGTATGATCTCACAGAAGCAGACCCAATGAACATTGTTGATGGTAAGGGCAGGAGAATTCTGAATGAGGAGAGTGACTGGGTAACAGGCACACCATTCTATGATGACACCTTCCTTGAACTTGCAACTGAAATGGATGAAGCATTAGTTACTAGTGACAGAATGTTCTTCTTGAGTACAGATAACACCACAGTCTTCAGACTCTACAAAGACCCAGGGTTTGTAAGAAGAGTGATGACAACCCAAGCAACTGTAATGGACTGGGACATCACCACTGGAGTGCTTACTTTGGGTGATATGGATGAGATTGATCCACAACAGCAGGATGATTATGGAGACCTTACAGTAAATAAGCATGACACAGTGCTCATTTATGGACAAACAAGTGGTGCCAGATATGTTTCACAGAACGCATATACAAGACCTGCTTACTCCAATGATGAGGAGATTATCCAAGAAGAATTTGATCAGATTAAGATTCTAGATCTTGGAGATGAAAACCCGTTTGGGTTCGTGTAACTAAATAACAAAAAACCCTTTATTATGCTAGGTCAATATTACTACCACCAAATATTTCGTAAGTCCATTATTGCGTTCGGAACTGTCTTCAACAATATCATTGTAAAGAGAAAGACATCAGACCGCAAGGGTGAACCTTTAGAAAGTTACAAGGTGCCTTGTCAGTATGGCCCCATACAAAAGTATTTGGCTATCATTGCTGCAGAACCCACTCCAGAGAGGCAGGCATTTCAGATGACCTTGCCTCGAATCTCTTTTGAGATTAAAGGTTTGCACTATGATGGGTCAAGGAAGTTAGTTCCTACTCAGTTTTCAAAAACTGTACCACCACAAGGTAAGGATGCAGAAGGAAGACCTGTTCAGTACAGTCAGTTCCTTCCTGTTCCTTATAATTTGGATGTTGAACTAAACATTATGTGTAAGAACCAGGATGATGGTCTCCAAATCCTGGAACAAGTTCTTCCTAATTTCCATCCTTCACTCAATGTTTCAATTGAGGTTATTGATGAAACACACGAAGAGCGTGACATCGCCATTGTTCTCAATGGGGTTGGTTACACTGATGATTATGAAGGAGACTACTCACAAAGAAGAACACTTCTTTGGACTCTAAACTTTACAGTAAAAACTTATTTGTTTGGTCCTGTGGATGCTCAAAGAGACATTCGCAAGGTTACTCTGGACTATCGTTCAGATGTTGTTCGACGTCCCGCAGAACTTCGTTACTCTGCAGAGGTAGAGTCAACAGCAAAACCACCCAAACAGAGAGATAAAGTAGACCCAACTAAAGACACTTATAAAGTGATCGAAAAGTATGAGGATATTTTGTCAGATGACCAAGATTTCTTCGGGCTTTCATAGCATGTCTACTTTCGATAATCTCAATGAAACATTTGACATTGAACCAACTGAACCTGTAAAGATTGAGAGGGTTAAGGCGGAGAAACCTGTGAAGGTTGGTAATAAAACTGAGGACAGAGAGAAGGATTACAATTACACCAGAGCTCAACTTTATAATCTGGTGGATAAAATGCAGGAGAGTTTGGATGGTGCTATGGAAGTGGCACAACAATCAGACCACCCAAGAGCATATGAAGTTGTATTTGCTGGTGCCAAACACGCAGCAGATGTTGTGGATAAAATCAATGACTTACACAAGAAGATGAAGGACATTGAAATTGAGGAGGTAAAGGTTCAACAAAACAACACCACTAATAATGTTTTTATGTCAGGGTCCACAAATGACCTCATGAAAATGCTAAAAGACTCTCAAAATAAATAACTAAAAAGTTATGAAAACTTACACAAAATGGTTTGCGGAGGCAGAGGGATTTCAGGGTAAGTACACTCCCGATAATGATGCCCGCCGTAACGCCATAACAGTTCAGAATAAGTTATCACCCAAAAAGAAACCTAGTGCTTTAAGACAAGTAGCTCAGTCTGCTGGCAAAAAGGCTCTGAGTGCAGCTGGTGACAAAGTTCTTAGTAAAGCTGGAGCCATTGTGAGGACCAGACAGGGAGCTCCATCAAGAGAGGCAGTTGGCAAAAGGGCCCCAGCACAGAAAGGATACATGACATCTCCAGATGGAATCAGAAAACCAAACAACCCAGGGAAAAGTAAGAACCCTGTTCATGGAACCACAACTTCAAAGAACTCACAAAAACCAGGTGGTCCCAGCTATGATAAAGCAAGAGCTCAAAGAAATATGGAGAATAGATTAGACAAAGAAGACTCTAAAAAAGGTAGGTATGGAAGGTGGGCCAAAAAGGCAGCTGGAGCTGTTGCAACTACTGTTGGCCAACAAGCACAGGGCACTCAACAAAACAAAGGTGAGCAAATGCAAGACGCCAAGGTCACCAGCGCTAAGCGTGGCACATACAACCCCTAAATAATACCATAGAATAAACGCTAAAATGAGCAAGAATTTCGATTTCCTGTCCTCGGACAGCACTAAAAAGATTCGAGAGCAGAAAATCTCTGAGGGTCTTAATAATATTACGTCCAAGTTGGCAAACTTAGACATCAAGGTAGTAAAGGAATCTGCTCCAACAGAAAAGGAAAGTTATACTGCTCGTTATACTCAAAATGAATTAGCTGATGTCGCTCGTAATATCTACAGAAATAAAGTTAATCCAATCGTTGAGGAAGAAGTTGAGACTAAGAAGAAGAAGCCAGTAACAGTACCCGACACCATTGCATCACGTGCAAACGCAAGGGCATTAACAAACTCTCTTATTGGAATTCGCAATGGAGGAGATGTTGGTAAGTTATCCTTGCCTGCTGGTCCTAATGGTGGTAACACAGGTGTTCCAGGTTCTAGTAATTACTTTGCTCTCACTTCCACAATGAGCACAGAGGAGTTTCAAGACCACCTTAAATCTAAGTGGGGTTTATCTGAAACAACTGAAGTAGAGGAAGAGGTTCATGAGCCTCAGGTTAATGAGGAACAGATTACTGAGAATCATGATGCAGTTGTAGAACTAGAAGATGCACTTCTTGCCATGGAAGATCTCTCCTGGCAGTCCATTGATAAAATGATGAGGGAGATTTGTTATAAAGAAGGCATCACTCCTAAGGAACTCCATAAAGAATTCAAATCTAAGCATGGAATGATTCCTGATGTGTGGGCTAAGGAGCACCAGATGGTGGAGTCAGTGGGTTGGTTCCCTTTGGATGAGATGGTTAGAATCAACCAACTTGGACAAGTTTATGAAGTTACCTTTTTGTTCAGAGGTGGGCGTCAGAGATTGAAGTTCTTCTGGCCTGAGGTTGGAAGACCAACCAGAGAAAGCATGCAAAAAGCATGTGAGAAATTTTGGCCTGGTGCTAAACTTCTTGCATTCTATCCATCAATTGATCCAGGTGACAACCAGTATAACCAGATGGTTATTCTCCCAGCAATGTCAGAAAACTTTGAAGTCTCTGACCATGAGGTGTGGGAGTTTATGTCTGAGGATGACACAGAAATTTATGATGAGATTGCAACAGAAGTTGGTGAACCCATCTCTCCTGTTTATCTAACTGAGGATGAAGATTCTTATGAGGTTCTTGTCTCTGACCATGACACAGGTGAGGAGAAGTTAATTCAGTTTGGTGAAGGTAAGAGAGGATTGTGGGATAACATTCACGCCAAGCGTAAGAGAGGAGAATCACCTGCTAAGAAAGGTGGCAAGGATTACCCTAAGACCCTAGACATTGATGAAACATATAAATCAGATAAGAACTACAAGGCACCTAAGGTTCCTGCAAAGAAGAAACCTTATGATAAGATTGCTTCCTTCTCATTGGAGAGACCCAACCCAATGAAAGAGTCTTATGGTGGTCAGAGAGATGGTATTAGAGATAGAAAGTATGATGGTTATGAAAATGAACTTACTGATGACGATAAGAAAGAATCAGCAAAGGCAAAATCTAAATTAGACATGGAAAGAGAGGCAAAGGCAAAGAAGGTTGCTGACGCTCGAGCAAGACTTGATAGAGACATTGCTGCTAGAAAGGTGAATGAAGATATGAGTGGTATGTCACAGAAGTCTGGTGACAAGAGAAGCACTGACAGTGGTGCAGGGATGACATCTAAGGGTGTTGCAAAGTATAATAGTAGAACAGGTGGTAACCTAAAGACAGCAGTTACTACACCACCATCTAAACTGAAGGCAGGTAGTAAAGCAGCAGGAAGACGCAAGAGTTTCTGTGCCAGGTCCAAGAGTTGGAATGGTGAGAGAGGTAAGGCAGCAAGATCGAGATGGAATTGCTGATGAATTGGGTATGGTATTCACCAATCAAACCACCACTACTACTAGACGAAGAACGAACTAGGATTTACAGGCAACTGATGGTTGCAGTTAACAAAGGGACCCCATACATTATTAAAGCTTTTAATTATGCAACTAAATGATTCGACCGCCTACAAATCCAATCCCCTACTTAAGCAGCGGGGAGTTTCAATTGATTTTACTAGAGAGCAGGTCCAGGAGGTTATTAAATGCTCACAAGATCCCGAGTATTTTCTTGAGAACTATATTAAGGTTATCAGTCTGGACGACGGTATTGTTCCTTTCATCCCTTATCCTTTCCAGCGCAACCTGATTGATAGTTTCCATAACAATCGATTCAGTATTTGTAAACTTCCACGTCAGTCTGGAAAGTCAGTTACAGTTACAGCTTACCTGATTCATCAGGCATTGTTTAGAGACAACATTAACGTGGCAATTCTCGCAAACAAACGTGAGACTGCCTTCGAATTGATGGCAAAACTGCAGACATCTTATGAAAACTTGCCTAAGTGGTTACAGCAAGGTGTACTTGCCTGGAACAAAGGATCTATTGAGCTTGAGAATGGCTCACGAATTACTGCTTCATCCACTTCCAGCTCCGCCGTTCGTGGATTTTCCTACAACATTGTTATGTTGGACGAATTTGCGTTCGTTCCAACAAACGTCGCCGACGAATTCTTTAGCTCTGTATATCCTACTATCTCTTCTGGTAAGTCAACGAAGGTAATCATTGTTTCTACCCCTAATGGGATGAACCACTTCTATAAGTTGTGGAATGATGCTGAGAAGGGGAGAAACAGTTACAGACACACAGAAGCACACTGGTCTGAGGTGCCAGGGAGAGATGAGAAGTGGAAAGAGGAGACAATTGCAAACACTTCAGAACAGCAGTTTGCACAGGAATTTGAGTGTGACTTCATTGGTTCTGCTGGCACTCTTATTACAGGTTCTAAACTAAAGTCTCTATCATATAATGACCCCATCACATCATCTGCAGGGTTAGATGTGTTTGAGGAACCCATCCCTGGCCACGAATATATGATGACTGTGGATGTATCTCGTGGAATGAGGATGGATTACTCTGCCTTTATTCTTATAGATATCACTGCTTATCCTCATAAGTTAGTTGGTAAGTACAGGAGTAATGAAATAAAACCTATGTTGTTCCCTGATATTATTGTTCAGGTAGCAAGGAAATATAACAAAGCATGGATACTCTGTGAGGTGAATGACATTGGTGACCAGGTTGCATCCATTATCTTCTATGATATGGAGTATGAGAACCTGTTGATGACATCAATGAGAGGAAGGAATGGTCAGGTGTTAGGTCATGGTTTCTCAGGTGGTAAGACCCAACTTGGTTTGAAGATGGCGAAGGCCCCTAAGAAACTTGGTTGTTCCAACCTCAAACAAATGGTGGAATCTGATAAGATTCTTTTCAATGATTTCCAAATCATTAACGAACTTACCACCTTTGTGGAGAAGAGGGATTCGTTTTCTGCGGAAGATGGATGTCACGATGACCTTGTGATGTGTATGGTTATTTACGCTTGGGCAGTGGCGCAAGACTACTTCAAGGAGATGACTGACCAGAGTGTTAGGGAAGAGTTATATGAAAGGGATAAGACACAGCTGGAAGAGGACATGTCACCGTTTGGATTTGTTGTTGGTAGTGGAGATGATGATGTGGAGATTGATTCTGATGGCAGGATGTGGAAGACAGAATGGCAACACGAAAGGTATGATAAGTTCAGAGATAAGATTGATGAATATGGACTACCATTTTCACCTTGGGAGTTTGATGGACAGAGTACTCCTAATACCGATTGGTGGTAATAAGGTTTTACCCCCTTCTACCATTTACTTAATAACTATCAAGTAATCCCGTAACCCACTTGTAACATTGAGTTTATCTAAATAATCCTGGATATAACTAATATATCAGGAGCAAATAATGGTTATCAAAACCGCTTCTCCAGGGGTCCTAATCAATGAGATTGACCTAACAAGGGGAACAAGTGATGCAATCACTACTAACATCGGTGCTCTCTGTGGTCCTTTCCAAAAAGGACCTGTTGATCAGATCATTAAGATTAACACAGAAGCTGAACTCCAAACCACATTTGGAGACCCAACTGATGAAAATTATGAATACTGGTGGACCGTCTCAAACTTCCTTGAGTACGGTGGTGTATGTTATGTGGTTCGTGTAGACGACGCCATTGGTGATGAAGCAGCTGACGCTCTGGGACTTACAGAGGTTGGCACACAGAAGATGAGAAACGCGGTTGATATTCTTGACATTAACCTTGAATCGGTTTATGTTAAGAATAAAGATCATTTCTTGCAGGATGTATTTGAACAGGGACTAACTGAAGCGAGATTTATTTCTCGTGATCCAGGTAAGTGGGGTAATGCAATTGGCATTGCTACCATTGACGCAGGTGCTGATTATCAATCAGTGTTGTCTGTCACTAACATCAGAGATGGTGATTTTGATGTATCAGTTGCTGATGAGACTCAGTTCTCTCAACTTCTAGACAATGGCGAAGAGATTGGTAAGTACATCAAGTTTACCTTGGATCAAAATCCTTGGGATGCTTATCTGACTGACGATGATACTGTTTTCCCAGTATATGTTGAAGCAATTGAACCCCCAGAGACTGGTGGTTTGTTAGATGGTAAAGGATACATCACCTCATACTCCAATGGAGTATTCCAAGTGATGGTTACCACTGGTAATTGGCAGAAAGGTGACACCGTTAGGTTCGATGAGCGCACCCTTAATCAAGGGTTCGGCATTCTTGATGAAATCTATGATGTTGGAACACACGTTCTGTACAACCCCAACCTGATCGACGCTGATCTGTTGGCAGAGACTGGTCTTGTTCTTGACACTGATCAGGACACTGACACACTTCTTGCTGAGTACGTTGTACCTGGTGCACCAACTGATAGAATTGTTTCTTCAATTTGGAAGCCTCAAACTTACGGCGTTCTTGATGGATTCAACATGTTTGGTTGGCCCAGAAACCCACGTAACAATCAGAAAGCATTCCTTCTTGGCCCAGGTAAATTAGGTGAAACCTATATTTACAACAACAGAAGTGAGCTTTGGACTAACTCTTACAAGCCAGCGGGTGGAGACACTCTCTATGATGGTGATAATGTTTTCACTATCGAATACATTGGTGACTGGTACAATAACCAAATTGCCTTCCAAGGTCTTCCCTGGTACAGATTCGCAAGTCGTCCTGGTACGTCACTGAACGCCCAAGACAGAGGTGCCACTAATGATGAGATGAACGTCATTGTGTATGACGCCACTGGTGACATTACTGGATCTAAGGGTAATGTTCTAGAGGCATACATTGGTGTATCAAAACTTAAAGGAGCAACTTCTCCTGAAGGTGAGTTGAACTACTACAGTGATCGGATCAATGAGTTCTCTGGATTTATATACGCCAACTTCCCATTTGAATTGGCCAAAGGTGGATTGAATCAGGGCAAGTCTCCCATTGGATTCCCCATTGGTGATGGTGTTGACGCTGGATACATTGTACCTGGCAGTAGACAACTCAAAGGTGGAGTGGACAACTTGATGGCCACACTGGGCGAAGTCCAGTATGGTTATAATAAGTTTGGCATTGAGAACGTATTCGATCTTGATTACATTCTTCAGGGACCAGCAGGTTCTAACATTGATGACGCAGTTGCTAAGGCAAACTTCATCATCTCTGTTGTGGAAGAGAGAAGAGATTGTATGTGTTTCCTCTCACCACCCAAGTACATGGTGGTCAATCAGTCATCTGCAACACAAGTAACTGTTAACATTAACGAGTGGGCAAACGAACTTTCTTCGTCTTCTTACTCTGTGTTTGATAGTGGTTACAAGTATCAGTATGACAGATACAACGACAAGTACAGATACGTTCCCCTCAATGGTGACGTTGCTGGAACACTTGTTTATGCAGCCTTTAGAGCAGAACCCTGGTTCTCACCAGCTGGTTTCTCCAGAGGACAAATCCGTAACGTTGTTAAACTTCCTTACAACCCCAGTAGGAAGCAACGTGACGATCTCTACACCCACAGAGTCAATCCAGTGGTTGATTTCCCAGGTGAAGGTACCGTTCTGTATGGTGATAAGACTGGACTGGCTTACAGTTCTGCCTTTGACCGTATCAATGTCAGACGTCTGTTCCTTATTGTTGAGAAAGAAATCGCTAAGATTTCTAAAACTACTCTGTTTGAGTTCAACGATGAGATTACCAGAACTCTGTTTAAGAACAATGTGAATCCTTTCCTGAGAAATGTACAGGCCAAGAGAGGCATGAATGACTTCCTGGTGGTTTGTGACGACAGTAATAACTCACCTGAAATCATAGACCGCAACGAATTCGTTGCAGACATCTACATTAAACCAGCAAGGTCGATTAACTTCATTACCCTGAACTTCGTCGCAACTAAGACTGGTGTCACGTTTGATGAGGCCGTTGGTCTACACAGACGTAACTCATTCTAAACCCCCATAATAGGTTATAACCCATGGCATATCAAAAGAGTATTGAAGACTTTAAGGCAGTCTTACAGGGCGGTGGGGTTCGCCCAACTATGTTCCAGGTTGAGATGACCTACCCCGAAACAGTTGTTGCTGATTCAAATCTAGCGACGCAAGAGGGAACTTTCCTCATCAAGGCATCTCAACTTCCCGGCTCTAACGTTGGTTTCATCGACGTTCCATTCAGAGGGCGTAAGCTCAAGGTTTCTGGTGACAGAAGCTATGATGATTGGTCCATCACTGTAACCAATGATGTTACTTTCAGAACAAGAAAGGCATTTGAGGAGTGGTCGGAGCGTATTCAGAACCATAACTTCGTACTTGGTTCTAACACTTTGGTTGATTACTTTGGCTCTGCCATTGTGAGACAACTGGATCGTGATGGTAATCAACTCAGAGCTTATCGCTTTGAGGGTGTGTGGCCTTCCACTGTCGCTCCAATTGATTTGGACTTCGACACTAATGACACAGTTGAAGATTACGATGTGACACTCTGTGTTCAATACTGGAGTGCAATCGAAGTTGGTGACCCCAACACTTCAGCAGTACCCATCAATCCTAGCTCTGATCTTAACGCAATTTCAAGCTAATATTTTTACAAAACAGACGAGGAGGGTTTACCCCTCCTTTTTTTGTGCCATAAATAATGTATAAGACATACAGGATGGCGTGCAAGATCAACAACTAGCGTCTAGTGATAACAAAAAGGACGGAAGATTATTTGGTTTTTCGTATAACCAACCAGATTTAGATGAAATTACATCTAAGGTTTCTCCCATTCCGCCTAATGCGGATGATGGAGTTACTGTTGCTGCTGGTGGTGTTTTTGGTTATGGGGTCGACCTCGACCAGAGCGCACAGAAAGACCAATCAAATATTAAAAACTACAGGTGTATGGCCCTTCACCCTGAGGTGGATAGTGCCATTGAAGACATTGTAAATGAGGCTATCACCTCTGATACTAATGACACACCCATTGCCATTGACTTATCCAATTTGGATGTGTCAGAAAGAATCAAAACCATTATTCGTGAAGAGTTCTCTTACCTTCTTCACCTCCTTGACTTTAATAATAAAGCTCATGAGATGTTTCGTAAGTGGTATATTGATGGAAGGTTATTTTATCATAAAGTAATTGACCTTAACAATCCTGAAAGGGGAATCACTGACATCCGCAACATTGATGCTCTCAAAATTAGATTAATCAGAGAGTACCAAAGACCCAAACTCCCTGAGCCTTATCTAAAGAACACACAAAAACCTTTGAGTGGTAATCAACCACAGGTGTTTGGACAGGCAACACTCCAGATGCCAGCAAGGGTAATGGAATACTTCTTGTATAACAAGAAGGGTATGAACTACATGGGTAGGTCATCATGGGGAAGTAACCATAATGAGACAGTAAGACTAGCAAAAGACTCAGTTACATATGTAACTTCTGGTTTGGTTGATGGTAACTCTGGACAGGTGTTGTCCTACCTCAACAAAGCCAATAAGTCTTTGAACCAACTGAGATGGATGGAAGATGCCATTGTTATCTACAGAATGGCAAGAGCACCTGAAAGAAGGTTGTTCTACATTGATGTGGGTAACCTACCTAAAGCTAAGGCAGAGAATTACTTGCGTGACGTGATGGCACGTTACAGAACTAAAGTCACATACGACCAGGCAACTGGTGAGATTCGTGACGATAAAAAGTACATGAGTATGTTGGAAGACTACTGGTTGCCTCGTAGAGAAGGTGGCCGTGGTACTGAAGTTTCTACTCTTCCTGGTGGTCAGAACCTTGGTAACTTGGAAGACCTTAAGTACTTCCAGGACAAACTTTATCGCTCATTGAATGTACCTGTGTCAAGGCAGGACTCTGGTGATGGATTCCAAATTGGTCAGTCAGATAACATCACTCGCGATGAAGTTAAGTTCTCCAAGTTTGTTGGAAGAATGAGGAAGAAGTTCTCTTACCTGTTTGTTGACTTACTCAAAACTCAGTTAGTTTTGAAGGGTGTTGTTTCTCCTAAGGAGTTTGACTCCATGAAGGAACACATGCAGTTTGACTTCATTTATGATAACCATTTCTCTGAACTTAGAGAGATGGAAATGATGACTAACAAACTCAACTTGGCAGCCATGGCTGAACCTTATGTTGGTAAGTACTTCAGTGTTTATCAGGTTCGTAACAGACTTCTTGGTTACACTGATGGAGAAATCAAAGAGATTGATCAACAGATTTCTTATGAGCGTAACGTTGGAATTATTCCTGATCCTAATGCACAAATGATGCAGAGACAACAACAAATGCCAGGACAAGGATCACCAGAAATGTCTGGTGATTTCCAAGGTGGAGGAGTTCCTGGTGACATGGGATTAGATGGAGCACCACAGGACCCAATGGGTGGAGGTGGTGGATCCATGGGTGGAGCAGGTGGTGGAGGTGGATTAGGTGCTGGAGCAGGCACTGCACCAATGTAATAAATAATCAAAACACGTAAAATTATGTCTAGAGTTGCAGAGCTTATTGATTTGATTGTCCAAGGTAAAAATGCAGAAGCGTCAGATGTTCTGAACTCTGAATTACTTACTCGTTCTTATGATGCAATTAACGAAATTAAACCAGAGGTTGCGACAAACTACTTCGCTCCAGTGGTTGATTTCGGTGGTGACATCGAAACTGCAAACATTGAAGATCCCCAAGCACTAGAGGTAACAGATGAAACTGATTAGAGAAGAAGTCGAGGCCGTTGAGGTTCTTGTAGAAGAGAAGGGTGGTAAGAAACACTTCTATATTCAAGGACCCTTCCTCCAAGGTGATGTGAAGAACCGCAATGGTAGAATTTATGAAAGTAAAATTCTAGCAAAGGAAGTTAATCGTTATAACGAATCATACATCGCGAAAAATAGGGCGATGGGAGAGCTTGGTCACCCTGATGGGCCCACTGTTAATCTTGATCGCGTGTCTCATAAAATCACTTCACTAAAACAAGAAGGGAGTAACTTCATTGGAAGAGCTAAGATTCTCGAAACACCAATGGGACGTATTGCCGGAGCCCTCCTCAATGATGGGGTTACACTGGGTGTCTCTTCACGTGGTATGGGATCTCTTGTTCAGCGCAATGGTGCTAACTATGTGGGTGAGGACTTTATGTTGGCTACTGCTGCTGACATTGTTGCAGATCCCTCCGCTCCAGATGCTTTCGTCCAAGGTATTATGGAAGGAAAGGAATGGGTCTGGGACAATGGTCTCCTGAAAGAACAGGACATCCAAAAAATTAAAAACACCCTTGACAACTGCCCAGCAAATAAGTTGGATGAATCCATTTTAGATGGTTTCGCTCAACTATTGATGGGATAATTTTCCGTAAAGGAAATACTTACAGAACTACCAATGTTCTAAATAACTCAGAATAAAAACCAAAATTAAGTAATCAAAAATGGCTCAATCTCGTACCGCTGTTAATGCAAAGGGAGGTGCTGGGGATCCGATGCAGGAATTGGTTCCTACTTCACTAGTTCCTAAGCAGTCCAAAAATGATCTGGGTGGATCCACTCAGGAAAATGAAAGATCCACAGATGACTCCACCAAACTTGACCCCTTCAAGGGTGCACCCGGCAGCGTAAGCTCCAGCCCTGAGGGCAAGATTGGTAGTGAGGTTCTCCCTGGTAATGCCAAGCATGATGGCACCAAGGGTAGAAGCAACGAAGGTCCAGACAATTCCATTGGTCCTGACGTTGTTCCTGGTGAGCAGAAAAAGCCCACTGGGAAAACCCAGATGCCTAAGGCATATGAGCACGCAGAAGTTGATTCTTCTGCTGGTCAGGCACTGGACGAGTTGGCCACAGATCATGATGCTTCTGATGACTTTAAGTCTAAAGCCAGAATCATCTTTGAATCTGCCCTCAACCAAAAGCTTCAGATGGAAGTAACCCGTCTGGAGGAAGAATTCTCAACCCGCTTTGAGTCTGAGATTGTGGAAATTGCAGAGAAGGTTGAAGCCTTCCTCAACTACACATCTCAGCAATGGCTGGAAGAGAACAAGCTTGTGGTCGAAAATGGCATCCGTAACGAACTTTCAGAATCGTTTATGGGTGGCTTGAGATCACTATTTGAAGACCATTATGTCACACTTCCTGATGAGAAGTACGACATCTTTGAATCTATGGTCGCAAAACTTGATGATATGGAAAACAAACTTAACGAGCAAATCCAGACCAACGTTGGTCTCTCTAACCAAATGTCTCACCACCAGAGACAGAGTGTCCTTAGTGACATCTCTTGGGATCTGTCTGAGGCAGGTAAAGAGAAACTGGCAGGTCTTGCAGAGAACGTAGAGTTTGAAAGTGAAACAAATTATCGCCAGAAGCTCGGCATCCTAAAAGAATCTTTCGTTACTCAAGCCTCTGTGCATGAGACCGAATACCTAGAGGAGTCAGCTGAAGCACCTGAGCCCGGTCTCTATGACGGCATGAATCCAGCAATGGCAGCATACGCACAGGCGCTGTCTAGAACCATTAAATGAATTTCAAAAGAAAGGTAACCCCGAACAATGTCTAATTACTTAACCGAAAAGTGGGCACCCATTCTGCAACATCAAGATCTTGAACCGATCACTGATCCATACAGAAAGGCTGTAACCGCTCAACTCCTGGAAAACCAGGAACGTTTTCTCAACGAGCAAGCAATCGTACAAGGTAGCGCCTCTGGCCTACTAACAGAATCCCCCACCATGAACGTTGGTGGCTCCGGTTTCCAAGGTCTCACAGGTGGATCTGTTAATGGTGGAGTAGAAGGCGGCCTCAACGCTGATGCTGGCCCTCGCGCTGGTTTCGACCCAGTTCTGATCTCTCTGATCAGACGCTCAATGCCTAACCTGATCGCCTATGATATTTGTGGCGTTCAACCCATGACCGGTCCTACCGGCATGATCTTCGCAATGCGTTCGAAGTATGATGGTCCTGATGGTCCTAACGAAGCATTCTTTGACGAAGCTGATCCTACCTTCTCCGCAGGCGCTAACACGTTTGCCAATGGAACAGCATATCATGGACACAGAGTATCTGATGGTACCGATGGTGTCCCCGGTCAGTTCGTTCCCGTCATGACTGATTCATCAGGTGCAACTGTTGCATGGGATGGAGATCCTAAGAACCGGGTAACCGGTTACATGCAACCTAATGACTTGAATGGTCGTACTGCACCTCTTTCTGGTGATGGTTGGGATTCCCCCTTCGACAATGACACCCCCGGTGGATCTGACTTCGCTTTCGAAGGTTATCCAGAGGATCAGGGTTCTATTGCTGAGGGTAAGTCAATTCACCACCCTTACGTTCCCGGTGAAGTTCCTTACAACACTGACAGAGCAGCAGATCCTGCCTACACCAGAGCTAACCCTGGTCTTCTAGGTGACGCAATCTCCACAGGTGGTTATACAAATGACCCCCAAAAATCACGTGGACGCGATGGTACAGAATATGATTACCGCGGTGGTGATCACAGAACAAACGCTACTGATTCTTACTACGATCCCACTTTGAGTGGCATGCGTGGCATGGGCAAGGCTCAGATGGAGCGCCTTGGCGAACCTGGTAATGAGTTCCGCCAGATGGGTTTCACCATCGAGAAGGCAGTTGTGGAAGCACGTGGTCGTGCACTGAAGGCCCAGTATTCACTGGAACTTGCACAAGACCTTAGAGCAATCCATGGTCTGGATGCAGAAGCTGAATTGGCTAACATCCTTTCCTCTGAGATTCTTTCTGAAATCAACAGAGAGATTGTTAGAACTGTTTACAGAACTGCACTCCCCGGAGCACAGAACAACGTAGCAACTCCTGGTATCTTTGACCTGGACGTTGACTCCAATGGTCGTTGGTCCGTTGAGAAATTCAAAGGACTTCTCTTCCAGATTGAGCGTGACGCTAACGCAATTGCTCAACTTACCCGTCGTGGCAAAGGAAACATCATCATCTGTTCCGCAGACGTTGCTTCCGCACTGACCATGGCTGGTGTGCTTGATTACACCCCAGCACTGAACGCCAACCTCAACGTTGACGACACCGGTAACCTCTTCGCAGGTACCATCAACGGTAAGATGAAGGTCTACATTGACCCCTATTCTGCTAACATCAGCAACAGTCACTACTATGTGATGGGTTATAAAGGCACCAGCGCCTATGACGCAGGTCTCTTCTATTGTCCTTACGTTCCTCTTCAGATGGTTCGTAGTGTATCTGACCAAACGTTCCAACCAAACATCGGGTTCAAAACGAGATATGGTCTCATCGCTAACCCATTCGCTGAAGGTCCTAGTGGCCCATATAACCAGGGTCTGGGACGCTTGGCTGACAACACCAACCGTTACTACAGAAGAGTTCGTATTGAGAACTTGATGTAAAGATAAGTTTCAATAACACATCTGGAACCCTTAGGGGTTCCTTTTTTTATGCCTGAGTGAATAAATAAATGTGTTGAAACTAACACAAACTTATGAATAAAACTCACGAGCAAACATGGGACGCAGTAGAAGAATACTTTGAGTGTGTTGTGGAATGCAACTTAGAGGATAAAGAATGTGTGGAAAAATGTGTTGTTACTCTGAGGGAGGATACTCATAAATAACTAAAAAGTTATAGACTTATGACTAAAGCCGACGACTTACTATTTGCTGTCCAAAGAAATGGTATTCCTTCATCCTGTAAGGGTGACGAACTAAAAGATAAGTTAAAAGAAGATGATTTATTGATGGTCACTAGATCGGGTGTTACTTACAACGTTAAGGTGACCGCCGATCCCGATCCAGATCCTACACCTGATCCTCTCCCATGGGATAACGAAGATATTGTATGGCATGTTACTAATAAAAGTGTAGGACTAAAGGGATATGAAGTCTCTTTAGGTATTCGTGGCCCTTATAAATCTTGGAGAAAGATCAAAGACGATTGGCAGGATAATGGAGAGATCAGCTCGATCCCCAAGGGGGCAGAAGTTGTATTCGTAGGTAATGTGGATTCATCAGGTCTGTTTTCATTTAATTTTGATCCCGACCCTACGGACGGCCCTGATTTTGAATTTGGAGAATATACAAAAACTGATAAAGTTACGAGTATGGAAGGACTCGTTAATACGAGTCCGAAATTTACTGGGATTGGAGTAGAGTATATTGACACATCTAGTGTGACCAATATGCAATCAATGTTCGGCAATTGTCCAGTTTTCAATGGAGACGTCTCTGGATATGATACATCAAACGTGACAAACATGGCGTATACATTCTTTGGTGACAAGGGAGCCATTTTCAACCAAGATCTTAGTGGTTGGGACACGTCAAAGGTGACGATTATGTTCGCTATGTTTAAAGGCCAAAAGCAAATAACTGAAAATGGCATTAGTGGTTTCGACGTGTCAAAAGTGACAAACATGGATCTCATGTTCTACAGCTGCAACAACCCCTCTTTGTCTTTGGATCTCAGTAATTGGGATGTGTCGAATGTGACGTTAATGAATAATATGTTCCAGAACGCGACTCACTTTACGTCAGACCTTAGTAAATGGGATGTGTCGAATGTGACGGAAATGTTGAGTTTGTTCAAATCTTGTAAAGCATTTAACTCGGACCTGTCTGAATGGTGTGTGCCTACCCTCTCTTACTCCTCATGGTTCGACGAAGGCTGTGATGCATGGGTTCTACCCAGACCTTGTTTTGGATCTTGTGGATGCCCCTAAAAAGATATGGCATTACAAAGTAATAACAACTCAATGCCCCCGGAGCAGAAGTTTGTATCCATTGAGAACAGAAACTTCTTGTCTCCCATTGGGTTCAAGTTTACCATTAGCAATATGCGTGGGGTAGACTTCTTCTGTCAGTCTGCATCTGTGCCTTCCATCACTATGGAGAGTGCAGATACAGGCACAAGGTATAATAAACTACGCCACCCTGGTGATGAGTTATACTATGAGGACTTGTACATCAAGTTTCTGGTGGATGAGAACATGAAGAACTACTACCAGGTTCATGACTGGATGAGGGAGATTGCAACACCATACAGCAGTAAAGAATTTAAGTATGGAAGAGGGTCATTGGATAGCATTAATAAGAGAACTGATGACAATGCAGCACTGAAGTACAACCCTGACCAGTGGAAGTGTGATTGTTCTTTGTTTATTCTGTCCAGTAATTACCAACCAGTCAGTGAGTTTGTGTTTAGAGATGCCTTCCCCATCTCACTCACCACACTAAATTTTGATTCTAGTGTTTCAGATGTAAACTACTTTACTGCAGAGGTGGTGATGCGTTATAATTACTATGATTATTTTGTGTGGGATGCTGCTCAATCAACTGACAGCTCCATGATACCTAATTACAGACGTTCTCAGGAGGGCGTACAGATTTAATGGACCTTGAAACTATCCAAAACATGTGGGCCAAGGATAGTGTATTTGATGATGTGATGTTGGATACCACGTCCATGAAGATTCCTCAACTACACTCAAAATATATTACTCTTCACAATGAATACTCGCTCCTACTTAAGAAGGCGAAGCAAGAACAAAATAAACTTGTTCATCTTAGAACTCTGTATTATTCTGGTAGAGGAACTCCAGATATGTATGAGGATGCTCCGTTCAATTACAAACTCATTCGATCGGAGGTTCCGTCGTGGGTTGCGGTTGATGAGACTGTTAATAAAGTCGAAATGAAAGTTGCGTTGTATGAGACAACACTCAATTCATTATCTGAGATTCTAAAACAGATTCATCAAATGTCATTCAATGTCAAGAATATGATTGAATGGCGTAGATTTGTTAACGGAACATGATATCACATATTTTTATCTTTGCCTTTATTGGATTACTAACTTTTGCAATGGAACTCACATGGCCTATAAAGATGGCGAAACATTCACAACGTACTGTGACAAACACTATGACAGACACGAATACAAAATAGCACTTACCAATGGTAAGTCAGTTACCTTTGAGTCATACGACCAAATGAAATACCACTGGTACCAGTGGAAGGGTTCCTGTAGTCATGTAGAAGTTATTGATACAAAATTGAGATCCGAAGGTTTCTAAATAAAAGAAACATTTGGTTTTATGGCCTCACAACTCACACCACTTAAGTCTGTATACAGACTTTTAGTAGAAAAGTTGGGTGCTCGTGGAGTTGACGAGTTCAAAGGTAATGCTGGTGAAATGTTTTATGATCCAGCTGCCCCAGAACTCTATCTTAGTAATGGACCTGACGAGGAACCAACTCCTGTAATTGCTGGTGCAATTACAGACCTTGTAATTAATGCCTCAGAGGTTGTGGTACCACGCAACCTGTCTACCCTAAACCATCTCCCAGCATCTAGATTCTAACTATGACACTCCAAAATAATGACCTACTCCTTGTAGGTAGAGGACAATCATCCTATAATATTTCTTATAACGAAGTAAAACAATCTATTGAAGCTGACTCTCTTGCAGCTGTAGAAGCAGAAAAGGTTAGAGCACAAAATGCAGAGTCTGCACTTTCTTCCGACATTGCTGCTGAGAAAGCCAGAGCAGAACTAGCTGAATCTGACCTCTCTGATGATGTTGCCACTGAGAAAGCCAGAGCAGAACAAGCTGAGGCTGGTCTCTCTGATGACATTGCCACTGAGAAAGCCAGAGCACAAACAGTTGAATCTGGTCTCTCTGATGACATTACTCAAGAAGAGGCTGACAGAATTGCAGGTGATCTGGCAGAGAAGACCAGAGCTGAAGCAGCTGAGCAACAGATTAGTAATGATCTGACTCAAGAAGCCATTGACAGAGCTGCTGGTGACGCTGCAAACGCTGCAGCTCTTGATGCTCTTACTCTTGATGGTGTAAGTGATGTAACAGTCACAGGCGTCACAAACAATCAAGTACTTTACTACAACGAATCAGCAGGTGAGTGGCAGGCTAAAGAGATTGTACTGAGCTCCAACCTTGACTTCAGTGGTAACATTGATGTCACTGGTACCGCACCAACTTTAGATGATGTGACATCTGGTACTTTGTTTGTAAACACAGGGGTTGGAGCTGTTGACGCCTCCTTTGGTGCAGAAGTACAGGCATCTCTTCCCGCTGGGGCCACAGGTGGTGAGTTTATTGCTTATAATGGTACTGTATGGAGTTATGTTGGTGCAATTGGTGGAGGACTGAGTTATGATTCCTTCAGTGTTGATAATGTAACTGAGACCGCTGGAAGTAAAGGTGAGTTGTCTTACAATTCTTCTAATGGTACCTTCTCTTACACTAAAGTAGATCTGGGATCTAGAGTTCCAATGGATCTAACCACACTTTCCGCTCTCCCTGTATGATATGGCTATCCAAAATTCTGATAAACTTCTTGTTGGTAGGGGGGATACCTCCTACCATGTAACATTCACTGATTCTGGTATTGCAAAAACAGACAATGTTGTACCTAAAACAGGCGGACAATTTACTGGTAGAGTAGACGTACAACCATCATCTGGAGTAGCTCTAAGAGTTGCTGGCGGATTTGCTATGAAATCCGGTGTTGATATTGATGGTGAGAATTTATTTTATAGTGGCCCGGACTATGTATCTTACACTGGTGTTGCCACTGACGATGAACACATCACCAACAAAAAATATGTTGACGATTCAGTTAACACAAAAATGCCAAGGAATATTAACACACTACCACTGCTGAGCACTTAATAATTATGGGCATTCGGAGTTCTAATTTTCTGGTTAATAGAGGCGACCAGCAATTCAGGTGCCCTGCCACTGAATTGAAGGAAAAGTTGAGGCAGGATGACACACTACTCCTAGAGAGAGATGGTCTTCAATATGGATTCAAGTTGCCTCTTAATCTTGATGTCATTAGTTCAGTTTCTACAGTTACAGTAGATCTAAATTATGAACAATATGCCTATATCAGAGATAGAAATACTGAGCTGAGGTTAGATGAGACCTCTCCTCCTTTTGCTCCTGTACAACAGGAATTGAGGGTGTATGAGAATATGTTTGACGGAGACGAAAGTACTTCGTTCAAGTCATACACTAACAATGGCATCAAACATGACTTAGTTGTTGAGTTCCCTCAACCTATTGATGTATATGGTAGCATCGAAATCAAAGCTGGGTTCCATAGCTCCTCACGATTGGGTCAGATGCTCATCAACAATATTGTTGTATTAGAACTAAGTGCATGGGACTCCGAGCCTGAAGTTTTCAGTGTACCTTTTTCTGGACAGGTTGAAGAGTTTTCAATTCGTCAAAAGAACAACGCGGGACAAGCATGTACCGCAGTTATCAACTATATTAACCTTGATGGAGCAAAACTTAAGAGTAATGTTACCGCAACAAAACTCGTATTGGCACAAGGTACTGATATGAGTAAGTATAAGGTTAACATGAGAGTGAAGCAGTTTGGTGGTACTGTAACTGGAGTGATTGGTGATGTAAATGAGTCAAATAGAACTCTTACACTGACTTCAACTGCCTCATTTCAGGCGTCAAATGAAATTTTAATTGATCAAATTGATGGTAACCCCATTAGTTTACCAGAACTTTTGGACACTGATTTCCTTGTTTGTACTGATGTAAATGATGTAACTTATAAAGTAACTGGTGATAGGTTTAAAGAACTCTTTGGTCTACCAGCCAGGGTGAATCAGTTTAATATTAACGTCAGTGAAGTAACTACTGGAAATGCATACACACTCTTTTGGGATGTAGTTGATTATAAATCAGTTGAGATTACTCAACCAAATGGTGATGTACAATCTTTTACTGGTAAATCAAATCTCACATTTACCAGCCCAGGAAATACAGGAACTCTTACTTACATTCTTAACGCCGTTGGTACTGATGGAGTCACAGTGACTCAATCTACATCAGTCAAGGTTGTTGCACCACCACCATTACCAAAAATCACTAACTTCTATAAGACTCCTAGTAGCCCTACTACCGGCAACTCCTTCACTGTATATTGGGACACAGAAGATGCAGTGAGTGCTAGGTTATATGCTGGCAGCACCACTTACAGCACTGATCTCTCGGGTTCATATAGGGCAGTGCCATCAGTTGCGGGCTCGTATGGATATTACGTTGAGGCCACAGGTGTTGGTGGAGATACAGTGACTGAGCGGATTTCCTTTACAGTAAGTTCCCCACCAGCACCGGCACTCCCAACCTGGAAGGTAACAACGTCCCCTACTTCAATAAATGCGAACTATTTTTGTCCTTTGGCCAGTGGCGACAAATATAATGTTTGGACTGGAAATTGTAGAAAAATAAGAGCGAGAACATTAGGCGGCAAGCAATTTAGCGACTACAGAGGATCCTACAATAATGCTGAGATCACAGTTCAGACTAAGAATAAGAATCTCATATATAAAGGTCAGATCAACAAAATCGAATCGTTTTATGGAGACTCGGATCTCATTCTTTCAACCGGTGCGACCAATCATGACAAATGGCCTACCGGCACAGATCTTGAAGTAATAATTACTGGAGTCTGGTAACCATAATAAATAGTCATAGCAACACTTTGTTATGACTGACTGCGTTATTCAGAAGAAGAACGAGATTGATATTACTCTGGATTGTGAACCCCACATCCTATACGAATTACAGGAAGCATTCTCTTTTGATGTAGAGGGCGCTTCCTTTTCTCCTGCTTACAGGAAGAAGTACTGGGATGGAAAGGTGCGATTGTTATCCACTCACACCAAATCAATGCCAGCAGGTCTCACATACCAACTGTGCAAGTGGTTAGACAGGCATGGGTACACTTGGGAGTTTGAGGACAACTCTTTTTATGGAGTCCCTTATGAGGTGGATGAGAGGGTGTTCTATGAGGGTGTGGAGTTGTTTATGAATAAGATATCCTCTGTAACACCAAGAGAGTACCAGGTGGAGACAGTGTTTCATGCACTAAAGGAACACAGAAAGACTATTCTGTCCCCCACAGGGTCAGGTAAGTCTCTTATGATTTACTCTATCTGTAGATACCTGAAGTCTATTGGTAAGAGAGTGTTGTTGGTTGTTCCCTCCAAGTCACTGGTGGAACAGATGTATAAGGACTTCCTGGACTATGGTTGGGAAGAGGATAATATGCATAAGATTTATCAGGGACACTCTCTGGACACCACAGCACCCTGTACCATTTCCACCTGGCAATCCATCTATGGTATGGAAAAGAAGTGGTTCAGGCAGTTTGATGGGGTGATAGGAGATGAGTGCCACAACTTTAAGGCAAAGTGTTTGGGTGGCATTATGAAGAAGATGCCTGATGCAAAGTGGAGGTATGGTTTTACTGGTACACTTGACGGAAAGAACGTTCATAAGTTAATATTAGAAGGACACTTTGGACCTGTTTATAAAACCACATCCTCTGCTGATTTAATGGAGAAGGGATTCCTTGCTAAACTTAAAGTCGAAATCATCCAACTCAAACACCCCCCAGAAGTTTTCGAAACTTACAATGATGAGATTGAGAGAATTGGGTTACTACAAGAACGAAACGAATTCATCTGCAAACTTGCCGATGATCTCAAGGGTAACGTGTTGGTTCTCTTCGCTAGAGTGGAGGGGCATGGCATCCCACTTGCGGAACTTATCGATACGATCACTGACAGACCAGTTCATCTCATCCATGGAGATGTGGATGTTAAAAAGAGGGAGGAAGTTCGTTCGGTGTGTGAAGGATCTGATAATAATATCATCCTTGGTAGCTATGGTACTATGTCTACTGGTGTTAATATCAAAAATCTCCACCATGTTATTTTTGCTTCTCCATCTAAGTCTCGTATACGTGTCCTTCAGAGCATTGGCAGAGGTCTGAGGAAGACAAAGTCAAAGAGTAAAGTAAAGTTATATGATATTGCAGATGACTTTAGAAAGAGTGGAGGGAGGAATAACTTTACCTTGACACACCTTGCAGAAAGAATCAAGTATTATTGTGATGAGAATTTCGAGTATCGCATTTCTGAAGTGGCAATAAATACCAATGAGGGAGTTTTAAATTTATGTTAGATCCATTTCACGCCACAATCAAAATGATTACTGGTGAGGAAGTTCTTGCAGAAGTGTATTCAACAGAGGAAAATGGCACAGACTTTTATGTATTGTCTAACCCCATAACAATTAATGAGAACACTACAATAGACACAGAGAAGGGAGTTGTAATCTCTGGTCTTATTCCTAAACGATGGATGTTATTTTCTAATGACGATCTCACCATTGTGAATCGCACACACGTTGTTACGATGTCAGAGTTAGATAAATTCGGTATTGAATTTTATGAGAAAGCTCTCATCGCTGCTAAAGTAACTTCTCCAATCAAAAGAAAGGTTGAAACCAAAAAGAATCCAGGGTTTGTTGATAAGATAGATTCCTTTAGAAAGAAACTAGAGGGCATCTTTGATGGCAGTCCTGACTTATCAACTGATAGCTAAGCTACTCATCCCATTTGTTGTTACACTACAAGTATAACACTAATGATGAAGTGTGTTAAGTTAACTAATCTCAATAAAGGGATTATAATAATAACAAATAAAGGACCATATGAGTGACATCAAACCAAAGCGCAGAAAGAATAACTTCATAGACAATAAAGAGTTCTATGCAGCAATGGTAAAGTTCAGAAAGGCATGTGATGAGGCTAAGGACCTTGAGCAACCTAGACCTATCATCCCCAGATACATTGGTAAGTGTTTCCTAGACATTGCTGAGCACCTCTCAATGAGACCTAACTTCTCCAACTACATGTACAGACAGGACATGGTGATGGATGCAGTGGAGAATTGTGTGGTGTATTGTCACAGGTTTGATCCAGAGAAGTCTCAGAATCCTTTCTCTTATTTTACACAGGTATGTTGGTACGCCTTCATTAGAAGGATTGGTAAAGAGAAGAAACAGATTGAGATCTGTGATAAAATTATTGCTAAATCTGGGTTTGAGGAATTCTTTGAGAGTGATCAACTGGGTAGTTCCTCAGAATATAATAGCATCAAAGATGTAGTGGATCAGAAGCGTCAAGGAAGGCAATAAATAACAGAGCCTATCGTATTTTCGCTACCGTAGGTGGAGAAGTGAGGGTCCTGTTGGACCCCTTCTCCCACACCAAGAGGTATTATGGATCCATTAAACAAACTGTGGGACTTATATGAAAGCCTTCTAGGGACTGAAATGGAACCACCATCCCCTACAGTGGGGAGTCCCAATGAGGATGACTATGAGCACCCTGTCACACAAGAGAGAAAGAAAGTAGATCTGGCCAGGGCTTCTGGGATGGATCCTACAGGTGCTCATGAGCACGTGTATGGTGAAGTGGACACTGGAGATCCACAACAGAAAGCACAACTTGCTGCCACCTTAGGCAGAGTACAGAAAGATAATAATAAAAAGAACATCAGAATTGAAAAGGACGCTGATCATCTGTCCATCTTAGCTAAGGATGAACTGGTGCAGAGAATGGATCAGGTAACCCCTGATGACATGAGAACACCAATGGAGAAAGAGATCCCTACAGATGTTCAACAACCTGATGGTGCTGAGTCTGGGATTAGAGAGGAGCTTGACACACAGGAAGAAGACGATTATAATATGGATGTAGCTTATCTCCAAAAGTTTGGAAGGGCATAACCACAACTCTATTAATTATGGACAAAGTTTACTATCCTGGACCTGAATATGGAACAGTTCAATTTTATGCAGAACAATTTGCAGACATTATTGCTGACATCCAACACACGTCACCAGAAGTAAGTGATAATCTAATCTCTGGTTTTAAACTTGCGATTGATGACTGGCGTAAGTATCACGTCAATCAAATCTTAGAGTTGGATAGAGTTGAAAATAAATTGACAGAAAACATAAACTGATTATGTCCAGTAGTAAAGTAGCAATTATTACGGACACTCACTTCGGTGTACGTAAGGGCAACCAAATCTTCCATGATTATTTTGAGAAATTTTATGAGGAAGTATTTTTTCCTGCTCTTGATGAGCGTGGCATTGACACTGTTGTACACCTTGGCGACTGCTTCGACGTCAGGAAAGGCATTGACTACTGGTCACTTGACTGGGCAAAGAGGGTATTCTTTGACCCCCTTGCCGCTCGCAACATTGACACACACATTATTGTAGGTAACCATGACATCTTCTACAAGCAGAGCTTATCTATCAACTCTCCTGGACTCAACCTCCAAGAGTATGAAAATGTCACAGTATATGACAGACCAACAACAGCGGTTTTCCATGAGGTTCCCGTACTTGTCATCCCCTGGATCTGCGAAGGAAACGCAGAAGAGTTTGTTAACGAACTGGACTCAACCAACGCGTCATTGGCTTGGGGTCATTTAGAACTTGCTGGATTTTATGCTAACAGAGATTACCAGTGTCAGCATGGTACAGATTCTAAGATCTTCTCCAGGTTTGATAAGGTATTTTCTGGACACTTCCATAAGAAAAACTCATCAGGTAATGTAACTTACTTGGGTAACCCTTACCAGTTGTACTGGAATGATGAGGGTGACACCAGAGGATTCCACATCTTTGATATGGTGTCACAGGAACTGGAGTTCATTGAGAACCCTTACCAAATGTTCCAGAAGATTTATTATAATGAAGATAAACCAAAACTAATTAACCCAAATAAGTACTCCAACACACAGGTGAAATTGGTTGTAGAGAAATCCACACCAAGAAAGTTGTCTGTGTTGATGGATAAATTATATGAGGCAGGTGTCCATGACCTTAAGGTGATTGAGAATCAGGATCTCACAATTGATGATGATGTAGAGATTGAGTCAGAGGACACGCTTACCACACTCACCAACTATGTGAATGCGATGGAGGGTGGTGTAGATAAAACAAATGTTATTGGTATTCTCAAGTCTCTTTACATAGAAGCCCAGGAGGTGTAATGTTTATTCTAACCAGAAAGATTGATGATATAGATTCTGGTACCTTTGCTACGCTTGATGGTGATGGCAACGCAATGATTCAAATGTTCATTGACAAAGATGATGCCATCACTTATAATGTACAACTGGAGGCTGTAGACCAACCTCTACATGTGACTGAAGTCGAAATAGAATCACTGGAAAAACTTTGTACTGTTCTTGGTTATGCTTATTGTATAGTTGAGCCAGGTGACTTTGTTATTCCTAAAATGGAAACCCTACTAGCATCACTTAATAATGATCGTCTTCAAGACACTGACGTTTAAGAACTTTCTTTCAACTGGTAACATTCCAGTTACCATCAATCTCAACTCTAGTAAAACAACTTTAATCCATGGCACCAATGGTAGTGGTAAGTCCACAATCCTTGATGCTCTAACCTTTGCTCTGTTCAATAAACCGTTCAGGGCAATTCGTTTGCCACAACTCATCAACACTCAGAATAAGAAGGGGATGTTGACTGAAATTGTTTTTACCATTGGTAAGAATGAATTTATGGTGGTGCGTGGTGCTAAACCTAAGGTGTTTGAGATTTGGAAGAATGGTGAAAGGTTGTTAGCAAAGGCAGCAGATAAGGACAACCAGACACACCTGGAACAGAACATCCTGAAACTAACCTTCAAGAGTTTCTGTCAGGTTGTTATCCTTGGTTCTGCCTCTTACACTCCTTTCATGCAACTCCCCACTGTGGGTCGTCGTGAGTGTGTTGAGGACTTCCTAGACATCAAAGTGTTCTCTCTTATGTCTGTTATGGCGAAGGATCGCCTAAGGTCTCTGAAGGACAGGCAGGTGGAACTCACAGGTGATCTAAGTAACCTCTGTTATAAGATTGATTTACAGAAAGATAGGATTGAAGAACTCAATAATCAATCTAACTTCAACATCAAAGAGATTAAAGATTCACTTGAGGAAAGACACAAAAAGGTTGATCACTTGCAATCTACTATTGATAGAGTAAGAGAGAATGAGAAACAGGTCATCAAACTTGCACAACAAGAATTAAAAACTAACCCAAGTAAGAAACTTAAAGAACTTAATAACATTGTTGTTAAGATGCAATCCAAGATTGACAAAATTAATCTTGACTCTAAGTTCTATGAGGATCATGATAACTGCCCTGTGTGTAAGCAGGACATTGAGTTTGCTGTCAAGCAACTTATCATTTCAGGTAACATAAATGAAGCAAAGAAACTGAATGATGCATGTGTGCAGGCATCAGATCAAATGGAAAGCTTCCAGTACCTTATAAGGATTGGTGAGCAGAGACAGAAACATGTTCAGTCACTGCAAAACTCTGTGTTTCAGTATCAAACTGAAGTAAACTCTCACCAGAGAGAGATCGCCACTATGGATAATAAACTTTGTCATCTAATGCAAGACACAAGTTCTGTGGATAAGGAACTGGGTAAGTTAGAGATCATGGAAGAGGACCAGACTGATCTAAAGGAAAAGATATTTAAAATACAAGAAGATATTGTAGAGCACAATACTGTTGTGGACTTACTTAAGGATGGTGGAATCAAAGCACAGATTGTTAAGAAGTATCTGCCTGTGATGAACAATTGTATCCGCAGACACTGTACAGAACTGGACTTCCCAATTCACTTTGTGTTGGATGAGGAGTTTAATGAGTCTGTATCTTCACCCATGCACCAAGACTTCTCTTACGCTTCCTTCTCAGAAGGGCAGAAGGCAAGAATAGATTTGGCATTGTGTTTTACTTGGAGGGAGATTGGTAAGATGAAGAACTCAGTTCATACTAACCTTCTTATTCTTGATGAGGTGTTCTCCTCTTCACTTGATGAGGTGGGAAAGGAATGTCTACTTACTATTCTCAGGTATAAGTTGGAAGGTACTAATGTGGTTGTTATTGACCATACTCTCAATGGAGGATTTAAGGATAAGTTTGACAGATGCATTGAAGTGAACCGCATCAAGGGGTTCTCTCAATACTCCTAACCCCCCGCAAATACATTGTCACTACCAGTTGCAACCATTGTACACCCTGCAACTGAGTCGCCAATGCGACCTGCTCCTCTGCCATTTACAAACACAGAGGTTGAACCAGTTGCAATAGGTGCTGAGTGGATGTTATCACATTTGCGCCCATATCTGTGTGCAGTGTTAACATCTCCCATCCTTGACCATGGAATGCCATTTACAAATACATTTTCACTGCCTACTATTCTTACAGGAACTTCGCAGTCGTGGACGATATCTAAGTCGCCAATTCTAGTTGCTGGTCTTGACATAATTACTCCGGGAATTTGTAGTCGTCAATCATATGAATAAGGTTTTCTATAGTTCCAGCATCAGTACCTAATACTTCACCAAGAATGTCATCTGTTGTTACTGGTGACACAGAGTTTAATAATTTTTTGTTGTTGTAAACTGGTACCTTGTATGCTTCAGGTCTAACAAGATTGCCACCATCATCATACAAATCTTCCTCTTCCATTTCGTGTAACTGAATGTGATACAATCCGTAACTGTAATAAGATCTTTCTAGGTATGACCTCAACTTGCCTGCAACATCACCAAGGTTTTGACTTAAGGTATGTGTGATACTCATACTTTCTGTCATCTCCACGCCACCCAAACTCCACACAGTTGTCAGAAGATAAGTTATATCCACTGATTCTCTGGGGTCAGGAACAAAAGAAGTAATGGTATCAATAAGATATTTTTCAGGACCACTTGGCATGGTGGTGGGTTTATTAATCACTGGTTGATTGATTGTTGACGCTCTTGGGATGTATGAGATGTCTGATTGATCAAACACTCTCACATACTCATACTTTGTGCCATCAGTGATTCCACCTTCATCAGACCATCCAATATAAATTCCTGGAGTTGATGTGAAGAGTTCATCACCAGTGTCTGTGTCAAAAACTTGTCTTGATGGTGAAGATTTTACCAGGGTTTGACTTATCAACTCCCATGCAGGGAATGATCTTGTACACTTATACAGTTGTTCTCCATTGTTGGGATCAATTGTTGTGGGTGTACATGTCTCAACATAATATCTTGATGACACTCTGTACCCATTCAACACAATGGCAGATGGAATGTCACTGAAAGTTTCTCCTGTCCATGAACCACTTGGTGATTCAGCAATAGATCCAGGGACAATATTATATTCGAAACCGCTTGTTACAATGGGAGCGGGAGGTGGAGTTCCAGTCATTAGTTTAGAAATATCTTTTTAGCAAATGTCGCCTGGAGTCCACCAATGTTAACTACTTCATTGAGTCCTACATTTCTGACTCTGTTTAGTCCTACTGTCTCTGTTAGGTGAGTGCCTACAGTTTTAGTATCAGCAAGACCTACAACTTCTGTGTTATTAGTGCTGACAATTGTCATGGAATCACCAGGTGTTTTGGATTTATTCATTACTCCAACCCCAGGTAACACATAGTGTGTGTAAGTTGCCATACCTAACGCTGATGGTGTGGGTACCCAGAAACCTGTGACATCAACTCTTTCTGCACCACATACCAGGTTTAGGTATCCTTTGGAACTGATGGTGATACCTCCAAGGGGGTCGTTGTTCTGTATGACGGCGTTGCCATGTACATTAAGCACGTTAAGACCGCCAGGAGTACCATCTTCTTTATTACCAGTTTCTTGACGAGTGGTAACGGATCTTTGTTTGAATTCATTTGTGTCGAGGTAGATTGATTTGGATGCTTCAACAGAGATTCCTTCTGTTGCTCTCTCCATAATGTTGTTTGCCTTGATCTCAAAGTCAGTGCCAGAGAACATTGCGGTCTTACCACCTGTTTCAATGTTTAGGTTAGAGCACTTGATGTTCAGTGTTCCACCCACCTCAAGGGTGTGGTCAGTGTCATAACGAGTGGTTGTGGTATCTGCACTCTGTTCGTCACCACTACCAGTAGATAAGATGGACCCTTGGGTGTGAATGTCCTTAAGGGACTTGATAATTATACTTCCATCTGCCTTGAACTCTAAGTGTGAGCCAGAGGAATGACGAAGTACGAGCCTTTCATTATCAGGAGTGTCATAGTACTCAAATGAGTGTCCAGATGGTGTGGTGAATCCACCTGTGAATTGATACTCCTGTCTCTCATCTTTAATTTTATGAGCCATTAATAAAAATTAGTTTGATTGCTGGGACAGAATGACATATTTACGGGTGGCAATTTCTGTTTGGCTGCCTTACTTTCTCTTTCAACCACTGACATAATGGGATATAACTTAGCCCCATACCCACCTTTGGTGTTACAGGTTACGCCACTATCAGTTATTCTGATATCTGGAATTCTCTTGAACCCCGTACCATTATTTATGATGTCGTAATCAACAATCCTACCCTCAACAACAACCAGTTTACAGCTGGCATTGGTGCTGATACCCTTGTCCCTGTCAATGATTTCAATTTGTGGCTCACAATATTCAAACCCAGTGTTGGCGATAAAGAAACCACCCAATGTGACATCATAGTTAGGGTCATCAGTGGTGATGCCAGTTTCATTATTGTCAGAAATGATACTCACATTTGCGTTGGGGAAGTTGGGGTTGAAAGCCTTACAATTTGTTAGGATTGCTACCAGTTCTCCACTCTCTCTATCCACTACTGGTACAGGAGTTCCTTCATAACCTTTGATGAATACAGATGGGAATGTTTTGTTTGAATCCTTATCATTATTGAAGAAATACTTAAGTCCTTTCCTGATAACAACTACCTGGTTGGGTGTGCCATTGATAAAGTTCTTAGCACATTGTTTGTCCAAACTAGGAAGTGAAATGGGTTTCGCCATACCATTATTGCCTGCAGGCAACTTGATGTATGGGTCATCCAATCTGTTGTTGTCCCCTGAGTTTATGGGTGTGTTTACCATATCAGGAATGGGGTCACCATCCTTATAAGGTATTTGATATGCTTCGTCACACATATCATTGGTCATTTCTGTGTTCGCATTGTTTAGTGGAGCTCCACCAAACCCTGTGTTCTCATACCTGTCAAGTCCTCTGCTGTTATCAGAACCTGAACCTCCGCCACCGCCACTACTACCAGAACCACCACCAGAGAACCCCATAAGGGAACCCAAGGCACCCAGTTCTGTGTTGTATGTTCTATCCATACGACAACCTGTTATTTTTGTCAGGATGTCCTGTGAAGCAGGTCCTGCTGCATTGAATACATCCGGTCTCAATGTATACTTCTGTATCATAGGGAACATCATTACATTGGATAGTCCACCGAGGATACTTAAGATGCCTTCTAATGTTTCATCTGATCCTCCACTTTCTCCCATTGCTTCTGCGTTGGAATACGCCGCTTCAAGGGCAGCCTCTGTCATAATAGAAACATTATTGACAATGGTTTCAGAGATACATCTCGCTTCTAGATTGGTGAGTGAGGTGTTTGTGTTAGGACCTCTGTTGCCTTGTCTGTTGTCATTGTTTTTATCATCCCCATTGTTATTCATTGCAGATAGCATGTTCATTATCAATGAACAGAGGATGTCAATAAATGATTTCTGGAAGATGCCATTGAACAAGTCATCCACTATGGACATTGCCTTCTCTGCTTTCTCGCGAGCAAACCCATCCCTATCTGGCATGGTTCCTATTAGGACAGACCTTAGTGACCTGTTCAGTTCATTTTTGAATGACTTGGAGGAGTTGATGGGCATCTTCAACTCATTACAGATGATGGTTGCCAACTGAGCGTAGATACCATTCATATCTGTCCAGTCACCAGTCACCACATCCCATACACCATCATTGAATATAAACCTGCGCATCTGTGGAGGTATCATCTCCTGAAGTTTATTCTGGATGTCCTCTTGTGCATGGGCAATAGTCCCACACATCCCATCACCCTGTTGGACATTAGTGCTTTGTGCCCAGGGTGCTTGTTTAGACTGGGGGTCATTCTTTATGGATTTTGATCTCTTACTCTCCAACTCTGCCTTGCTACCACACTTTGTTGCATCAGCGTCAGTTAGGTGGGTGTCTCTTGCTTTATCTGCATCACTTTGTGTGTCTCTGTTATCATTACCTGGTGTTGTGATTCCACCAACTTCTGCCTTTGTAAACGCATTATCCTGTGAGTCTGCCTTTCCATCCTGACCCTTCAATCTTGTCCTGTTATTCTCTTCAGTTGACTTAGCAGTGAAGTTCAGTGCACTCAACACCAGAGGGTCCTGT